>ERZ1108162.3-NODE-3-length-335912-cov-31.004460_pt1 | contig 335912 bp, 305 predicted proteins | sample MGYA00403698_ERZ1108162 | MGnify/ENA primary metagenome ERZ1108162 (study PRJEB35170, sample SAMEA104062405) | human gut metagenome | biome: human gut; feature: human-associated habitat; material: faeces | place: Denmark | collected 2012-04-30 ... | reverse complement strand
CGCGCCGCGGCTGATACAGCTTGTTTACAAAGTCGATATCGACTCGGTTTTATAACAAAACAACAAAATACGCTCCGCGTAATTACTGTGTACCCCATAAAGTACTTACGCGGATGAAGGAATAACGGGTACGCTTGCTAAAAAGAGGAAACACTTTTTGGAGATGATACGCGACTGCGAGAAAGGAAAGATAGATTTGATCCTGACAAAATCTGTCGCGAGATTTGCCCGAAATGTCGTGGACAGCCTGCGGTATGTGCGGCAGCTGAAAGCGATGGGGATCGGCGTCTATTTTCAGGAGCAGAATTTAGATACCCTCAAAATGGAAAGTGAAATGGTGATCGGTTTTCACAGCGTTATGGCGCAGGCGGAAAGCGAAAACATCAGTGCCAATGTCAAGTGGGGAATCCATCAGCGGATGCGCACGGGAACGTATGCTTTCCGATATAATATTTTGGGCTATCGTAAAGGCGAGAACGGCGAGCCGGAAATTGTTCCCGAAGAAGCCGACATTGTGAAAGAGATTTTCCAAAAATACCTTGCAGGTGATACCACAGATCAAATCAAAGCCTATTTGGAAGGAAACGGCTATTTGACCAAAAAGGGGAAAAGCGTATGGAGCAAAGGGAACATATACAGTATCCTTACGAACGAACGGTACTGCGGCGACGTGATCTATCAGAAAACATATGTAGAGAATTGCATCACAAAAAAGGTGAAACGAAACCGCGGAGAACTGACAAAGTATTTGGTAACGAATAATCACCCTGCAATCATTGACCGCGAAACCTTTAAGATGGCGCAGACAGAGATTGCCCGCAGGGGAAGTATGCGGAAGGTATCCGATAAAACAATAACGGAGCAGGGAAAATACAGCGGCAAGTTCGCTTTGACTAATCTTTTGATTTGCGGCGAGTGTGGCAGTCCATACCGAAGGCGGACATGGGTGAGAAACGGGGTGAATCGAAAAGTTTGGCGGTGCGTGAGCCGTGTCGATCACGGAACGGAATTTTGCAAAAATTCGGTTACCCTCGATGAAGAAAAACTGAAAAAGGCGATCTGCCGCGCATTGACGGTTGCCGTCAGAGATAGAAAAGAAGTTATGGATTTGATCGTGTCCAATCTTTCTTACGCTTTTACGGGAGAAAATGATGTGTTGGATACCTATGCCATAGAGAAACAGATGGAAACGATCAGGGGAGAAATTGACGGAAACATCGAATTGCTCGAAAGAACGGAAGGGGATAAGGGGCGGATCGAGAAGATAATCGAACGGCAGACAAATGAGCTGGCTGTTTTGCGGGAACAATTAAAACTTGTACAGGCCAAGATCGAGAGTAATCAAAGCGTCAATACAGAATTGGAACGTATCAAAAAATTGTTGACTGATGATTCTCTGAACTTCGACGTGTACGACGATAGGTCGGTGCGGTTGTTAATTGAGTATATTCGCGTGATGGAAGATGGGAAAATCGTGATTATGCTAAAAGGCGGAATTACAATAGAGGAACGGGTTGAGTAAAATATCGGGGGCAAAGAAATTTGCCTCCGATATTTTCATGGTGTGTATTCATTGATTTTTGCGGTGCAATTTGATATTATATAGGCAATATAAAGACTGATGCGTGTAGTCTTTTCGTTCACAAATCACAAGATAAAAAGTCGACATTTTCTGAAAACAGAAAGTGTCGACTTTTCTTTATGTAAAAAATATGTTATAATGAAACAAAAGAGGGGAAATAAAAGTGAATTATACAAAGCAAGTAAGAGAGTATTGTGGAAAGCACAGTAAAGGATTAATAGACATTTCAGTTGTTCGTAATACCGTATTTTCGGATATACCGTATAAAACGCTGTTAAAAATCTTTAACCGACTTGAAGAAGAAGGAATCGTTAAAACTGTTTCTAAAGGCGTTTATAGTATTGGCAAGAAAAAAATTGATGAGCGAAAGATACTTTCTGATTATACAAGTAACGGAAAAGGGATGGTTGTCGGTTATGCGCTGTATAATAAAATAGGGTTAACGCTTTATCAAGATGAACGGATAGTAATTTATACTAATGTTATTACGACAAAACAAAAAAGTATTGGCAATTTGTTATTAAAGAAAGTCGATTTAATATTTACGGATGAGATTATCGATTTAGTTTCATTACTTGAAATTCTTGATATCGGCTTTAGTATTCGAGGTGGAGATTATTTAACTTACAGGAATGTCGTAGAACTTTTAGCTAAAACATATACAGACGACAACTTCAAACAAGTAATAGGTGCTGTACACTATAAATATTCGACAATAGTAAAATTAAATGAATTGTTGAATAGATTGAATATAAACAATCTTTGCATGGATTTATATCAATAACTTATCTATCAGAGGGAGAAAATGTTTACGCGTAATCACTATATACAAAAACGTTTATTAAAGAATTTTGCGATAAGAGCAAATAATGGTAAATATAAAATTTGTGTGCTCGATTTAATAAAATTTGCGGTGAATTATCAAAATACTGAAAGTGCATTTTATGAGAATAATCTTTACGATGTTCATTACGGGAGCAATACAAAGGAATTGGAAATTAAGTTCAATGAAATTATAGAAAGACCTATGGTTGAGTTGCTTGATAGAATTTGCAATTCTACAGAAGAAGTTGTGTTTACGCGCAAAGAACTTATTACTATAAAAAAATACTTTCTTTTACAACATTATCGTTCACCAAAAAATAAAACAAATTATACTTTACCGCGACAGGGCTTTAAATTAAGTCAATTCAATATAGAAGAAGGGGAATCAGAAGAAGATTTTTGGAAAAGAGAAATGCTTACGATTTTAGATAGTAAATGGAGCGATCTTATCAAATCTGAATTAATGAAAGTCTTCAGTTTTTTATGAAATTTTGCAATTTAGCATTGCTTGATTTTAAAATAGATATTCCCCCTAAAATTAGATTTAACGCGCTAAGAATAGCCATAAGAACAATCATGAAAACTGAAGCGTTAGATTTTTTTCTTGATCCTCGAGGGATTGTTCCTAAAGACGTCGGAGAGAGAATGTTACAACCTATTAAATATGAGTTGCAATATATTGCTGGTCATGAATTCTCTCATCATTTGTGTGGTCATTTAGATGATAGCAATTTATCAAATAGAGCTGTTTTATCTTTAGAGGGCAAAACATATTTTGCAAAAGTGTACAATCCTTTACAAAAACAGGAATTTGAAGCGGATTTACAATCTATTATTAAACCTCAATATAATAAAACAGAAAGGGATCGGCTTTTATTTGGCGCATTGCTATGGTTTACATCTCTAGAGTTAGCTGAAGTCGCGCAAAATTTTACATGTCCAGAATCGGGATTTGGTTATAAAACACATCCGACAGCTCAAGAAAGATATGATACGTTATTGAATAACATAAAGTTTATTGATAAAAATTATAACAAAACTATTAAATTAATAAGAGAAAGATTTAATATATTAAAAGATTGCTTGCAAGAAGATATGTCTGTAAACTTTGAGGAATATGAAAAATATGGATCAGCTTATCTAGATGTGCCAAATACTAAGTGGCGCGGTAAAGAATTGATAGATAGAATAGACTATTAATAAATAAATGTAAGCATTGCTTTTTTGTAAAGTCAAACGGAGAATAAAGTTATATCTCGCGCCTTTCTTCATGTTCAGACTGTGGTTATTTACGCCTCAGTAAACTATTTCTTCCTCGCATTTGAAAGTGCACAATCCTTAACCCTTTTGCTCGGTTTGTAGGGTAGCATTTTTATCCACTAAACCCATGCTTGCAGACGAAAAGGCTGCAAGACATAAAACCTTGAAAATCATACGGTTTTCAAGGTTTTATGCTATGTATGCGGCTAAAACGAGCGCTTATGAAACGTGGAGCAAAGATAAGATTTGATGGCTGCTTTTTTGCGAATTGTCAAAAAAACAGGATTTGAACTGCCGACTATGGTGATAGGTATGAAAGAGGAATAAAAAGAAATTCAAAACAAAAAGGAAGTCCTGCCGAGATACAAACTTTCGGCAGGGATTCCTGTTGTCCTGAATTATCCGTTGGGAATAAGAGTGATGGTTCGATCCTCAAGGGAAAGGTGGACTATTGTGTTTTTTTGAAATAAAACTATTGACGGGGAAAAGATATAAAATATAATGAAACATGAAAAAGAACGAATGCGATCAGCACAAGGGGCCCCTTGTGCGTTGTCAAGGACAACGCACAAAAGGATTTAATCGGAAAGGAAAGGGTGAGAAATGAGTCATATCGAAGTAGATGTCAGCGGAAAAGCGTTATTCAACCATGAACGGTATCGGATCTCCGTCCTGCGGTGCTGTGAAGAGTGGTGCAGCCCGGTCAAAAAGATCGAGCGGCGTACGAGAGAATATTATTCGCTGCACTTTATTATAGGCGGAAAAGGGACGCTCGTTTATGAGGTGAATGGGCAGAGGCGGGAAGTTGTCTTGCAGAAGGGCGATTCGTTTTTGCTGTTTGCGGGGGAGAAGTACGAATACCATCCCGATCCGGAACGGCCGTGGGGATATGACTGGATCGACTTTACGGGCGACAACGCGGATGATTTGTTTTTCACGTGTGGATATGACAAAGAAAGGCCGTTTGTTCATAGCCGTCATTTTGATCGATTTCGCGCATTGCTCGGTGATATGATCGAAGCTTACGATGCAAGCGAGGTCCAGAGTCTTCGCTGTTCCGGGTATTTTTTGCTACTTATCAGTTATCTCATCGAGGATATGCTGCGGACGCTGAACAGAAGGGACGAATCGCAGTCAAAAAAAATTCAGCGCCTTCGCAATATCCTCATCTATATCAATAACAATTATCGGCGTGAATTGGATGTGGGGGCGGTAGCGGCGGATGCCTATATATCGCCGGATTACCTGAAACATTTGTTTTCCGAACTTCTGGGGATGTCGCTCACCGAATATCTCAACCGCTTCCGTGTGTCCTCTGCCTGCGAAAAACTCAGGAAGAGCAACGTTATGAGCATTGAGGAGATCGCCGCCGAAGTGGGGTATGCGGACGTAAAGTATTTTTCGCGCGTCTTCAAAAAGATAAAGGGCATCAGCGCCGGAGAATACCGCAGGAGCAGCGGGGAGGACGATCCTTTCGCCTGGCTCAAAGAAAGAAATATTGACCATCGCTGAAAAATACGCCGGGAAATATGACCTTACGGTTGAAGATAAAGCAAGAAAAATCAAATGGAGGTAAAATGATGCAACATTTCAAAGCGGCGGCGCTTTTCGCCGCGGGTGTACTGACTGCAAGCACGGTCGGGTTTGACGACTGTCAGCCGCAGGAACGGCAAGGGAACAGAACGTTCGCGGTATCGTCGAGATGATCGTTGAGCTTGACGGACGAATCGGACAACTTCACTATCAGCGTTTTGATCTGCATTACAATAAATAAAAAAATCAGTAAGAGGTGAAAAATGAGAAAACTTGGCAAACTTACGGCGATCTCGCTCGGTACGTTGCTCGCAGGCAGTATGGCCTTTGGGCTTGTCGGCTGCGGCGGCGGTCCGCAGGAAGGACAGACGACGATCCGTTTCTGGTACACGGCGTCTATTTCGGAAAATCGCATCATGCAGAACATGATCGATGATTACAACAAGGGACAGGGCGTCGAGGACGGCGTATATGTCGACGGCGATAACCGCCAGAACATAGAGCGCACGGCTCTTTATGTCGATACGCCCGACGTGCTTACGGTGACGGACGAGAACTTCAAATCATGGGCGCTTGAAGGGCTCTTTACCGACCTTTCCGATTATTATGCGAACGAGCCGGGCGATTATACCGAGGAGGGTATCCCCGAAGCCTATACGCAGACCTTCCGCATCGATAAAGAGGTGGGCGAAAACGGCGTCCGCATGGCGGGCGAAGGCGCCGATTTGCAGGGCGTGCCTTTCGGCGCGGATCCGATGGCGTATTATTACAGTCTTCCCGCCTTTGAAGATCAGGGCATCAATATTATTTCCGTTGCGGAAGAGGATTTGGACGGTACGGGTACCTATGCCAAAGTACAGCCGCATGGCTACGCGGAATATAAAGAATCGCCCTTCGAAGGCGCGGTCTCTTCCACAAACCTTGCAGGGGATACCGTGTACAAAGTGTTCAACAACCGCATTCCGATGAACTGGGAAGAGTTCCGCTACCTCTCCAAGATGTTCACAAGGAGCAGCGCGTATAATCCCGACTCTCCCACGACGTACGGTTCGGGCACACACTGGTGGTTCGCGTACGCGTGGTCGGTGGGCGGCGACTGCATCGGCTGGAGCGGCGAAAATTACGACTTTTCGGTGGCGGACGAGGGCGCAAACTATCTTGTACTCTCCGACACGCTGGAACTGAACGGTAAGACGTATTATGCGGGGGATATTGTCTCCTATGAAGACCACGCCGCAGCGGCGGATGCGCCCGCGGGCAGCGTTCACGAACTCCCTTCGACCTACGACGCGCTCTATGAGTTCGTCCGCCTTTCCTCCCCCGTGGGCGGAAACGGCGGCAGGGGAGAAAACGGCTACGGCATCGGGCTGTTCTCCAACGATAACGCCGCCGGCAGCCTGGTGAACGGCGAAGTCGCCCTCCTTGCGAGCAGCGAATCTGCCATTACCTCGCTGGAGACTTCTTACCGCGGCAAGTACGACATCGCTCCCGCGCAGCAGTGGAGAGAGTATGAGGGCGGCAGCGTTTATTATGACGGTGCGGAGACGTTTGAGAATGAATATCTGAAAGTCATCGGCGAAACGTATGACAATGAAGTCTACACGGGCGAACTTGCCGTAGACGAGGCGACGAGCACGCCGCTCGTCGGGCGCACATCGGCTTTCGCCGGCTTTACGTCGCTCGTTATCCCCGCGCGTTCGGACGCTTCATTGAAGGACTTGGCGTGGAAGTTCATCCGCTGGGCGGCAAGCGAGGAAGGGCAGCGTTACCTCATGCAGATGAGCGACGTTCCCAATCAGACCTCCCTTGCGATGTCCGACGATTATTACGCGATCGGTAGCGGCAAGAACTATTGGGCGCTGGCGTTCCAGGCACAGACCGCCGAGATCGGCGACTGGGCATACTTTGAAAACGGCGAATGGGTCAACGACTGGTCCGGCTCCTTCAACGGTCAACTGCGTGCGGGCTATACGACGATCGAAGGGTTTATGGAAAGCGACGGCGCCGCCGCGGACAGAGCGATTTCCGAGGTCGATATCTACCTGAACGGGAGGTTCTGATATGGAACTGACCAAAACAGCCGCACTTCCGGAGGGAGAGGACGCCCGGTCGGGGCGCACAAAACTTCCAAAAAATAAATTCTTTACCAAGCAGAACGTTGTATGCTGGGTCATCGTCTCCGTTCCGCTGATCGCCTTTCTCGTCTTTAACGGATTTACGATCATCTTTTCCATCATGGCGATGTTCGGCGATATGGAATACAATCAGCTCGATACGCTCAAATGGAACGATTTTGCCAATTTTATCCGTATCGGAGAGGTCATCGGCACCATCTGGCAGTCCATAAAAGTGACGCTCGTCATGGTGCTGGCACAGTTTACTTCGCTGACGATTGCGATCATCATGGCGGCGTTTTTAAGCCAAAACGTGAAGGGGACGCGCCTCTTTCAGACGCTCTACTTCATCCCGTATGTCTGTTCCTCCGTCGCGGTATCCATCATGTGGACGGTCATCTTCGGCTGGAACGGCGCGCTCAATTCGCTGCTCGGCACGACCATCGACTGGCTGAACAACATGGAGAATCCCTCCACGCTGACGTGGGCGATCTTTATATCCGTCATCTGGCAGGCGCCCGGCTACGGCATCGTCATGTACTGTTCGGCGTTCAAGTCCATCAATCCCGCACTGTACGAGGCGGCGGAACTGGACGGAGCGAATGCTTTCAAAAAGTTCTGGTACATCACGATCCCCGGGATTTCCACCATCACCTTCTTTCTGGTGCTCGCGGGCATCACGGCGGGACTCACCACCTTCGATGCGGCGCGCATCATGGCGCCCATGAGTTGGGACGGGTACGCGGGTCCGGAAAATGCGGGACTGGCGCTCATGTATTACATTTACATAGAGGGCGTGCAGTTCGGCAACATGGGGTATGCCTCGATCCTGAGCTGGCTTCTGTTCATCGTCATGATGATCCCGTCCGTGTACCTCATCCGCAAGCGCATTCTTTCGTTGGAGGATCTGTAATATGGAAAAAACGATTCGCCAAAGAAAGGCAAAAAAGAGTTTTCCCGTTGCAAAACTCGTCACTTATATTGCGCTGGCACTCTATACGCTCATCCTGTTCGTTCCCTTTCTCGTCATCATCTGCACATCGTTTATGTCCGATTACGAGATAGGGGCAAGCGAATTCCACCTGTTCCCGTATGAATGGTCGGCGGAGGGGTTTGAACTTATCTTCACGCTCGATCCCAATGCCGTGAACGGAGTGCCGTCGCTGCTTATCGGGTTCTTCAATACGATGTGGCAGACGCTCGTCCCCACGGTGGTTTCGCTGTTTGTTTCGGCTTTGGTCGCCTTTGTGTATTCCAAATTCCGTTTCCCGGGCAGAAAGATATTCTTCCTCGCGAACGTGTTCACGATGATGCTGCCGCTCGGGGCGTTCGGATTCGTCGGATATTTGTTCTATGTGAACATAGGCTGGGTCGGGGGAGCGCGCGGGCTTTTGCCGATCATCATCCCTGGGCTGTTCGGCAGCGCCGGCACCATCTTCTTTCTGCGCACCTATTACGACAGCGCGCTGTCCAACGAGGTCGTGGAAGCGGCGAAGATCGACGGCGCGGGCACGGTGCGGCTGTTCTTTTCCATCGCGCTGCCGCTCGGCAAGCCTGCGATCCTCGCGCAGTTTTTGTTCGCGTTCGTGGGCGGCTACAACAGCTATTCCGCGCAGCTCATGTATCTGTATAACGATAAGTCGCTCTGGAACCTGCAGCTCGCGCTCTCGGAACTGACGGGAATGCTGAGTGAAGGGAATGGCTACAACAACGCCAAGTGCGCCGCCGCGTTTATTTCCATGCTTCCGCTCATCCTTCTGTATATCGGCATGCAGAAGTACTTCATTGAAGGCATCAACATCGGCGGCGGAAAAGAGTGATGCGTCGTTACGGCAGTCAGATTTATCAGGAGGAAAATTGAATGAAAGGAATAAAATTCATAGCGGCGGGTCTTTCCGCACTCATGTGTTTCCCGCTGTTTGCAGCGTGCGGAGAGCAGACGGAGACCGTCTATCAGGCGGCGACCGAACTCTCCTATTACGACGGCACGCATTATGAAGAGCTTGCCGATCCCTACAAGACCTATTATAACGGTGAATTGTGGCGGCGGAACAGCTCCGACCTTAGCGGCGCAGACCCGCTTGTTCTGGACAACACGTCGCGCGACGGATACTGCTACGCGTATGTGACGGGGCTCACCTATTCCCGCTCCAAAGATCTTGTGACATGGGAGAGCGGCGGCAGTTTCGTATCCTTCCCGGAAGAGCTGTCGGGTTCCGACGCCCTGTGGGCTCCCGAAGTCATTTACGATGAAGAGGACGAGCTTTATTATGCGTTTTTCACCGTGAATCCGCCCGCAGATAAGACGGCGGGCGAAGGGGAATCCGCTCCCTACTATATGCCGATCGTGGCGACGTCCGAAAAAGCGTCGGGACCGTTCGTTCCCGTTGCCTTTGACGACAGAAACACTTCCTATCCGCAGTCGTATGCGAAATATGCTCTGTTTGACAATGCGTCGTACATGGCGGCGTTTGAAGCCTCCGGGGTTCCGGACACTTCCGGCAATTCGATCTATACCGTTGACCGCGGCTATGTGGACGGCGACGGAGGGTGGGTGCGCTGCATCGACTTTTCTCCCTTTATTGATCCCGATACGGGCGAGAAGTATCTCTATTGGTCGCAGACGCCCGGCGCGATTGCAGGGGTAAAGATGACCGATTGGCTTACGCCCGATTGGTCGACGTACAAAACGCTCACCGCCTGCGGCTTTTATACGGTCGACGACTATGTGAAATATATGAACGGCGGAATGGTTGACAGGGTGTACTACGAAGAGATGGCCTCCTACTGTAACGAGGGCCCGTTCATGATCAAACACAACGGCAAGTATTACCTCACCTTTTCCATCGGCTCCTATCTGGAATCTTCCTACGGCGTCATGCAGGCGGTTTCCGACAGTCCGCTCGGCCCGTTCCGTAAACTCACCGACGAGGAAAACGGCATGATTCTGAGCAACGATCTGGGCGAAAACCACGCGGTGGGCGGCCCCGGGCATCATTCCTTCTTTACGGTGAGCGTAGACGGGCAGCAGAAACTGATGATCGCCTATCATGCGCATACGAACCTCTACACCTATGAAGACAGGGCGGTGCGCTTCGACGAAGTGAAGTGGGTCACGGTGGAAGGCGCAGACGGGCAGCCGCTCGACGTTATGCACGTCAACGGGCCGACCGTCACCACACAGCCGTCCTTCGGCATCGGCGGGGAATACGGCGATATTTCGGGCGCGTTGGAGAGTATTCAGCTCATCCGCGGCGAACTTGCCGAGGGCAGTTCGGCAGAGCGCATGATCGACGGCCTGTTCTCCTGCTTCACCGTTTGCAGCCAGGCGTTCGAGGAAAAGTACGCCGCCGCGGCAAGCATCGTGCAGACGTCTACCTTCGAGATCACGCTGAAAAGCCCGCGCGAGCTTCGCGGTATCATGTTCTACAACTCCAATTCCGAGGAAACGATGTTTGAAAGCATTAAAAATATCGCCTTCGTCTGCGAAGAGAACGGGCAGGAGAAGGTGTATCTGATTCCCGAACTCAACTACAGCAGCGAATGCAACAGTATTTATAACATCGTGACCGGGCAGTACTACACCATCTTCGGCGGCGGGTGCTATGCAGAATTTGCAAGCCTTGCAAATGTAAAGGCGATCCGCTTCACCGTGGAAGTGCCGGAAGGCAAAGAGAGCGTCGGCGTCGCGGAAGTGGCGCTCGTCGGTAAATTTGCGGATACGCAGGCGTAAGGAGGGGAGATTATGAAAAAAATCGTAAAACGCATCTGCGTCGTTTTCGGCGCTGCGGCGATGACTGCCTGCTTCGCGTTCGCGGGCTGCGAAGGGAAAAGCGAAAACTTTGTAGACGGTCCTGAATACAGTTACCGCGTCACGGACAAAACGGACGAGTATATCCTGCATACAAGCGGTTCGAGCGTTGTTGTCGACCCTGGCATCAACATTGACGGCGTGTTCGACGAAAGTTTTTATTCGGGCAGGAACTGGCTGAAAGCAAATAAGATTTTAGTGCAGAGCGGGCAAACGGAGACGGGCACGCTGGAAATGACGACGTATTTTTCGGAAACGGGAATCGTCGTTGCAGCGCACATCGTCGACAGCCGCGCCGCCGTGTACAGCTCTTCCGTCGCCACGGGCAACCAGACCTGTTTCAGCGGCTATTTTGCCTTCGGCGATACGACAACGACAGGCGACGACGTGTACGAGATCGAAAATACCGCTTCCAACGTGTTCAAGATATCCGAGTTCGTTTCAGGCAATTTACAGGTCATGTATACGGCAGAGGACGTCACCCCTGTACACGCCGTTCGGCGGGTGGGAGACATCACCAAAGGCGAATGCTACGAGTACTATGTCGAATACTTTATGCCCTATGCCTTGTTCGGCAGGAGCGAATGCACCTCCACGGTGTACTTCAATCCTACAATGATCTCTGCCACGCTCGACGAATACGGCAGTGCCATTGCAGATCTGCGCACATGGTATAACTTCGGCGGCGAACAAAGCTCTCTCAACGGCTGGAGCAAGCCGAATTCGGGGTACGTATTCGACCGCAACGGATTTATCTCCAACGACCTTACGATCGAGGAAGCGGAGGGCGGCACCGTCACCGAAGAGTGGGGATACGACTGGACGATCACGGGCGACATCGTTAACCTGAACATCGCGCCCGACGATGGCTGGCGCCTTGCGCACCTCTATGTGAACGGAGAAGACGTAGCGGAGGATGTCGCCGGCAGCGTTTACTCGTTCACTTCGCAGGGAGACGTTACGGTTCGCCCCGAATTCGTGCGGAACGCCTGAGAGACGGACTAAACTAAAAAACAGCCGCTTTTGCGGCTTAAAAATCACAGGAGGGAAATTATGAAGGGAAAAAAGAAGCTTGCCGTGCTGTTCACGGCGGCGCTCCTCGCGCTGTCGCTCGGCGTTTTCGCGGCATGTGCCGGAGAGGAGCATTCGCTGACCTACGTCGGGAAAGTAGCGGCAACGTGCACCGATGCGGGACATGAGGCGTATTACCTCTGCTCGCACTGCGGGAAACTGTTTGCGGACGAGAACGCCGAAACCGAACTTTCGGATGCGGACGTCACGATCGCGGCGCTGGGGCATGACATGACCCACCACGAAGCGGCCGAAGCGGGTTGCACGGTGGACGGCAATATCGAATATTGGTCGTGTTCCCGCTGCAATCTGAACTTTTCGGACGAAGCGGGCACAAAAGAAGTTGCGTCCGTCACTCTTCCGGCGGGGCATGATATCGAATGGGTGGATGCCGTCGAGCCGACTGTTTCGGCGGAGGGGATGCGCGCCCACTACGAATGCAGCAAGTGCCATACATGTTATGAAGATGTTGACGGCAAGAAAGTGATCGACCGCGAAGACCTCGTGCTCGCACAGCTCGTCGAGCAGTCTGTCACGATCACGGTCGAAGTGTACGACGCGTCGGGAAACAAGGTCGGGTCGCCCGATTTTGCCGCCATCAGCGGGGAACTCAGCCTCCTCGGCGCATATTCCGCCAATCAGTACGAGGGGCTTGCCGTAGCAAACAACGGAACGCTGGAGCTTGATTCCGTCATTGTCGGCGAATATACGGTGGATATTTACGGATACAGGCGCAGCACGTTTACCATCGAGCAGGACAAGAGAGACTATACACTTGCGCTGTATGCGACCATTGCTTACGGTTCGGGCGATAAAGTGACGGTGGACGACACGACAGCTTCTATTACCATCAAGGGCAGTGTTGCAGATTATCAGAACACGGCGTGGTCAGGCTCCGCAGAGCTTGTTCTCCCCGCAGACGTTGCCGGAAGCACGGCTGTTATGCTTGAATTCAATGTCAGGAACGTTACGAATTCGCAGGCATCGGGGAATGAAGAATGGGCGTCGCAGCGTATCGCCGTTCAGATGGCAAGGGGATACGAGGGCTTCCTGTTCTTCCTGCCGAGCAATGAGGCGAACATCTTCGATTTGACGGACGGCCTCATTCGCGACGAAGGGAAAACGCGGTTCGGCGCAGACGGCCATACGTATGATTGGATCAATACGCTTATGCGCGGAACAAGCGGCGTGAACATGCGCCTCGTCCGCACGGGCGCGAATGTGACGCTGTTCGTGCAGAACGCAGACTCGGAGTGGGTGAAGATCGGAACGATCGCCTGCGCCGATGCAGCAACGGATATCATTATCTACGGCTGCGGCGTGGAATGGAAATTCTCTTCCGTTGCCGTGCAGAAACTGACGTATCATGAGGAAGTAGCGGCAACGCCCGAAAAGCCCGGCAACTATGCCTACTATACGGACGGCACGAATTATTGGTTTGAGGACGGCGAGCAGACGACGGAAGATGGCGTTAAGCTCTATATGCCCGTTGAAGTCACACTTACGGTAAACGGCATCGCGCTGGACGGCGAAACGTCGGAAGCCGTTGCGGCAGGTACCGTGATCACCTTCACGAGCCGCGCAGCCACCTATGCATATACGGTCGGCGGCGAAGCGATCGACGAGATGGTTGCAGGCGACTACACCGTGACGGCGGACGGTTATCGTACGAAAGAGATTACCGTTTCCCCCAGCGGCGGAGTGGTCAAGGTTACGCTTACGAAGGTCATTTCGATCGAAGGCGATATTGCCGATTATACGGGCAACAGGTGGTCGGATTCCGTGGCGCTGGATATTTCCGAGGAACTCAAAGCAAGCGCGGCGGTCATCCTCGAACTCAACGTCAGAAACGTTACGAATTCCGCAGCGGGCTGGCCGACGGATGAATGGGCGTCGCAGCGCATTGCTATCCAGATGGCGCAGGGGAACGAGGGTTTCCTGTTCTTCCTGCCCAAGGGCGAGGCAAACATCTTTGATATGACGGATAGCAGCATTCGCAACGAGGGCAAGACGCAGTTCAGTGGCTCATACGCTTGGATCGATACGCTCATGCGCGGAGCAAGCGGCGTGAACATGCGCCTCGTCCGCACGGGCGCGAATGTGACGCTGTTTGTGCAGAATGCAGAAGCGGAGTGGGTGAAGATCGGTACGGTCGCCTGCGGCAGCGCCGCGACGGAGATCGTCTTCTATGGCTGCGGCGTGGAATGGGAATTCTCGTCCGTCACGGCAGAGGAGATCACCTATGTTCCCGAAAAGGAACCTGTTTCCGCGGACGAACCCGGCAATATCGAATATTACACAGACGGCACAAATTATTGGCTGCCCGACGGCACCGTAACGACGGCGGAAGAGACCGTTGTCAAATACGAAGTGGAAGTTACCCTCACGCTCGAAGGCTTTGCGCTGGACGGCTCGGTGGAAGATGTTGCTGACGGCACTGTACTCACCTTCACAAGCGCCAGGTCGGTTTATACCTATACGGTGGGGCAGGAGGAGGCGCTCAGGCTTTCGCCCGATACTTACACGGTCACGGCAGACGGCTACCGCACGATAGAAGTCGTTATTCCCGAGGAAGGCGGCGCAATCGAACTTACGCTTACGAAGGTCATTACGATCGGCAAGGGCGCTACTGTTCTTACGAACAACGCATGGAACGGTCAGGCAAAACTTCCCGTACCCGAAAACCTTTCGGAAAACTTCCTGATGGAATTCACACTCAAAATGAGCGACTTCACGCAGGGCTTTAACGACTTCGGCGCATGGCAGCGCTACGCCATCCGTTTGACGGAAGGCAACACGGGCTTCTATTTCTGGTCTTGGAATGACGGCGTGGCAAAGACGCGTATCCGTCAATTCAGCAGCGAAAATCGTACCAATGCGGCAAAAGAAAATGCAGATGTCAACGGCGACGAAGCGGGGCTTGGCTTTATCACCAATGGACTTTTGGATGCAGACGGCTTGCAACTGCGCATCCTGCGCGCGGGCAACACTTTCTATCTGTACGCACTGAACGGCGGCGATTGGGTCAAACTTGGCTCCGTCACCTGCGAGGAAGGCGACAAAATCTACATGGAAGTCTATGCCGGCGTTGGTACCTACGAGTGGTCGAACATTAACTTTACCAAAGTCACCTATGTTCCCGAAAAGGCGCCCGCTTCTGCAGATGATACCGGTAATCTTGCATACTACACGGATAATACAAATTATTGGCTGGAAGACGGTACCATGACGACGGCGGAGGATGTCAACCTTGCAGCAACCAAGGTTACGGTCAAGGTCGAAATGTACGACAAGGAAGGGAATAAGGTCGAAACGCCCGACTATACCGCCATCAGCGGCAAACTCGGACTTCTCGGCGCATATCCCGTCAATCAGTACGAGGGACTTACCATTAACAGCGACGGAACGCTGGAACTTACGTTTGCCGTTGTGGGTGAATATACGGTAGATCTCTACGGATACAGACGCAGTATGCTTACCGTTATGGAAGGCACAGAAGAATATATGATTAAACTCTACGCGACCATTGCCCATGCTTCCAACGATAAAGTGACGGTGGACGACAAGAACGGTACGATCAATATCAAGGGCGATGTCGCCGATTATACAAGCAATCAATGGTCGGGCTCCGCGGAACTTGCTCTTTCCGATGAAGTGAAGCAGAGTACGAACGTCACCCTCGAATTTACCGTCAGAAACGTCACGAATTCGCAGTCCGGGTGGCCTGAAAACGAGTGGGCGTCGCAGCGCATCGCCATTCAGATGGCGGAGGGGAACGAGGGTTTCCTGTTCTTCCTGCCCAGCACTGAAACGAATATCTTTGACATGACGGACAATGGCATCGGGGACGGCAACAAGCATAAGTTCGACGCAAACGGAAATTGGATCAACGAACTTATGCGTAGCGAAAACGGCGTGAAGATGCGCATCGTTCGCGAAGGCGCAAACGTGACGCTGTCCGTGCAGAATGCCGAAGAAGCATGGATCGAGATCGGTACGGTCACCTGTGCCTCTGCCGACGCCGCGACGGAGATCGTCTTCTACGGCTGCGGCGTGGAATGGGAATTCTCGTCCATTATCGTTACGCCGAACGTGCAGGAGTAAAACAACAGAAGTGGGGAGGGGCCTCCCTCCCCGCGCCTTTGTAAAAGTGATATTCGGGAAAACGACAAAATGATATGAAAAAATCGGCTTTCCCCTATCGGAGCAGAAGGATAGGTTGGGCTTTGACCTATCCTTTTTGCTGTCATGGAGCAAACGAGATATTTTTTGGAGCAGAAAAATGAACAAGCTATATTTAGGCGCAGCATACTATCCCGAACTATGGGAAGAAGAGGAAATCGAAAAGGACATTGCACGCATCAAGGAAGCGGGCTTAAACTGCGTGCGTATCGGCGAATTTGCGTGGGGCAGAATGGAGCCGCAGGAGGGCGTTTTTGATTTTGAATGGCTGAAACGGGTAGTGGAAAAATTGTATGAAAACGGGATATATACCGTACTCTGCACGCCCTCGGCAACGCCGCCGCGCTGGCTCCTTACAAAATATCCTGAAACGCGCATGGTGATGCACGATCTGATCCGCGCGGACGTCTCTTCCCGCTGTCACACCTGCAAGACCTCCGAAGTGATGCGGGAGAAGAACCGCATCATCGTCACCAAAATGACGGAGGCGTTTGCCAAGAATCCCGCCGTCGTCGGCTGGCAGGTCGACAATGAAATATACCCTTACAACGAGGGTTGTTTCTGCGAAAACTGCAAGGCGGCGTTCCGCGATTGGCTGAAAGGAAAATTCGGCAGCATCGAAAAACTCAACAAGGCGTGGGGCATGGCGCGCTGGTCGCTCTCTTATGATAGTTTCGAGGATATCGAGCCGCCGTATCCCAAGCAGTGGCGGCACCCGTCGCTGCGCAAGGCGTGGCGGGAGTTTCAGTACGCGCAGGTAAAAAGTTACGTCGAAGAGCAGGCGGATATTTTACATAAATTCGGTTGCGGCAACGTCGGCACCAACATGATGCAGCACAACAGCATGAGTTATTATAAGATCAACGAAAAGCTGGATGTGGCGCAATATAACCACTACGAGCCGGCTTCCGCGCTTGCCGATACGGCGTTCGGGTTTGACTTCGTGCGCTGCGTCAAGGATAAGCCGTTCTGGGTAATGGAAACGCAGGTCGGCTGGAACGGCAGCGAGTATGCGGAAGGGGGTTACCGCCCCGCGGGCGAATGCTATGCGAACACCATGCTGCCCTTTGCGCGGGGTGCGCAGATGAATCTGTACTGGCTCTTGCGCACGCACCCGAACGGCCACGAACTGGCGCACGGAGCGCTGTATTCCCCCGCAGGACGGAAGTACAAGGTAACGGAGGAAGTACAGCGCGCAGCCGCAGACCTGAAAAAGTGCGGTGAATTTTTGCAGAACTCTTGCATTCGTTCGGAAATCGCTTTACACTATTCGAGTACCGCGCTCAACAGTTTCGAAAGCGCTCCGCTCGTTAAGGGATTCAACTACCGCGCCGAACTGATCGAAAAATATTATGCCGCCTTCCGCCACTACAATGTGGACGTCATCGACACACAGCACGGTTTGAACGGGTACAAAGTTCTCATTTCGCCCTTCCTTGCGGTCGCCGACGAGAACGGCCTCCGTGAGCGCGTCACAAAATGGGTGGAAAACGGCGGAACTTGGATCATGGGTCCCATGTCCGACATCATGGACGGGAACGTGCGCCGCTATACCGACTCCGTGTTCGGCTTTTTGGAAGACCTTGCAGGCGTGTATGTAAAGTATCAGCGCCCAATCGGGAACGACATGTTCCGCGCAGGGTGGGAAAACGACGGCGAGTGCGGTATCTCTGTGTGGTACGACGCCTTCGAATGCAGGGAAGGGACAAAGAGCCTTGCCCATTATTCGGCGGGCGAGTTCGCGCCCTATTCCGTCATCACCGAGCGTAAGGTCGGCAGGGGAAAGGTCGTTCTGGTCGGCAGCGTTCTCTCGCACGGCGACATTTTGCGCCTTATTGATCTTCCGCCGATCGCCGAGGCGAGCGAGAATATCACGCTCACGCAAAGGACGGGCGAGGAAAGCGGCATCATCGCCGCGGAGACGGCGGGAAGGTGCGGCAGTCTTTTTTTGGAGAGTACGCACACCGATCTGCTCACGGGCAGAGCGCTCTGCGGAAATATAGAACTTGCGCCCTACGAGGTGCTCGTATTGAGGAAATGATATGTTGAACGGAAAATTTATCGGTGTGGCGGAACAGGCGAATGTTTTTGTTCTGGAACAGAAATTCGCGGTACGTTCCGCAAAACAGGTGACATTGCGCGCTACGGCTTTGGGCGTGTATTTTGCGGAAGTGAACGGCGTGCGGGTGGGAGACGGATATCTCGCGCCCGGCTGGACATCGTACAACAAGACCCTGCAGGTGCAGGAGTACGACATAACGCCGCTCGTCAAAGAGGGCGAAAACATCCTCACGCTCACGGCGGGAGAGGGGTGGTATTGCGGTCCGCTTACATGGGAGAGAAAGCGCGATACATACGGAAAACAGACCGCCGTCTGCGCCGACCTCGTTGCGGACGGAAAACGTATTCTTTCCACGGACGAAAGCTGGAGCGCACGCGAGAGTTTTATCCGCGAAAGCGGCATCTATGACGGGGAAACGCAGGACTTTACGGCAGAACGAAAACCGCTCACGCCCGTCGCTGTTGTGTTCGATAAAAAGGCGCTCGTGCCGCAGATGTGCGAGCTTGTGCGTACCACCGGGCGCATACCCGTCAAAGAGGTCATCCGCACGCCGAAGGGCGAACTTGTGTACGATTTCGGGCAGAACCTTGCGGGCGTGGTGGAAGTCAGAACGCCCGTCGGTTTCGAAGGCACGCTCGCTTTGCGGCACGCCGAAATTCTGGTGAAGGGCAATTTCTACACCGAAAACCTGCGTTCGGCGAAGGCGACGGACACCTTTACCTGCAAGGGCGCGCATACGCTGTCTGCCGAGTTTACCTTCCACGGATTCCGCTATCTCTGTGTTGAGGGCGCGGAGCTGCCGAAGGAGTGTTTTACCGCCCTCGTCCGCCATACCGATATGCGGCGCACGGGTCATATTCAAACTGACAACGCGCGTTTTCAAAGATTGTACGAAAACGTAATATGGGGTCAGAAAGGAAACTTCGTCGACATTCCGACGGACTGTCCGCAGCGGGACGAGCGTTTGGGCTGGACGGGGGACATCAACGCATTCTGCTGCACGGCGGCGTATAACTACGATATCCGCGTGTTCATGAAAAAGTGGCTGAAAACGCTGCGCGACGATCAGACGGCGGACGGGCGGATCCCGCATGTCGCGCCCGACTGTCTGGGCGAGGCAAACCGTGCGACGAATGCGATGTGGTGCGACGTGATCACCATGGCTCCGTGGACGCTGTACGAAATGTACGGTGATATTTCCTTTTTGGAGGAGAACTTCCCCGCCATGGAAAAGTTCATCTCTGCGCGCGAGGCGACGATGGAGAACGGGCTCATCGCGCGCGGGCATGAATACGGCGACTGGCTGGCCATGGACGGCGAGCTGCTTTTAGGGAACGGCGTCATCGGCAGAACGGACGTCTATTTTCTCACCAATGTCCTGCACGTTCACACGCTGAAATGCACGGCGGACGCGGCGCATCTTCTCGGGAAGGGAAAGGAAGAGAAGATTTATCGCAAAAAGTACGAGCAGCACCTTGCGCGCGTGCGGGAAGAATATATCACCAAGGGCGGAAGGCTGGCGTTCGACACGGTGACGGCGCAGGCCGTTGCCCTGCACTTCGGCATTATCCCGGAAGAGTACCGCGCCAAGTTCGCCGCATTGCTCAATGAAAATGTTGTGCACCACGGATACCGCATGGTGACGGGGTTCATAGGTTCGCCGTTTTTGCTGTTCGTGCTGGCGGACAGCGGGTATTTTGAAACGGCGCGGAAAGTGCTTATGAACAACGGTTTTCCCGGCTGGCTGTACGAGGTGGACATGGGGGCAACGACCATCTGGGAGCGGTGGAACAGCCTGATGCCCGACGGCACGCCCAATCCAGACGGCATGAACAGCTACAACCACTATGCCTACGGAAGTGTGATGGAGTTTGTCTATCGCCGCATCGCGGGCATCGAGGCAAAAGAGGCGGGCTTTGCAAAGATTAAAATTGCGCCGCACCCCGTCAAAGGGCTTCCGAAACTGTATGCCGAATACGAGAGCGTGCGCGGCAAGATCGTATCGGAGTACAGCCAAAAGGACGGAAAAATAGAATACGTTATCGAAATTCCCGACCAAACCCAAGCAGAGATCGTTTTACCCGATGAACCGCCCGTTCTTGTTTCTGGCGGCAAATATACCTTTGAGCGTGATTCGGAGGAACTCTATACAGAGCCTTTCACGCCCGAAAGCACGGTTTTGGAGGTGTTTGAAAATCCGAAGGCGGTGCAAGCGTTCAACGAGGTTTTCGGCGGCATCTTCACGGGCAGTGAAATCGCCTGGATGAAGGGCGAGCCGAAAACGCTGCAATTCATGGCGGAATTCCGAGATATGGAAAAAAAGATGAAACTCTCCGACTTCCCCGCCATGCTCGCGCGGGCAAACGATATTTTCAAGAGTTTATAAGGGGTTTATCATGAAAACAGTTAAAGAACTGACGCCAGAGGAAAAACTGCGCCTTTTGTGCGGGCACGGAAATTGGCACACGGAAGACTTTGAGGGCAGCCTTGAGCGGGTGCGCATGACGGACGCCTCCATGGGCATACGTATGCCGCGCGATCCGAATGAGTGGCAGGATGATCGCCCGTCCATTGCATATCCCTCCATGCAGATATTGGCAAATACTTGGAACACGGAAGTGGTGCGCGGGTACGCCGAATGTGTCGCGGACGACTGTCTCGACGCGGGCGCGGACGTCGTCCTGGGCCCTGGGGTGAATATCAAGCGCGATCCTCTGTGCGGGCGCAACTTTGAGTATCTTTCGGAAGATCCTTTCCTTGCAGGCGTCATGGGCAGGGAGTATATTTCCGCCATGCAGGAGGAGGGAGCGGGGACGTGCGTCAAACACTTTTGCGCCAACAATTCGGAGATCAACCGCCGTCAACAGACGAGCGACGTCGATGAGCGTGTTCTTCGCGAGATATACTATAAGCCGTTCGAGATCGCTTGTGAAGCAAAGCCCGTGTCGCTTATGTGCAGCTACAACCGCATCAACGGAGTGCGTGCGGCAGAGTATAAAAAGGGGTTTGATGTCTTAAAAAAGGAGTTCGGTTTTGATGGGATCATCATATCCGACTGGGACGCCGTGCGCGACAGGACGGCCTCGGCAAACGCAGGGCTCGGGCTGGAGATGCCCTTCCATAGAGATCACTATGAGCAGCTTGTCGCCGACTACAAGGCAGGCAAACTCTCAGACGAAACACTCGATGAACTTGCAGGGCAGGTTTTGGAGTTTGTCGCACGCTGCAAAAAATTGCAGAAAGGCAAAAAGCGTAAATACACCCAAGAGGAGCGAATCGCCTTTACGCAGAGAGCGGAGGAAGAGGGCATCGTTCTGCTGAAAAACAACGGCATATTGCCGCTTGCAAAGAAAAAGAAACTCGCCATCTGCGGTTGGTACGCCCGTCCCTGCGCCTATGAATGGAATAAAAACCCTGAGCTTTTGTCGGGCGGCGGTTCTGCACGGGTCATCCGACTTACGCCAATGTTTGATATGAAGGAGCTGTTGGAAAAAGAATACGGAGATATTCTTTATGAGCCCGCATTTTCCGACGACGGCGTCAACGATACTTTTATGACTCCCGGGGCAGCCGTACAGAACGCCGCCGAGAGAGATGTAAACCTCGTGTTCGCGGGTACGGGTGCGCGTGTAGAGAGCGAAGGAAACGACCGAAAGACGATGAAACTTACCCCCGCACAGGAGCGTACAATTCTTGATACGGCTTCCGCCAATCCGAACACTGTTGTTGTTCTCTTTGCGGGTGCGCCTGTCGATATGAGTGCGTGGCTCGATAAAGTCGCCGCCGTGGTATGGGCAGGATTCCCCGGGGAACGGGGCGGTGAAGCGATCGCAAATATCCTCACGGGCAAAGTGTGCCCGAGCGGGAAACTTTCCGAAACCTTCCCCAAGACGTATGATGTAACGCCTACGGCAACAGAATACCGTGACAGCCAGGTCACACGCTATCAAGAGGGGCTGGATGTGGGGTATCGCTATTATGACCGCCACCCGGAGGCGGTCCAGTTTCCCTTCGGATACGGGTTGAGCTATACAAAATTTTCCTACGGCAGTTTAAACGCGAGAACGGACGGCAAGCGTGTAACGATTCGCTTTGAAATCAAAAATGAGGGAACGCGTGCAGGAAAAGAGGTCGCGCAATTCTATATTCGCCCCTGTATGCCCATGGTCTATCGCCCTGTAAAGGAATTGAAAGGCTTTGTAAAAGCGGAAGTAAAAGCGGGCGAGAGCAAGGGGGAGGAAGTCATTCTCGAAAAGTCTGCGTTTGCCTACTGGTCATCGGCGAAAGACTGTTGGGCGGTTGATGACGGCGTATATGAAATATCGGTCGGCGCGTCGTCGCAGGATATCCGCCTGCGCGCAAAGGTAAAAATCGAAGACGGAAAAGTCATAATTTTGTGACGGCAATATGGTCAATTTTTTACTGCATAACAAGGAGCGGATATGCGGGAAATTTGCTTTGGCGAACTCCTCGTGCCGCTTTGGAGCGCGGGCATTGTTAAAGCGATCGCGATCGTCTTTTTCTGCGAATGACGCGTCCGCAGACGATTGGCGTCCCGTCGCAATGGGACAAAAATACAAAGAATGACGGGAGGCAAAAATGAAGTATTGTACGACAATTCCGATCTCGGAACACATTCGTCTGGATCTGTTTACGGCGGAGATGTTCCGCGTGCGCGTTTCGGCGCTGCCGGGGGAGAAGTTCCCGGAAAAATACGAAATTCCCTTTGCTGTCGGCAGGACTTCGCCGTGGGAGGCGGTGGAATATCGTGCGGACGGGGGGACGGACAGCACGATGGTTGCCGTCCGCACGGAAAAGTTCGTCGTCTACGTCCGCAAGGATACGGGGACTTTTATGGTCGAGACCTTGCAGGGTAGACGGCTGTATCCGGAGGTTGCGCCCCGCTACGGCATGTTCAAAAATCACTGTATTCTGTTCGACGCCGCAAGCTTCTGGAAAGAGGAGAGCAGTTGTTCCCGCTATTCGCATTGGTTTTACCGCCGCGAAACGGGTCGGTACGACATTCTCCTGAAAGAGGACGCGCTGCTCGATACCTATTTTATCCGGGCGGAAACGTATCAGAAGGGGTACGCGCTGCTGAACGAACTCGTCGGCGCGGAGCCGATGCTGCCGAAGAAGGGCTACGGTTACTATCAGACGCAGCACCTGGGCGCTAAGGGCAGTCAGCCGCTTCTGATGCAGACGGCGGCACTTCTGCGCGAGCGCGACATTCCCTGCGATACGCTCATCCTCGACTATGAGTGGGGCGACGGCGCAAACGGCGGAGAGGAGCTGCCGTGGGGCAGCCGCCTCGACTGGTCGGAGGCATATTGTCGTCCAAAGTCTCCCGCAGACATGATCGCCGAACTTCATGAAATGCACTTCGACGTGATGACGATCCGCCACAGCATTCCTTCGTATGAGGGGCGCATGGATGAGGATTGGGTGTGCGCGGAGTACGCCGCCGGTCTTTGGTGGGAAAAACTGCAAGAGCAGCTGGAGATCGGCGTCGCCGGAACCTGGCAGGACACGCGGCGGACGGATATCACGAACGCCCGTATCTACGCGGGGCTGGAGGAGCGGACGGGGAAGCGGGTTTCTATGCTCTCCGATTACGATTTGTACCGCGATTCTTGCTGGACGAAGGACTGCGTGATGACGCCCGAAAAGCAGAAGATCGGCGGGAGAAGGTCGCCCTTTTTCTGGACGGGGGACGCCGCCGTGAAGACGTGGGAGGATCTCGCCTTTCAGATCTACGGGATCGTTAACGAACACGGCGCGCTGAAGGGGATTACCTACCTGACGAACGACGGGTTCCGCCCCGGCGGCAGGGAACTTGCCGTGCGGTGCGATCAGTTTTTATGTTTCAATTCCGTCGCACGTTCGCATAACCACAAGCCGTGGCAGTCGTCCGGCGGAGGGGATGACCTTCCCGAGCGCATGGCGATCGGAAAAGAGCGGGAACGGGAAACAGAGGAAGAGCGTTCTGCGGCGGAGCTTTTGAGGCTTGATCGTCCCGATCCGGTGCAGGAAGAAATCATTCGTAAATTCTTAAAGCTGCGCTACCGGCTTCTTCCCTATCTCTATTCGGCGGCGCGGGAGTGCTTCGATACGGGGCTTCCCATCACACGGCCATTTATGGCGGCGTTCGAGGCGGACAAAAATTGCTGCGAAAATCAATATCCGATGCAGTATATGTTCGGGAAGGACATCCTTGTCTGTCCCGTGTGGCACGCGGGAAATGCGATGGAGGTCTACCTCCCCGAAGGGTGCGATTGGGTAAACTTTTTCACTGGCGAGTGTTTCGGCGGCGGACAGAAAATCGTTGCCGACGTCTCCGATCTCTCCGTCTTTCCCGTATTTGTGAAAAGCGGGGCGGTCATCCCCATGCGGACGGAAAAGAATTGGATCGACGGGGAAGAGGTGGATCTTATCCTGAAAATCTTCGGCGAAGGTGCGGGCGAGTGCGATTTGTACGAGGACGACGGCATCTCATTGGGGTATCGCTGCGGCGAATACGCCGTTACAAAAATCTTTTCCCGTTCGTCGGGCACCGGTGTTGAAATAAACGTCCTGCCCGTCGTCGGGAGTTACAAAGGAATGTTGCCGGAGCGGAGTATCGTGCTCGAATGGCGGGGCAAGACCGTCCGCGTGCGGCAAAAGAAGGGAGAACGGATTAAAATTACCCTGTAAGAAAAGCGGCTTTAGGCTGCTTACACTGTACAACGGAGTAGGACATGCAATATGAACACAAAGAATACCCCCGTCCGCAGTTCCGGCGGGAGGGATGGCAGAATCTGAACGGCGAATGGGAGTTCGCCTTCGACGATAAGAATGAAGGCATAAAAAGCGGACTGTGGCAGGGGAAGAAGGCGCTGCCGCTGAAGATCAACGTGCCGTTTACCTATGAGTACCCCGCGAGCGGCGTCGGGGATGCGGCGCAGCACGACGTCGTGTGGTACCGCCGCACGTTTGCGCTTGCCGAAGAGAACAGAGGCAGGCGCGCGCTGCTCTGTTTCAACGCCGCCGACTATCAGACGGATGTATGGTTAAACGGCGCGCACGTTTTAACACATACGGGCGGGTTTACGCCCTTTTCGGCGGATATCACTGATTTTCTCAAAAAGGGCGAAAATGTGCTCGTCGTGCGGTGTGAAGATACGCTCAACGATGCCGTGCCGCGGGGCAAACAGAGCTGGACGGGCAGTCCGTTCTCCTGTTTCTATGTCCCGAATACGGGCATCTGGCAGAGCGTGTGGTTGGAATTTTTCGAAAAGGACTGCATCGCGGAATATTCCATGTTCTGCGACTACGACAGAACGGAACTGTACGGCGAACTGGTCACGCTGTACGGGCTCGCAGACGAGGCGGAAATTGTTGTCACGTTTGACGGGAAACTCATCAAGCGGGAACGGCTCACCCTCCGCGGCAGGCATAACAGGTACCGCTTTGCGCTCCCCAAGGACTATACGGACGACTACTCGTGGTCGCCCGAAAATCCGCGCCTGCTGTATGTGGATTTCGCCTTATATAAGGGCGGGAAACAAATCGATCTTGCCCATACGCGCATCGGCATGCGCAAAATTTCCGTCGACGAGCATGGCAAGATCTGCCTGAACAACCGCCCGTACTATCAGCGGTTGGTGCTCGATCAGGGGTATTGGCAGGAGAGCGGGCTCACGCCGCCGAGCGCGGAGGCACTCAGAAAGGACATTGAGCTCGCAAAGGCGATGGGATTCAACGGCGCAAGGAAACATCAGAAACTGGAAGATCCGTACTTTTGCTATTATGCGGAGGAGCTTGGTTTTCTGACGTGGTGCGAAATGCCGTCCGCATACCGCTTCTGCGCGGAGGAGGCCGCAGCAATCACGAAGGAGTGGCAGGAGATCGTAAAAGCGGGACGCAACTGTACGAGCAACGTGTGCTACGTGCCGCTGAACGAGAGCTGGGGCGCGCGGGAGATCGCGACGGACGAAAGACAGAAGGCCTTTGCCCGTTCGCTGTACTATCTCACGAAGTCGCTCGACCCGACGCGGCTCATCTCGACGAACGACGGGTTTGAGACGGTGAATCCTACGGATATCCTCGGCGTACACGATTACGATGCGGAAAAAGCGGAGGATTTTCAAAAGTATGCAACCGGATACGATGGCATGCACCCGCAGGGATTCGCGCTGTTTGCGGAAGGGGAGCGGTATGCGGGTGAACCTGCCCTTCTGACGGAGTTCGGCGGCAGGGCGTTTCAGGCGGACGCCAAGGGCGAAGCGTGGGGGTACAGCGGCGCGGCGCAAAATGAGGAAACGTTCTTAAAACAGCTCGAATCCATCATGCAAGGCGTATATTCCTGCAATTTCCAGGGATATTGCTATACGCAGCTGACGGACGTCCAGCAGGAAGTGAACGGACTTTTAACGGCGGAGCGCAAGCCCAAAGCAGATATTGAGAAGTTAAAAGCATTATTCGGGGGATCAAAGTAAACTGAGACAAAGAGATGAAGATGCTGTTTTTAAAGAGTGGGCAATATTGTGTATAGACACTGAAATAATTAAGTATAGAAAAATAAAATTTTGTCCATGTAATGCGGCTTATCAAGGTGGACAATTTATAACACAGAATTTTTCTCAATTTGATGAGTTGTTTGCTGAGAATACAATAGTAGGACAGAAAAAATATTATAGATCACCTGAAATGTTACCATGTTGTCCAACGGATGGACAGGCGGAAATTCTAATTAAGCATGATATACCGCTTAGGTTTATTAGGGCAATAATTGTGGGTAATGAAAGTGCCGCAGACCAAATTAATGCTGTATTAAAAATTTGTAAATGTAAAATAGATATTTATATTGCTCCTGATGTGTGCAATACAAATTGGAGTATGGACGTAACGCTGACAATCACCGCCTATAACTATATAAAAGATGAGAACTATAAAAAAGCGGTGCGCCGTGCTATGTTGACGGGCAACTTCAAGCCTTCCACGTTGTATGGTTTGCAGATTGAAGCGTTCAGGTCCGCAACAGTATCGCCCGCGTCTACGCTCAAAAATCACGAACGCGGCATTAACAGCTCGTCGCTCGCGGCGGTATTCCCGTTTGTAAGGACTTGTGTTCTGGACGAGGGCGGCATTCTTTTAGGCGCAAATAAAACAAACGGCTATCCGTTCATTCTCAATCTGTGGAAGAGAGGAACGCTGTACCAGAATAGTAACGCTATGATTATCGGTAAATCTGGTTCGGGAAAATCGTATTTTCTGAAAACGCTCATTGCAAATGAATGGGGGAACAGAACAAGGGTTATCGTTCTTGACCCCGAAGCGGAATATCTTTCGCTCACCCGAAATCTTTGCGGCAACATTATTGATGTTGGCAACGCGCGTGAGGGCAGAATCAATCCTTTCCATATATATAATATACTCACCGAGGATGGCACGCCTGCCGACCCCAAGGTCACGTTCAATACGCATCTGAAAATGCTTGAATCGTTCTTTAAAATTGTGCTTGCAGACGCGCCTGTGGATGTCATTGAACTCATCAATAATCTCGTCGTGGAAACATACGAGAGAATGGGCATTACAGAGAATACAGACTGTTCGACGTTCCCTGCGGACTACTTCCCGCTGTTCTCGGATTTACTCGAAACATTACAGTCCAAGGACAAGGAGAGTATGGATATCGCAGGAAAGTATTTTATGATGAACACAGACTGGAAGTACGAGAGATATTAAGAACATCGTGTGAATAAAAAGGAAATTACAGAAGCTTCAGCAGAAAGCCAGGACGAAAATGTTGTCGTTCGCCCGTTACGACGACAGATTTTTCAGGCGCGTCTGCCAAACGCTCGTCGCAGCCTGCAAACTCCCGTATGCCGCGAGCGAAAAGAGCCGCGTGACCGTTGCGATCGTGAAGACGGCGAAAGGGAAATATCGCGTCTATGCGGATAACCGCGCTTACTTTTACGCGCTGCCGCGCATAGAATGCCGCCGACAGATCGTTTCCGCGCGCTCCGTCACCAAGTACGGAGGCTTCCGTATCCCCGTTCGCGGCTCGCAAATGACCCTGCGCATCCCCAATCGCGGCATGGAGGTGGTGGAAACGGAATTTTCGTAAATGACCTCTTCTTTCATTGACCGTTTGAAATTATTGTGATATAATATCTTTACTAAAACGTTTTAGTCGGGAGAAAAGATGGGAAAGAAAGTGACCATCCGCGAAGTGGCGGCGGAATGCGGGCTGTCCGTTTCCGCCGTTTCGCAGGTGCTCAACGGCAAAGAGATCGGCATTCCGCAAAAGACGAAAGAAAAGGTGTGGGCGGCGGCGGAAAAACTGCGCTATTGTCCCAACTCGGCGGCGCGAAGCCTCGTCACCAGCCGTTCGGATACCGTGGGCGTACTGGTGCCCGATATTTCCAACGCGTTTTTCGGGGAAGCGTTCAAAGAAATTCAGCGCAGAATGGGCGAAGAGGGGTTCGACGTGCTGCTGTGCAGCGGCGACGGCACGGCGAAACAGGACGAGCGCTTTTTGCGGCTGTTCGCCGCGCGCGGTGCGGACGGGCTGATCGTCGCACCCGCCGCGGAAACGCTGGAAGAAAAAAACGCCGAAAAGTTCGCCGCGTTGTTGGAGGAGATTAGGATCCCGTACGTCTATTTGGACCGCTATCCCGCACTACCGTGCGCGCGCGTGTCGGCGGATCATCGGGCGGGCGGGTACGCGGCGGCGCAATGCCTGTTGAAAAACGGCCATACGAAGATAGGCTGTATCGCGGGACCTGCGGCGCTCGTCGGCGCGCGGCTGCGGCTGGAAGGCTTTTGCGACGCGCTCGCGGAAGCGGGGATAAGACCGCTCGCGATAAACGCGCCATTTACGGCGGAAGGGGGCGAACGCGTGGCGAAAGCGCTGTTCGGCAGGGGCCTGACCGCGCTGTTCGCCTCCGATGATCTGCAAGCGTACGGCGCCATGCGCGCGGCTGCGGAAACGGGCGTCCGGATCCCAGACGACGTGTCGCTCGTCGGGTACGACGATCTGCAATTTTCCGCCCTCGCGAACCCGCCGCTGACCACGATATCCCAACCCGTAAAAGATATGGCAGCCGCGGCTGCGGAACTTTTGCTCCGACGGATGCGCGGGGAAGATGCCGAGAACCCGCCACTATTTGTGCCGCGCCTTATCGAGCGGCAAACGGTAAAAAATCTGAAAGAGGAGATCGAATGAAAAAAGTATTTATCGTCGGCAGTATCAATATGGATCTGGTCATCGCTTCCGACCGCCTGCCGTTGATGGGCGAAACCATTCACGGGCGGGATTTCTTTACCAATCCCGGAGGCAAGGGCGCCAATCAGGCGGTCGCGGTGCAAAAATCGGGCGGCGACGCGCGCTTTTGCGCCTGCGTCGGCAACGACGATTTCGGGGATATCCTTATCGGAGGGCTCAAAGCCTGCGGCGTAGATACGCGCTTCGTTACGCGGGAGGACGCCCCCAGCGGCGTGGCGGTCATCACCGTCGTGGACGGCGACAACTGTATCGTGCTCGGCGCGGGCGCCAACGCGCATATGGATATTTCCAAGGCGGAGCAGTGCCTTCGCGAGGCGGAGGCAGGCGATATTTTGCTTGTGCAACTGGAGATCGACAGCGACGCGGTGCTGTTTGCTCTGCGGCGCGCCAAGGAAAAGGGTATGACGACCATTCTCAATCCCGCGCCCGCCAAGGGGTTCCGCGCGGAGTTTCTGCCGTACGTCGATTATCTCGTGCCCAACGAGACGGAAACGGCGGAACTGAGCGGCAGAGAAAATTTTGAAGAGGCCGTAGACGCGCTTTGCGGCAAGGTGAAAACGCTCATCGTCACGCTGGGCGGGCAGGGCTGCCTGTACTGTAAAGGAGGGGAACGGATTCGGATCCCCTGTCCCAAAGTGCGCGTTGTGGATACCACCGCCGCGGGGGATACATTCTGCGGCGCGCTCGCCGCGCGGCTGAGCGCCGGGGAGGACGAACGCGCGGCTGTTTCGTACGCGCTCGCCGCCGCGTCGCTCGCGGTGACGAAACAGGGCGCGCAGCGATCCATACCGTACGAGCGGGAAGTGCGGGAATTTTTAGAAAAGCGTTCATAAAGCGTTGACAGCGCGCAAAGAAACGCTTAAAATATGCGATGAATAACCGACAAAGGCATTTTGAATGGATTTTTTATCGACGTTTCTCATCGTACTATTGGTCATTGCGCTGGCGGTGCCAGGGTTCGCGCTCAAAAAGGCGAAACTTCTGCCCGACGGCGCGTCCAACGCGCTGGCGGTGCTTTTATTGTATGTGGCGCAGCCTTTTCTGATGGTGTCCTCGCTTTTAAACAAGACGTTCACGACGTCGCTGCTGCCCGATTTTGCGGCGGTCGCCCTGTTCGCGGTAGTGTTGCAGCTGATGCTGTACTTTCTCTCCAAATTATTTTTCGTAAAAGTCAAAGAGGAGCCGACGCGCCGCATCTGCGTCGCGTCTTCCTATCTCGGCAACGTGGGGTTTATGGGGATCCCCGTCATGAAGGCGCTGTTTCCCTCCGACGATACCATTATTTTATATACGGTCATTTTCAATATCGTCTTTAACGCCATGACCTGGACGCTCGCCGTGTACGCCATCACGGGCGACAAGAGCAAAATTAAGCCTGTCAAAATTCTGCTGAACCCGCCCACGATCGCGACCGTTCTGGCTCTGCCGTTCTTTTTCTGCAACGTGTCCGTGCCCGACAACGTGCTCGCGACCATCGGCTATCTCGGCGATATGACGCTGCCGCTTTCCATGGTCATTCTCGGCATACGCCTTGCGGATATCAAATTCACGCGCCTGTTCACGGGCGCGCCCGTGTACGGCGTCGCCCTCGTCAAACTCGTCGTAAGCCCGTTGGCGGCACTCGGCGTCATGCTGCTCGTGCGCCTCTTGATTCCCATCGAAACGACCGTGATCGTCGCGCTGTTCATCATTTTCGCCATGCCGTCCGCTTCGTCCGCGCTCAATTTTGCGGAAATGTACGGCGGCGACTGCGACACCGCGGCAAAAGCAACTTTGACGAACACGCTCCTTTGCGTGCTGACGATCCCGATACTTTCTCTTTTGATTCCGTTGTTATAGAGGAGTAAAATATGAAAATAACCGAGATCGGCGAAAGAACGCCGCAGATTGTCGAAAAACTCTTGAGTATCTGGGAAAAATCCGTGCGGGCGACGCATTCGTTTTTAACGGACGAAGAAATTTTAAAAATCAAAAACTTCGTCCCCTCGGCGATCGAGGGTGTGCCGCGGCTGATCGTTGCGGAGGACGAAACGGGCATACCCGTCGCTTTTATGGGCATCGGCGGCAAGAAACTCGAAATGCTGTTCGTTTCGGGAGAAAACAGGGGAAAGGGCTGCGGAAAAGCGTTGCTGCGGTTCGGGATCGAGTTTTGTTCGGTCCGTGAATTGGCGGTAAACGAGCAAAATCCGCAGGCGATCGGCTTTTACGAACATATGGGTTTTCGGACATACAAGCGGACGGATCATGACGAGCAGGGAAACCCGTTCCCGCTCTTATACATGAATTTAATATGAAAAAAGAGCCTCGCTTGCCGAGGCTCTTTTTAAATTCGTTTATACGGTGCCGAGCCCGAACAGACCCAGCGTCACGCCGCAGAAAATGAGCAGGGACAAAACGTCCGTAATGGTCGTGATGAAGGGGTTTGCGAACACCGCGGGGTCGATCTTCAATGTTTTCGCGAAGATGGGAATGCAGCAGCCCACGATCTTCGCCACGATGACGGCGAACGTGATCGCCACGCCCACGGCTAAGGAATAGAGCAGGGAATAGGGATAGCCGAAAATGAGTCGGTCGATGAGCTGCAATTTGGCAAAGCACACAAAGCCGACGGAAACGGAAACGAGGAGCGATACGCGTATCTCTTTCCAGATGACGCTCAATATATCGCGCGGCCGTATTTCGTCGAGCGCCATGCCGCGGATGACCGTGACGGACGCCTGGCTGCCCGCATTGCCGCCCGTGCCCATGACCATGGGCACGCACGCCACCAACAGGGTGGAGAGCATGGTTTCGTAAGTGTTCAGAATCAGTCCCGTGAACGTGGCGCTGATCATTAAGATCAACAGCCAGGGAATGCGGTGCAGATATATGCGGAATACGCCCGTTTCCAGATAAGGTTTGTCGGACGGCGTGACCGCGTTGATGAAGGATATATCTTCCGTCGCCTCTTCGGTAATGACGTCGAGCGCGTCGTCTACGGTGACGATGCCTACGAGCAGGTTTTCCTGATCGACGACGGGAATGGACAAAAGATCGTATTTGGAAAGCGTGTTCGCAACGTCTTCCTTGTCGGTCAGGGTATCCGCGTACACGAAATTGTCCTGCATGAAATCTTCCACGCGCTCGTTGTACGAATGCAGGAGCAGATCTTTCACCGTCACGATGCCCAAAAGTTTTTTCTGATTGTCGGTCACGTAGCAGGTATAGATGGTCTCCTTGTCGATCGCCTGCGCGCGGATCTTTTCAAAACACTGCTGCACGGTCATGTCCTGCCGAAGGGAAATGCACTCGGTGGTCATGATGCTGCCCGCGCTGTCCTTGGGATATTTTAAAATTTCGTTGATGGATTTTCTCGTTTCGCTGTCCGCCTGCATCAGAATGCGTTTGACGACGTTTGCGGGCATCTCCTCGATCAGATCTACGGTATCGTCGACGAACAGATCTTCTAAGATGAGTTTCAATTCGTGGTCGGAAAACGAGCGGATCAAAAGTTCCTGCTGTGTGCTGTTCATTTCCACGAACGTTTCCGCCGCCAGTTCTTTGGGCAGCAGACGGAAGATGAGCGGGAGTTTTTCTTCGTCGATCTCGGCAAAGATCTCCGCGATGTCCATCGGTTTGAGTTCGGATAAGAGCGGCTTGAGTTGTACGAATTTTTTATATTCCAAAAAATTCAAGATTTCTACGATCTTGTCGTTTCGCTGTTCGGGATCGGCTTTCAAAAGAACTTCCTGCACGACGTCGAGGGGCATGCTTTCCAAAAGTTCTTCGGGCTTTTCGTCGAGGATCTCTTCGGTGACTTCCTGCATTTCTATGTCGCTGAAATGTTCCAGCAGCATTTTCTGCGTTTCCTGCTTTAAAAGCACGAACACGTCCGCCGCAAGCTCTTTATCCAGACAGTCGAAAAGTTTCGCAAGGTGATCCTCGTCCAGAGTTTCCAAAACTTTTGCAAGTTCTTCCTTTGTGGCATTGTCTATTAATGCCTGCAGATCCTCGTAGCGCTCGTCGTCGAGAAAGGAGAGTATTTTTTCTTTCAAGGCAGTCACCTCCCGTTTGATTGATTCTTTGTAAAGTATATGTTTTTTTTCGGGATTTGTCAAGCGCGCCCGCGATAAACTTGATAGGCGGCGCGTTTTGTGTTACAATACAGATAAAATAAAAGAAAACAAGGTGCAATATGAATCAGAGAATGTATCAGTTAGGCAGCAAGCGCTCCGTCATTCGCGAAATTTTCGAATTCGGGAAAACGCGCGCGCAGGAGATCGGCGCCGAAAACGTATATGATTTCAGTTTGGGCAATCCCAGCGTGGAGCCGCCCGCCTGCGTAAAGGATACGCTTTTAAAACTCATCGAAGAGCCGGACCAGACGGCGCTGCACGGCTATACCTCCGCGCAGGGCGATCTTTTTGTGCGCCGCGCGATCGCCTCCCATATCCGCGAGAATTACGATGAAAACGCGGACGAGAATTACATTTATATGACGGTCGGCGCGGCTGCGTCGCTGACGATCACGCTTTCCGCTCTGTGCGGGGAAGGGGACGAAGTGGTCACGTTCGCGCCGTATTTCACCGAATACAAGGTCTTTGCCGAAACGGCGGGCGCGCGCCTTGTGGCGGTGGAGAGCGATCCCGATACTTTCCAGATAGATTTTGAAAAACTGGAAGCGGTGCTCGGCAAAAACACCCGCGCCGTGCTCGTCAACTCGCCCAACAACCCGAGCGGCGTCGTGTATAACAGGGAAACGGTCGCGCGCCTTGCGAAAACGCTCGAAAAGGCGTCGGAAAAATTCGGGCATACGATTTACCTCGTTTCCGACGAGCCGTACCGCGAACTGGTGTACGGCGGCGTGGAAGTTCCCTATATCACGAAATTCTATACTCCCTCCATTGTATGCTATTCGTACTCCAAATCGCTCTCCCTTCCCGGCGAGCGCATCGGATATATTTATGTCAACCCGAAAACGGAGGGGGCGAAAGAATTATACCTCGCCGTCTGCGGCGCGGGCAGGGCGCTCGGTTACGTGTGCGCGCCCTCGCTTTTTCAAAAACTCGTCGCCCGCTGCGTCGGCAAAACGTCCGACGTGTCCGTCTATCGGAAAAACCGCGATACGCTCTTAAATCACCTTACGAAATGCGGCTTTTCCTGCGTGCGGCCCGACGGCGCGTTTTATCTGTTCATGAAAACGCCCGAACCCGACGCATCCGCTTTCTGCGAACGCGCGAAGAAATACGATCTGCTGCTCGTTCCCGGCGACGATTTCGGCTGCAAGGGCTACGTGCGCATCGCTTACTGCGTGTCGCCCGATATGATCGCGCGCGCTCTGCCCGCGTTCGAAAAACTTGCGAAAGAATATTCGCTGTAAGGGGGGCAACCATGAAAATATTTACGCTCAGTTTCGACGACGGCGTGACGCAGGATCGGCGCTTTATCGGATTATTGAAAAAATACGGACTTACCTGCACGTTCAACGTCAATTCCGCGCTTCTGGGTACGGAAGGCGAAGTGATCACGGGTAAAAATCAGTCGCGCGTTCCGCACAACAAGGTAGAAGCGTGCGAAGTCGCGTCGCTGTACGACGGGTTCGAGGTCGCGGTGCACACGCGCACGCATCCCATGCTCACAGGGCTTTCCGACGCGGACATCCTCGAACAGGTCGTGGGCGATTCGGTCACGCTTTCCTCGCTCGCAGGGTATCCCGTGCTCGGCATGGCGTATCCGGGCGGGCATCCGAATTACGACCGTCTCGTCGTCGATCTGCTGCGCAAATATACCAAGATCCGCTATGCGCGCACCATAGTCGATACGTACTCGTTGGAGTTTCCTTCGGATTTTCTCTTGTGGAATCCCTCGGCGCATATCCTCGACGGCCGCGCGGACGGACTGATTGACGAATTCTGCGCGGCGCAGGGCGACAGTTTGTTATATCTGTGGGGGCATACCTACGAAATGGACGTTGACGACGGCTGGGAACGCGCCGAACGCGTGCTTTCCCGCCTCGCAAACATAAAAGACGCGGTCTGCATGACGAATATGCAGGTATGGGAATATGCCCATAAATAAGGAGTGAAAATGAAGAAAGTAAAGATCGGCGTTTTGGGCGGGTTCCGCGGCAAGACGATGATGAACTACGCGGTGAAATCCGACGACTGCGAGATCGCGGCTGTATGCGATTTCAGTCCCGAAGTACTCGCGCACCTCAAGGAATATTTTTCGGAGAACAACTATAAGACTTCGTTTTACAGCGATTTCGACGCGTTTTTGGAAAGCGGCGTCGAGGCGGTCGTGCTCGCCAATTACGCCAACGAACACGCGCCTTTCGCGATCAGATGTCTGAAACGCGGCTTGCACGTACTGAGCGAGGTTTTGCCCGTACAGACTTTAAAAGAGGCGGCGGAACTGTGCGACGCTGTGGAAGAGAGCGGCAAAGTGTACCATTACGCGGAAAATTACTGCTTTTCGCAGGCGGCGCGGGAGATGACAAAACTGTACGGCGAGGGCAAACTCGGCGAGTTTCAGTATGCGGAAGGGGAATATCTGCACAACTGCGAGGGCGGTTGGGGCGAACTGACGCACGGCAGCCGCCGCCATTGGCGCAACACCATGGACGCTTTCTATTACAGCACCCACTCCGTCGGTCCCATCCTGCACGCGACGCGCCTGCGCCCCGTGCGCGTGACGGGTTTTGAAGTTCCCTACAACGAAAAAACTTCGCGCATGGGCTGCGCGGCGACGCCGTTCGCCGTCGAAATGGTCACGCTGGAAAACGGCGGCATCGTCAAGAGTCTGCACGGCATCGCGCCCGCCCGCAATTCGGTCTGGTACTGTATGTACGGCAGCAAAGGCAAGATCGAAAGCGGCCGCGAGGGGCTGGGCAAGGGCACGGCGGAAGTTTCGATCAGTCTTGACGACGTGTGCGGCGAGGAATACAAGACCTACGTCCCCACCGACGAATTGACCGAACTTGCCGAAACGTACGGTCACGGCGGCAGCGATATGTTCACCATGCGCAATTTTATCCGCGCGATCAACGACCTTTCCAATGACGGGATCGGCGTGTACGAGGCGCTCGATATGCACTTTGTGGGGCATTTCGCGCATCTTTCCTCCATCCGCGGCGGCATTCCCGTGGAGATCCCCGATTTCCGCGACCGCGCCGTGCGCGATCAATTCCGCGCCGACGATACGAGCGTGATGAAAGAGGACAACGATTTTACGAAAAATCCCGTCAGTTGCTATCCCACGCCCGACTATCCCGAATCGCTGTACGCCGCCCAGCGCGCCGAAATCGAACGCAAAAAGAAAGAGTCGTAAAGTTTCATTCACAAAAATATATGAAGGGAAATTGCCCGAACGCTTGACAATTTCCTTTTTTCATGATAGAATAGTAAGAAAAGTAAGAATATTCTTATTGTTCAAACGGAGGCAAAAATGACGGGACCTTTTCCCGAAGGGAAGTTTATGGCAACTATCAAGATCGGGCCGAAAGGACAGATCGTGATCCCCAAAGAGGCGCGGGATATGTTTTCGCTCAAAGAGGGGGATATGCTGCTGTTTTTGGCGGACAAGGGGCAGGGCATCGCCATGCAGCCCTTCGAATACGCCGAGACGTTCTGGCAGAACGTCTACAACCTGAAAAAAGACGGGGAGAAAAAATGAAAGCGCTCTGCGTGGAGAATTTATGCAAGGAATATCCCTCTTTCCGCTTGCATGACGTAAGTTTTTCGGTGGAAGAGGGGCGCATCGTCGGGCTGATCGGACGCAACGGCGCGGGCAAAAGCACCACGATGAAAGGGCTCTTGCGCTTTATCCGCACCGACGGAGGGCGCGTGCTCTTTTTCGGCAAGGATATCGCGCGGCATGAGCGCGAGATCAAGGAACAGATCGGCTACGTGGCGGGCGGTTTTTCCTATTATCCTCTGAAAAAACTGCGTTCGATCGGCAAATGCGCCGCCCGTTTTTATAAGGGCTGGAACGCCGATGCATACAAAAATTATCTCCGCGCGTTCGGGCTGGACGAGGACAAAAAGCCCTCCGAACTGTCCGACGGCATGAAAGTCAAATATTTCATCGCCCTCGCCCTGTCGCACGGCGCGAAACTTTTGATCATGGACGAACCTACGAGCGGGCTGGATCCGCTTTCGCGCGAAGAATTTTGCGATCTGATCTTAAAAGTCGTCAAAGAAGAGGGCGTGTCCGTGCTTTTTTCCACGCATATCACTTCCGATCTGATGCGCGTGGCGGACGATATCGTGTATATTGCCGACGGCGAGGTGCTCGCCGCGGGGGCGATCGGGGAACTTTTGGCAAAATACGAAGTCGCTTGTTTTGCCGAAATGCCGAAAGAGCAAGTCGTCGGATTGAAAGAAGTCAAAAACGGATACGAAGGGCTGATCGCCGCGGGCGCGCCCTCTGACTGCGCGGCGCGCCGCCCCGCCGATCTCGACGCGCTGATGATCCATCTTGAAACCGCGCGCAAAAAGGAGAAAGAATGTCCGCACTCTTAAAAAAAGAATTTTCGCTCGCCCTGCACCCTGCGTCCGCGCTGTTCGTGTTTTTTGCGGCGATGGTGTTTATTCCCAACTATCCTTATGAAGTCATGTTTTTCTTTTCGGGGCTTTCGGCGTTCTTCATCTGCCTGACGGGGCGCGAAAACAAAGATCTGCATTTTTCCTGCGTTCTGCCCGTCGAAAAGCGGGAAGTCGCCGCCGCGCGCGTGCTCTTCTGCATGATATTGCAATTGGCGCAAATCGTTTTGTGCGTGCCTTTCATCGCGATCAAGAGCGCGTGGATCGATATGCCGAATCTGGCGGGCATGGAGGCGAACGCCGCTTTTCTCGGGTTCGGGCTCATGATGCTCGGCGGTTTCAACCTGATCTTTTTCCCGCTCTATTTCAAAAACCCGAATAAAGTGGGTAAGCCGTTCGCGTTCGGTGCGGTGTTCATTTTCCTCGCCGTCGCCGCAGTCACCGTGTGTTGCCAGATCGCGCCTTTGTTCAAGGACGTTCTCGACACGCGCGACCCGTTGCATTTCGGCGCGAAAGCCGTCGTTTTCGCACTCGGCGCGGCGGTTTACGCCGCCGCTTCCTTCCTTTCCGTAAAATTCTCGCAAAATAATTTTGAAAAGGCGGACTTATAAATATAGGCTATATCGCTTGAAAAGGCGCGGAATTTATTCCGCGCCTTTTTCGTCGTCTTTTAAGATCATCGCGATACTCTCTATTTGTTTTGCCATATTCCGCAAAGTGCGCTCGATGGCTTCTTTCCGTTCCTGTTCGCGTATTTCGATCGGTTCCCAATGCTCGCAGACGATATGATATTTTTTCCGTTTGTCCCGCGCTTTCGCGAGAGTATTCGTGCAGTGCCCGCAAAAAACCTTAGTAAAACAAGTGTCGATCTTGGCGTAATGCTGTAAATAATATCGGCAGTTTTCGCAAGTTTGTTCTTCATTCTTCATTTGTACACCTCTATTTTAATTTGATTTTAGTATATCAGGTTTTATTTATAAAATCTCGAAGAAATCCAATTCGGACTTTTATATTTTCATTTTAGCACATATGTTTTTTGAAATCTCGCAACCGTAGAATAACGGTTTTTAACAGTATAGCACTATTAAATAGAAAAAAGCACTGTTCATAAAATACGAACTATTTTTTTGCCGTTTTATGGACGCCCACGAACCGAACAAAAGCATTGACAAAAGGGGCGGTTTCGGGATATAATAATGACGGTATCTATGCGGGCGCGTCCCGCTTTCAAACGAAATAATCGAAAGGGGTTTTACGTTATGGTCGTGAAAGTATGCGTGGGCAGTTCCTGCCATTTGAGAGGGTCTTACGACGTGATCGAGGAATTCAAACGCCTCGTCAAAAAATACGGCGTGGAGGACGAAGTGGATCTGCAGGCGACTTTCTGCGTCGGGAACTGCATGAACGGCGTCAGCGTCATTTCCGACGGCGTTTTAGTGCACAACGCCAACAAGGACAACGCGGAGGAACTGTTTCTGACCGAAGTCGTGTCGCGCCTCAAAAAATAGGAGAAAAAGTATGTACGGGTATCTCGATTTCAAAAACGCGCGCTGCAAGGACTGCTACAAATGTCTGCGCGAATGCCCCGTCAAGGCGATCAAGGTCGTAGACCATCAGGCAAAAATCATAGAGAGCCGCTGTATCCTTTGCGGGCGCTGTACCGAAGTATGCCCGCAGAACGCCAAGAGCGTGCATACCGAACGCGCGGAGGTCGAAGCGCTCTTAAAAAAGGGCAAAGTCATCGCCAGCGTGGCGCCTTCCTTTGTTTCTTCTTTCAACTTACAGGAATTTTCGGTGATGAAACTCGCGCTCAAAAAGTTAGGCTTTTTCGACGCGGAAGAAACTTCCGTCGGCGCGCGCGAAGTCACGTATCAGTATAAAAAACTGCTCGAAGGCGGCAAGTTCAAAAACTTTATCACTTCCTGCTGTCCTGCGGTCAACAGCATGATCGAATTGTACTATCCCGAGGCGCTTTGCTATCTCGCGCCCGTCGATTCGCCCATGGTCGCGCACGCGAAAATGCTCAAAAAGCGCTTTCCCGATGCGGACATCGTCTTTATAGGGCCGTGCATCGCCAAAAAGAAAGAGGCGAAACACAGCGGCGTGGTGGACGGCGTGCTTACGTTCGAAGATCTGAACGCTATGTTCGAAACCGCGGACGTAGACCTTGCGACGCTCGCCCGTCTGCCCGAATTTTGCGGCGGCGGCGCCAACCGCGCCAAATTTTATCCCATCAGCCGCGGCGTCATCAAATCGTTCGAGCACTATATCGACGGCTACGAATTCGTGGCTGTGGACGGCGCGAAAAAATGCGCCGAAGTTCTGGAAAATATCGAGAGCCTTTCGGGTATGTTCATCGAAATGAACTCCTGCGAATCGGCGTGCGTCAACGGGCCTTGTTCGCTGGGGCTGAAAGCGGGCGCGATCAAAGCCAACGCGGATATCCGCCGATACGTGCAAAAAGATATTTCCGCGCGCGTTTCCGAAGAGTTCGTGCCCTCGGATCTCGATTTCACGCACGTGCATACGAGGCGGAAGAGCGAAGATTTTATCCCCACCCGGCGCGAAATCACGGAAATTTTGGAAAAGACGGGCAAATTCAAGCCCGAAGATATGCTTAACTGCGGCGCCTGCGGCTACGATACCTGTTACGAAAAGGCGTGGGCGGTCGCCAACGGCTACGCCAATATCGAAATGTGCGTGCCTTTCATGCGCGAACGCGCCGAGAGCATGTCCTACGAGATCATACAGACCAGCCCCAACGGCATCGTGCTTTTGGACAACGATCTCAACGTCGTGCAGATCAACGCCAAGGCGAAAGAACTTTTGGGCATCAGGGAATACGACGTCAAGGGGCAGGGCATCTTCCATTATTTCAATCCCACCGATTTCGTGCTCGCGCAGAACGACAATCAGAACATTTACAACAAAAAAGTCTATCTCGAAAAGACGGACGCCTATATCGAACTGACCATCATCGTTCTGAAAGATAAACAGGGTACGTACGCGGTGATGAAGGATATCACGTCGGAAACCAACGCCGCGAAACATCTCGACAAGGTGAAAATGGAAACGCTGACCACCACCGACGAGGTCATCAAAAAGCAGATGTGCGTGGCGCAGGAGATCGCGTCGCTCCTGGGCGAAACGACCGCCGAAACCAAGGTTGCGCTTTTAAAACTCAAAAAGACTTTACAGGAAAACACGGAGGAAAAGTAATGGCTCTGTGTCTGGAAACAGGGTACACTTCCCTCAATAAAACGAACGAGGAACTGTGCGGCGACCGCGTGGAATGCACCGTCTGCGGCGACTATACCACCTTGGTGCTCGCCGACGGTTTGGGCAGCGGCGTCAAGGCGAATATCCTTTCCACGCTCACTTCCAAAATTCTGTGCACCATGGTCAGCAACGAAGTGGAGATCGAGGACTGCGTGGAAACCATTTTGCAGTCCTTGCCCGTGTGCAAGGTGCGCGGCGTCGCTTATTCCACCTTTTCGGTCATTCACGTCAACGGCAAAGGCGAAGGGGTGCTGTTCGAATTCGACAACCCGCAGGCGATTCTCATCCGCGGCGAAAAATGTTCCGATCTGCCGCGCGAGGCGATGAACATTCTCGGCAAGACCGTCTATAAAAGCCCGCTCGCCCTTCAAAAGGACGACGTGATCGTGGTGATGAGCGACGGGGTGATCCACGCGGGCATCGGCATGACGCTCAATCTCGGCTGGCAGCGCCCCGAGGTCAAAGACTTTCTCGACCGAACGGTGAAAAAGGGCATGAGCGCGCGCGCCGTCGCCTGTCTTTTGGCGGGCGTGTGCAACGACTTGTATCTGGATAAGCCGGGCGACGATACGACGGTGGCTGCGGTGCGCATTCGCGAGGCGCTCAACGTGAATATCATGGTCGGCCCGCCCGTGGACAAGGAAAAAGACGATTTTTATATCGCCCGCTTTTTGTCGGGCGAAGGGAAAAAGGTGGTCTGCGGCGGCACGAGTTCGCAGATCGTGGCGCGCCATTTAAAGACGGAAGTGCGCGCGAGTTTCGATTTTCCCGACAAGGACGTTCCGCCCATCGGCTATATCGAGGGCATCGACCTCACCACCGAGGGCGTTCTCACTCTGCGCAGGCTCTTGGAACTTTCGGAAAAATACCTGTCGGTCAGCGATCTGACGCCCAAGAGGTATTCCAAAAAGGACGGCGCGTCGCTCTTGGCGAACGTGCTGTTCGAAGAGGCGACGAGCGTGCATTTTTTCGTGGGGCAGAGCATTAACGCGGCGCATCAGGGGCTGCCCATCGACATCACCATGAAATTGAAATTGGTAGAGTCGCTCGCCGCAAACCTGAAAAAAATGGGAAAAACCGTGGCGGTCGATTACGATTGAGGAGTTAAGAATATGAGAATTTTCGATACGAGCGTACAAAAACTTAAATATCTGGTTTTAAAGGCGCTCATCAAAAACGAATACGAACATTGTTACGATAACGTCTACATAGATATCCCCAAAGAGATCTCTCCGGGACCCAAGGCGGAAATGCGCTGTTGTATCTATAAGGAGCGCGCCATCGTGCAGGAACGTATCAAACTGGCGCTCGGCGGCAATAAAAACAATCCCAACGTGGTGGAAGTCATCGACATCGCCTGCGACGAATGTCCCATCGGGGGCGTGTTCGTCACGCCGTCCTGCCGCGGCTGTATCGTGCACCGCTGTAAGGAGGCTTGCCCGAAGGACGCCATTCAGATCATCGACAGAAAGGCGGTCATCGACAAGAGCAAGTGCATCGAATGCGGCAAATGCACGCAGGCGTGCCCGTACAGCGCCATCATCGCGCAAAAGCGGCCGTGCGTCACTTCTTGCAAGGTCAAGGCGATCAACGTGGACGAAAACAAAAAGGCGCGCATCGACAACGACAAGTGCATTTCCTGCGGCGCGTGCGTCTATCAATGCCCCTTCGGCGCCATCGTCGATAAATCCATGATCATGGAGTCCATCGACATTCTGAAAAAATCCGAAAACAACCGAAAATACAACGTGTACGCGGTCATCGCGCCCTCGATCGTCAGCCAGTTCAAATACGCCAAAATAGAGCAGGTCGTCACGGGCATCCGCAAACTCGGTTTCCACCAGGTGGTCGAAGCGGCGCTCGGCGCGGACATCACGCTGTACCACGAGGCGCGGGAATGGAAGGAAAAGGGCGTTCTGACGACCTCGTGCTGTCCGTCGTTCGTACTGTTCGTGGAGAAAAATTTCCCCGATCTGAAAAAATACGTATCGAGTTCGGTTTCGCCCATGGTGGAGACCGCCATGCTCATTAAGCGCACCGACCCGACGGGAAAAGTCATTTTTATCGGGCCTTGCGCCAGCAAAAAACTCGAATACAAACAGGAAAAGACCAAGGGCGCGATCGACAGCGTTCTGTCCTTCGAGGAGTTGCAGGCGTTTCTGGACGCGCGCGACATCGAAGTGGGTGCGCTCGAGGAGACCGCGCTGGACAACGCCTCTTTCTACGGCCGTATCTTCGCCAAGAGCGGCGGCATTGCGCAGGGCGTAGCCGACGTTGCGGCGGGCATGGGCGTCGAGGGCATCAAGCCCGTTGCCATGAACGGCATCGACGAATGCCGCGCGAATCTCCTGAAACTGAAAATGGGCCGCGCGGCGGAAAACTTTTTCGAGGGAATGGCGTGCGACGGCGGGTGCCTGAACGGCGCGCTCTGTCTCAATCACGGTCCGAAAAACGTGGTGGACGTCGATAAATACGGCGCGTCCGCCAAGGAAAAGGATATCGAAAATTCCGTCAAACTGTATAAACTGAGTTTGAAGGAAGAAGAAAACTGAAATCAGCAGGGGGACGCCGCAAGCGTCCCCTCGCTTTACGGTGGGAGTATATGATCTCAAAATTTTTCGCGTATTTCAAACCGCATAAAAAATTATTTATCATCGATCTTGTCAGTTCGTTCCTCATTGCGGTGTGCAATCTCTTTTATCCCTTTGTCACGCGCGTGATCATCAACGATTTCGTGCCCAACAAACTTCTCACGCTCATGCTCGTATGGGGCGGGGCGCTGCTTTTGGTGTACGCCGTCAAGGCGGTGCTCACGTTCATCGTCAATTACTGGGGGCACGTGCTCGGCGTGCGCATCCAGGCGGATATGCGCCGTAAACTTTTCCGCCACGTGGAAACGCTGCCTTTTTCCTTTTTCGACGAAAACAGGACGGGCACCATCATGTCGCGCATCGTCAACGACCTGTTCGAAGTGTCGGAACTGTGTCACCACGGCCCCGAGGATACGCTCATGTCGGTCATCAGCATCGTGGGAGCGATCGTCATGCTGGCGCTCATCAACGGCTGGCTGGCGCTCATCGTGGTTGTGTTCGTGCCGCTGATGGTGCTGTTCGCCGTCAAAATGCGGGGGCGCATGCTCGACGCCTTCGAAAAGAGCCGCGAAAAGATCGCGGAAGTCAACGCGAGCATTGAATCTTCCGTTTCGGGCATCCGCGTTTCCAAGGCGTACACGGCGAGCCGCAAAGAGGACGAAAAGTTCGATAAGAGTAACGAGGAGTTCAAAGCCGCCCGTACCGCCGCCTACAAGAACATGGGCATTTTCCAGAGCGGCATGAGCCTGTTCAACGATATTCTATACCTTGTCGCCATCGTGGGCGGCGGCGTGCTGTTCTATTTCGGCATCGTCGAAAACCCGGGCGATTACGCGGCTTTCATTCTCTACGTCACCATGCTCTTGACGCCCATCCGCACGCTCGTCAATCTGTTCGAGCAGATCACCGACGGGCTGGCGGGTTTCAAGCGCTTTCAAAACATTTTAGACAAAGAGCCCGAAAGCGAGCCCGAGCATCCCGTGGAAGTATCTCTTCTGCGCGGCGATATCTGTTTCGAACACGTGGATTTCGCCTATAAGGACAGCGAGAACCGCGAAAATCACGTGCTGGAAGATCTGTCTTTCACCATCGAGGAAGGCAAAACGGTGGCGCTGGTCGGCTCTTCCGGCGGCGGCAAGACGACCATCTGCCATCTCATTCCCCGCTTTTACGAACTGGACGGCGGCAGAATCACCGTGGGCGGGATCGATATCCGCGACGTCAGGCGCGAAACGCTGCGAAAGAGCATCGGCATCGTCGCGCAGGACGTGTTCCTGTACGGCGGCACCATCCGCGACAACATCGCCTACGGCGATCTGGACGCGGGCGACGAGGACATCGTGCGCGCGGCGAAACTCGCCAATATCCACGAATTCATCGAAACGCTGCCCGACGGCTACGATACGCAGGTCGGGGAGCGCGGCGTCAAACTTTCGGGCGGTCAAAAACAGCGCGTTTCCATCGCACGCGCCTTTTTGAAGAATCCGCCGCTTCTCATCCTCGACGAGGCGACGAGCGCGCTCGACAACGTGACGGAAATGCAGATCCAGGATTCTCTGGAAAAACTTTCCGAAGGCAGAACGTGCATCGTGGTGGCGCACCGCCTTTCCACCGTGCAAAACGCCGACGAGATCATCGTCCTTTCCGAGGGGAAGATCCGAGAGCGCGGCACGCACGAACAACTTTTGGCGAGGGGAGGGGAATACGCCGCCCTGTACTATAAAACGTTCCGCTCTTAAAGGAGTTTGAAAATCGTCGGGGAAAAATGCGTTCTTCGTTTGCAAATTCGCGCGGACTGTGATAGAATATACAAGATGATATTTATTTGAGGTTTGCAGATGAAAAAGGGCTTCGACAACGAGTTATACGTAAAATTGCAAAGTGAGAAAATTTTGGAACGCATTCAGAAGTTCGGAGGCAAACTCTATCTGGAATTCGGGGGAAAACTTTTCGACGATCTGCACGCTTACCGCGTGATGCCCGGATTCGAGATGGACGCGAAGTGCAAGATCTTATTGCAGCTCAAAGACCAGTCGGAGATCATTTTCGTCATCAGCGCGGCGGATATCGAACGCAACAAAATACGCGCCGACTTCGGCATTCCTTACGGGGCGGACGTTTTAAGGTTAGTGGATAAGATCCGCGCGTTGGGGCTTTTGATCAACAGCATCGTCGTCACCCAATACACAAACCAGCCCGCTGCGGACAACTTTATCAACAAACTGCACCGCCACGGCATCAAGACGTATATCCATCACAAGACCAAGGGCTATCCCACGCAGGTGGACGTCATCGTCTCCGACGAGGGCTACGGCGCCAACCCTTATATCGAAACCACGCGCCCGCTCGTCGTCGTCACCGCGCCGGGGCCGGGGAGCGGCAAACTCGCCACCTGCCTTTCGCAGCTGTATCACGAGTACAAGCGCGGCGTCAGGGCGGGTTATGCAAAATTCGAAACCTTTCCTGTATGGAGCCTTCCCTTGCGCCACCCCGTCAACGTGGCGTACGAGGCGGCGACGGCGGATCTCGGGGACATCAATATGATCGATCCATATCATCTGGAAACGTACGGCGTGACCACCGTCAATTACAACCGCGACGTGGAATGTTTCCCCATCGTGCGCTCCATTCTGACCAAGATCACGGGCGACGAAAATCTGTACTGTTCGCCGACCGATATGGGCGTCAACATGGCGGGATTCGCCGTCTGCGACGACGAAGTGACCAGAAGAGCGGCGCGGCAGGAGATCATCCGCCGCTACTACAAGGCGGCGTGCGACTATAAGAGCGGCAATTCCGACGAGGCCGCTTTGCAGCGCATCCAACTTCTGATGAACGAAAACAAAATTTCCGTGGACGAACGCACCATCGTGCGGGCGGCTCTGGAAAAGGCGGAAAAGTGCAATTCGCACGCGGTCGCCATTCAACTGGAAGACGGCAGGATCGTGACGGGCAAATCGAGCAAACTGATGAGCGCGTGTTCGGGCGCGGTTTTAAACGCGGTCAAACTTTTATCAGATTTGAGCGACGATATCCTTCTTCTTTCGCCCATCGTGCTCGCGCCCATCATTACCCTCAAAAAAGAAGTTTTGCGCGAGGATAAAATAAAACTCAACCTTTCCGACGTTTTGACGGCGCTGAGCATCTGCGCGGCGACCAATCCCGTCGTGGAAAAGGCGATGGATAAACTCAAAGCGTTGAAAGACTGCGAGGCGCACAGTTCTTGCATTCTGCCCGAAGGCGATCTTTCGGTCATGCGCAAACTCGGCGTCAACGTCACCTGCGAACCCGAATTCGGCACGAAAGATCTTTACGGCTTTTAAATTTTGCGGGGAAATTTGGGTTTCTCCCGTTTATGTTTTTCGGGAATGGCAATCATTTCCGACAGGGAGGAGTAATCTTGAATAATATCGATTCCATAACTTTGATCGTGGCGGTCGCGCTCGCAGCCGTCGGGCTCCTTTTGGGGTTCGGCCGTTCCTTACGTTTCTTTACGAAGGGCATCTTCGGCATTCTCTTATCCGTCTTTCTCGTATTTACGTTCGGCGGCATGATAAAAGGCATTCCCGCGGTGGGCGAACTCATCGTGAAAGGGGACGAATATTTCGCGGGGCTTTGGAGTTTTCTCGGCTATCTGCATCTGGGCAACGTCATTTACTACGTGGCGCTCTTTTTCGTGGTGCAGATCGTGCGCGTCGTCGTCGTGCGCTGCGTGGGCGGCGTATTCGAACTCGATAACGTCGTCATGCGCTTTTTGAACCGCCTTTTAGGCGCCGTGTTCACCGTGGCGGCTGTGCTTCTTCTGCTGCTTTTGGTGTTCGCCGTATTCAAACATTTCGAAACGAGCGAATTTATGGTAGACTTTCTGGAAAAAATCAAAAACACCTTTCTGTTTACGCTGTATCAGCACAACCCCGTGGTCATCTGATTATGCAAAAACAAAAAGCCGAGCGGATTCCGCTCGGCTTTTTTTATGTTCTCGCATTCAATTTGTTTTTGATGGAGGCCTCGTAAGCGAGCACGGTGGCGGCTACGCCCACGTTCAAAGAATCGCAACTGCCCAGCATGGGAATGGCGATCATCTTGTATTCGCCCTCGTACCATTCGCGCGAAATGCCGTAGCGCTCGCTGCCCATCACCAGCGCGCATTTTACGCCGAACGGTTCTTCGTAATAATTGCGCTCCGCGCGCGTGTCGGCGAGATAGACGATCACGCGGTGCGCTTTGAGCCAGGCGCGGCACTCTTCCACCGTTTCGAATTCGAACGTGGGAACGGACAATATCGCGCCCTGGCTGCCCTTGATGAGTTTGGGGTGGGTGAGCCTTGCCTTGCGGTTGCAGATAAACACGGCGTCCAGCCCCGCGCCGTCCGCCATGCGCAGCATCGTGCCCACGTTGCCGGGGATCTCGATGCCGTCCAGAACGAGTATGACCGCGTTTTTCGGGGGCGAGAAGTCGGAAAGTTCGAAACGGGGCAGCCTGCAAAGCGCCATCAGTCCGTCGGGCTGGCCGCGTTCGGAAATTTTTTCATACGTCTTTTCCGAAACGGTGTACAGTCCGCCCGCGCGCGCGGCGAGCCGTTTTACGAGTTCGGCGGCCTCCGCGGTGCGGATATGCGCGGGGCAGAGCACCAGCGATTCGACGGGCGCGGCGAATTTTTCGCACATCTTCAAGATCCAGATGCCCTCCGCCACAAACAGTTTCTGCGGGTTGGGTTTGGAATTGGACAATATTCCCTTGATTTGTTTGATCTTGGGATTCTGCTCGCCGACGGGCAGAAAATTTTTCTCTTCTAAAAAGGCAGAAAGTTCCGTATTCATGCCTTTCATAGTATCACACGAAGGTTCGGTTGTCAAGGTTCTTCGCTCGGAAATTCGGCTCGGTGGCAGGAAAAACACGCCGCGCATACAATGGTATCGAGTGAATTTAGGAGCGTAGAAAACGAGATGAACAAAGGAAAATTCTCCCGCACGGCGCGCGCTTGCTATGCGGGTATCGTCAATCAGGCAATCATTACCAACGTTACGGCGCTTTTATTCGTATCGTTTATCGAATTATATAACTTTTCATACATAAAACTCGGTATGCTGACGGCGGTCAATTTTGCCGCACAGATGTGCGCGGACTTTCTTCTGATCTTCCTCATCGACAGAGTTTCTTTCCGGAAACTTGCGGTGTTTTCCTGCACGCTGAGTTTTGCGGGACTGCTGTTTTACGGCTGCGTGCCCTTTTTGTTTTCGGAGAAGGGGCTTTTTACGGGCATCGTCTGCGCGACGACGGTGTTCGCCTTTGCGGGCGGTATGTCCGAAGTGGTGCTCTCCAATATCGCAGACAATATACCCCGCCTCGAAAATTCGGTCTCTATCTGCCTGTTAAAGACGGTGTATGCCTGGGCGCAGGTGGGGCTGGTCGCCGTGTGCGCCGTGTTTCTGACGGTCTTCGGCTCAGAGAGTTGGAATTACCTCATGTTCGGGTTCGCCCTGATCCCGCTCGGCGCCGCCGTTCTGGTCGGAGGCGCGGCCGTCGTTAAAAAGAGCGGGATATCCAAACCGAAATCTTCCTTTCATCTGTTTTACATATTGGCGCTGGTGGCGATCTTTTTGGGGTACGGTTCGGAGATCGCCGCCAATCAATGGATATCCGTATTCGCGACCGCCGCGCTCGGCGTGGGCGGGGAGTGGAGCGAGTTCGTCGGCATGGGGCTGTTCGCCGTCTGCCTCGGCGTGGGCGGGCTCACATATGTCGCGATCTCCAAACGAAAGGAACATTTCCCTCTTCCCGTGCTCATCTTTGCCGCGCTGTCCACCTGTGCGCTGTTCTTGCTCTCCTCCGTGACGGAAAACGTGATTTTCGCGCTCGTCACATCCGTCTGCTGCGGACTGTTCGTGGGCGTGCTCTCGCCGGGCATCATGACCGTGGCGAGCGAAAATATGCCCTCGGCGGGCGCGTGGATGATCGCCTCGCTCGCGGTCTGCGCCGATCTGGGCGCGGCGGCTCTGCCCTCCGCCGCGGGAAGCATCGCGGAATTGACGGGCATACGCACGGCTTATCTCACCATGTCCGTCGCGCCTTTCCTGTGTGCCGCCGTGCTCTTTGTAATGCACCGCATGAACAAAAAAAAACGCGTCGGTAAACTTTACTGACACGTTTTTCCCTGTATGACGTTCCGCCTCTCGAATTCCGCCCGTATCGCGTTCAGCACCCGCTTTTTGTCCGCCGACCAGGCGGGCGCGACGAGCAGGCGCCTGGGCGCGTCGCCCGTTAAACGGTGCACCACGATCTCGGGCGGCAGCGCCTCCACCATGCGGCACAGAACGCCGATATATTCATCGGCCGACAGTACGGAAAATTCTCCGCGTTCATACATTTTCTGCAACTCTGTGCCCGCGAGCACGTGCAGCAGTTGCAATTTGATGCCGCGCGCGCCGCTTCTTCCCACGTAGCGCACGGTTTCTTCCATCATTTCGGCGCTTTCGCGGGGAAGTCCCAAAATGACGTGCGTCACCACCTCCGCGCCGATCCCGTTCAGATCTTTTACCGCTCTTTCGTACACGGAAAGCGGATAGCCGCGGCGGATCAGCCGCGCGCTCTCTTCATGGATTGTCTGTAAGCCCAGTTCCACGAACAGGGGCTTTTTCTTTCGCAGCCTTTCCAGCACGTCCAATACGTCGCCGCCCAGACAGTCGGGGCGCGTCGCCACGGAGACCGCCTCGATTTCGGGAAGATCCGCCACGGGAAAGAACAGCGCTTCCAGCCTCTCCGCGGGCGCGTAAGTGTTGGTATAACTTTGAAAATAGGCGATGAACTTTTCCGCGTCCGTCTTCGCGCGTATCCTCGCCTTGGCGCGTTCGATCTGCGTTTGCAGATCGCCGCAGTCCTTTTCAGAAAATTCTCCCGCGCCGCCCGCGCAGAAAATGCAGCCGCCCGTTCCGAGCGTGCCGTCGCGGTTGGGACAAGTCATGCCCGCGTCCAGCGCCAGTTTATACACTTTTCCGCCGAAACGTTCTTTCATGTACGAATTGAAAGAATGGTACCGCTCCATCAGCGCGCTCCCGTCTGTCTGTCTGCGTGTCGGTCGGGCGTGACGAGCATGGTGGAAAAATTCGTGTACACGACGAATCCCGCCCGCGATTTCGAAGGCTTTTTCACGAATTTGCGCTCGCAAAAGTCCACGGGGATCTTATCGCCCGCCTTGGCGTCGGAAAAATACGCGCATACCTCGGCGGCGAACAGTTTCACGCCGTCGGGCACTTCTTTCCGTCCGCTCTTGACGATGACGTGCGAACTGTGGTATTTCTGGGTGTGGAACCAGAGATCTTCGGGCGCGGATTCTTTCAAAAGGCGGTCGTTCTGCACGTTGTTGCGCCCCGCGAAGATCGTAAACCCTTCGAACGAGAAAGTGCGGAAGGGCGCCTCCTTGGGGGGCTTTTTTTTGCCTTTTTCCGCTTTGATCAGCCCGTATTCTTTCAGTTCTTCCTCGATCTCCACAAGGTCGGTGCACGTTTCCGCGCGGGCGAGGGAGGAAAGGGCGCTGAAAATGTAATCCAGTTCGCTCTCCGTTTCCGCGCGTTGCGGAGCCACGGCTGCGAGCGTGCGTTTCTGTTTGTTGTATTTCTTATAATATTTCTGCGCGTTCTGCGCGGGTGAGAGCGTCTTGTCGAGCGGTATTTTCACGAGCGGACAGTTTTCGTCGGTGTAGTCTAAAAGTTCGCAGCCCTCAGCGCCTTTTTTCAAAGCGTACAGATTGGCGGTCAGAAGTTCTCCGAACACGCGGTTTTTCTCGATATTGGCGCATTCTCTCTCCCTGTCGACGAGCAACGCCAGTTTTTTTTCTTCCTTTTTGCGCCGCGCGTTCAAAAGGCTTTCCAGTTTGCGGCGCTTTTCGGTAAAGTCGCGCGCCGTTTCCTTGTCCGTATAAAAGGCGTCCTGCGCGGCGTTTACGCTGTCAAAGGGAATCCCGCCCGCATAGCGCGCGTGAAAATCGACGAACGCGCCGTCCCGCGTTTGGATCGCGGGTGAAACCTCTTCGGAAAAGATAAAATCGTGTACGTGCTGCGCGAACGATTTCGCGCCCGCGCCGTCGAAAGGGAGCGCGGGGTCGGAAATATGCGCCGATTCGCAGATGAGCGCGGCGGTGGAGTAGGCGAGCCCGCCCACCGATTCGAACAAAAAGCGCGCGAGATCGCCCCCGCCGAACGCGGAAAAGAGCGCTTCGAGCGCCTGTATATCGCGCGCGTCCGCTTTGTCCTGCGGTTCGGGAAAGAGATATCTCGCGCCGGGGAACAGGGTGCGTTTGAAATTTTCCTGGACCGAAGAAACTTTCAGCGCACCCGAGATCACGCCGTTTTCGGTAAGGATCAGGTTGGAGTATTTGCCCATGATCTCGGCGTACAGCACGCGCCGCGCGCGGGAAAATTCGCCCGTACAGTCAAAGGTAAAGGCGAGAATGCGCTCGAAAGCGATCTGTTCCACGCTTTCGAGCACGGCTCCCAAAAGGTGCTTGCGAAGGAGCATACAGAAATTGGGCGCTGCTGCGGGCGCGCTTCTGGCGGCGTCGGAGAGCGCGGCGCGGGCGTACGAGGCGTTGGTGTTGAGCAAAAGTTTTTGCGTGCGGCCGCCCGCGTACAGAAGCATATCTATCTCGTCGCGCGAGGGCTGAATGATTTTATTGACCTTGCCGCCCGAAAGCGCGGCGCAAAGTTCGCGCGCAACGTGGCGCAGGGTATAGGCGTCCTGGGGCATTTCAAAAACCTCCCGATCCCGTCAAAGGATCTCTTCCTATTATAATCCAAAACGCAAAATTTGTAAATCGTTTGAAAAATGCGAAAATATGCGGATTCAGGGCAAAAACGCTTTTCAAACGGGAAAGATTGTGCTAAAATGTTGTATCGAGTAAAAAAGTATTTTTTTGTCAGGAGAAAGGTTATGAAATACAAAGCACAGGCTTCCGAAAAAAGCACCGTGACCATTAAGATCACATTCAGCAAAGAAGAATGGGAGCAGGCGAATCAGAAAGCATATATGCAGACGAGAGGCAGATATGCCGTCAACGGTTTCAGAAAGGGCAAAGCCCCCAAACACGTCATCGAACTCAATTACGGTAAGGGCATTTTTTATGAAGACGCGCTCAATAACCTGTATTCCGAGCATTACTATAACATCCTCGACAAGGAGGCGGAAAACTTTACAGCCGTCGGCCAGCCCGAGTTGTCCGTGGAGAAGATCGACGAGGACGGCGCCGTGCTCGTGGCGGTCGCGCCCGTCAAGCCCGACGTGAAATTGGGCGAATACAAGGGTATAAAGATCGAAAAAGTTGAGTATAATGTAACCGATGCCGACGTGGATGCGGAACTTAGAAAGTTACAGGAAAGAAATGCCCGCACGGTGAACGTAGAGGGCCGCGCGGCGGAAAACGGCGACAGCGTGGTCATCGATTTTTCGGGCAGCGTGGACGGCGTCAAATTCGAAGGCGGCACGGCGGAGCGCCACACGCTCGTTCTCGGCAGCCATTCCTTCATCGAAGGATTCGAAGAGCAGGTCGTGGGCATGAATATCGGCGAGGAGAAAGATATCAACGTCACTTTCCCCGAAGATTATCAGGCGGAAGAACTCAAAGGCAAGGCCGCCGTGTTCGCGGTCAAACTGCACGAGATCAAAAAAGAAGAACTTCCCGAAGTGAACGACGAGTTCGTTAAGGACGCGGCGGGCGCGGAGAGCGTCGAGGCTTATAAGAAAGAAACGCGCGAGCGCCTGGAAAAGGAAGCCAAGTCTAAGGGCGACGCGGAGACGGAAAACAACATCGTCAAGGCGATCACCGATAAGGCCGAGGCGGAAATTCCCCAGGTCATGATCGAAAACCAGGTAGACATGATGGTGCGCAACGCAGAATACCGCCTTTCCATGCAGTACGGCGGGCTGAAACTCGAAGATTACCTCAAATACATGGGCACCGATATGGAAGCGTTCCGCAAGGGCTACGAGGCGCAGGCTGCCGACACCGTAAAGAGCCAGTTGGTCATCGATAAGATCATCCGCCAGGAGAACATCAAGGCGGACGACGCGGAAGTGGACGCAAAACTCGAAGAGTACGCGAAAGCGACGGGCAAAACGCTCGAAGAGTACAAAAAGGACGTGGACGCTTCGCAGAGGGAATACATTGCGAACGACATCACCATCAATAAATTGTTCGAGTTTTTGAAAGCGAACAACGAAATGACGGGCAAAGCGGCGAAGAAGAGCGCGGCGAAAAAGCCCGCCGCAAAGAGCGCGGCAGGGGAAGAAAAGCCCGCCGCAAAGAAACCCGCCGCCAAAAAGACGGCAAAGAGCGAAGACGGCGAGAAAAAACCCGCGGCGAAAAAGCCCGCGGCGAAAAAGAGCGCCGAAAGCGATAAAGAATAACCCGCAACTCCGGATTTACGGTACGGCGGGCAAATAAGGAGGACATATGGACGAAAGAATGAATTTGATCCCCATGGTCGTGGAGCAGTCCAGCCGCGGGGAGCGTTCGTACGATATTTATTCCCGCCTTTTGGAAGATAGGATCATCTTCCTTTCGGGCGAGATCAACGACGGGATGGCGAACACCATCGTGGCGCAACTTATCTATCTCGAAGCGAAAGATCTGGGCAAGGATATCAGCCTGTACATCAACAGTCCGGGCGGCAGCGTGTCCGCGGGGCTTGCGATCTACGACACCATGCAGTATATCAAATGCGACGTGAGCACCATCTGCATCGGGCTCGCGGCGAGCATGGGGGCGTTTTTGCTTTCCAGCGGCGCCAAGGGCAAGCGTTTCGCGCTGCCCAACAGCGAGATCATGATCCATCAGCCGCTCGGCGGCGCGCAGGGACAGGCGAGCGACATCAAGATCCAGGCGGAGCATATTTTAAAAATTCGCGATAAGATGAACCGTATCCTTTCCGAAAATACGGGCAAGACCATTCAGGAGATCGAGCGCGACACCGACCGCGATAATTACCTTTCCGCGGACGAAGCGCAAAAATACGGCCTTATCGACAAAGTTTTCTATAAAAGATAAGATCCTTCGGGTTTGAATCTTGCTGGAAAAGTGAATACAAAAACAAAACTTCGCTGTGCAATAAGAGAATGTCCGTTCGAATTTTGCGCGGCGAAATTTTTAAAATCAGTTTACGGAGTAAAAAATGAAAGACGAAGAACAATTTTGTTCCTTTTGCGGCAAGCCGAAAACACTGACAAAATGTTTGATATCCGGTCCCAACGGCATCAATATCTGCGACGAGTGCGTAGAGATCTGCCGCGAACAGTTGCTCGACGCGGAGGAGAAACCGCAGGACGAGGTAGCGCTGAAAAAACCTTCGGAGATCAAAGCCGAACTGGATAAATACATTGTCGGACAGGATAAAGCGAAAAAAGTGCTTTCGGTGGCCGTGTACAACCACTATAAACGCATCAACAATCTGAAAAAAGAGGACGACGTGGAGATCGAAAAGAGCAACATTCTGCTGCTCGGGCCCACGGGCTGCGGCAAAACGCTTTTGGCGCGTACGCTCGCCCGCATCCTCAACGTTCCCTTCGCCACCACGGACGCCACCACGCTTACGGAGGCGGGCTACGTCGGCGAGGACGTGGAAAATATCCTTCTGAAACTCATTCAGAACGCCGATTACGACATCGAAAAGGCGCAGCGCGGCATTATCTATATCGACGAGATCGACAAGATCGCGAGAAAGAGCGAAAACGTTTCCATCACCCGCGATGTATCGGGCGAGGGCGTGCAGCAGGCGCTTTTGAAGATCATCGAGAGCACGGTCGCCAGCGTGCCCCCGCAGGGCGGACGCAAACACCCGCAGCAGGAGTGCATGCGCATCGATACCACCAACATTCTCTTCATCTGCGGCGGGGCGTTCGTTGGGCTGGATAAGATCGTGCAGCGCCGCAAGGACGACACCTCCCTCGGTTTCGGTTCCAACGTGAAAAAGAGCGGCGAGGAAATGGATTATGAACTTCTGGACGACGTCAAGCCGCAGGATCTGACGAAATTCGGCCTGATCCCCGAATTCGTCGGGCGTATCCCCATCGTGGTGAGTTTACAGCCCCTCGACGAAGGCGCGCTCGTCAAGATCCTCACCGAGCCGAAAAACGCCATCATCAAGCAATACCAGAAACTCATCGGCATGGACGGCGTCAAACTCTCCTTCGACGAGGACGCGGTGAGCGAGATCGCCAACACTGCCATCCGTTTGAAGACGGGCGCGAGGGGACTTCGCACCATCATCGAAAATCTGATGACCGACGTCATGTACGACATTCCCTCCAACGACAGCATCGAGGAAGTCAAGATCACGCGCGACTGCGTGCTCGGGAAATCCAAGCCCGCCATCGTGAAAAAGAGCGCTTGACGATACAAACGGCACCGAAATATACGGCGCCGTTTTTTTATGGCGGCGATAAGAAAAACTTATACGCCTTTTTGTCGAAACGCGGCGCGAAACGCTTGCCTTGTCCGTAAAAACCATTTATAATTTGTGTGAAACAAAGTACCCTGTATGAGGCATAAACGTATGTATAAGATCATTCGAAAAAAAGAACTCAATCCAACCGTCACGCTCATGGAAGTGGAGGCGCCGTTCGTCGCGAGAAAAGCCGAACCGGGGCAGTTCATCATTTTGCGCGTGGATGAAGAGGGGGAGCGCATCCCCCTGACCATCGCGGACTATAACCGCGAGAAAGGGACGATCACCATTATATTCCAGATTGTCGGCGGCACGACCGAGCGGCTCAACCGCCTCGGCGAGGGCGATTGCATTCAGGATTTCGTGGGACCCTTGGGCACCGCGTCGCACGTGGAGGGACTTAAAAAAGTCGCCGTCATCGGCGGCGGCGTCGGTTGCGCCATCGCCTATCCCGTGGCGAAAAAACTGCACGAACTGGGTGCGGTCGTGCACAGCATCGTGGGATTCCGCAATCGGGATTTAGTCATTCTGGAAGAGGAGTTCAGATCCGTTTCCGACGTCTATAAGATGATGACCGACGACGGCTCTTACGGCGAAAAAGGACTCGTCACCGACGCCTTGAAAGCGCTCATCGAAAGCGGCGAACAGTATGACGAGGTCATCGCCATCGGGCCCGTCGTCATGATGAAATTCGTTTCCCTCCTCACCAAACAGTACGATATCAAAACGGTCGTCAGCATGAACCCCATCATGATCGACGGCACGGGTATGTGCGGCGGCTGCCGTCTGACTGTGGGCGGCAAGACCAAATTCGCCTGCGTGGACGGTCCCGATTTCGACGGTCACGAGGTGGATTTCGACGAAATGATGAAGCGCGCCACGGTGTATAAAGAATTCGAGTTGCACGAGCGAGAAAAAGCCTGCAACCTCTTTTCCAAGGAGGTGAAATGATATGCCCAATATGTCTTTGAAAAAAAACGAAATGCCCGCGCAGGCACCCGACGTGCGCAATAAAAATTTCAGGGAAGTGGCGCTCGGCTACACTGCCGAAACCGCCGTGGACGAGGCCAAGCGTTGCCTGAACTGCAAACACAAGCCTTGCGTCGGCGGCTGCCCCGTCAAGATACATATTCCCGATTTCATCGCAAAGGTCGCGGAAGGAAAATTCGAAGAAGCGTATCAGATCATCCAAAAGTCCAGTTCTCTGCCCGCCGTGTGCGGGCGCGTCTGCCCGCAGGAAACGCAGTGCGAGCAGAAATGCGTGCGCGGCGTCAAGGGCGAACCCGTCGCCATCGGGCGGCTGGAACGGTTCGTCGCCGACTGGCACAACGAACATTCGTGCGATCTGCCCGTCAAGGCGCAGCCGAACGGACATAAAGTCGCCGTCGTCGGCTCGGGCCCCGCGGGGCTGACCTGCGCGGGCGATCTCGCCAAACGCGGCTACGACGTCACCGTGTTCGAGGCGCTGCACCTCGCGGGCGGCGTGCTCGTGTACGGGATCCCCGAATTCCGTCTGCCCAAAGCCATCGTGCAGAAAGAGATCGACAATTTGAACGCGCTGGGCGTCAAAGTGGAAACCAACATGGTCATCGGCAAGGTGCTCTCCGTCGACGAACTGATGGACGAGTTCGCTTTCGAGGCGGTATTCATCGGCTCGGGCGCGGGATTGCCGCGTTTCATGAACATTCCTGGCGAAAATCTCAAAGACGTTTATTCCGCAAACGAGTTTCTGACGCGCGTGAATCTGATGAAAGCGTATAAAGAGGACGCGAGAACGCCCATTGCGCACGCGAAAAAGGTCGCGGTCGTGGGCGGCGGCAACGTCGCGATGGACGCGGCGCGCTGCGCAAAGAGGCTGGGCGCGGAAGAAGTGACCATCGTCTACCGCCGCAGCGAGGCGGAACTTCCCGCGAGAAGGGAAGAGGTGGAGCACGCCAAGGAAGAGGGCATCTCCTTTAAACTTCTGACCAATCCGGTGCGCATCTTAGAGGGGGAAAACGGCTTTGTGGGCGGCATGGAGTGCGTGGAAATGGAATTGGGCGAACCCGACGCATCGGGGCGCAGAAGTCCCGTCGTCAAGGAAAATTCCGAGTTCACGATGGACGTGGACTGCGTGATCATGGCGATCGGAACTTCTCCCAACCCGCTCATCAAATCCACGACGAAGGGACTGGAAACGCAGCGTTGGGGCGGGATCATTGCCGACGAAAACGGGCAGACCTCGCGCGAAGGCGTATTCGCGGGCGGCGACGCGGTAACGGGCGCCGCAACGGTCATTCTCGCCATGGGCGCGGGCAAAACCGCCGCCGAAGCGATCGACGAATATATTAAAAATAAAAAGCAGATTTAATTTCAACTGTTATAAAAAGCGCGAAAAGTTCTTTTCGCGCTTTCGCTTTGCTATGTACTTGTAAAAATCACAAATATGTGTTATACTATGTATATTCGAATAATCGGGGCAGTGTCCCCAAAACGATATGATTTTTCCCGAAAGCGGGAAAAAAGGATGAAATATGGCTAAAACAAAGAAAAAAAGCGTTTATCCCATGGTCGCGCTCCGCGGCAAGGTGGTTTTCCCCGATACGGTTTCCAGTTTCGACGTGGGCAGGCTCGTTTCGCTCACGGCGGTTTCGCGCGCCTCCGAACAGCAGAACATGACGCTCTTCGTGTGCGCCCAGCGCGACATGACCAAGGACGATATCAAGCCAGAGGACGTGTATACCGTCGGCACCGTCGTCACCATCCGTCAGATCGCAAAACTCGCCTCCAATAATCTCCGCGTCAACGTGGAGGGTACGTTCCGCGCCAAGGCGGAAGAAGTGTATGAAGAGGACGGCTGTTTTTACGCGCTCGTTTCCGAACTTCCCGCCGTCCACGGCGACGAAATGCTCGAAGAGGCATATTTCCGCACCGCGCAGGACGTGATGAAGGACATTCAGTCGGGCGATGCGCGCTTTCCCAAAGAGGGCGTGGCGCTTCTGGAAAAGATCAACGATGCGGACGTGTATATCAACAACGCAATGACCTATCTGCACGTGAAAAACGAGGTCAAACAGCAGATATTGGAGATCGTCAACGTAGTGGACCGCCTGAAAACGTTCGAGCGGTGTTTAAACGACGAGTTGGAGATCGCCAAACTCGAAAAGAAGATCAGTTCCATGGTGCGCCAGAGCATCGATAAAAACCAGAAAGAATATTTTCTCCGCGAGCAACTCAAAGCCATTCACACCGAATTGGGGGACGACGAGAACGAAAAGGAAGAACTGACCAAAGCGATCACGGACAAGCATATGCCCGCCGAGATCGAGGAAAAGGCGCTCAAAGAGATCGCGCGCATGGATAAAATGCCGCCTTCGTCGCCCGAATTTACCGTCATCCGCACCTATCTCGACTGGCTTTGCGACCTTCCCTGGACGGAAGAGACCAAGGATACCGAAAGCCTGACCGACGCCAAAAAAATTCTCGACGAAGACCATTACGGTCTGGAAAAAGTCAAGACGCGCATCACCGAATATCTTGCCGTGTTGCAGTTGACGAAGAGCATGAACGCGCCCATTCTTTGCTTTGTGGGGCCTCCCGGCGTGGGCAAAACGTCCATCGCGCGCTCGGTCGCGCGGGCGCTCGGCCGAAAATTCGTGCGCATGAGTCTGGGCGGCGTCAAGGACGAGGCGGAGATCCGCGGCCACCGCAGGACGTACGTGGGCGCGATGCCGGGGCGCATCATTTACGCGATGAAGTCGGTCGGCAGCGTCAATCCCGTATTCCTTTTGGATGAGATCGATAAAATTTCCAGCGACATGCGCGGCGATCCCGCCAGCGCGCTGTTGGAAGTCTTGGATCCCGAGCAGAACGCGACGTTCCGCGACAGGTTTTTGGAAGTTCCCTACGACCTTTCCAAAGTGCTTTTCATCACCACTGCGAACAGCGTGGATACCATTCCCGCGCCGCTTCTGGACAGAATGGAATTGATCGAACTGAACGGCTACACGCTGGAAGAGAAAAAAGAGATTGCAAAACGCTATCTCGTACCCAAAAAACGCACCGAAAACGGTTTGGACGACGGAATTTTCGAGATCGAGGACGACGCGATCGTCACGCTCATCGAAAATTATACCATGGAGGCGGGCGTCCGCAACCTCGAACGGCAGATCGGTTCCATCTGCCGTAAGATCGCGGTCAATTACGCGGAAGACCGCAACATCGGCAAACAGACGATCACCTCCGCGAGAGTGGAAGAATTGTTGGGCGCCAAGCGCTATTTGAGCGATCTGCGCAAATTAGACGACAACGAAGTGGGCGCCGCGACGGGGCTCGCCTGGACGAGCGTAGGCGGTACGACGCTCACCATCGAAGTTTCCGCCATGCCCGGAAAGGGCGATATCCAACTGACGGGCAAACTGGGCGACGTGATGAAAGAGAGCGCCCGCGCCGCAATCAGTTATATCCGCGCGCACGCCGATAAGTACGGCATCGCGCCCGACGCGTTCAGCACCACCGATATACACATTCACGTGCCCGAGGGCGCCACGCCCAAGGACGGGCCGAGCGCGGGCATCACCATGGCGACGGCGATCCTTTCGGCGTTCACCGCCAAACCCGTCCGCAAGGACGTGGCGATGACGGGCGAGATCACGCTGCGCGGCAAAGTTCTGCCCATCGGCGGGCTCAAAGAAAAGGTGCTCGCGGCGCACCGCATCGGCATACAGAACGTCATCATTCCGCAGGAAAACGAAAAGGACGTGGACGAAATACCCGAAAGCGTGCGTAAAGACATGCACTTTATCCCCGCTACCGAAGTGGATACGGTATTTTCCAGCGCGATCGTGGGCCTATGATACTCATAAAAGACGCGAAATTCGTCGTTTCCGCGGCGGATAAAAAGGGATTTTTAAAACCCGATAAGCCCATGATCGCCGTATGCGGCAAATCCAACGTGGGCAAGAGTTCGTTCATCAACATGCTCGCGAACAAAAACAAGTTGGCGCGCACCTCGGGCGACCCGGGGCGCACGCGGTTGGTGAATTATTTCGATTTCGGCGAGTTTTTGCTGGCGGATCTTCCCGGATACGGCTTTGCGCGCGTATCCAAGGCGGAAAAGGATAAGTGGGGCAAAATGCTCGACGACTTTTTTGCGGAAAAAGAGAACATTGCGCACGTGTTCGCGCTCGCAGATATCCGCCACGAGCCTACGCGCGACGATCTGGTGATGATCGACTATCTCTATTACGAGCGCATACCGTTCACCGTCGTCGCGACCAAGAGCGATAAACTCGCCAAGACGCGCGTGAAAGACGCCGTGCGCAGGATCGCCGCCGCCTTCAAGACGGGCGAAGGCAACGTCCTGCCCGTTTCCGCCGTCACGAAAAAGGGCAAAGACGAAGTCTTGTCCTTGATCGAAAAAATTTGTACCTTGGAAACAGAGACGGAAGAGGAATTGTAAGATTCGATGTGTGAGAGTATAGTTGAAAAAAATTCGGAAATAAACGTTAATTCGGATACTGCGCGTTCAGAGAAACCGAAAAGGAACGCGGCTATTGAAATCTGCCGTATCGTTTGCATTGTTATGGTCGTTTTCAACCATACGTTTAACCAATTTTATCATGCGCCCGGCACCGCTGGTATATTTGCCCGTTATGTGAATTTGCTCAACGTCTGCGCTGTGGGTACATTCTTCATAATTACGGGATTTTATCTCTTTCAGGGCCATTTCAATTATAAACAGCGGTTAAAAAAACTGTTGTTTGAAATCTTGCTCCCCGCGCTTTGCGTTTTAATCGTATTGCTTACATATAAGACGGTGCGCGGGTGTGTTCAGGGTAAAGGAGCGTTTTTCGATTCTTTGCGCACTGAATTTTTTGCGCTGGGTAAAAATTTACTTTCTTGGAAATTCAGCGGAGAATACGGCTATCTGTGGTTCATCTTGGCATACACCGAGATGATCGTGTTTTATCCCGTCTACTATCTTTTGTGCAAAGATGAGAAAATTTCCAACGCGGCGCGCCGACTTCTCATGGTTTTTTGTTTCATGAGAATTTTATTGGAAGATTTTACCCGTATCGCGCATCTTGATTTCCCGATACGCACTTTTTCATTGATAGGAGCGTATCAATTGTTTCTCTTATTGGGGTTTGAATTAAAACTATTGTACGATAAGGGAAAACTTTCCAAACGTTTCTGTCTCAAATCGGGATTGGTCCTTTATTTTTTCGGCGTAATTCTTGCCGCCCTATATATTTTGCTGGAGAAGCATGTTTTTCATGGTTTTACGGAAAATTGGTATCATTTAAATTGCCATACTTCTATTCTGTCTGCGGCAGGGTTATTTCTCGTGTTTTTGGGGATCGAAGTCAAGGGCTCGCGTTTCGTCTATTTGTTGGGAAGATCGGTATTTTATGTTTATCTTGTTCAAACTCCGATACATATTATCCTGAAAGATCTGCAATTAAACGCTAATTTATTCCCGCATATCGGTTTGTTGAGTTTCATCGTCATAGCACTGCTCTGCATTCTGGTTAGTTTTGCGATCGGCACGGCGATAGTTGCCGTCAGAAGAATCGCTAAATCTTAATAAAACGCTTGTAAAACGGCGCGCGTTATGCTACAATGAAATATCGAATTTGTTGAGAGGCACAATTTTATGTCCAATTTGTTAAGCGATTCCTCCGAGTCTTTTTTAAGCCAGCCTTGGGGACTTGCTCTGTTTATTATCATCGATATCGCCGTGCTGGTGCTTATACTGGCGCTCAATTATAAATGGTGTTGCAAACGTATCTTAGATATCCTGTTTTCCTTTTTGGGTCTCGCCGTGCTGTTTCCTTTCTTTTTTGTGTTCTGGATCGTTCAGTTCGTCTATAACAAAAAGACAAAAGCATATCCTTCTCTTTTCGTGAAAAGGTATTTTATCGGCAAAAAAGAAAAGTTTTCGTATAAAACGGAATTCGCCTGCGAGGACGCCGACGGCAGCGTGACGGGTTTGGGAAAGGTCGTGCGCGCCTGTAAGATCGCCTATTATCCCTATCTTGCGGACGTTTTTTGCGGCAGGCTCAGTTTTATCGGCCCCGTGCCGATGCGTGCCGCAGACAGCCTTGCCGTGAAAGGAGAGGCGCGCGTGCGGTTTTCCGTGCGGGCGGGGCTTTTAAGTTCGCTCGAAAAGTACGGCGGCGAGGCTCTCACCTATGCGGATATGTTTGAAGAGGACGCCGAATACGTGTCTTCCCGTTCGCTTTTCAAAGATTTTTCTTATTTTTTCCTTTATCTGATCGCGAAGATCCGCGGCGACAGGAAGAACAGGTTGGGAGAATGCGCCCAAAAAACTTACGTGCGGTCTTTGTCTGATGCGGGCGAGATCACTGAGGAAGAGGCGCGGGATCTCGAAAAACGGGGCGAGGAAAAATTGCGCCAAACGCTGTCCTTCCGCGAAGAGAAGGCGAAATATCAGAGATGATCGTAAGCGGAAACCGCGAAAGCGCGGTTTCCGCTTTTTCGTATTTTTCGGAAATCTTGACAATCTTAACAAAAAAGCATATAATAATTGCAAACAAAACGAAGGTAGGATCATATGCGCAGAGATAATCTTGATTTGTTCGGCGAAGAATTCGCGGCCGCGGCGCCCGCAAGGGCGCAAAACAGGACCGAAAACGGTGAGGTGGAAAACGAAACTGCCGTGACGAAGTGCCCCTCCTGCGGCGCCAATATGGTTTACGATTCCGAGAAAAAGAAACTGCACTGTATCCACTGCGGCACGGTCAGGGACATCGACGCCAAGAGCAGCGAAGAGCAGGATTTCGAGCGTTTGCTCGCCGAAAACAATACGTGGGGGCGCGAAACGCACGTTTTTCGCTGTGAAAACTGCGGGGCGAGAGAAGTGCTCGATATCAACGAGATCGCCAAAACCTGTCCTTTTTGCGGTACGAGCAATATCGTAAAGACAGACGAACTTTCGGGTTTGAAACCCAACGCCGTCGTTCCCTTTCAGATCGGAAAAGATGAGGCGGGCAGCCGCGTCAGGAAATGGATCCGCAAGCGCGCGTTCGCGCCCGGCAAATTCCGTAAAAGCGCCCGTCCCGAAGAAATCAAGGGCGTCTATACGCCCGCGTTTTCTTTCGATACGGCGACGGAATCCGAATACCGCGCCGTACTGGGAAAATATTACTATACGACGCGCCGCGTGAACGGGCGCACGGTTTCGCAAAGGCATATCCGATATTTCACCGTCAGCGGGCATTATTCGATGGCGTTCGACGACGTTTTGGTGCAGGCGTCCGCGAATATAGACCAGCAATCGCTCGACAGGCTGCAGCCTTTCGACACCAACAACAGCAAGGAATATACGAAAGAATACCTGAGCGGTTTTACCGCCACGCAATATTCCAAGAGCGGCCTCTCCTGTTGGGACGAGGCGAAAGGCGTCATCCGAAACCGCTTGAAATCCGCTATTTTAGGGCAATATACATACGACGTCGTATCCTCGTTCGACATTTCCACGCAATGCTTTCATATCACGTATAAATATATTCTGCTGCCCGTATACGTGGGGCACTGCAACTGGCATTCCAAACTCTATAATTTTTTCGTGAGCGGCTTTAACGGCAAAGTCACGGGAAAAGCGCCTGTTTCGGCGCTCAAAGTGAGCGGGCTCGTCCTTCTCGGCATCGGAGTGCTCGTGGGGTTGTATTTTCTGTATCGGGCGTTCGGCGGGTAACGCGGAGTTTTATCTATGGAACAACAGACCTTTTTTATGAGTGAGACCGATCTTCCTCTTGCGGCGCGGCTGCGGCCGCGCACGCTGGAAGAATTCGCGGGGCAGAAGCATCTTCTCGGCGAAGGAAAAATTCTGCGCCGCCTGATCGAGGGCGACAAGATCGGCTCGATGATCTTCTGGGGGCCGCCCGGCGTGGGCAAGACTACGCTCGCGCGCATCATCGCCAACCGGACCAAGGCGAAATTCATCGATTTTTCCGCAGTCACGAGCGGCATTAAAGAAATAAAAACGGTCATGGAACAGGCGGAAAAAAACCGCCGTTTCGGCGAAAAGACGATCTTATTCGTGGACGAGATCCATAGATTCAACAAGGCGCAGCAGGACGCGTTTCTGCCCTATGTGGAAAAGGGAAGCATCATCCTCATCGGCGCTACGACGGAAAATCCCTCCTTTGAAGTCAACGGGGCGCTTTTGTCGCGATGTAAAGTGTTCGTCTTACAGGCGCTGAAAACCGAAGAACTGTGCGAACTTCTCCGCAATGCGGTTTCCGACGAGCGGGGGTTCGGCTGGCAGAAAATCGAAATTTCCGACGATATCATAGAAACGATCGCGAATTTTGCCAACGGGGATGCGCGCAGCGCGCTTTCAACGCTGGAAATGGCTGTGTTGAACGGAGAGACCGAAGGCGATACCGTGCGCGTCACGCGGGAAACGGTGGAGCAATGCACTTCGAAAAAGTCGCTGTTGTACGACAAGACGGGCGAAGAACATTACAATCTCATATCCGCGCTGCATAAATCCATGCGCAATTCCGATCCCGACGCCGCCGTATACTGGCTGGCGCGCATGCTGGAAGCGGGGGAAGACCCGTTGTACGTCGCCCGCCGCGTCACGCGGTTCGCAAGCGAGGACGTGGGGCTTGCCGATCCCAAAGCCCTGGAGATCGCCGTGGCGGCGTTTCAGGCGTGCCATATGATCGGCATGCCCGAATGCTGCGTACATTTAACGCAGGCGGTCGTCTATCTTTCCATGGCGCCCAAGTCCAACGCGCTGTACACGGCGTACGAGAGCGCGAAAAAGGACGCGCTGACCATGCTCGCCGAACCAGTGCCGCTCATCATCCGCAACGCGCCCACGCGGCTCATGAAAGAGTTGAATTACGGAAAAGGATACCGCTACGCGCACGATTACGAAGAAAAACTGACGGACATGCAGTGCCTTCCCGATTCTTTGAAAGATAAAGAATATTACCGCCCCACAGAAGAGGGGATGGAAAGCAAATACAAAGCGCGCCTCGACGAGATCAAAGCGTGGAAACGTGAAATGCGAAAAGAGTAAATATGTCATAATCATCCATAATTCGACATAGAATGTACCATCGCTGAATTTTCGGGGGTGGCAGAACTTGTGGGATTATATGATTAAACGCGCTTTGATGAGCGCGGAATATATTCTGGAAACGGGCGCGACCGTGCGCGACTGCGCCGAACGCTTCGGAACGAGCAAATCTACGGTGCACAAAGACGTGTCCGAGCGGTTGCAGGAGATCGACTTCGAACTCTATTGCAAGGTTCGGGAGGTTTTGGATAAAAACCTGCGCGAACGGCATATCCGCGGCGGAAACGCGACCAAAAAAAAGTACGAAAAGAACGATAGATCGTAAATGCGACTGATCTGAAATACGGCGAAGAGGCGGAGCGGTAAAATTTACCGCTCCGCATTTCTGCATTTTTGCTTGTGCTTTTGTTCATTTTGTCTTGAAATCATTGAGTTTTTTGTGCGATTGTGATATAATGTAATATCATTAAATCACAAAAACCGTCTTTCGGGGCGAAAAGGACATATTATGGCAAAATTGATGGGGATCGACGTCGGCTCCACCACCGTCAAGGTGGCTCTGCTCGGCGAAGACCGCGAAATATTATATACGAGTTACGAACGCCACTTCTCGAAAGTCAAGGAGTGCGTGCTTTCGCGCCTTGCCGCCGTGCGGGAAAAATTCGGCGGCGACGTCAAAGTGAGCATCACGGGCTCTGCGGGGCTTGGGCTCGCGCAGAGGAGCGGCGTTTCTTTCGTACAGGAAGTACAGGCGGCGTTTACCGCCATCCGCAAATATTATCCCGATGCGGACGCGGCCGTGGAACTCGGCGGCGAGGACGCGAAGATCATCTTCGTCACGGGCGGTACCGAACAGCGCATGAACGGCAGTTGCGCGGGCGGCACGGGCGCCTTCATCGACCAGATGGCGACGCTTTTGAACCTCGAAGTCGGCGAAATGGACGAGTTGTCCCTGCGCGCGGAAAAGGTGTACCCCATCGCCTCGCGCTGCGGCGTGTTCGCGAAATCCGATATTCAGCCCCTTCTCAATCAGGGCGCGAAGAAAGAGGATATCGCCGCCTCCATTTTTCAGGCGGTCGTAGACCAGACCGTATCGGGTTTGGCGCAGGGCAGGCGCATCAAGGGCAAAGTTCTCTTTTTAGGCGGCCCGCTCTACTTTATCAAGGGGCTCAGAAAAGCCTTTCAGACCACGTTGCATCTCGACGACGAGCACGCCGTGTTTCCCGACAACGCGCCCTGTTTCATGTCCGTCGGCGCGGCGCTCTATTCCGAAAGCGTGGACGCGCAGGATATCGGAACGATCATCCGCAAGATCGAGAGCGTAAAGATGAGCGACGAGATCGTAACGGGCGAACCGCTGTTTGCCGACCGCGAAGAATACGACGAATTCGTCGCGCGCCACAAGCAGAGCGATCTTCAATTCTGCGATATCAAGACCTATACGGGCGACGCGTATCTCGGCATAGACAGCGGTTCCACAACCACGAAACTCATGCTGATCACGCCCGACTGCAAAATTTTATACTCGCATTACCAGTCCAACAACGGACAGCCGCTCGACATCGTCCTGGAACGCTTGCGCGAGATCTACGATCTGTCGGGCGGACGCGTGCGCATATGCGGCTGCGCGGTCACGGGCTACGGCGAGGATATGATGAAAGCGGCTTTAAAGGCGGATTTCGGCATCGTGGAAACGGTGGCGCATTTCAAGGCCGCCGTGTTTTTCAATCCCGACGTCGATTTCATCATCGATATCGGCGGACAGGATATCAAATGTTTCAAGATCAAAAACCGCGCCATCGACGGCATCATGCTCAACGAGGCGTGTTCTTCGGGCTGCGGTTCCTTTATCCAGACGTTCGCCAAAGCCATGGGCATGGAGATAGACGAGTTTTCCAAACTCGGTCTGTTTTCCAAAAAGCCCGTCGAACTCGGCTCGCGCTGCACGGTGTTCATGAACAGTTCGGTCAAGCAGGCGCAGAAAGAGGGCGCGAGCGTGGAGGATATCTCCGCGGGGCTTTCGATGTCCATCGTCAAGAACGCCATTTATAAAGTCATCCGCGCCAAAACGCCCGACGAACTCGGGCAAAACATTCTGGTGCAGGGCGGCACGTTTTTAAACGATGCGGTGCTCCGTTCTTTCGAAAAGGAAACGGGCAAAAACGTCGTGCGCCCCGGCATCGCGGGGTTGATGGGCGCGTTCGGCGCGGCGTTGTACGCAAAAGAAAACGTGCGGGGCGCGAGCACGGTCGTCACCGAAGCCGAACTCAAAAATTTTTCTTACGCATCCAAGAGCCGTATGTGCGGCGGGTGCACGTCCAACTGCAACGTGAACGTCATCCGTTTTTCCGACGGCCGCAAATTCATTTCGGGCAATAAGTGCGAAAAGGGCGCGGGGCTGAAACCCCATTCGGACGAACTGGACATCTATAATTTCAAATACGAGCGCCTGCTTGCCTCCGTGACGGGCGAAGGGAGCAAAAAGCGCGGCCGCGTGGGCATTCCTTTGGGGCTGGGCTTTTACGAACAGTTGCCCCTGTGGGCGGGATTTTTCGAAACGTGCGGGTTCGAAGTGGTTTTGAGCGAAAAATCGTCGCGCGATCTGTACTTCAAGGGCCAGCATACCGTGGCGAGCGATACCGCCTGCTATCCCGCAAAACTCATTCACGGGCATATAGAAAGCCTTCTCGACAAGAACGTCGACTTTATCTTTTATCCCTGCGAGAGTTACAATCTGGACGAATACGATTCGACCAATCACTATAACTGCCCCGTGGTGGCGTATTATCCCGAACTTTTAAAGGCGAACAACGAGCGTCTGAACAATGAAAATCTGATCATGCCCTATATCGACCCGAACATGCAAAAGAGCACGGTCAGAACGCTGAAAAGCGCGCTCAAAAAATACAAACTGAGCAAATCGCTCGTATCCCGCGGTCTGGACGAAGGGTTTAAACGCCTTGCCGCCTATTATGCCGCGATCGAGGAAAAGGGCAGCGAGATCATCTACAAGGCGCGGCGCGAGGGCAAATCGCTCATCGTGCTGGCGGGGCGTCCCTATCATATCGATCCCGAGATCAATCACGGCATCGGCAAACTTTTAACGTCGCTCGGTATGGCGGTGCTCTCCGAGGACAGCGTGTTCCGTAGGGGGGAACTCGTGAAAGTGAACGTTCTCAACCAGTGGACGTACCACGCCCGCCTGTACCGCGCGGCGGAATACGTGACCAAGCACGACGATATCAACCTCGTGCAACTCGTTTCTTTCGGCTGCGGCATCGACGCGATCACCACCGACGAGGTGCGCTCCATCCTCGAAAGCCGCGGCAAACTGTACACGCAGATCAAGATCGACGAGATCAACAATCTGGGCGTGGTGAAGATACGCCTTCGGAGCATGCTCGCCGCGATCGAAGAACAAAAACGGAATCAAAATCAATGAAAGACGACAAAATGCGGGAAGCGGTGGATTTCACCGAAGACTTCCCCAAATTCAACAAAAACATGAAGGGCACGCACAAAATTCTCATTCCCGATATGCTGCCCGTACATTTCGGTATCATCGTGGAGATCCTCCGCGCCGACGGCTGGGATATCGAACTATTGCGCAACGACACCCGCGCCGTCATCGACGAGGGGCTCAAGCACGTGCATAACGACACGTGCTATCCCGCCCTGTGCGTGACGGGGCAGTTCATCGACGCCTTGAAGAGCGGCAAGTACGACGCGGAGCACACGGCGGTGATGATCACCCAGTCGGGCGGCGGCTGCCGCGCCTCCAATTATATCCCGCTCATCCGCAAGGCGCTCAAAGCGGAATTTCCCAAAGTGCCCGTCGTGTCCCTCAACTTTGCGGGGCTGGAAAAGGACAGCGGGTTTCCCGTCGATTTAAAGACGCTTTTAAAGTTGGCGTTCGCCATCTTTTACGGCGATTCTCTGATGTCGCTCTATAACCAGACCAAGCCGTACGAAGCGGCGGAGGGCGAAAGCGACAAGGTGAGAGAGGACTGCGTCAAACTCGTTCTGAACGCGTTCGCCGCGGGAACATACCGCCGTTACAAGCGCATCCACGCCGCCATGTTCGAGCGTTTTTCCAAAGTGGAGCGGAACAGGCAAGCGAAAGTGAAAGTCGGCATCGTGGGAGAAATTTACGTAAAGTATTCGCCGCTCGGCAATTCGCATCTCGAGGACTTTCTCCTTTCCGAAGGGTGCGAGCCGGTCGTGCCCGCCCTGATGGATTTCGTCATGTACTGCGCCGTGAACAACATCAACGACGAAAAGTATTACGGGCACAAGAAGCGCGGCACCATTCTTTTTAAGATCGTGTATCGGTACCTGCACCGTATCCAGAAAAAAATCATTCGGCAAGCGAGGGCGGCGGGCTACGAGCCGCTGCACGATTTCGAGCATTTGCGCCGCTGCGCGGATAAAGTCATCAACCAGGGCGTGAAGATGGGCGAAGGCTGGCTGATCCCCGCGGAGATGGCGGCGCTCGCGGAAACGGGCACGGACAATATCGTGTGCGCGCAGCCGTTCGGCTGCCTGCCCAACCACATCGCGGGCAAGGGCACCATCCGTACCCTCAAACAGATGTACGAATACGAAAACATCGTCGCCGTCGATTACGACCCGTCGGCGACCAAAGTCAATCAGGAAAACCGCATCAAACTGATGCTCGCCACCGCCCGCGAAAACCTCGCCGCGCAGAGCGAAAAAAAATAGTCATGCTTTTCCCGCTTTCCGAATACAATAACTGTATCGGAGGCGGGTCTTTTTATGTTTGTCATACACAAAAAACACATCATTTTCGTCAGCCTGCTTTTGGCGGTGCTTTTGTGCGGATGCGTGCTCCTGACGGCGCTTTCCACTTCGGCGGTGTCCACGAACGGCATGACGGTCGTGCTCGACGCGGGGCACGGCGGCATCGACGGGGGCGTGACGGGCGTCAATTCCAAAGTCAAGGAGAGCGAGATCAACCTTTCCATCGTCCGTCTTCTGGAAACGCAACTCGCGGGCGCGGGATTTAAAGTGGTGCTCACCAGAAAGTCGGAGGGCGGACTGTACGCTCCCACCGATAAAAACAAGAAAAAGAGCGACATGAAAAAGCGCAAGGAGATCATCGAGGCGGCGGAGCCCGTGGCGGTGGTTTCCGTGCATCAGAATAAATTTCCCTTGTCGTCGCGAAAGGGCGGGCAGGTCTTTTTCCGAAACGACAGCGCGCAGGGGAAGGCGCTCGCCGCATCTATTCAGGAAGAATTCAACGCGCTCTCGGGCGGCGGGCTTTCGGCGCTGAAAGGCGATTATTATATCCTCAACTGCACCGATTATCCCTCCGTCATCGCGGAATGCGGTTTTTTGTCCAATCCCGAAGAAGACGCGCTTCTAAACACGCAGGAATACCAAAAAAAGGTAGCGTACGCCCTCTATAAAGGCATCGTCGCTTTCATCGCGCACAACGTCGCGGGTTGAAACGAGGATCATATCTTATATAGAAAATAAAAGCGAAGCCGAAAGGCTTCTCTTTCTTTTTTCCACCCTTTCGATTTTATTGAATTTTGCGCCGCGGTGTGGTATAATGAAAGGGTATTATGGTAAAATTCAACGAAGTAATGGAAGAGGAAAAGGCGCGCAGGCTCAATCCCGTCGTGCTCGCGTTCATCGGGGACGCCGCCTATTCGCTCTATATACGCGAAAAACTGGTGTTTGCGAGCGATTACAAGACGGGAACGCTGCAAAAACTCTCTTCGGCGAGCGTATCCGCCAAAGGGCAGGCGGCGCTTCTCAAAAATATCGAAGCAAAATTCACCGACACGGAGCGGGAAATCTTTCTGCGCGGCCGCAACGCCAAAAAACCGACCAAGAGCAAGAACGCGACCGTCGCCGAGTACAATCTCTCCACGGGGTTCGAGGCGGTCGTCGGCTATCTGTATCTCACGGGCGCGTACGCGCGGCTGGACGATCTTCTTTCGGAGGAACAAGATGAAGTACGAGGGTAAAAACGCCGTTCTGGAACTTTTAAAGACGGACAAGACGATCGACAAAATACTCCTCCGCAAAAACGCGCAGGACGCGTTGGGCCGCATTTTCGCGGAGGCGCGCGCAAAGGGCGTCCGCGTGCAGTTCGCCGACGAAAAGGCGCTCGATCGGGAGAGCGAAACGGGGCGGCACCAGGGCGTCATCGCCTACGCCACCGATTTCGTCTATGCGGACTTTGACGAACTTCTCGCCCCCGCGGATACGCCGCGGCTGGTTATCGTCTGCGACGGCATTGAGGACGTGCACAATCTCGGCAGTATCCTCCGCGTGGCGGAGTGCGTCGGCGCATCGGGCGTCGTCATTCCCAAAAACAAGAGCGCGCAGGTCAACGAGAGCGTCATGCGCATTTCCGAGGGCGCGGCGAATCATATCAAGATCGCGCGCGTGCCGGGCGTCAACTACGCCGTGGACGAACTGAAAAAGAACGGCTACTGGGTCTATGCGCTCGAAGCCGCGGGCGAAGATATTTACGCCGCCGATCTGACGGGCGACGTCGCCCTCGTCATCGGCGGCGAGGACAGCGGCGTGGGCGCGCTCACGCAAACGAAGTGCGATAAACTCGTATCGCTGCCCATGTTCGGAAAAATAAATTCCCTCAACGCTTCCGTCGCCCTCGGCGTCGCCGCGTACGAGGTCGTAAGGCAGAGAAAATGTCCGACGAAGAACTGATCCGCCTCGCGCAGTCGGGGGACGCGACCGCGACCGAAACACTGTTGCAGCGCTATAAAAACGCGGTCAAGAGCGTGGCGCGCAGTTTCTTTCTGGAAGGCGGCGAAACGGAAGACCTCATTCAGGAAGGCATGTGCGGTCTGTACACCGCCGTGCAGAACTTCCGCCCGGGCAAAATGAGTTTTAAAAACTTCGCGTTTCTGTGCATTTACCGCCGCATCGTCAGCGCTGTCAGGAGCGCGACGCGGCAAAAGCACGATCCTTTGAACAAGTCCGTCTCCCTGACCGACAACTTTACCGAGGAACTCATCATTTCCGATCTCGATCCCGAGGAGATGCTCATCGGCAACGAATCGCGCAAAGAGTTGATGGAGAGCATGAAAACATACCTTTCGGACGGCGAAATGGAATGTATCCGCCTGTATATCGAGGGGCACAGCCTGATGGAGATCGCCTCGCGCACGGGACGGAGCGAAAAGAGCGCGGACAACGCGGTGCAGCGCGCCAAGAAAAAAATTGCGAAAAAACTGGAAGAGGAGCGTTGAAATGGCATATCTTGCCCTTTACAGGACTTTCCGCCCGACCCGTTTAAACGAATTGGTGCGGCAGGAACATATCGTCAAAATTCTGACGAATCAGATAGAAACGGGGCGCGTGGGTCACGCGTACCTCTTTTGCGGGCCGCGCGGCACGGGAAAGACGAGCACCGCCAAAATTTTCGCGCGCGCCATCAACTGCGAGCATCCCGTAGGCGGTTCGCCCTGCGGCGAGTGCGAAGCGTGCAAGGCGCTCGCCGACCCTTCCAATCTCGACGTCACCGAGATCGACGCCGCCTCCAACAACGGAGTGAACGAGATGCGCGACTTGCGGGAAAAGGTGCAGTATCCGCCCGTTTCCTGCCGCTATAAAGTCTATATCGTCGACGAAGTGCATATGCTCTCCGATTCGGCGTTCAACGCCCTCTTAAAGACGCTGGAAGAGCCGCCAAAGCACGCGGTCTTTATCCTCGCCACCACCGAGCCGCACAAACTGCCCGCCACCATTCTCTCCCGCTGTATGCGTTTCGACTTCAAACTCATTCCGCAGAGCGATCTCGAGGAGCACCTCAAAAACGTGCTGCGCGCCGTCGGCAAGGAATACGAGGAAGAGGCGGTCGCAGCGATCGCGCGCGCGGGCGCGGGGAGCGTGCGCGACAGTTTGTCGGTTGCCGATATGTGCATATCGTACAGCAAGGGCAAACTGACCTATGCGGACGTGAACGAGGTCTTGGGCAGCGCCGATTTCTATGAAATTGCCAAACTCGGCGGCGCGCTCTTGCACGGCGACGCGGGCGAGGCGCTCACGCTTGCCGAACAGGTTATTTCCGCGGGCAAGGGCGTGGGCGTTCTGGCGAAAGATATTCTGGTGTTCTTAAACAACGTTTCCATTGCCAAAGCGTGCAAGAACGCCAATTCCATACTCAATTTTCCCAAGGAGATGTTCGATCAGATCGTAAAGATCGCGGAGGACTGCGAGGGAAAGCGCGTTTTGCGCTGCTGCGAGATCTTTGCGTCTTTGGAAAACGAACTGAAATATTCCTCGTCGCCGCGCATTCTTTTGGAAACGGCGATCGTCAAGGCGGGCATGCCCGAAACGGATAACGACGTATCCGCATTGGAAAGCAGGATCGCGGCGCTGGAAGCAAAACTGAAAAATCTCTCCGCGCTCCCGCGAGCGGAAACTTCTGCGCCGTCCGCAGCGCCGAAAGTGCGGCTCGAAGTCATCGAGGAAGAATCGCCCTCGTTCGATACGCCCTTTACGGCGGAAGAGCCGCCCGCAGACCTCTTTTCCGCGAGAAAACCTGCGGCGGAGAGCGTCAACGCGTTGGCGGAAGACAAGCGGAAAAACGCTTTCGGCTACTTCATGCGCACGCTGCGCACGTCCTCGCGCAACGGCGTGCTGTTCACCATGTGTCAGGATCTCGAACACGCGTTCGAGGGGGATAAATTCGTGCTCACGGCAAAAAATGAAGTCATTTACCGTTCGTTGAGCCGCGAACAGCACCGCAAGGCCATCGGTGAAGCGTTGGAAAAGATCGGCATTACCGATTTCGATATCCGTATGCAGGGGCAGAAAATCGACGGTTTCGAAGAGGACGTCGCGCGCCTGAAAAGCGCGTTTCCAAACACCGATATAGAAGAAAGATAAAAATTTGCGAAATAGGAGAATCATATGGCAGGATTTAAAGGCGGCATGGGCGGCGGTAACATGCAAAATCTCATGAAACAGGCGCAGAAAATGCAGGAGCAGATGCAGGAAATGCAAAAGGCTCTGGACGATTGGGAGATCGTGGGCACGAGCGGCGGCGAGGCGGTCGTCGTGTACATGAACGCGAAAAAGATCATCGACGGCATCGAGATCGATCCGAAAGCCGTCGATCCCGAAGACGTGGAAATGCTCGAAGATCTCGTCATGGCGGCGATCATGGACGGCTATAAAAAGGCGGACGCCGTTTACGAAGAAAAAATGGGCCCGTTCGCGGGTATGGGCGGCATGGGAGGACTTCTGTAATCCATGCAGGTTTTTATCGAGCCGATCGGAAGGCTCATCAACGAATTTTCCAAACTTCCCGGCGTGGGAAAAAAGAGCGCGCAGCGCTACGCCTATAAGATCATCGGCATGACCGAGAGCGAGGCGCAGGAGTTTGCCGCCGCCATTCTCAACGTCAAAAAAAAGGTGAAATACTGCAAGATCTGCGGCAATTTCACCGAAGAAGAAGTTTGCGACATCTGTAAAGAGCGCGACGGCAAAATCATCTGCGTCGTCAAGGAGCCGAAAGACGTCATCGCGCTGGAAAAACTGCGCGAATTTAAGGGCGTGTATCACGTGCTGCACGGCGTCATCAACCCCATGGAGGGCATCGGCCCCAATGACATCCGTCTGCGCGAACTTCTGGCGCGCGTGGGCGAGGGGGGCGTGGAAGAGGTCATTCTCGCCACCAATCCCGACGTGGAAGGGGACGCGACCGCGCTTTATATCGCCAAAATTTTAAAGCCTCTGGGCGTGAAAGTCACCCGCCTCGCGCACGGTATTCCCATCGGTTCGGAGATCGAATACACCGACGACGTCACGCTGTCGCGCGCGTTCATCGAGCGCAAAGAAGTATGATTACGAATGATTGGAAGGCGGAAGCCGCGGCCCGCCTGCAACGCAAAAATAGAATTTTGTTTTCGCCCAAAGACGCGTTTTTGAGAGGACTTGCAAGACGTTGCGCCGAACAGACGCATAAGACTGTCGTGCTGTGGGCATTCAGTTTTTCCGAAGAGATCGTAGAGGATCTCAAACGGATTTATCCGCTCGAAACGCGCCCGCAGGAAACTTTGGAGGCGGCGCGTTTATGGGCGGCAGGAAAGATCAAAATGCCTCGCGCCAAAGCGGCGATTCTCGCTTGTCACGCTTTGGCGAATGAGCAGAATGCGGAAGGCGGGGCGTTTTGCCATGCCCTGGGGCAGGCATGTTCTACGGTGCATACCGCGGGGCATGCGATGGGACTGTGCGTATATGAATTGACCGCGCTTATACATAAGTACGGTTTGGATCATTGTGATGCCGCGATAGAAGATCGTCGGCGCGCGTATGAGGAGCGTTTGCTGCATTTCCGCAACGCGGACTGCGAAGACGCGGAATGGGCGAATTTTCTGAAATAATGTATTTTTCTTATGCGCCGGAGCGCTTAAGAAATGAATGAGAGGTATTGATCATGCTGAAAATTTCCGTTCTGGGCTGCGGCCGCTGGGGGTCGTTCATTGCCTGGTATCTGGCGAGCAAAAAGGGCTACGACGTCTATTCCTGGGGGCCGGAAGAGGATTATTCCTATCAAGTCTTGAAGTCGACGGGCAAAAACGAGTACGTCGCTCTCGATCCCCGCATCACGCTCACCTGCGATCTGGAACAGGCGGTCGGTCACGCGGATATCGTCATCATTTCCATCAGTTCGCAGGGCGTGCGCGGCTTTATCGACAAGATAAAAGCATTCAACGTGTCGGATAAGACCTTTGTGCTCTGCATGAAGGGCATCGAGGTGGAAACGGGCGAACGGCTTTCGGAGATCCTCGTCGAAAAAGGCATTTCCAAAGATAAGATCGCGGTTTGGGTAGGCCCGGGACACATTCAGGATTTCACGGCGGGCATTCCCAACTGCATGGTCATCGACAGCCATAACGTGGAACTGAAAAAGTTTCTCGCCGACAACTTCAAGAGCGATCTCATCCGCTTTTATTACGGAAACGATATCATCGGTACGGAGATCGGCGCGGCGGCGAAGAACGTGATGGGCATTGCCGCGGGCGTTCTCGACGGCGGCGGCGTTTCCACGCTGAAAGGCCCTCTGATGTCGCGCGGCGCGCGCGAGGTGGCGCGGCTCATCAAGGCGATGGGCGGAAACGAACTTTCCGCGTACGGGCTCGCGCATCTGGGCGATTACGAAACGACGCTCTTTTCCCGCCATTCTCACAACCGTATGTACGGCGAGATGCTCGTCAAGGGTGAAAAGTTTCAGAAACTCGCCGAGGGCGTCATGACCGCCGCGGCGATGAAAAAACTGGGCGAAAAATACAATGTGGAACTCCCCATTACCGATGCGGTGTACGAGGTGTGTTTCCACGATAAAGCGATGGACGGTTCCTGCATGGACATGATCTTGAAATTGTTCTCGCGGGATACGAAATTCGAGTTTTGATATGAAATTATTATTCAAGCAGCGCTTTTTTTCCTGGTTCGACAGTTACGACGTTTACTACGAAGACGGGACCGTGGCGTATACGGTAAAGGGCGAACTTTCCTGGGGGCATTGCCTGCGCATTTACGATTCGCGGGGTGCTTGCGTCGGCACGGTGCAGGAAAAAGTTTTGACCTTTCTGCCCAAGTTCGAAATGTACGAGGGCGAGCGATATGTGGGCATGGTCTGCCGTAAATGGTCGTTTCTGCGGCCCAAATATCGTATCGAGTGCTGCGGCTGGAACGTCGAAGGGGATTTTTTGCAGTGGGATTATACGCTCGTCGGTACTTCGGGCGTCGTCGCGCGCGTATGGAAAGAGATCTTGAACTGGACGGATACTTACGTGCTCGACGTCGCGGATCCCGCCGACGCGCTCCGCGTTCTCATGTTCACGCTCGCCGTGGACGCGGAAAAGTGTTCGAAAAACTGATGCTTTATTTTTTTTCGAGCAGCGGAAGATATTCGTTCCAGCGGTATTCGCGGATGGGCATGGGCTTTTCGTTATCGAAATAGAGCACCAGCGCGGGCCGTATCCTGCCCCACTTGTCCACGAAATCGTAGTGCACGAGGTGACCTTCCGAGATCAGCCGTTTTGCCTTGGCGTGATAATTGAAATACATAGTTTCAGTATGCCGCAATCATAACAAAAAACGCGCGGAGCATTTCGCTCCGCGCGTTTTATTTATAAATTAAATTTCCATGCTCTTTTCAATGAAAGCGGCAAGTTCGCCTATATCCATGCGGATCTGCGACATGGTATCGCGGTCGCGCACGGTAACGGTGTTGTTATCCAGCGTTTCGAAATCGATGGTGATGCAGTAGGGTGTGCCGATCTCGTCCTGACGGCGGTAGCGCTTGCCGATAGAACCCGCCTCGTCGTAGGTGATCATGAACTTTTTGGAAAGTTGTTTCGCAACCTCCTTCGCCTTTTCCGAAAGGTTTTTCTGCAAGGGCAAGATCGCCGCCTTGTACGCCGCCACGGCGGGATGGAAGTGCATGACCACGCGCGTGTCGCCGCCTTCCAGCGTCTCCTCGTCGTACGCCTCGCAGAGGACGGCGAGCATCAGGCGGTCTGCGCCGATGGAGTATTCCACGACGTAAGGGATATACTTTTCGTTGGTGACAGGGTCGAGATAGAACATATTCCTGCCCGAAAATTCCTGATGGCGGGAAAGGTCGTAATTCGTGCGGTTATGAATGCCGTTGAGTTCCTGCCAGCCGATGGGGAAAAGGTATTGGATATCGCACGCCGATTTCGCGTAGTGCGCCAGTTTGTCGTGGTCTTTATAGCGGAGGTGCTCTCTTTCGAAACCGAGAGCGAGCAAAAATTCCAGCGCCTTTTTCTTGTATTCCTCATAAAAATCGGTGTCCGTGCCCTCTTTGCAGAACCACTGGTGTTCCATCTGTTCGAACTCGATGGTGCGGAAAATGAAATTTCCGGGCGTGATCTCGTTGCGGAACGCTTTGCCGATCTGCGCGATGCCGAAGGGCACCTTGGCGCGCGTGGTGCGCTGCACGTTCAGAAAGTTGACGAATTCGCCCTGCGCGGTCTCGGGGCGCAGATAGATTTTATTCTGGCTCTCGTCGGTCACGCCGCGCGAGGTCTCGAACATCAGATTAAAGGTGCGTATGGGCGTCCAGTTGTGCTTGCCGCAGTTGGGGCACGCCACCTTGTGCTCGGCAATGTACGCCTCCATCTCCTCGTTGGATAAAACGTCGGGATTGACTTTTCCCTTGGAATGGTTTTCGATGAGGTTATCCGCGCGGAAACGCGCCTTGCACTCCTTGCAGTCCATTTTGGGGTCTGTAAAAGACGAGGTGTGCCCGCTCGCCTCCCATACGCGCGAATTCATCAGGATCGCCGCGTCCACGCCGAACGAATTGTCGCTTTCCTGCACGAATTTCTTCCACCAGGCGCGCTTGACGTTGTTCTTGATCTCCACGCCCACGGGGCCGTAATCCCAGGTGTTTCCCATTCCGCCGTAAATTTCGCTGCCGGGGAAAATGATGCCCCGCGCCTTGCAGAGATTTACGATCTTATCCATTGTCGCCGCTGTTTTATCAGACATGATAGGTTCCTCGTTCTCTTTTCGTTTTTATAATAATTTTACTTTTTTATACGTATAAAGTCAAGTAAAAAGTCGTTTACAGGCGAAGTTTCACGATGAGAAGCGGCGTGACCGTCAGCGCGAAAAAGATCGCCGCGAAATACTGCGCGAAAGTCGACCAGTTGCCGTCGGGCAGAAAGCGGTGCAGCAAAAGAAAGGGGACCGCCGCCGCGATGATCGCGATCGCCAGCCGCAGAATGCGTTTCCACCATTTGTTTGCGTCCGCAAAGCAGAAAAATTTCTCTTCGATCAAAAGCCCGATCGCCGCGGCGAGGGTGATGGCGGAGATCTTGAACATGGATTCCGTCATCGTGCGGGCGATAAAGAGAAGGGGCAGCGTAAGAAGGGCGAAGGCGAAAAACACCCACAGCCTTTTTTTGTAGAAGCCCGCATAGACCGTCTGCCAGATGATCGCGAACAGCACGCCGATGGCAAAGCCCGACAGCACGTCGGTGGGATAGTGCACTCCTAAATACAGCCGCGAAAACATGACGCCCAGCACCGCGATTATGGAAAATACGATGACGCCTGGGCGGCGGAACGTGAGCGCGAGGTTACCGAAAAAGGACGCGCTCGCGCACGAATGCCCGCTCGGGCAGGACATATCGATATCCAGATCGTTTGTGGAAACGAAGGGCGTATCCACGTCCACCTTATCCACCACGCCCGCGGCATAGGGACGGGTGCGGCGGATGGCGCTTTTCAGCCCCGTGCAGAAAGCGCTTGCCGAAAGAATGGTCACGAGCATTTTTTCGCCAAGGCTCTTATTGATGCAGAAAAATACGACGGCGATGATGGCGGTGATGAAAATTTCTTCGCCCAGCATCGTCCACGCCGCGAACACAATGTCCAGAAACTGGTTACGTATGCCTTCCAGCGCCTGTAATATCGCTTGATCCATGTTGCCTCCGAATGCGGATTTTTCGTTTAGTATATCATAATTTCCAAAAAAAGCCTACTGTTTTTTGCGTTACCGTCAGATTTATGGTATAATGAGGGTATGATATCCGTTCGTTTTTTTCTGAAAGAGGGCTACCCCGTTTCCTGCGAACTCAAAGACGGGGAAAACGTGTTTTTCGGCGGCGTCACCGCGCAGGGAGAATTTTTCTGCGAAAAGGGCGTCCCTTATCCCGAAATGATGCTGCGCGCGCTCGTCAACAAATGTATGGACGGGCGTATTCCCGTGCTCTTTGCCAGGGACGAATGGGGCGTAGATCTTGCGCGGTTCGGCTTTGAAAGGGAGGGAGGAAAATATGCGTGCCCGCGCGAGCGGCTGCGCCTGCCGCACGATTGCGAAAAAGCGCCGTAAATTTTTTTGCAAACTCTTGCATTGTCGCAAAAAGTATGGTACAATAAAAAAAATTGAAAGAGCGTTCGGCGACTGACGGATTACATAGATGTCTATGGGGAAGCCGAAACAGCGTTTCGTGTCGACCGTCTGGGCAAAAACGAATGTTTTTTGCTCGGGCTTTTTTGTTTTATACGGAAAAGCAAAGACTATTTTCGGAGGTTTTTACTATGTTGAGCGATATTGAGATCGCGGAGAACTGTACCTTGCGCGACGTCGCGGACGTGGCGGCGGAACTGGGCATCGCGCCGCAAGATCTGGAATTGTACGGCCGCTACAAGGCGAAGATCGGCGGCGATTTTTCCGCGCGCAAAGCCAAACTCGTTTTGGTGACCGCCATCAATCCCACCGCCTCGGGCGAGGGAAAGACCACCGTTTCCATCGGCCTTGCCGACGGTATGCGCAAACTCGGCAAAAAAGTCTGCCTGGCGCTCAGGGAACCTTCGCTCGGACCCGTGTTCGGCATCAAGGGCGGCGCGGCGGGCGGCGGCTATGCGCAGATCGTGCCCATGGAGGATATCAACCTGCACTTTACGGGCGATCTGCACGCGATCACGGCGGCGAACAATCTTTTGTGCGCGGTATTGGACAACCATATCTTCCGCGGAAACGAACTGGATATAGACCCCGAAAAAATTTATTTCCGCCGCTGTCTGGACATGAACGACCGCGCCTTACGCAACGTGACGGTGGGACGGGGCGGCGAGGGCGTCGAGCGCGAAGAACACTTCGAGATCACCGCGGCGTGCGAGGTGATGGCGATTTTATGCCTGGCGACCTCGCTTTCCGATCTGAAACGCCGCCTGGGCAATATCATCGTCGGCGAAAACCGCAGGGGCGAATATGTGTACGCGCGCGACTTAAAAGCGGAGGGCGCCATGTGCACGCTGTTGAAGGACGCGATCAAGCCCAACCTCGTGCAGACGCTCGAAGGCACGCCCGCCATCGTGCACGGCGGTCCGTTCGCAAACATCGCGCACGGCTGCAACAGCATCCAGGCGACCTACGCGGCGATGAGCCTTGCCGACTACGTCGTCACCGAGGCGGGATTCGGCGCGGATCTCGGCGCGGAAAAATTTCTCGATACCAAGTGCCGCGTTGCGGGCATCGAGCCCGACTGCGTGGTAGTGGTCGCCACCGTCAAGGCGCTCAAACTGCACGGCGGCGCGGACAAAACGACGCTTTCCGAGGAAAATCTCGAAGCGCTGGAAGCGGGCATGCCCAACCTCGTCAAGCATATCGAAAATATCAAGAACGTCTATAAAAAGCCCGTCGTGGTCGCGATGAACCGCTTTGCGAGCGATACGCAGGCGGAGATCGACCTTGTCATGCGCATGACCGAATACGCGGGCGCGCAGGCGGTATTTACCGACGTGTTTTTACAGGGCGGCGAAGGCGGCAAAGAACTTGCCGCGGCAGTCGTCAAGGCGGCGAACCAGCCCAGCCGCCTCGCCTATTCGTACGATCTTCACGACGGCGTCGTGAAAAAGGTCGACGATATCGTAAAGAACGTCTACGGCGGCGAAGGCGCGGAATTTTCCGAACTCGCTCTCCGTAAGATCGAGGATATCGAAAAGCGCGGCTATAAAGAACTGCCCGTCATCATCGCAAAGACGCAGTATTCTCTTTCCGATAACGCAAAACTTTTGGCACGCCCGCAGGGTTTTACCGTACACGTGCGCGACGTAATATTAAAGGGCGGCGCGGAATTCATCGTGGCGGTCGCGGGCAATATCATGCTGATGCCTGGGCTCGGCAAACATCCCGCCGCGGAACGCATCGACATCGACGAGGCGGGCAAGATCAGCGGCTTGTCGTAAAAATCGGCTATGCGGGGAACGCTTTTTGCGTTCCCCGCATATTTTTTTAAGAAGAGCGTAAATTCTCCGCAAAAACTTTTGCAATTATCGGGTTTTTAGAGTAAAATAGAGGTGTAATTCTAAAATTTACGGCAATAAATACGGAGAAGAACTTATGATCGAAGCGACGAATTTTATCGAACAGATTATCAACGAGGATATAGACGCGGGAAAAGTCACCGCGATCCAGACGCGCTTTCCCCCCGAACCCAACGGCTATCTGCATATCGGGCACGCCAAGAGCATGTTCGTCAATTTCGGGATCGCCCAAAAATACGGCGGCAAATGCAACCTCTTTTTCGACGACACCAACCCGTCCAAAGAAAAGACGGAATTTGTGGACGCCATCCGCGGCGATATCCGCTGGATGGGCTACGAATGGGCGAAAGAATGTTACGCTTCCGACTTCTTCGACGTCATCTACGATTGCGCGGCGCGCTTGATCAAAGAAGGCAAAGCGTTCGTCTGCGACCTTTCCGCGGAAGAGATCAAAAATCTGCGCGGCACGTTGACCGAACCGGGCAAAGAGAGCCCGTACCGAAACCGTTCCGCGGAGGAAAATCTGCGCCTCTTTACGGAAATGAGAGAGGGAAAATACGCCGACGGCGAAAAATGCCTGCGCGCCAAGATCGACATGAGTTCGCCCAATCTGAATATGCGCGATCCCGTCATTTACCGCATCCTGCACGCGACGCATCACCGCACGGGCGATGCGTGGTGCGTCTATCCCATGTACGACTTCGCGCACCCCATCTGCGACTATCTGCAGGGCGTCACGCATTCTCTCTGCACACTCGAATTTGAAGACCACCGCCCGCTGTACGACTGGGTGGGCGTTTCCCTCGGATTTTCTCCCAAGCCCCGCCAGATCGAATTTGCGCGGCTGAACGTCACCAATACCGTGATGAGCAAGCGCTATCTGAAAAAACTGGTGGAGGAAAACCTCGTGCACGGCTGGGACGACGCGCGTATGCCTACCATCACGGGGCTTCGCAACCGCGGCATTCCCGCCGAGGCGATCCGCGATTTCTGCTCGCGCGTGGGCGTGGCGAAAGCCAACTCCGAGTGCGAATATTCCTATTTCGAGGCGTGCGTGCGCGAATATCTCAACGCCAACGCCGAGCGCGCCATGGCGGTGTTTTCGCCTTTGAAACTCACGATCACCAATTACGAGGGATCGGAAGAAGTGGATTTCGAGATCAATCAGACCAAAGAGGGCGCGGGCGTCCGCAAAGTAAAATTTTCCAAAAATCTCTATATCGAAAGTTCGGACTTTTCGCTCGACCCTCCGCCCAAATATTTCCGCCTGAAAAAAGAGGGTTGCGTGCGCCTGAAAAACGCCTATATCGTGCGCTGCGACGACGTTTTGTTGGACGAAAACGGCAACGCGAAGGAAGTTTTGTGCACGTATATCCCCGAAAGCCGCAGCGGCAGCGATACGAGCGGCATCAAGGTCAAAGGCGTCATTCATTGGGTGAACGCGGAAACGGCGGTTGACGTGACGGTGAAACAGTATCAAAGCCTTTTGCGCGATGCGGACTATGCGGGGCAGGATTTCAACGAGCGTTTCAACGCGGAGAGCGAAAAGATCTTTACCGCCAAAGCAGAACCCTATCTCGCGGAGGCAAAGGAGGGAACGCCTTTCCAGTTGATGCGTACGGGATACTATAAAAAGAGCGAAGAAAACGGAGCGGCGGTACTCTCGGAGATCGTTTCTCTGAAGGATAATTTTAACAAGAAGTAGGCCGCGCGAATTGAAAAATGCGATTGACATTTGAGCGGTTAGCAGTTATAATAAGAATACAGTAAAAAAATATTTAAGGGTGGTCATCGTGAAAATCTGTAAGAATTGCGGCCGCGAATCCGAGGAAGGGAAGATACGGTGTCCTTTCTGCGGATACCTGTTCGAGGATGAAATGGACAGCGTGCTGCGGGAAATGAGTTTAAATCTGAATAGTTTTAAAGAGGAACTTACGGCGCCCAAGCCGCAGCAGACGGGCATAAGCGCGCCCGCGCAGCCTTCGGTTTCCGCCGCCGCGTCCGCGGATCCCGTGCTGGCGGCTGCATATGCCGTGCGCGAGACGCCGAGTCCCGCCGCTTATCCCGCAAGGATCTCCTATCCCGCGCCGCAAAGCGCGGCAGAGCCGGAAGATCTGAAACTGGAAGTCGCCAACCTGAAAGGGCAACTGACCGCCATGCAGGGCGAGTTGGGCCGCCTGAGTATGCAGCGCGGCGTGCAAATGCAGCAAAATCCCGTTTCGTATCAACCTATGCCCGCGCCCGCGCAGCCCGTGTATTTCGCAAATACATACGGTTACCCTGCGCCCGTTCCCGCCGAAGGCGTCTATTCGCAGATCCCCGAAGCGAAAGATCCCGCTGCGCCCGCGTATGCGAACGCGGGTAAAGACAAAGCGGATTCCGCGCGCAGCAAGAGGCGCATCGTTCTGGCGGTGTTGACGACCCTTTTTCTGGCGGCGAGCATCGCGTCTTTCTTTTTGAATTGGATCAAGTTCGAAGCGTTCGAAGGTTTTACGGGTTTCGAAGCGATAAACCACGTGTTCGGGATCAAGGGCGGCGAGCCGTTTGAAGCGTATCTGAATATCATCCGCGCCCACGAATTTGCGGGCAGCGCGATGATCGCGAAACTGTGTCTGAATTTTTGCTTTTATGTCGTAAAATACGGCGTCGTCGTATATGCGGCGCTGTTGGTATTAAGTTTGCCCATACTGTTCAGTCTGGGCGGACGCATCCGTTTCAAGGCGTGGCACGCGTTTTTTGCATGGACGTCCGCGCTCGCGGCTGTACTTTTGTTTGCGGTTTTCTGCTGGGTAAGCGGCTTTTCGGCGATGACTTTGTTTTTCCTCGGCGGCGCCGCGGCGAACGTATTGAGGGGATTCTTTCTTTTGTTCTATAAATAAACGGCGTTTTGTCGTTTGCGAGGGTGTACATGAGTATCATTATTGACGTAATTTTATGTTTGCTTGCGGTTCTGGTCTTTTTCCTCGGATACCGCAAAGGTTTTTTGCAGAAGGCATGGTGGCTGGTCGATCTGGTCGTCATCATTCTGTTGTTCATGATGCTCTCTCCGACGATTTTAAAATGGATCGAAGCGAATACCGCGTGGAAAAATTCTCTCGTCGACTGGATCGGTTCGTTTACGGGCAGCGTGCCGCAGATCCAGCCCGAGTCGGTGGCATACTTTATTTTAAAAGCGGGCATCTGTCTGGCTTTGGGGATCGTGGTCGTCATTATCATGCTGATCGTGAAATTCCTTTTGAAAAAACTGATCACTTTGAAAGTTTTCGAGATCATCGACAAGATTCTGGGCGGGGTATATTCGGTCGCGGTCATGACGCTGATCCTGTTGGTCATAGGCGGCGTTCTGGGCACGTTCGTGAACTTTGCGCCTATCCAAAGTCTGAGCGACACTTTTTCGCAGACATATATGGCGAAATACCTGTTCGGCGAAAACCTGCTGCAAGGATTTTTCGACAAATACCTGCCGTTCGGCACCTGGATCGCGGGTATCGTAAAATAAAATCAAACAGAAAGCCCCCGACGCGTCTGCGTCGGGGGCTTTTTAGGTTCAGTACTTTTTGCCGATCAGATAATCGAGGGAACAGCCGAAATATTTGGCGATTTGAATGACGTTTTCCAGTTTTGGCTGTTTGCCTTTTCTCCATTTTGAAATTGCGGATTCGCCGAAACTGCATTCTTTGGCGACGGCGTAACAACTGACGCGGTTCTTTTTCCGCAATAAATCGAATTTTTCGAGAAAGGGCAGATCGTTGGCGTCGTTGTTCGGTTTCGGGGAATCGGACAACCCGAATAGAAAGTCGAGCGAAACGCACAGATAATTCGCAATTTTGTTGGCGCTTTCCGTATCGGGATAACCTATGCGATTTAGCCAATTTGTAATTGCTTGACCACTCAAACCAACGTTTTTGGCGAATTGATAAACCGTTGTGTTTTCTTTTATGATATAGTCTTCTAACGTTTCTGTAAAAATTGTAAAATGATTCATACCCAAATACCTCCCTAAAAATATTATTCTACTTCGGGACAGTATTTGCTTGACGACTAACAATGGGACAGTATATAATAACAGTATCAACAATTCAGGAGGTTTTCATTTATGGATTTGAAGGATATGATGTTAAAGTTTCCCGGAACGGAGAAACAAAAACTGACAAGCGACGATATCGCGCGGCAGATCCAAATGATCTGCGGAGAGGAATGGTTGGCGAGAATCGAACTTGCACCCGCTTCCGAAGGGCATTTGAAAATTTCGGGTTTGAGCGTGAAGTTTGTGGACGGTCAAACTTTTTTTATTACCGTAATCGACTCGAAAGATTTACGATAAAGAAAAGCCCCCGACGCGGACGCGTTGGGGGCTTTTTCGTTAAATGCTTTTTTTTCGGTAAAAATTTCCTCGTTTTTGCGGGTATTTCGTGCAAATTTCGGCACATACTGTTTTGCGTAAGGAGGATACACCATGGAGTTTCAAAATTCACAGACATTTATCAATCTTGCCCGTTCCTTTGCGGGGGAAAGTCAGGCGGGAATGCGCTATCAGTTGATCGCAAAACAGGCGACCGCAGAAGGCTATGCCGTTTTGGCGGATAATATTCGCACCATTGCGAAAAACGAAACGTACCACGCGAAAACTTTTTTCAATACGATCCTTCAAAATGCGGGAAGTATCGATAACGTGGATTTACAGAACGCAGGTTATCCGTTTCACTTCGGAACTTTGGAAGAAAATTTAAAATTTGCTGCCGAGGACGAACGTGCGGAGTTTGAAGAAATTTATGCTGCGTTTGCGAACGTTGCCAAAGAAGAAGGTTTTCCCGACGTGGCGGCTATCTATAATATGGTCGTCGGCGTCGAAAAGGAACACAATATTATTTTCAAATATTTACACGAAGCGTTCAAAACGAATACTCTCTATAAATCCGAAAAACCCACTCTCTGGATCTGCAGCGAATGCGGTTATCGGGTCACGAGTAAAGAAGCCTGGCACATTTGTCCCTTGTGTAAGGCAAGCCAAGGTTACGTTGAGATACACTTACCGTTTGAAAAAAATAATATTTAAGGAGAGAAAAAATGAGAAACAGTCAGAATTCCAACGCGAAATCTGCTTCCGAGCAGTCTAAAGCGAAGGCTACGTCCGGACAACAGTCCAAAGCGAAAGCGATGAACAGCACGCAGTCTAAGGAAACTTCGAACACCCAGTCCAAGGCGAACAGCCAGTCCAAAGCGAAAGCGACTGCGGGCCAGAGCAGCGCAAAAGCGCAGCAGTCCGGCGCGAAGAACAGCAAGAGCGCTTCGAACAAATCGACGGGAGCCACCAAATCTTGCGGAAGATAAAAAACCAAAAGAAAAGTTCCGATATCATGCGTTCACCGTATGACGTGAACGGAAGTTATACAGGCAACCCTACGAACGGCGACAAACCGATTCAGGACGCGGATGACCTGTAAAGAAAAGGGGAAGGCAAATCGCTTTCCCCTTTTTTTGTTGACAAATACCGCTGCTTTTGTTATGCTCTTTTTAAAAAGAGCCAACAATTTCGGCGTTTCGATTGTTGTATTTACGGAAGGAATATGAAAAATGCTAAATTAGAGCGGAAGATAGCCGAACTGCGCGCGGGCGATCAGCGCGCGTTCGACTACATATACGAACAGACGAACCGCTCGGTCTATTTCGCAATTTTATACATCGTGCGCGACAAGATGTACGCCGAAGATCTGTTGCAGGAAACGTTCGTGAAAGCCGTGCGTTCACTCGATTCCTATACGCCCGACACGAATTTTCCCGCGTGGCTTATGCGAATCGGCAAAAATCTCGCGCTCAACCATATCAAGAGGGCGTCCCGCGAGATCTGCACCGATTTCGATACCGAATCGTACCGATACGGTTCAAAGGAGATGGAGATCCCGTTCGTCTTCGAGGCGGCAGCAAAAATTTTAGCCGAGGACGAATACCAGATACTCATGCTCTGTCAGGTTGCGGGCTACAAGCGCCGCGAAGTGTCTGAAATGCTGCGCCTGCCCGTCGGCACCGTCACATGGAAAAATAACGAAGCGCTCAAAAAACTCAAAGCATTTCTCGTAAAGGAGGGCGGTTTATGAAAAAAGATTTAAAAAAACTTTTATCCGCGCAAGCGCAGAATATCCTGCCCGACGAGCGCGTCAAAGAAAACATCAAGAGCGAACTGGGCTGCTCGGACGGCGAACGCGCCTATGCGCACGGAGGCACGGAATCCAAAGGGAAAAAGAATATTCTGGTTATATCCGTCGCCGTTTTGATGGCGCTGACGCTCTGCCTCTGCATACTGCTCCCCGTCTTTTTGAAGGGCACAGGGACGCCCGGGGGAGGCGGGAAATTCAATCAGATCGAAACTACGGAAGATTTTTACGCGTACGGCGCCGCGTCCGTCGGCTCGCTGCTTTCGGCGTCGTCGGAAACGCGGACGCTGCGCTCTTACAGACCGAGCGATGAGGAAATGGAAACTGTCGGGCGTTATATGGCGTTGGTGGAAGGGCTGTTGGGCGACGGAAATTTCGAATACAGCGAGAGCGCGTCATCCGACGGCGAATACGCATATTCGATGACGGTCAGATATCGGGACCTTTTGGGCAGAGAAATTTCCTATGAAATGTGCTATGATCGTTTGTTGTCCGATCAAAAAGGAGAATACGCCATTGCGGGCGTGCTTCTCGTCGGACAGAACGAGTATCCCGTAGAGGGGAGTTATCAAATAGAGAGCGAAGACGGAGAAACGGAAAGCGAACTTTGGTTCCGCGCTTATACGGACGATGCCGGGAAGTCTTATATCGAAGTCATGCAGGAATCCGAGGAAGAGACGGAGGACGGCGAGACCGAGCGCGAACAAAAGTACGTGTACGACGTTTACGAAAATGGCCGCCGCGTCGAGCGCACGGTCGTGGAATACGAGAGCGAAGAGGGCGAACTGGAACTGAAAATGGTCGTACAGAACCGGGCAGGCAGGGACGAATTTCGCTTCGAACAGGAAAAGAAAGGCGAATTGAAAGTGCGCGGGCAGATGAACGGCAAAAAAACGGAATTCACCGTGCAGATCCGCCTGCGTGAGGACGGCACGACCTATTACCGTTATATCTTTGAAGACGCTTCCGACGATGAGGAAGAGGACGAAGATTAAAAAAATTAAAATATTTTTGAAAACTTCCAACAAATCTCCTTTTTGCATTGTTTTATAAGAGTAAAACGAAAAAATCAAAAAGGAGATTTATGATTATGAAAAAGGCAATCCTCACGTTGGCGATCGCAGCGGCGTTGATTCTGACGCTCGGGCTGAGCGCCTGCAAAACGGACGGAAGACAGGCGGAGGGCGGCAAGTTCGACGAACTGACGACCGCCCGCGAAGTGTACGGGTTCAGCGCGGCATCGGCGGGCACGCTCGTTTCCGCCATGAACGGCGGCGCGGCGCAGGCTTCTTTGAAAGCCATGTCCGAAGTGACCGATCAGGAAACCGTCGACACGCTCAATCGGTACATGATGCTGGTCGAAAGCATGCTGGGCGACGGTTCGTTCGGCATCGTCGCGGGCGAATCCGACCGCGCGGAATACGCCGTGAAAGAAACGGTCACGTACCGCGACCTGTTGGGCAACCCCGTCGAATACGTTTTGTATTACAACGAAACGGATGTGACGGACGAAGACAAAGACGCGCACGAAACGGAAATCGAAAAGGATTTCGATATCGAGGGCGTGATGGTCATCGACGGCGCGGATTATGCGATCAAGGGCGAGAAAGAAACGGAGAGCGAAGAGGGGGAAAGCGAGAGCGAATGTAAATTCACGGTAACGCTCAGCGAAACCAAACGCCTCGTCGTCAAACAGGAAACGGAGACCGAGGAAGGCGAAACGGAGACCGAATTCGTGTATTCCACATACGAAAACGGCGAACAGACCGAGAGAAGTACGTTCAAATACGAGAAAGAAGACGGCGAGACCGAACTTGAATTCACTCTCTTGAAAGACGGAAATATGCAGATATTCGCTTTTGAGGAAGAGAACGGCGCCATCGAAGTCAAAATCGGCGGCAAGGGCGGGGCGAAAAAATACACCGTGCGCATCGTCGAGGACGAAAACGGTTCGCATTACGAATATGAAAGCGCGAACGGCAAGATCGACAAAGACCGCGACTGAGCGGTATAAAAGGAAAGCGGAAACGCTTTCCTTTTTTTGTAAAACAGAAGAACAGCACGCCTTGCGACGTGCTGTTCTCCTAAAACAAATGAGAAAAAATATGGGTAGTGAGTGTAATCTGATTGAGTGGTTCGGAAAACAAATAAGGCTTGCGGAGCAAGCCGTTTGTTTTGAACAAACTTTGTTTTCTTTACACATATAGTATAACCGATGGCATTTGAAAAGTCAAGTTTTTTTAAGCGATTTTTTCCGCGTCGGGAAAAATGACGAACGTTCTGCGATTTGCTTGCCAAATCGGCGCGTATCGGGTAAAATAAATAGGAGAGTTGTCGAATCATGCGGGCGGCTCTTTTCAAAAGGAGTGAAAGTCCATGTTTCATGTCGTTTTGGTGGAACCCGAAATTCCGCAGAACACGGGCAACATCGTGCGGACCTGCGCCGCTACGGGCTGCAAACTGCATCTCGTCCGGCCGTTCGGTTTTGAAATATCCGATAAATATTTAAAGCGGGCGGGTCTGGATTACTGGCATCTCGTAGATATTTCCTATTACGACCGCCTCGAAGAGGTATTCGATCAATACCCCGCTTCGCGCTTTTGGTTTTTCTCGACGAAAGCGAAGAAAACGCACAGCGACGCAAGTTACCGCGAAGGCGATTTTCTCGTATTCGGAAAGGAGACGCGCGGGCTTCCCGAAGAGTTGCTGAAAGAGCGCTACGACGAGGCTGTGCGCATTCCCATGATCGGGGAGGCGCGCTCTTTAAATCTTTCCAATTCGGTCGCCGTCGCCGTGTACGAGGCGTGGCGGCAGGTCGGGTTTACGGCATCGGAAAAGCAGGGGCATCTGCACCGCCTTTCTTTGGACGATTGAATACGTATTTTATACGACAGGGATAAAGGCGAATGGTACTGACGATAATCACACAGTTGTTACTTGTTATAGGCGGCATCACCGTATTCATGATCGGGATGAAAACGATGGGTTCCAATCTCGAACGCGCGGCGGGTTCGAGCATGCGCACCATGCTCGCCAAGGTTTCCAACAACCGCTTTGCGGGCGTGGGGATCGGCGCGGCGGTCACCGCCATCATCAACAGTTCTTCCGCAACCACGGTCATGATCGTAGGGTTCGTGAACGTCGGACTGATGAGCCTGACGCAGGCGGGCGCCATCATCATGGGCGCCAACATCGGCACTACCATTTCCGCGCAGATCATGTCGTTGCAGAGCATAAACATCAACATGGCGGCGGTCTTTTCCGCCGTCGCCGCCGCGGGACTCGTGATCAATATGACGGGAAAAAGCGGCCGTTCCAAACAGATCGGCAATATTCTGATCGGTATCGGTTTTATCTTTATCGGCTTACAGTTCATGAGCGACGCCGTGAAAGTGCTCACTGCCGACGAGGTCATCGCGCCCAAACTCGACGCGCTGTTTTTATCCATCGATAATCCGTTCCTGCTCTTTCTCATCGGCGTGGTGCTCACGGGGCTCTTGCAGAGTTCCGCGGCGATCACGGGTATTTTGATCGCGCTTGCGGGCAGCGGGCTTATTACGATAGAACAGGCCATGTTCATCACCATGGGCAGCAATATCGGTACCTGCGCGACGTCGCTGATCGCCAGTATGGGAACAAGCACCAACGCGAGAAGGGCGGCTGTCATCCATCTTTTATTCAACGTATTGGGCTGCGCCGTTTTCTTCATTTTGATGCTGGCGTTCCAAAAATACGTCGTCGAGGGCATTATTTTCGTGAGCGGCGGGAGCGTCGAACGTCAGATCGCGAACTTTCATACGCTGTTCAATCTTCTGACCACGCTGGTTCTGCTCCCGTTTTTGAAACCGCTCGTCAAATTGGCGCAAGTCATCGTGCCGGAGCGCAAAAAAATGCAGAAACAGGGCGATTTCAAATATCTCGACGAGCGCATTTTGCAGACGCCCGCCATCGCGGTGGCGCAGTTGAGAAAGGAGATCGTCATTATGATGGATCTTTCTTATCTCAATTTCCGCCGCGCGATGAAGATGATCTGCGGGGGCGATCTTTCCGAAAGGGATGAGAGCGCCGAAACGGAAAAGCGTATCAACCAATACAATACCGAACTCACCGCCTATTGCGTGCGCGTATCGTCGTGCGAATTGTCCGCGCACGACGAGTTCGTCATCGGTTCCTATTATCACGTGATCAGCGACAGCGAGCGTATCGGCGACTACGCAAAACATATCGTGGAGTATGCCGAAGAACTGGGCGGCGACGAGGACGCCTTTACCGCCGCCGCCGTCGAAGAGATCAAGGATCTTTACGAGAAGATCGACGAACTCTACCAAATGGTGCGCAAGACCTTCGACGAGCGCGACATCACCATGTTCGAAAAGATAAACGATCTGAAAGTTTCCATCGCGATTTTGAAAAACGCCGACTGCGACGCGCATATCGAGCGGCTCAACCGCGGCGAATGCACGCCCGCCCGCGGCGCCATCTTCCTGCAACTTTTGGGCAATATGGAACGCGTTTCCGGGCACATGAAGAATATTTCCAATTCCGTCATGAAGAGCAGCGCCCGCTATCAGAAATTATTAAAAACGCAGGGCTCGGCGGAAAACGCCGACGCTTCCGTCACACAGTGAATCCACCGCGCCGCAGGGCGCGGTTTTATTCTTTTCATGCGGCGTATTTTATTGACAAAAATGCAAAAAAAAGGTATCATGATAGACGGAAAACAAAATCAAGGAGATAGCACAATGAACAAAAAGTCTGTTACCGACGTAGACGTAAAAGGCAAAAGAGTTCTCGTCCGCTGCGATTTTAACGTTCCCATGAAGGACGGAAAGATCACCGACGAAAACCGTATTATCGGCGCGCTGCCCACGGTCAAATATCTGATGGAGCACGGCGCGAAAGTGGTTCTTTGCTCGCACATGGGCAAGCCGCACAATATCTTCAACGATTGCGTCAAACTCAACAAGAAAGAGAAAAAGGCGGTGGAGGCCCTCCCCGAAGCGGAGCGCGCCGCCGCGACCGCCGAATATATCGAAAAGGCGAAGAAGAACGACGCCGTCAAACTGACGCTCAGACCTGTCGCCGCGCGCCTCAACGAACTTCTGGACGGTAAGGTCGCTTTTGCGGCGGACGTCGTCGGACCCGATGCCGAGGCGAAAGTCAAGGCGCTCAAAGAGGGCGAGTGCGTGCTTTTGGAAAATCTGCGTTTTTACGCGGAAGAAGAGGGGAAAGACCTCGAATTCTGCAAAAAACTCGCGTCCTACTGCGATATTTACGTGAACGACGCGTTCGGGACTGCGCATCGCTCGCACGCTTCGACCGCAGCCATCGTCGAATACGGTCTGGTCAAGACCGCGGTCTGCGGCTTCCTCATCGAAAAGGAACTCACCGTCATGGCGGACAGCCTGGAACACCCCGTGCGCCCCTTCGTAGCGATCTTAGGCGGCGCGAAAGTGGCGGATAAACTCAACGTCATCTCCAATCTTCTGAATAAATGCGATACGCTCATCATCGGCGGCGGCATGGCGTACACTTTCCTCAAAGCGCAGGGCTACGAGGTCGGCAAATCTCTGGTGGACGACGAAAAACTCGGCTACTGCAAGGATATGATCGAAAAGGCGAAAGAAACGGGCAAGAGGCTCGTCCTTCCCGTGGACTGCGTGATCGCCGCGTCTTTCCCCAATCCCATCGACGCGCCCATCGAAGTCAAAACGGTGAAAGTGAGCGAGATCCCCGCGGATATGGAAGGGCTTGACATCGGCGAAGAGTCCTCCAAACTGTTTGCGGACATCGTCAAGGACGCCAAGACGGTCATTTGGAACGGCCCCATGGGCGTGTTCGAAAATCCCGTGCTCGCCAAAGGCACGATCGCGGTCGCGAAGGCGTTGGCGGCGGCGAAGGACGCCACGACCATCATCGGCGGCGGAGACAGCGCGGCTGCGGTGCAGCAACTCGGATTTGCCGATCAGATGACGCACATTTCCACGGGCGGCGGCGCTTCTCTAGAACTGTTCGAAGGCAAAGTACTTCCCGGAATTGCCTGCCTGAACGATAAATAATCAAAGTGAACGGGGGCAGGCGGATTGCCTGCCCCGAAATTTATTCGTGAAATAGGGGCTGCCATGACCGAAAAAAACGATTCGCTGCTATATAAGATCACGCACCGCGTGATTTTGCCCGTATATCTGTTTCTTTCGCTGGGCAGCATCTTCACGATCGCCGTCACCATGTCGATCGACGAAGAAAAGTATACGTATCTTACGATCGGGCTGACCGCGCTCTTTTTCGTTGCGACGGCGGCATTTTTGATTTGTCTCCGCCCGCTCAGGAAACGGCAGGCGCGCCTCGATTTACGGGAGAGCGGTTTATTGCAGCCTGTTTCCGTACGCGAGCGGTACGAGTTTACAGCCAAACGCAGCGGCGCCGATCTTCCGAGATTGGTCGAGAAAAAAACGCGGTGCTGGAATTATTCGCCGACGGTGCAAATCGTAATGACTGCCGAGGGCGTCGAGATCGAGGGCCGTTTTCCGTATCGGAAGGACGGATTGTACGACGTTCATTACTTTTGGCGGGATACCCGCATCTGGTTGCAGAGTTATTCCCGGCGCATGCGCGCAGCGTTGCGTCTGTATATCTCGTTTACGGACGATAAAAACCTGTTTTTATATCTGCCCGTCGACGCGGAGACCGTCGGAATGATTGAAAGTTTTCATTTGACGGTGCAGAACCGCGGGCTTTACGACTTTTTGCTTTTGCGGCCCGAAGAGGCGTTTTATCAGATCATTACTTACGGAACGATTAAAAAAACCGATAAATTTTTGAAGGAGAAGAAATAATGCGCAAACCTATCATTGCAGGAAACTGGAAGATGAACAACACCGCGGCGGAAGGCGTCAAACTCGTCGAGGCGCTCAAAGGACTTGTCAAGGACGCGAACTGCGACGTGGTCGCCTGCGTTCCCTTTACCGACATTCCCGCCGTCAGCGAGGCGGTGAAAGGCACCAACATTCACCTCGGCGCACAGAACGTGCACTTTGCGGAAAAAGGCGCCTTCACGGGCGAGATCTCCGCTTCCATGCTCAAAGAGTACGGCGTGGAATACGTCATCATCGGACACAGCGAACGCCGTCAGTATTTCGGCGAAACGGATGAAACGGTCAACAAGAGAATGCACGCGGCGCTCGCGGCGGGACTCGTGCCCATCGTGTGCGTGGGCGAAAGCCTTGAAGAGCGCGAAACGGGCAAGACCGAACAGGTCTTGAAAGTGCAGGTCGAAGAGGGGCTGAAAGGGCTGGACGACGTTTCCAAAATCGTCATCGCGTACGAACCCATCTGGGCGATCGGCACGGGCAAGACGGCGACCGCAGAACAGGCGAACGAGACCATCGGCTTTATCCGCAAAACGTGCGGCGAAGTGTTCTGCCCCAAATGCGCGGAAAAAGTGCGTATACAGTACGGCGGCTCCATGAACGCCAAAAACTGCAAGGAACTGATGGCGATGCCCGAGATCGACGGCGGACTCATCGGCGGCGCTTCCCTCAAAGCGGAAGACTTTTCGATCATCGTAAACTTCGACAAATAATGAAAAGGCCCGACGAACGTCGGGCTTTTTTTCGAGTTTAAAAAATTTGACGGGGCGCCGCCGCAAACTTGCCAAAAAGCGCGCTTTGCGGTATAATGATAGGGAAAGAAAGTTTATAGAGGTAAAAAAATGAAAAAACCTTATGCGATCATCATCATGGACGGCTACGGACTCAGCGGCGAGAAAAACGGCAACGCCATCGCCATGGAGGGCAGCCCCAACGTTGAAAAATATCGGCGCGAATATCCCTCGGGCGAACTCGGCGCGAGCGGAATGAGCGTCGGTCTCCCGGACGGGCAGATGGGCAATTCCGAAGTGGGGCACCTCAACATGGGCGCGGGGCGCATCGTCTATCAGGAACTGACCAAGATCACCAAAGAGATCGGGGACGGCGGCTTTTTCAAAAACGAAGCGCTGCTCGGCGCGATGGAAAACGCAAAGAAAAATCATAAAAAACTGCACGTCTGGGGACTTTTGTCCGACGGCGGCGTGCACAGCCACAACACGCACCTGTACGCTCTTTTGAAGATGTGCAAGGAAAACGGGCTGGACAATGCCTACGTGCATTGCTTTATGGACGGCAGGGACGTTTCCCCCACGTCCGGCGCGGGCTTTTTGCGTGATCTGCAGGCGGAAATGGACAAACTCGCGTTCGGTGAGATCGCCTCGGTCTGCGGCCGCTATTATGCGATGGACCGCGACAACCGCTGGGAGCGCGTGGCGAAAGCCTACGATATGCTCACCCTCGGCAACGGCATCCACGCGGAGTACGCGGCGGACGCGGTGGAGGCGAGTTATAAAAACGAGGTGACGGACGAATTTATTCTCCCCACCAACGTTGTCAGGGGCGGCAGGCCCGTGGCGCTCGTGGAAGAGGGCGACAGCATCATATTCTTTAATTTCCGCCCCGACCGCGCAAGGGAGATCACCCGCGCCTTCTCGCAGGAAGATTTCAACGGTTTCGAGCGCAAGACGGGCTATCTGAAACCGTATTACGTGTGCTTTACGCAATACGACGCGACGTTCAAAGACGTGCGCGTCGCGTTCAAACCGCAGAGTCTCGACAACACGCTCGGCGAATATCTCTCGAAAAAGGGCCTGACGCAACTGCGCATCGCGGAAACGGAAAAATACGCGCACGTCACTTTTTTCTTCAACGGCGGCGTGGAGGCGCCCAACGCGGGCGAGGAGCGCGCGCTCGTTCCTTCCCCCAAGGTGGCGACCTACGATCTGCAGCCCGAAATGAGCGCTTTCGAAGTGACGGATCGGGCGATAAAAGAACTTTCCTCGGGGAAATTCGACGTGATGATCCTCAACTTTGCCAACTGCGACATGGTAGGGCACACGGGCGTGATTTCCGCGGCGGAAAAGGCGGTGGAAACGGTGGATATCTGCGTGGACAAAGTATTGCGTCAGATTTTGAAAATGGGCGGCGGCGCGCTGCTCACCGCCGATCACGGCAACGCGGACAAAATGATCGCGGAGGACGGCTCGCCGTTTACCGCGCACACGACCAACCCTGTTCCCGTAGTCTTGGTGTGCGACAGGCTGAAAGATAAGAAACTGCGCGAAGGCGGCGTGCTTGCCGATCTCGCGCCCACCCTTCTGGATATGATGGGACTGGAAAAACCCGCCGAAATGACGGGCAAGACCCTTATTATGTAATATGCGCGCAGAACTTTTGGAATTTTTGCGCGAAACGCCCCTCTTGGACTATTCCGCAAAACCTATCGAAAAACTCATCGAAAACCGCGGCTGGAAAACGCTCGACGAGTTTCACCGTATTCAGAAGATCTATGATTTCGTACGCAACGAGATCCTGTTCGGCTATAACGTCCGCGACGATCTTCCCGCGTCCCGCGTGTTCTCGGACGGGTACGGCCAATGCAATACAAAGGGCACCCTGTTTATGGCGCTGCTGCGCGCCGACGGGATTCCCTGCCGTCTGCACGGGTTTACCATCGACAAGAAATTGCAGAAGGGCGCAATGACGGGGTTTATCTACGAAAAGGCGCCCCGCGAGATCTTGCACAGTTGGGTGGAGGTCTGTTTCGGCGGCAAATGGACGGAGTTGGAAGCATTCATTCTCGATGAAAAATACCTCGGCAACCTGCAAAAGAAATTTCCCTGCGAGGGAGCGTTCTGCGGCTACGGCGCGGCGGTGAAGGATCTTCAAAACCCCGCAGTCGAATGGGCGGGCGAGGGCACCTATATCCAGAGCGAAGGGATCGTGCGCGATCTGGGGATCTATTCTTCCCCGGACGAGTTTTATCGGGCGCACGGGCAGGATCTGTCGGGCGCGGCGGCGTTTTTTTACCGGCACATCGGCAGGCGTCTGATGAACGCCAACGTAAAGAGGATCCGACGGCGCGGATAAGATACGATTTACGCCATTTTTTTCCGGAAAATTTCGGAACGACTGTAAAAAGAGTTGATAAATACCGCGGAGTATGGTATAATATCCAAGCATTTAATGTAAAGAAAAACTTTGGAGTGATATACGGATGTCGAAAATGATGTCGATGATGGGTTATCTGCTTGCGCCTTTGGCAAACGATAGCGTCTATACCTTATACAGAATAATTTGTCTTGTTTTATTGCTTTTGATGCTCGTCTGCGCGGTGTTCGCGGTGGTTGTGATCTTGTTCCAGCCGGGCAACTCCACGGGAATCGACGCATTGGGCGGTTCCAGCGAAACGTTTTTCGGCAAAAATAAGTCCAAATCTTTCGAGAGCAAAATGAAGAAATGGACGGTCATCTCCCTGATCGCGCTCGCGGTCATGGCGATCGTCTTCTTTATCTTGCAGTTGGACGGCATTTGGGGCGTTTAGGATCAAAAAAACGACAGGACGGCTATTTTGTGTAAGTAGCCGTCTTTTTTATTGGCATTTTCAGGAGAATTTATGACCGCTGCACAGCAGATAGAAGAAAAATTCGCTTCGGGCGAATTCACATACAAGACGGCGCGCGAGATCGCGCGGCTTTTGGGCGTCACGCAAAAGAGCGAGCGCGAGGCGGTAAACCGCGTCCTTCGTTCTCTCGAAGAGGAGGGCGCGATCGTGCGCGACGAGAAAAACCGCTACGTTCTGCCCGCGGCGCTCGGACTGTACAAAGGCGTGCTGCGCGGCAACGAGCGCGGCTTTGCCTTTCTGGTGCGCGAAGAGGGCGATCTGTTCATTCCGCACCGCTCCCTGCACGGCGCCATGCACGGCGACACCGTGTTCGCACGCTGCGTGGGCGGCGAGCGCGGGGACGAGGGAGAAGTTTACAGCATTGTAAGCCGCGGCTATTCCGAGATCGTGGGTACCTATTTCAAGGAAAAGAAGGGCGGGTACGTACAGCCCGACGAGCGTCGTTTTTTTAACGACGTGCGCGTGGCGGGCTCGAAAGTGCGCGCGTACAGCGGCGAAAAGGTTCTGATCAAAATTCTGGATTATCCCGAGGGCGGCGAACCCGTGGGCGAAATTACCGAAGTTTTGGGGCAAAGCGGCGATCTTTCCTGCGAGGAGGACGCCATCATCCGTTCGAAAAATTTGGCGGAAGAATTCCCGCATAAGGCGCTCGCCGAGGCAAAGCGCGTTTCCGCGGAAAAGGTCGAAGTCGGCGGGCGGCGGGATTTCCGCGACCGCCTGATCATCACCATCGACGGCGACGATTCGCGCGATTTCGACGACGCGGTGGAAGTTTGGCGCGAAGGGAAATACTATCGCCTCGGCGTGCATATCGCGGACGTCACGCACTATGTCAGCCGCGGCCGCGCGCTGGATACCGAGGCTTACAAGCGCGGCACGAGCGTCTATTTTCCCGACAGGGTGCTCCCCATGCTGCCCGAGGAACTTTCCAACGGTATCTGTTCTTTGAACGAGGGGGAAGATCGGTGCACGCTCTCGTGTCTGATGAAGATCGACGAAAAGGGCAAAGTCAAAGACAGCGAGATCGTGACGGGCGTGATCCGCTCTTCCGCGCGCATGACTTATAAAAACGTGGCTGCTATTTTGGACGGCGATCGGGAACTGTCGGAAAAATATGAATTTTTGCTCCTCATGCTCGAAGAAATGCGGCAACTCGCCGAGATCCTCATGAAAAAGCGCAAATCGCGCGGCAGTATCGATCTCGACGTGAAAGAGGCTGCCGTCACGGTGCAGGACGGCGCCGTTTCGGTGAAAGAGTACGAGCGCACGGTCGCGCATAAGATCATCGAAGAATTTATGATCCTAGCAAACGAAACCGTGGCGGAATTTATGGAACGGTTCGAAATGCCTTTCATCTACCGCGTGCACGAAAAGCCGAGCGAGGAAAAGGCGGAATCTTTCAAGGCGTATCTTTCCGAACTGGGCGTCAAAGCGAATTTTCACGCCGACAACGTCCGCCCGGGCGAATACGGCAAAATTCTGGATAAACTGGAAGGCGGTCCGCTCTTTCACGTGGTTAACCGCGTGATGCTGCGTTCCATGTCCAAGGCGCGGTACAGCGCCGAAAACAGCGGGCATTTCGGGCTGGCTTCCTCTTGTTACTGCCATTTTACTTCGCCCATTCGCCGCTATCCCGACCTGTTGGTGCACAGGCTCGTCAAAATGGTCTTGGACGGGCGCGCCGCGGAGGCGGCGGATACCTTTTCGCGGTTCGTGTACGGCGCGGCGCTTTCCTGTTCGGAGAGCGAAAGGCGGGCGGACGAGGCCGAGCGCGACGTGGACGAACTATATAAGACCTGGTATATGCGCGAGCATCTCGGCGAAACCTTTTCCGCCGTCATTTCGGGCGTGACCTCGTTCGGGGTGTTCGCGGAACTTCCCAACACCATCGAGGGGCTTATCCGCATCGAAAATTTGCCCGCGGACGATTACGTGTTCGTGGAACAGCGCTTTTTGCTCAGAGGGCTTTCTCATTCCTTTAAAATCGGCGATCCCATTCAGATCAAAGTTGCCGCCGCGGATATCGGGACGCGCAAATGCGAATTTGTTCTTGCCGACGAGAACTGAACGTGCTATAATAGAGAGTGTATCATGAAAATCATATCCGTTAATAAATCGGCGTCCTTCGAGTATTTCATTGAGGACAGGTATGAGGCGGGCGTCGTTCTGGAAGGCAGCGAGGTCAAGTCGCTGCGCAAAAACAACTGCAATTTATCCGATTCGTTCTGCTTTATCAGGAACGGGGAAGTGCTGTTAAAGAATATGCACATCGCCGTGTACGACAAGAGCGGCGCGTTCAACACGCGCGAATCGCGGCGCGACCGAAAACTTTTGCTGCACAAGGACGAGATAGCCAAAATTTCCGGCAAAGTCAACGAAAAGGGCTATACCCTCGTGCCGCTGAAAATTTATTTTTCGCAGGCGCTCGTCAAGGTGGAAGTGGGGCTTTGCCGCGGCAAGCACACGTTTGATAAGAAAAAATCGTTGCAGGAAAAGGATCTCGTCCGCGAAAAAGAGCGGCAGATCAAAGAATATCTGAAATAATTTTTTACGCGAGGTAAAATTTATGAGTTATAAAATCGATACGCTCTGCGTGCAGAGCGGTTACAAGCCGAAAACGGGCGAATCGCGCATCCCGCCCGTCGTACAGAGCACGACCTACGTTTACGAAAAGACGCAGGATATGGCGGATCTGTTCGATTTGAAGAGCGACGGCTATTTTTATACCCGCCTTGCCAATCCCACCGTGGCGGCGTTCGAGGGAAAAGTGGCGGCTTTGGAAGGCGGCGTCGCCGCCATCGGCTGCGCCTCGGGCATGTCCGCGACCACGCTCGCGGCATTCACCGTATGCGGCGCGGGCGACAACATCGTTTCGTCCTCCGCGATCTACGGCGGCACTTTCAACCTCTTTGCCGTCACACTGCCCAAACTCGGCATCGAATGCCGCTTTTTCGACGTGGACGCGCCCGCCGAAGAGATCGAAAAACTCATCGACGATAAGACGAAAATGATCTTCACCGAAACAATCGCCAATCCCTCCATCAAGGTGCTCGATTTCGGAAAAATTGCGGGCATCGCCAAAAAATACGGCGTTTTGTTCTTTGTGGACAACACGCTCGCCACGCCCGCGCTCTGCCGTCCTTTCGAATTCGGCGCGAATATCGTGATCCATTCCTCTTCCAAGTATCTCGACGGGCACGCGGCGGCGCTCGGCGGCGTCATCGTGGACGGCGGGAATTTCGGGTTCAAAGGAAATCCCCGCTACGTTTCGTTTAACGAACCCGACGAGAGTTATCACGGTCTCGTCTACGCCGATCTGCCCGCGGCACCCTTTGCGAACAAATGCCGCGCCCAGTTGGTGCGCGACATGGGTGCGATCATGAGCCCGCAGAATGCGTTTATCAGTTTTTTGGGCTGCGACACGCTGGCGCTGCGCATGGAGCGCCATTCGTCGAACGCGGCAAAAGTTGCGAAATTCCTTTCCGAAAGCGACAAGATCGACTGGGTGCTGCATCCCTCGCTGGAAAATAACAAATACCATGCGCTCGCGCGGAAATATCTGCCGGACGGGCAGGGGGGCATGCTGAGTTTCGGCGTCAAAGGCAACGTGAAGGATGCCGCGAAATTTATGGAAGCGCTCAGACTGGTCACGCAGGAAACGCACGTGGCGGATACCAGAAGTTGCGTTTTGCACCCCGCCTCGACCACGCACAGGCAACTTTCCAAAGAGGAACTCGCCGCGGCTGGCGTTCCCGAAAATCTCATCCGTCTGTCCGTCGGAATCGAAAATCCCGACGACATCATCGAAGATCTGAAACAGGCTCTGCAAAAAATTTAAACAAAGGAGGCCGCATAAACATGCCTATCGTCATTCCGCAGGATATCCCCGCTTATTCAGCTCTGATACGTGAAAATATTTTCGTCATGCACGACGAACGCGCGTTCAAGCAGGATATCCGTCCTCTTGAAATCGCTATTCTGAATCTCATGCCCACGAAAGTGGAAACGGAAACGCAGTTTATGCGCCTTTTGTCCAATTCGCCTTTGCAGGTCAACGTCACGCTCCTGTACACCGATACCTATAAGAGTAAAAATACCGCCGCGGCACATCTCGACCGCTTTTACAAAAAATTCGACGACATCCGAAACAAACATTTCGACGGCATGATCGTCACGGGCGCGCCCGTGGAAACGCTGCCGTTCGAAGAAGTTCTTTATTGGGAAGAGTTGAAACAAATTTTCGATTTCGCCGACAAAAACGTGACGAGCACCATTTTCATCTGCTGGGGCGCGCAGGCGGCGCTGTATCATTATTACGGCATCGACAAGGAACTGCTGCCCGAAAAACTGTTCGGGATCTTTCCGCACAAAAAAGTTTTGGAACAGCACGATCCGCTCTTGAAGGGCATAGACGACGTGTTTTATATCCCGCATTCCCGCCACACCACCGTGGATATCGAAAAGGTGAGAAAGGAGAAGGATCTCGTTGTTTTAAGCGAATCGGAAAATACGGGGCTGTCCATCGCGAAATCCAAAGATAATAAAAAGATTTTCCTTACGGGGCACATGGAATACGACCGCGACACGCTCAAAAACGAATATGAGCGCGATTTGAAACGCGGTTTGCCTATCAAGCCGCCCGTCAATTATTTCGCGGATATAGAGCGCCGCAAGGTCAACGTCACCTGGACGAGCGCAGCCAACTTATTCTATACCAACTGGCTCAACTACTACGTCTATCAGGTCACGCCCTTTCAATTTTAAAAAGTTGCATTTTTCACGGAAACGTAGTATAATAGTATTGTAAAGAAGCGGCGGTTTCGCCGCGCCATGGGGATGAACTGGTTTCGATTGCTTGTGGCGTTCATTGTAAGCATACCGAAGGATTCGGCTTCGTTAAAACGATACCTTTAAATTTAAACGCAGACAATAATCGTCTCGCTTACGCTGCTTAATTAGCGTATGTTCTCCGCTTGTTTCCTGTCGGCAGGCGGCGGGCATCATTTTCAGACAGGGAACGGCTGTACGCGTTTTGACCGTGACGCGTGCGCTGTATTCAGCGGTCCACGGCCGCGCGCGTCTGTTTGCCTTTCACGCGCGGCAAGGGTCAAAGACAAACTAAGTATGTAGAAAGCGTGAATAAAACAGGTAAGACGCGGGTTCAAATCCCGCCATCTCCACCAAATCCAAAAACCACAATATATAGTATTATTAATTCTGTTATTAACACTATATACTGTGGTTTTTCTTTTTTAGGCACAGTTTAGGCACAAGAGTTGAAAAAGTCGTTTATATTCTTTAACATATCTTCATTGTTATTGGGAAAAAGGTGTCCGTATGTCTTCAAAACCATTTCGGGGGTATCGCCTAATCTCTGAGCGATGATATATAATGTGGAGAGTTGATTATCTCCGTGATTTATGAGAAATGAGGCGTGTGAATGACGTAAGTCATGGATTCGGATTTGTTTTACTTTAGCCTTTTTTGTATAACCGATAAACCTGTTGGTCACAGTTTGAAATGGAAGGTGCTTTACACCGCCAAAGATATAGTTGCCGGTCGTGTTTTGTTTTAACTGGTTAAGCAGGGCTACAAGACCGTCTGGAATTATTACCGTGCGATAAGAGTTTTCTGTTTTTGGCGTAGTTTCTTTGTATGCCTTATCGAGAGTCTTAACGCTAAGGGTTTTATTAAACCTAATAATATTATTTTCTAAATCGGACCAATGGAGGGCAAGTGCTTCGCCTTTGCGACAGCCTGTAAAATATAGAAAAGAGAAGAGAGCTTTATATAATAAATCATCAACCTCTGTTATGAATAAAGCAAAATCATCTTCCGTCCAATATAACATCTCTTTCTTTTTTTCATTGAGTGCTCGGAACCCCTTAACTTTTTCAAATGGGTTCGGAATATCATAGATTTTTAAATAATTAAAGAATAGATTAAAAGCCTCTCGGATAGATTTTTTATACTTGAAAGAATATCCTTCCACAGTTAAAGAGTTTTGCCACTTAATTATATCTGCTGGCTTAATTTTCGTTACTGTTGTATTTTTGAATTTGGGCAATACAAAATTATCTAAACGTTGGCAGTAAGCGATATACGACGATTCCTTTACGTTATTTTTAAGGAATTGTTTAAATTCTTCGTATAAAGGAAAGAACTCGACGCATTTTGTTGATGTCGATCTATTGGTCGGGTGCTCGAATACCCATTTTTCATAACCCTTTTGGGCGGCGGATTGCGTCATCCAAGGAGGCGTGCCGGTAAGCCGCTTATGCTCTTCCATACCGTCCTGATTGATCCATCTAAAGCGAACGGTATAAGGAGCCACAGGCTTTGTTTTTGAACCGCAGTCACAACGTTTCTTATTGATTTCTTTTTTGCATTTAGAATTCCCGATAATTCATATTGAATGCGCGGCAGATGTTCAGAATGGTTTTACTTCGGGGATCCTTGGTCTTGCATGATAAAAGCACAGAGATCGTGGGGTGCGGAACGCCGCTCATTTTCGAAAGTTTGTAGAGGTTGACGTGGTTTTCTTTCATGAGTTGTTTGATGCGCGTTGCATATGCCTGACTTAATTCCATAGAAGTTTTCTCCTTTTTTTATGGATATACTACTATGTTATCCAAATTACATATGTAAAAATACTAACGAACGCGCAAATTTTTACGCAACAACATTCGGGAATTGTTGTAAGGCCGGGAGTTAAGTATAAAAAAAGGAGGTTTCCGTTCGGAAACCTCCTTTATTAGAAAATTAAAAAGCGGATTCGTATGAATCCGCTTTTTTGTTCTTAGTAACGGTCTGAACCGTACGGTTTTCTGCCGTAGCCGCCGTTGTTGCGCTGAGCCTTGCGGGCTTTTCTGCAATCGGGGCATCTTACAGGTTCGTTGTCAAAGCCTTTTTCTTTATAAAAAGCTTGCTCGGCTTCGGTAAAGATAAAATCATTTCCGCAATCCTTGCATTTGATTGTCTTGTCTGCCATACAAAAAGCATCCTCCTTTTAAAATTTCATATGGGTAAGTGCTTTTTTTGTGACAAACATTGTTCAGACAAATATGCAATTCCTATATGCTAAAATTCTAACATAAATCTTAAGAAAAGTAAACTATTTTTCGGAAAAATTTATAAAAAATTTAAAATCAGTTCCACGAGATAGACGGAAGCGATGCTCGCGAGGGAAACGACGAGCAAACTTCGCTTAAAAAAGGCGAGGATAAGCGCAACGATCGCGCCGACAATGCCCGAAACGAGAAAACTCGTGGAAAAAAAGATGCCGGGAAACACCATGACCGCCAGCACGCTGTACGGAATATAGTAGAGAAACGATTGAACGAACCGATTTCGTATCTTTTTTCTGAGCAGCACCATGCTCACGACGCGGCAGGCATAGGTGACGAGCGCCATCACGAGGCAGCCGAGCAGCATACTTTTAAGCGTCATCGTCTTTCTCCTTCGGCTCGCTCGTTTCGGGCTCGGCATGCGGGAACAGGAGCGATACGACTGCCGTGCAGACGACGGAGCAGAGAATGATCGTCCAACCCGACGGCACGCGGTTCAGATACGGAATGAAAAAAAACGCGCAACTCGCTGCGACGGATAAGAGCACGAGAAATAGGATGCTCTTGTTTTCCCTTGCGGGCGGTACGATGATCGCGACGAACATAGCAGAGAGCGCGATGCCGAACGCGCTCATCAGCGCGTCGGAAAAGATGTCTCCGAGCGCGGCGCCGAGCACGGTTCCCGAAACCCAACCGAAAAAAGAACAGGCGATAAGCCCCGAAAGATAGGGGAAAGTGAGTTTATTCGGTTGGCGCACCGCCACGGCAAAGTTTTCGTCGGTCACGCCGAACGCCACGACGAGCCTTTGCCAGAGCGGAAACCCTTCGCCCATTTTCTGGGAAAGGGACAATGACATTACCGTATAGCGGATATTGATGATGAGCATGGTCGTGAACAGTTCCAATATTCCCGCGCCCGCCGCGATCAGGTCTGTGCCTGCCGCCTGCCCCGTGCCCGTAAAGTTGGTCAGCGACACGAGAATCGGAAACCACAGCGGAAAGCCGTGTTCCCTTGCGAGCACGCCGTAGGCGAATGCGACCGAAACATATCCGAGCGCGATGGGGATCCCGTCCTTGACTCCGCGCATGAATTTCATAAATTTGCCTCTTTGTATGTAATATCTTACAAATTATAGCATACCCGCGGAAAAAACGCGACAAAAATCGCGCCCCGCGGCGAAAATTTGTTTTCCGATTGTAAAAACGCGGCCATTATGGTATAATTGCCGAAGAAGGAGTAAAGGTATGAAGACGGATCGGCTCTTGGGCATTCTGACGGTGCTTTTGCGGCAAGACAAAACGACGGCGAGAGAACTCGCCGAAAAGTTCGAAGTATCCAAACGCACCATCGTGCGGGACGTGCAGGCGCTGTGTCTCGCGGGTTTCCCCGTCTTGACCGAACAGGGCGCGGGCGGCGGCATATCGCTGATGGAGGGTTTCACGCTCGACAGGACGCTCCTGACCGCCAAAGAACTGCGCGCCGTGCTGACGGGGCTGAAAAGTTTGGACAGCGTGAGCGGCGACAACAAGTACAGGACGCTCATGCAGAAACTGGGCGCTTCCGCGCCCGAAACGCTCGCCGCGGGGGAGCACGTTCTCATCGATCTCTCTTCCTATTATAAACAGTCGCTCGCGCCCAAAATTTCTCTCTTGCAGGCGGCGATGGAAAATTCGTATCGGGTGCGCTTTTCCTATTTAAACCGCGGCGGGGAGAGCGAACGCGTTGTCGAGCCGTATTATCTTATCTTTCAGTGGTCTTCCTGGTATCTCTACGCCTATTGCGAAGCGCGGCAAGGGTACCGTTTGTTTAAACTCAACCGCATGGACGCACTCACTCTTCTCCCCGAACGGTTCGAGCCGCGCGCGCCCGCGCCGCCCGATCTGAGCGCGGAGCGCGTATTCCCGACCGCGATCGAGGCGGAAGTGCTCTTCGATGCGTCGGCGGCTTGGCGGCTATGCGAGGAATTCGGCCGCAAAAGTTTTACCGTGCGGGAGGACGGCAGACTGTACTTCCGTTTCGGATTCGCGGATGCGGAGAACCTGTTTACATGGCTTTTGAGTTTCGGCGCCGCGGCGACGCTTTGCGAGCCGAAAGCGCTCCGCAATGAGTTTTTGCGGTTTGTTTCGGGCATTTTGCGAAATTATGAGGAAAGATGACATACAGTTGTCATCTTTGCCGTGCTATAATAAGCGCATGAAGTACGAAATCATACGGACGGAAACGATGCGGCTCGTCGGATTTGCCGCACGCACCAACAACGGCGCGCCCGACTGCGGCGCGGTCATCGGCTCTCTGTGGCAAAAATATTTTAAGGCATTCGGCTATGCGCGCGCCTCTTACTGCGTCTATACCGACTATGCGGGCGACGAAACGGACGATTACACCGCCTTTGTGGGCTGCGAGGGCGATGCCTTGCCCTCGGGCGGGCGCGCTGTGGAAATTCCCGCAGGGCTGTACGTTGCAATTTCTCTCGATTGCACGATCGGGGACGCGCCGCGCGCCGTGGCGCAGTTCTGGCAAAAACTTTGGACGGGCGGATTGCCCCGCGCCTTCGTCGCGGATTTCGAAGAGTACGGCGCAGAAGGCGTGCGCGTGTGTATCCGCGTGAATGAGGAGGATCTCGAAACATGGCGACAAACGATCAGGTCATAAAACAAATCAGCGAGGCGTTCGCGCCCGCGGGCGTTACCTGCAAAAGGATGTTCGGCGAGTACGGGCTGTTCGTCGACGGCAAGGTATTCGCGCTGGTCTGCGACGATACGCTGTTCGTAAAGCCCGCGCCGAGCGCGCAGAAAATGCTGGCGGGCGTGCGTTGCGCACCGCCGTATGCGGGCGCGAAACCCATGCCCGTTCTCGACGATTGGTCGGACAGCGGTTTTTTATGCGAACTGGTTGCTGCCGTGAAAGACGAACTTCCCGCGCCAAAAAAGAGAAAAAGGAGTTGAAAATGGCGTTCGATTATAAAAAGGAATATAAAAATCTGTATATGCCCAAATGTGCGCCCGTGCAGGCGGACGTGCCCGCAATGGGGTATTTCTGCGTGAGGGGAAAAGGAAATCCGAACACGTGCGAAGATTATAAAGCGGCGCTGGAAATACTTTACGGCCTGTCGTTCACGGTCAAAATGAGCAAGATGAGCGGCGACACGCCCGCGGGCTATTTTGAATACGTGGTGCCGCCCCTGGAAGGATTCTGGTGGATGGAAGAGGACGGAGATCCTGCCGATAAAGATAAATATTGCTGGCTTTCGATGATCCGCCAGCCCGAATTCGTGGACGGGAACGTGTTTGCTTGGGCGAAAGAGCGCCTTTTTGCAAAAAAACCGCAGTTGGATCTGTCGAAAGCGGAATTCCGCGTTATCCGCGAGGGACTTTGCGTGCAGGCGATGTACCTCGGAAGTTACGACGACGAACCCGCTACATTTGCGCGCATCGACGCCTACATTCGCGATAACGGCTTGGAGCGCGCGGGAAAGTATCACCACGAGATCTATCTGGGCGATCCGCGCAAAGTCGCGCCCGAAAAACTGCGCACGGTATTGCGGGTGCCCGTACGCAGAAAGGAGATTCTATGAAACTGAAAAGTATGCTGTTGGCGGTGCGCGATTTGCAGGCTTCCGTCGCCTTTTATAAAGAGGTGTTCGGGCTGCGCGTCGTCGCCGATTTCGGCGCAAACGTGACGCTGACGGGCGGGCTCAGCCTGCAAACTCTGGATACGTGGGAAGCGTTCATCGGCAAAAAGCAAGTCGTTTTCGGCGGCAACGACGCGGAAGTGTACTTCGAGGAGGATGATTTCGACGCGTTTTTGAAAAAATTGGAAGGGGCCGAAGTCCGCTACGTGCATCCGCCGCTGGAACAGTCCTGGGGACAGCGCACCGTGCGCCTGTACGATCCCGACGGGCATGTTTTGGAGATTGGGGAAAATATGCGCGCCGTCTGCCGCCGCTTTGTACAACAGGGGATGAGCGCGGAGCAGATCGCCGTCCGCATGGACATTCCAGTAAAAGACGTGCGCGCGCTGCTGCGCTGAAAAATTCCTGCCGCTCCGAAAACGGGGCGGTATTTTTTACGTAAAATAAGTTGGCAAAGCCGCCGTTTTGTGGTAAACTGAAAGAAAAACAATCGGTAACCCTTTTAAAAGTTACAAACAGTTACGGATGAGGCGGGTATGGAAAAGAAACAGAAACAAAGACAAAAAGTACGCAGAGAAGACGTAGCCAAAGAGGCGGGGGTATCTTCCGCCGCCGTTTCCTATGTCTTAAACGGCACCAAGCGCCTTTCGCCCGAGGTGGAAGAGCGCGTTCTCGAAACGGCAAAGCGGCTCAATTATCTGCCCAACCGCATCGCGCAGTCGCTTGCGGGCAGTAAGTCGCACACGCTCGCGTTCATGACGGCGGATATCACAAACGTCTATCAACTCGACGTCATCAAGGGCATGCAGGAAGCAGCGCTCAAAAACGACTATATCGTGTATATATTCGATGCATTCGGGAACGTCGATCGGTATATCAACCATCTCATCACGCGCAGGGTGGACGGTATTTTCGTTTCCGCCGCGCCCGATTTTTTATCGGACGAACTCCTTTGCGAACTTCGCGACGCGGGAATAAAAGTACTTGCGGATTTTTCGCGCAGCACTTATCTTCCCGACGTTTCCTATATCATGTCGGATATGTACGACGGGTTTATGCAGGCGGTCGCCTATTTAAAGGAACTGGGACACAGGAATATCGGGTATTTAAGCGCGTTCGACGAGTCGTGCTATTACGACGTGCGCCTGCCCGCGTTCAAGATCGCCATGCGAAAACTTTTGGACGCGGGCGTGCCCGCCATCGAATACGGCGGCTGGCCGTATACCACCTCGGAGGAACTGGGCGGCAGACTCATGGAGCGCATGATGGACGAACACCCCGAAGTGACCGCGGTCATCGCCACCAACGATCTGATGGCGATCGGCGCGATGAAGGCCGCCAAAAACCGCAATAAGCGCGTTCCCGAAGATTATTCGGTCATCGGCGTGGATAATATCGGCAAGAGCCGGCAGTGCGAACCGCCGCTCACCACGCTCGATCAGAGCGGCAAGGCGTACGGCGCGCGCATTTTCCAAATATTATACGACAACATCATGCAGGATACCACGGGCAAATATATCGAGCCCATGCGCCTTTTAAAGCGCGGCTCGACGGCGCCCGTTTCTGACGGAGGCAGGAAATGAACGGATTTCAAGGCATACGGGATTTTATGCGCGAAATGGTGGAAAGCGGCAAAATTTCGGGTTGCGCAGCCGCGGTTTACCGCCGCGGGGAATGTCTGTTCCGCGAATTCGTCGGATACGGCGACGCGAAAAAAACGATGCCTCTCGGCAAAGACAGCGCTTTCCGCCTCGCCTCGATGACCAAGCCCGTCACTGCGGCGGCGGCGCTCGTCTGCCGCCAGAGGGGGCTTCTGCGGCTGGATGCGCCCTTATGCGAATATCTGCCCGAATTTTCGCGGATGTTTCTCGCCCGAAAGACGGAGAACGGCTTTGAGCGAGGAGAGGCGGCGAAAACACCCGTGACGCTTTTGCACCTTCTGACGCATTCTTCGGGGCTCGGCTCGGGTCCTGCTGGCGATTTTCAGTACTCCTCTGTCAAACCGCGGGAAGGGGATACGCTCGCCTCAACGGTAAATCGTTACGCGGGCGTGTGGCTGGATTTCGAGCCCGGATCCGCGCAGATGTACAGTCCCGTGCTCGGGCTGGATACGGTGGCGCGCGTCGTCGAGATCGTATCGGGCGAGCCTTACGGCGATTTCGTGCAGAAAAATATTTTTGCGCCCCTGCATATGGATCATACTTCCTATCGTCTGGAAGATTTCGAAAAGAAAAATATCGTTCTTTCCTGTGCCTGTCACGACGGCGTGCTCGAAGATTTCGAAACGCTTCACAATTTCGATGATTTTCCCGCAGGTTACACGGGCGGCGGCGCGGGATTGCTGTCTACGTTGGACGACTACTCGAAATTCGCCGAAATGCTGCGCCGCGGCTCAGCGGGCGGCGGCGAAATTTTGACGAAAGAGAGCGTCGGTCTGATGAAAAAACCCTGGCTGGACGATACGATCGAAGGGATGTGCGACATTTTCAACTGGGGGCTCGGCGTACGCGCCCTGCGCGCGCAGAGCGAAGCGCAGCCGCTTTCAAAGGGTTCGTTCGGTTGGAGCGGCGCCTACGGACCTCATTTTTGGGTAGATCCCGAAAAACAGGTTTCGGCGGTCTACATGCACAACTCCCTGACCTACGGCGGCGCGGGCGCGCCACACACGCTCCGCTTTGAAAAAGAGGTCATGAAAGCGCTCGAAAAATAAAGAAATCATTGAATTGTCCGCTGACCGCCCGCCTCGGGAACGTTCCCGAGGCGGGCGGTCTTTTTATTACAAAATTTTCACAAATTATTTTTTCATAACGTATTGACAAAGGCTCTTTCTCATGATATACTTTGGGTAAGTTATACGTGTAAACGAAAAATAAAAATTATTAAGTTACTGTAGTAACCAAATATTTCCTTTTTAAATTAGGGTACCCTAATTTTTTCTTGTGCCAATGGCACAAGAAAAAACATTTTAACGGTTTCTCGGGCTGCGCGGTTTCCGTGCGGCTTGGAATAATAAAAAGTAAGGAGTAAAGGAAAGTGAAAAGAGTTCTGGCTTTGATTCTGACTATGGTCGTCGGCTTGGGCTTACTGACTGCCTGTGCGCCCGATCAGGACACGTGCGATCATAACTGGTCGGAATGGACGGTCGTGACGGAAGCGACGTGCACGGTGGACGGATCGGAAAAGCGGACTTGCAGTATCTGCAAAAAGGAAGAGACCCGTCCTATTACTGCGGCGCATCAATGGGGCGAATGGAAGATTGTCGAGCCGGCAACGCATGAAACGCCCGGACTGAAAGAGCGCGAGTGCTCCGTCGACCATGAAAAGCAGCAGGAAGAAATTCCCGCGTACGGCGGCGAGCATGAGTATAAATTGGATAAAACCATCGAAGGCGACTGCGTTACCAAAACCGTCTACGAGTACAAATGTTCCGTTTGCGGCGATATCAGGAAAGAAGAGGGCAACATCGTTCCCGATAAGCACGTCGGGACAAAATACGACTGCGGTCTCCACTGCGAATTCTGCGGAAAAGATATGGACCATGCCGCGACGACTTGCGGCGTGGAAGGGCATTTTAAATGCGACGGGCTGGATCATACCCAGTGCGCCATCGAAAAGGCCTCCAACATGAAACTCACCGCCATCGACGATGGCAAAGCGTGGCGTCTCGACGGCTTTACCTCCGCGGGGGACAGGACGGAAGTATTCGTGCCCGCCTTTGTAGACAATAAACCTGTCACGGAGATCGGTCCCGCAGTCTTCGAGGGAATCAAGGACGAAAACGACGACACGGCGGTCATCGAATGGCTGAACAGCGTAACTTATATTTATATTCCTGATACGGTCAAAACGCTCGGAGAGTATTTCGCCTACGATATGGACGCGTTGGAAACCGTCCGTCTGCCCAAATCCGTCGAGAACTGGAATCAGCATACTTTCTTCACTGTGCCCTCTTTGAAGACATTGAATATTCCCCGCGGCACGGTTTCTTTGAAAGGGAATGTCGGAGACGGCTCGAACGATCCCGTTGCGTATGCTTTGGAAAGCATAACGCTTCCCGTAACTTTTACCGATTTGAACTGTCTGAAATTGTTTTTCCGTGACAGTAAAGTTTCGGCGATCAACTACGAGGGGAGCGAAGAATCCTGGGCGGCTCTGCTTGCGAAAGTGACGGATTCTGAGTTCAAAGCGAAACTGGAAGAAATAACGCCCGTTTACAATTATAATTACAACACCCTGTACGCCGCGGAAACTGCCGATATGCAGGTGCGCCTGGCCGGTTTCGCGTTCGAAGCCGTGGAAGGCGGCTACGCGATCACGGGCTGCACGGGTACGGTCGGCGAAACTTTGACTATTCCCGAAACGCTGCTCGGTAAACCTGTCGTGGCATTGGCGAACAACGCGCTCAGCGGTGAACCTTATGAAAATGACGCAGAGGGGGCAAACTCCAATCCTCTGAGCAAGGTAAAAACGATCGTGTTCGAGGCGAAACTTACAAGTATCGGCGATTATAACTTCTACGGAATGGACGCGCTGCTTGAAGTCGTTTTGCCCGATACGGTAACTTACGTCGGTTCGCAGTGCTTCTATAATTGTAAGAATTTGACCAAAGTCGTTATTCCCGACGGAGCGACGGTCGATATGAGCCGCGCGCCTTTCGCAAATTGCCCCGCGCTGGTCGAAATCGAATTGCCCGCCACGCTTAAAAATCAGAGTGCGGAAGGTGCGTTTGCCAATGCCAACGAGGCTCTGGCGATCACCTTTGGAGGAAATTCCAATCTTTGGTATTATTTGACGAGCGCGGCGTCTGCCAATCTTGCAAAAGCGACATTTACGTATAACGGCGGAAAGACCATCGAGCAAGACGGCAACGGCGCCGAATTTATCTTAAATGAAGACGGCGAATCCTATACCTTGGTCGGCTTCTACGATACGGTCAAAGCGGGCGAACCTTTGGCGCCTGTCGGGGCGTATACGGTTCCTACCGAATTTAACGGAAAGCCGATCACGGGTATCGGCGCAGCGGTATTCAATGCCAAAGCATATGCAAACGAAGAGATTGCAAACTGGATGAAGACGATGGGCGCGCTGATCATCGGCGTGATGACGCCCACGGGTAACGAAGCGGCACCGTTTACTTATTCCGACAATAACGTGAAGCATATCGGAAGTCACAACTTCGTCGCGATGGAAAGCGTCGCACAACTTCGCGTTCCCACCGAAATCGACGATACGATTATGGTAGGCTGCTATATCGATATCATCGGGGCAAACTTCATTCGCGTTCCCCGCGGTGTGGAAACCATGACCGATTGTTTCCAGTGGTCCAATGCATTCTTTAACGGCGTGGCTGCAAGATGGCTCGTGTTGCCTTCTTCGATAAAAGAGTTTAACGGCAACAGTTGGACGGGTAAAGCAAACGGATTCGGCGTAGTTATGGATTGCGCAAATGCCGATGCGGGCGCTGAATTTGAAAAAGTAATTGATGCAAGCCATTGTACGCGCAGCGATTGGGAGGGAGCGGTCGTTCCGTTCTTCAAAACGTTCTCCGGAGCAGGCTTGGTCGTGGGTGAAGGCGGTGCTTTCAATTATGATTTATTCTTGACTCTCGGATTCTAACACATGATCATCGTTCAAAGGGGGAAGGTGCTTTTCAAGAGGCGTCTTCCCTCCTCGATGAACGGAAATTTCGGAAAAAAGTGTATGAAGATCAAAAAGATATTTTCTCTCATGACGGCATTTTTGTGCTTGTTCGCGCTCGTCGCGTGCGGAGAAAAAGAGGTGCCGCCCTCGCCGCCGCCCGAAGATAGTTTCGAACAGTACAGGGAAATCCCCGTCGATTATACCAAGATCGACGCAACGCACGAAGACAGCGCGCTCAACTTGTGGTTCTCGCACGCCTTTTCCAAAACGGCGAAAGACGATACAAGATCTACGGGGCGCGATACGTATAAAATCTATATGGGCAAAAACGAAAAGGAAAATTGCCAGTTCTTTTTGAGCGCCGCCACGGAAAAATCCTTTTCGCTCGCGGCGAGCGATTTCCGTTCGGAAAAGGGCGATGTCGTTCCCGTTTCCCTCTTCTATCAGTATTATTTTACCATGCCTTTCGAAAACAGGGAGCAAGAGGTGCCCGACGCGATCCCTCCCGTCAAAGAGGGCGCCGCGTTTACCGTAAACGCCAACGAATCCGCGGGATTCGTATTGCAGGCGAAAACTTCCGCGGATACGCCCGCGGGCGAATATACCGCGACGCTCGAAGTATTCGACGGGGCGGGGCGCCAGATCAAGACCGCCAAAGTATTTCTGCACGTGTGGGATTTCGTCCTATCGGACGACACCGTCTGCCGCACGGCAATGTGGATCGACAAAAATACTTTGATGGGGCACGATTATAAGACGCTCTACGATTATCTTTTGGAAAACCGCGTCAACGCTTACGATCTTCCCTATGCGCTCGACGATCCGCGCGTGGACGAATATCTCGACGATCCGCGCGTCAACGCTTTCAATATTTTAGGATTCAAGTTCAATAAAGAATCGGGCAAGGGCGACGAGCAGATCAAATCCGCCATGCGCGCGGCGTATACCAAACTTTCCGTGAAAGAGGAATGGAACGAAAAGGGCTACTTTTATCTGGTGGACGAACCCAACCCGAGCGAGATTCAGAAACTGGGGTGGATCAAAATGTACGGCGAGTGGCTGGAAGAGTGCTACCCCGGTTACCGCCAACTCTCTCCCTTTTTCACAGATCAGTGGTACGACACCGCAAAGACGCAGGACTGGATCGAGTTTTTGCGTCCCTATATCAATATCTGGGTTCCCAAGACCTACGCTTACACGACGCTGCGCGAATACGGACAGATCGTGGGCGGGAAATGCCTGTATAAAGAGGGGCAGGAAGCGGAATTCGACGCGAAATTCGGCAGTTATCCGAAACGCATTCAAAACATGGTCGAACAGGACGGCGACGAGGCGTGGTGGTACGTGACTTCCCAACCCACCGATCCCTATATCACGCTGAACACGACCGAACCCGGCGTGGCGTACCGCATTCTGTTCTGGCAGCAAAAACTGAACGGCGTGAGCGGTTTTCTGTATTGGAGCGTCAATTACTGGTCGGGCGACGGCTGGAACAACCGCGAAGGCGAGTGGACGGAGGGCAGCAAGACCTACGGCAACGGACAACTCATCTATCCGGGCGCGAAAGTGGGCGAAAGCGGGCCCGTCGGATCTCTGCGCCTCGAATCGGTGCGCGACGGCATCGAGGATTATCAGGTATTTACCATGCTGGAAAAACTCGTCGGTAAGGAAAAAGTAAACGAACTGATCCGCCGCACGACCACGCACGCGGCGGTCTGGGAGCGCGACGAAGATCATTTTGCGGGCGAGCGCGTGATTTTGGGAAATTATCTCGAAGCACTCTCATCGAAAGCATAAAAGGAGAAAGATACAATGAAAAAATGGATTGCGTTTACAATGGCTCTCGCAATGTCGCTCACGCTCGTCGGCTGCGGCGGCAACGGCGGCGGCAATACGACGGACGAGCGCATCATGCACATTGACGGGCTTGCGGACGATCTGTATCCCAACCTGGAACGCATGGACGCGTCGGGCGACAACAACTTTGCGGGTTCCGTCGACGTGGATATCGTGTTCGGCAAGACCAAACCCGGCTGGGAAGCGGTGGAAAAAGCCTACGAAAAAATTCAGACGGGTGTGGACGTGCGCCTCAACGCCCATTCGGACGGCACCTATCTCAACGACGTGACCAACGCCGTGAACAACGCCAATACCGATTGGGATATCTTTCAGGGCAACCGCGTTTCCAACGTGAGCAGCGCGGCGATCAACCTTTCCTCGCAGTTGTTCGACGAAAATCACTATGCGGGAAAGGAGATAGACGATCCCGACGTAGAGGAGGGCGCATCCAAAATGTGGCAGAGCGTGCTCTCGACCGACGCGTACATCACCGATAAGTCGGGAAGCAACACCGCCTGTTATATCATGAACAGCGAATCTCTCTCCACCGCCTGGTTCGTCAACGAAACGGCGTTCAAAGCGGCGGTGGAAAAGGGCTATAAAAACGAGGACGGAAAAGCGGAAATGCCCGTTACCTGGGACGATCTGGTCAATCTTTGCGCCGCTTTGAAAGAAGCGGGTTACACAAATCCCCTGGGCCTTGCGGGCGACAGCGCGTCCGTCAACGAATCGCAGTTTGCCTGGCTGTTCCGCGTCTACGGCGACCAATATTACCGCGATCTGTATCCGAATATCAACGTACAGGAAGGGGACGCGATCTATACGGATTCCAATCTGGAATTCGTTTTCGATCTGGAAGATCCGCAGCCCGAATCCGATCAGGGTTACAATCCCAGTCATACGCGGTTCTGGAATTCCCTTTTGGATGAAAACAACGAATACAATCAGGGAAAAAATTTATCCTACGTGGGCGCGAACAGCGAAAAATTCGCTTGTTTTCTGGAAAATCTCTATAAAATACGCGACTATCTGCCCGACAACTTCACGACCGTGAAATTCGAAGAGGTGCGCGATTCCTTCATGAGCGCGACCGGCAAATCGTCGCCCGTCCTTCTCCTCGATTATACGGGGTTCGGGCTGACGTTCGGAACCGAAAATCGCGGATTCGACATCGATTTCTTCGATTATCCGTGCATGACGTGCGATCACGAGGAAAAGCACGTGACGACCGATTTCGTGCGCGACGTGGGCGGCAACGGCGGATACCTTTCCGTGTTGCGCCATAAGAGCGACGCCATGCAGGAAAAAATGAATATCGACTTTTTGAAATTCTTTATGTCGCCGTACGGCCAGTCCATTTACTACAACGCCTTGCAGGGCAACAAGATCGCGCCCGACGGACTGTCCACCGTGCTCGATTTCGCCATTCCCGAAACTTGGAAACAGTTTTTCGAGAGCGATAAGATACAGTTCAACGGGCTGTGCGACGTGAACTGGTACAACAACAACTTTATTTATCATGTAAACGGGCAGAGCGACAGCCGCGAAGCGCACGTGAACGTGGTGCACAAGTTATACAAGACGGGAAAATACGATTCGGCGGCGGATGCGATCGCGGATTTCCAGAAAACCTGGGACGAAGCGGTGCGCGCGGGATACAATAAACTGTGCGAAGGCATGAATTGGAGCAAAGAACTTTGGAAAAAGCCCGGTACCAGCCCGATCGTCTGACGGAGGACTCGCAATGAAATGCAATAAAAAGGCATTTGTGACCATGCTCGTTTCCGCAATTTTAGCGCTCGCGCTCTTACTGACGGGCGGGATCCTGCTCTCGCGCATGCCGCACAACAGCGTCGTCGCGTCGGCGGAGGGCACCACGGTCACGAAGATCGCGCGTTCGTACACCGACGACGGTTGGTATTACGGCGACAGCGCGGGCAATCTCGTCAAACTCAGCGAAGAGGGCGAAAAACTGGCGGAAACGGTCATAACGGAGGGGCAGGGCATTCGTTCCGTTGCCTCCGATCCCAAACTGGACGGGTTGCTGGTGCTCGACGAAGCATACGATCTTTTTTGGGTGAAAGACAAGGGAAACGAATTGGAAAAGCAATTCATCCGCGCTTTTCCCGGGGGATATCTCTCCCTCGCCGTGGACGACGATTTCGTGTATTTCGCCGTGCCCGCCTCCCGTTACACCCGTTTTGCCAAATACGATAAAAACGATCTGGCGGGCGAGCCCGTCGCGCGCGGACAAATGTACACATGCGTCAAGCAGGGCGCAAAATATTCCTTTCAACCCGTCGTTTCCGGAACGGTGGTGGGAATGTACGCGGACGAAGACCATCTCTTTGTCGTCACGGGCGAGGGGCAGTACCACCGCATCGCAAAAGATTTTTCTTTGAACGATTTTCCCTTTCTCTCGGCTGACGAGTTAAAGGATCTGAACGCCGAAATTGCGGGCGACGGCACCGTGACGCTCGACGCGGGTTCGTACGACGCGGCGAAATACCGCACGGCGCGCAAACAACTGGCGGCGAAATCCGTATCGTACGACGAGGCGAACGCCCGTTTTTACGTGGCGAGCGCGGACGCGGAATTTGCGGCGCTGGACAAAAGTTTCAACGAAATAGAAGGGTATTCCCATAAACTTCCCAATACGCCCGCGACGGGCGCGATGGCGTTCCACCGCGAGAGCGGCACCGTATATATCGCCTATAATAATATTTCTTCGGTGACCGCGATCGATACGAACGCGGGGCGCGTCTTGTATCAGGCGGACGTGGCGTTCTATATTACGAATATGGCAGTGCCCTCGGGAGGCAACCGCCTACTGGTCATCTGTTCGGGGAGCAACCGCGACAATCCCGATTACAAGGAACTCTATTCCGCGGATATCCACACATTGAGCCGAAAGGGGACGATGAACACATTGGGCATTTTGAGCCTCGTGTTCGGCGCACTGGCGCTCGCCGTCGCAATTTTTGCCGCGTTGGCGGCGTTCAGGAAAGGGTATGCGGAGCGCTGCGTCGTAACGCTCAAAGGCATGGCGCGCAACTGGGTCACGTACCTGATCATTCTCGGGTCGCTCGCCATGCTGATATTGTTCTGCTACTATCCGGGCATTTCCTCCATGCTGATGTCGTTCTTCGACTATACGCGGGATAATCCGACGATGCACTTCAACAATTTCGAAAATTATATCGAAATATTCACGAACTCGGATAATCTTCTTGCCTTTCGGAATATGCTCATATTCCTTGTGTCGGATATCGTCATCGCGCTCGTGCCTCCCGTCGTCTTTGCGTTCTGCCTGTCGCTGATGCGCAACAAATCGTACGGCACTTTCGCGCGGATCGTGCTCTTTCTGCCCTCCGTGCTTCCGGGTATCGCGACGCTGCTCATCTGGACGCGCGGCATCTACGGGGTGGACGGCGTGCTCAATCTCGTATATAAGATTTTTGCGGGGGAAGACGCCTCGTCCATTCTGTTTTTACAGGATTACGGCATCCCGTCGCTGATCATGATGGGTTTCCCGTTCGTGGGTTCCTATCTCATCTTCTACGGCGCGCTGATGAACGTCCCGTCCTCCTATTACGAGGCTGCGGAGTTAGACGGCTGTCCGCTCTTGAAGCGGATGGCGATGATCGACCTTCCTATGATCTCTTCGCAGATCAAATACGTGTTCATTCTCGCGTTCATTCAATCCGTGCAGAATTTCGGGCGCGTTCTGATGACGACTGACGGGCAGTTCGGGACGAATATCCCCATCGTGCTCATGTACAAAAAATTGCAGGCAGGCGATTACGGGCTTTCTTCGGCATACGCCACGCTGATGTTCCTGGTGCTCATCGTCGCCACCGTGTTCAATATGAAAATAAAGACCGAGGAGTGTGATATTTGACATGAAACGTGCCAGAATCAAACAATCCGACCGCCTCGGCGTGCAGATCTTCGTCGTGACGTGGGTCACGCTCTCCATCGTTTTCAGTTTCGTTCCGCTGTACGTGACGATCCTGAACAGTTTAAAACCGCACTCGGCGATCGCGGCGAATATCTTTTCCTTTGCGATCTCTTTTTCCGCGATCAGGGATAACTTTACGCTTGCGTTCAACAGCATCTGGCGCCCCATGCTCAACAGTATTTTCGTGGCGTTCGTGGGGGCGTTTCTCAATATGATGCTGGGCGCGGTGATGGCGTATATCTTCTCGCGCAAGCAATTTTTCGGCCGCGAATTTCTGTTCAAAGTGTATATCGTCATTTTGCTGGTACCTTCGGTCATGGGAATGCCCGTGCTGCTCGACTTTATCACCAAAGCCAATCTGATGAATAGTTATTTCGCCATCTGGCTGCCCGTTATCGGCGGCGGTCAGGCGGGGGCGCTGTTCCTGTTCCGCACGTTTTTCGTGCAGCAGCCCGCCTCTATCTTCGAAAGCGCCAAAATGGACGGCGCCAACGACGTCAAAATATTCATCTATCTCGTACTGCCGCTCGCGCTCCCCATACTTCTTTTGAACTTTGTGGGTACGTTCTCGGCGCAGTACAACGACTACCTGTGGCCCGGCCTCGTCATTTCCTCGGCGGATAAAAAGACGCTGATGCCCGTCATTCAGTCCACGGTAGAACTTTTGGAATCCATGCAGCGGCGCGGCGCGCAGTACGCGATGTACGTCGTCTGTTCCATCCCTCTGGTCATTACGACCTCTCTCAGTTTAAAGCATTTCCAGAGCGGCGATTTCGCTTCGGGAATGAAATTGTAATTTTTCAACGGAGGTTTCTATGAAAAAATTCAAATATGCTTTGATCTTCGCGGTCACTGCGATCCTCGCCGCCTCGTGCGTTCTGATGTGCGCCTGCGGGCCGAAAGAAGGCGCGCTCGTAGACGGCAAAGCGGTGGTGAAATTCGATCCCAATCTCGAAAGTACGGGCTTTTTCGAAGAGGACGTGACAACGGTGCCCGACCAGGCGGTGGAACCGGGCAAGGTCATCGTCAATAAACCCCTCGTCGTCAAGGGCTCGCCCGTCAACCCGCAGAACCTCGGCTTCCGCTGCTGGTGCGTGGATAAAGAGGGCACGACGCCCTGGAATTTCAAAGATCCCGTCACCAAGAGCATGACACTCTATGCCAAATGGGAGGCGCGCTATGAAGTCAATTATTACGACGGCGTGACTTTGCTGCACAAAGCCAACGTTTTCCCGGGAGAAAAGGCGGAAAGAAGAGATTCCGACGTTGTCTGGAAAAAGATACTCGGTTGGTATACCGACGCCGCGATGACGAAAGAGTATGATTTCGGCGCCTCCGTCAATGCAAACCTCAATCTCTACGTCAAGACGCAGCCCGGTCTGTTCCTCTCTCCAGCCAATATTAAAACGAACGCATTGTTGGGATTCGGCGATATAAAGTATAAAGATCCCAACGACGAGTCGACAGTCAACGTCGTCGGCGAGGGCGAAGACGCCTACGCGGATATTCATTTCGCGCGCTGCCAGAACACCTCGTATATGTATTTCAACGGACTCGGGATGTGGCTGCGCGATCAGACGGACGAAACAAACCGCTTTGCCGATTATATGACCATCACCTATAAAAATCTGGGACCCTCCACGCATATCCTTTTCTACTACGTAGTGGATTATTTGCAGGAGGACGGCTCCTTCATCCACTCGGGAGAGGGCGGCTGGAAGACGCGCGTTTTGATACCCATCGAAACGAATATGGATGAGGACGGCGAATGGGCGACGGTGAGCGTCAATCTCGTCGAAGAGACCATGGTGAACGGCGTTTCCGAATGGGGCACTGCGGACGTTCTTATGGTGCCTTGCTGGATGGTCGCGAAAGAAAACCCGTCTACGGGTAAATTCGAAGGCTGGTACGCCGATAACGACGTCTTGATCCGCGGGATCGAATTTACGGCGGTGCCGACGGAAGACTGACATGAAACGCTTGATCACGATCTTACTGAGCAGTATTTTGTTATTTTCTCTGGTCGGGTGCCTGGAGACGGAAACGCCTCCTCCTACGCCCCCGACGCCTCCCGACAACACATTGGAGGACAACAGCGGCATGGTAGACAGCAGATACGATCTTAAAACTTACCTGTATCCCTTGTGGGAGGGCACCACCGTTTATAACGAAACGGTATGGTTTACCGTCGACAACGTCGCGCCTCTCCTGTATACGCCCGATGAAATTTTATTCGTAAAGTCGTACGACTTAACGACGATTTATACCGAGGGCGTGGATTACGTGCTGGACGGCGGCTCGCTCGTACTTACCGATAACAGCCGTATTCCCTTTATGAGCCTGAACGAATATTTCCCCACGACGCCTACGATGATCGCGCTGCCCCGCGGCGACGGCACGTACTGGTACGCGGTGGAAGGGCCCGATATCAGCAACAGGCAGGTCGTCGTTACCTATACGCGCAGTGCGCGCAAGCATTGGACCATGCCTCTCGACGAGAGCGCGAAATTCCCCAAAACGATGGAAAAACTTTCTAGCGGCGCGCCGATCAAGGTGCTGTTCTACGGCGATTCCATCACCGTGGGCGCAAATTCCAGCGAATTTCTGGGGATCGCGCCGCACGCGGAGTCGTACGCGAATATGGTGAAATCTTACATCGAAGCGCGCTTCCCCGACGCAAACATGACCTTTCACAATACGGCCGTCGGCGGCACGGATTCCAACTGGGGTATCGGCAAAAGCGCGGGCAACGCCGCCATCGACAACATCGAGGCCGCCGAGGGCGACCATTTCCAAAAGCGCGTTTTAAATGAAAATCCCGACCTTCTCTTCATCGCCTACGGCATGAACGACCAGGATTATTCGCCCGACTCGCGTTTCGAAGACAACATCGACGAGATGATTAGAAAGGTACGCGCGCAGAACCCGAACGTGGAGATCATGCTCATATCGGGTATGATCGCAAATCCCGATACGCCCTTTCACAATAAGGATTACGATGCGTATCAGGAATCTTTGGCGGCGATCTCGGACCGTTACGAGAACGTGGGGCTCGCCACGACGCTGAATACCGTGCGTTCCGTGTACAATAACGGCAAACGGTTCCAGGACTGCACGGCGAACAACGTGAATCATCCCAACGACTTTATGATGCGCCTGTATGCGCAGACGGTGCTGTATGCTCTGTTCGGCGCCGATTATATCGACCATATCTAAACGGAGGGAAGGGGATATATGAGTATGATACGCAAAGCGGCGGCGACGTTCGCCGCGCTGGCGCTCTCGGCGGGGCTTGTGTTCGGCTCGGCGCTTTGGGGCGCGGCCGCCTCGCAGGTGGAAGTCACGTACAAGGTACCTTTCTTTCAGGATATCGTCAAAAAAGTACAGGCGGATACCGTGCCCGAAGAACTGTTCATAACCGACGTGCGCGGCGAAATGTTCGGCATGCCAGACCACGCGCTGGTCGCCGACGGGCTGTCCGTGACGTGGTACAAGGACGCCTCGTATACCCAACCTTACGGCTTTGACGAGGCGCTGAGCGCCGACCTTACGCTGTACGGGAAGATCGGCGAAAGTTCGCGCAATTTCCTCTCCAACGGTTTCGGCTGGGACGTGCGTTCGGGCAAGATATACGACGGCGACGCCATCAACGACAATTATATTACATCCAACGAATACACGAGCCCTTCGTTCACCGACGAAGAGACGGGCGCTGCTTCCTTCGCGTTTTCGGGCATCAAGTATTCGGTGTACGGGAGGGGACTGGACGTAACGAAACCCTTTACCGTGGATCTCGACTTTACGAATGTAGTCGCGGACAACACGACCGCCTGGTTTCTGTATTCGCTGTTCCCCGCGCTGACTTTGGCGCAGGCGGGCGTGCAGGGACCGTGGGCGAACGCGGGCGCGGGCAGCGTGGTTATGTTCAATCTGGGCAACGGCGGCGCGCCGCAGCCTATCACGAAGGGCATGGATCTGGTGGGATACCGCTCTTCTACCGAAACGAGTTTCACCAATAACGGCGCGGACTTCAAGGCGCTGTTCGCAAACGGTAACCGCGTTTCGCTGGTCACGGAGATCACCGACGAGGGCACGACCTTCTCTTCGGGCGGCAAAGTGGTGGCGAATTCTCCCGCCAAACGCTCGGATTTCCCCTCGGGATACGCCTATATCAGTTTGGCGAGCAACGGTTCTCCCGCGCAGAGCATTGATTTCGACGTGAAAGTTTCGCAAGCAGCGGGCAATCTGACCGCAAGCGCCGATTCGCACGCAAAGATCGGCGAACTCAAAGTGAACGAAATGGCGGTCACCCTTTCCGTCACCGTAGACGAAGGGTACGAGATCGAAAGCGTCACGGCAGACGGCATATCCGTTGCGTTCGTAAAATTGTACGGCAAAGAAAACGAGTACGCGCTCGACGTGCCCGTTTGGGGCAAGGACGCGGAACTGAAAGTCAACACGAAAAAAGAGGGAGGAGAACCTGCCTCCTCGGGCTGCGGCTCGAATATCGGCACGGGCGCGGGAATCGCGGCGCTTTCCGTTGCCGCGCTGTTTGCGGCGGCTGTGTGTATCCGCAGCAAGACGAAATAACAAGAGGTGTTTACTATGAAAAAAATTATCGGACTGATTTTGTCGGCGGTGATGTGCCTGACGATGCTGTTCGCGGCGGGCTGCGGACTGATCGAAAAGGAAACGACGGACGACGAAGAGAAAGCGGAGATCATGAAACTTCTCGAAGACGTAGATCTGAATATCGACAGCAGTTATCAGGGCACGCTGAAAATTCTCTATCAGAACATTCCTTCTGAAACGAAAGTCATCAACGCGCTTTTGGACGCTTTCTCCAAGGAATATCCCAACATCAAGATCGTGCGCCAGCCGACGGTGGAATCCAACTATCTTTCTCTTCTCCCCACCCAGCACAACACCGCGTACCGCACCAAGGACTTTTCGGCGATGCCCGACGTTCTTTGGACGACCAACGAAGTGTTTGCGGGATGGATCGAAAAGGATATGCTGATGCCCGTCAACTACTTCGATGAAAAGGATACGAATTTTTCCGCGCAGGACACCTTTGTGGAAACCATGCTGCAAGACAGCACGCTCGGCACGAAACTGTATATGTTCCCGCGCGATTACGACCAGATCGTCATGTACTATAACCGCAAACTTTTGAAACTTGCGGGTGTTTCGGAAGACCGCATTCCCGCCGACCGCGCCTTGACGCACGACGAGTTCGACAAACTTCTGCGCGATATCCGCGCGGGGTTTGAAGGCATGGAGGGCAAAAATCCCGAAAACAACCGCGATTACGCGCAGGTGCGCTCGCTCGACGCCATCTGGGCGTGGGGCTCGCTGTGCTGGCCCACGCTCAAATCATTCGGCGGCAGCGTCATCGCCGAGGACGGTTCGGTGAAGTTCAATACCGAAGAAAACATCGCGGCGGCGACGTATCTCCGCGAACTCGTGAAAGACGAACTCACGTTCGGCTCGGGTTCCACCAAGCACGCCAACTTCATCAACCAACTGACGGCGCTTTGTTTCGAAACGCGCGCGGTGCTCACGGATCTGATCGACCGCACCGTGGACGGCGTGCCCGGGATCCTTCCCGAAGATCTCGGCGTGGCTCCCATGCCCAATCTCGGCAAGGAAGAGAATTACGCTATCGGCGCGGGCTGCAGCGGCTATTCCATGTACCGCTATGCGGAAAATCCCACGGAGGCGTGGGCGTTTCTCAAATTCATGGCGAGCGAAAAGGGACAGAACGCCTTCTGCTCCACGGGCAACGGCATTCCCTCCAATAAAAATATGCTCTTTGCCGAAAACGCCGTCTGGCGCAATCTGACGGGCGAAGAATTCAAGGATCTCAAAAATTTCAATCACGACGCTTTTGTGTATAAGTGGGATACCGCGGCGTGCACGTTGCAGGATTTCAAACTGCGCATCGACGTGATCGCCGCGCGCGAACCCGTTTCCAAAAAGATGACCGAGGTCATGGAAAACTGTCTGCGCAGCAAGGATTCTACCTATAAAGAAGATATCAAAAACGCCTTCAAACGCGGCGAGGCGAATATTTACAACACCATCGAGGGCTATCGGACATGAAATTAAATTCGGCAGCAAGCGCGGATACCGCCGCGGCGCTGGCAAGAAAGCGCAGCAGGATGCGCGTTTTGAAAAAAAATCTGGTCAGCTATTCTTTTTTGCTGCCCGTCATCATCGGCATACTCGTCTTTACGCTGTATCCGATCTGTATGTCCTTTTTATACGCGCTCTCCAATTTCAACGGCACCAAGATCACGCAGATGGGGCTGTTCAACTTTCAAAAGATCTTCACGTTCGGCGTGACGGGCTGGGGGGACAGGGTGTTCGGTTCTCTGGGCATCACTTTCGTCTACGTCGTATGCAATCTCACGCTATCGCTCGTTCTGTCCTACGTTCTAGCCCTCTTTTTGCAGAGGGCGATCGCGGGTATGCGCATCATCCGCGTCCTTTGTTATCTTCCCTGCCTGATCCCCGGCATCGCGGCGGGATTTATCTGGACGGACGCCTTTGCGGCGAACCTCGCGGATCCCACGATGAACGGATTGTTCAACACGTGGCTGATGAAACTGGGCATGGAGCCGCTCACCTTTTTCACGGACGCCAAGACCGCGCTGCCCACCCTTATCGTCACGGGGCTTTGGGGCGTGGGAGGCGGCATGATCATGTGGCTGGCGGCGTTCGGCAATATTTCGCCCGACCTGTACGAGGCGGCGAAGATCGACGGCGCGGGCTATTTCAGGCGCCTGTTCGCCATCACCGTGCCCATGTCTACGCCCATTCTGTTCTATAACGCGGTCACTTCGATGATCGGGGGATTGCAGGTATTCGGCACGTACGCCAACTACGGCACGGGCGTGGACGACAGCCTGAATTTTATCGCCATACGCATCTACGTGACGGCGTTTCAGGACAGTTTCCCCGGCAACTACGGGCTGGCGTGCGCGATGGCGTGGATCCTGTTCTTTATCATCGGCGCGCTGACGCTCGTCATGTTCAAGACGGGCGGGTGGATCCAATACGGAGAAGATTCATGACGAAAGAAAACATTTTGACGGGAGAAATTCCGCAAAGCGAAGCGGCGCAAAAAAGCAAAAAACGCGCGAACCGCAGGAAATATGTTTATCTTACGGTGAAATACGCCGTGGCGGCGATCCTGATCGTATTCTTTATGTTCCCGTATCTGTTCATGATCAACAAGAGCCTCATGTCCGCGCAGGAATTGCAGGCGGGGAACACGCACTTTTTTCCTCAGCATTTCACCGTTTCCAACTATACCATCGTAAAAGATTTCTGGCATAATATCCTCAACACCCTGCAAGTGGTGCTCATCAACGGATTTTTCGCGCCTTTCACCGCTTGCTTTTGCGCCTTTCCGTTCGCGCGGCACAACTTCAAGGGCAAAAAATTCATGTTCGCGTTCGTCATGTCCACCGTGCTTTTGCCCACGGCGGTCCTGATGATCCCGCAATATTTTCTCTATTCGCAGATGAAACTCATCGGCAAACTCTCCTCGCAGTGGATCGGCGCGTTCTGGGGCGGCGGCGCGCTCAATATTTTTCTGGTCATCCAGTTCATGCGCTCGATCCCCAAGGACGTGGACAACGCCGCCCGCATCGACGGCGCGAACGAATATCAGATCTTTTTTCTCATCGTGTTCCCCCTGTGCTTCAACGTCTTTTTGTATATGGCGATCGGCATGGTCATGGGGCTTTGGATGGACTTTCAGGGGCCGCTTCTGTATCTGGGCAATGCCGAGGATCAATACACGGTGGGGCTTGCTTTCTACTACTTTTATACCAGCAATTCCAACGTGACGGCGAATTTGCAGAATAAACTGATGGCGATGTGCGTCGTCATGTCCCTCGTGCCCATGGCGCTGTTTCTCATCTTCCAGAAACAGATGATCGGCGGCCTCAAGATCGGCGGCATCAAAGGTTAAGGAGAAATCATGAAAACCAAAAAAATACTGAGTTTCGCCCTGGCGATGCTCATGGGCGTTCCGCTCTTTGCGGGCTGCGAAAAGCAAGATACCCCGCCCGAGCCGTCGGTGACCTTTACCGACGTGTGGACGGAAGGCGTTTCCAAGACCTTTTCTGCGGGCGAGAGTTACACCGTGCGTTTCGACGCGGCGTTCGGCGGGCAGAATTATATCAAACTGGAATATACGTCCGCCTGCGGATTGGACGCGACCATGCATTTTACGGGCGAGGGCGGCAAAAAGTACAGCGAGCGCTTTTTCCTCTCTAAAGACGATACCGAGTTTCGGCAGATCCTCGATTATTATCATGAAAATAATTTCGATAAGACGCTTGAATCCATCGATTTCAAGTGCGTGCATCAAAGCGGCGCGTTCGAACTGAAAAAAGTTTCCGCCGCCGTGCATCCCATCGACTTTTCCAAAGTCAATTTCTATGCGCCCGATTATACCGAAGAGAACATGCAGTTGTACATTCAAGGCAAGACGGTGAAACTGGGCGTCAATCTGAAACTGGGCGGCGCGATCGATTATCTTTCTTCCGTCAATCAGGGCGTCGCGCTCTATTCGGATATGGGCAACGTGTACGTGGGGCAGAGCGCCAAAGACAAAATGTACGTCGAGGACGACGTCAATCTCATAAACGCGCACGATACGGGGCGGCTCGTGCAGCAGTCCTTTTACGGCACGAAAGGGGATTCGCTCGACGAGCCGCAGGACGATTACGAGTGCGGGCTTTTCGATCACGACGGCAATCCCGCGACGCCCGACGTCGCATGGCCGTATAACCCCGTACAGGGCGGCGATATGTATCAGAATCTGAGCCAACTCGTCGACGTGCAGTTTACGGATACGCGCATCTATATCAAAGTGCGCCCCATGGACTGGGCGAAATCGGGCAGTATCACGCCTTTTTATATGGAGGACGTCTACGAGATTTTAGAAGACCCGCTCTACGGCGAATACGTTTCCGTCACGAACAAGAGCACGGATTTTTCGGGTTACGTGCACGACAACGTGCGCGACCAGGAACTGCCCGCTTTCTACGGCATCACGCCGCTCGGCAAACTTGCCGCCTATAAGGGCGGCGAACCCTGGACGGACAAGAGCATCTCCTATGACGACAATTTAGGCTTCTGGTCGCCGGGCACTTCCGCCAACCGTTTCCGCGCTACGGAAAACTGGATCGCCTGGCTCAACGAGGACGACTGGGGCATCGGTCTTTACGTGCCCGACGTGGAACATATGCTCGTGGGACGCAACGAATATACCGTCGATATGTCGAATATCGGCGTGGATCCTTCGGGCGCGGTTTCGTGCACGTATACCGCGCCGCTCGGAAAATTCTCCATGCCGACGTACGATTCATTTACCTATCGTTACTATCTCAAACTCGACAACGTCACTTATTCCCGAGCGCTCTTTCAGTCGCTGAGAGAAAACGGCGCCGAGAACGGCGATATCAAAAAACTCGAAGGCCGCGCGTAAAAAAACAGAGGTGCGTATGAAATTATTTTCCAAGATTTTGCCCGTGGCGCTCTGCGGGGCGCTGCTGCTTGCCGCAGTCGGCTGCGGCGGCGGGGAAAAATATCAGCCTTACGATTACGAGGTAAAACATGCCTCCGGCGACAATGTGCTGCGTTTTTACAGTTCGGACAACGGGCTGGACGCCTTTTTGAACGACTATTTCGAGCGGCATATGCGCTATAACGAGCGCCGCATCCACGCCTTTCCCGTCGGCGCGGGGCAGCCCGTATGGAAGGAATGGGAGTCCATGATCGGCAGTTTCTGGGACGCATCGCCCGCCAACCTCACCGAGCATTACGCGACGAATCGCTGGGTGCGCGACTGGCTCACGTTCGATTATATGTCTTTGCAGGACAGACAGGGGTATATTTCCACCTCCACGGGAATTACCTCGTCCGACTGGGGGCAGGGCTGGGCGTTCCCTTCGTACAGACACAACAACATGGGCGGTTTCGGCGAAGAGTTCACCGACGGCATTGACGGTTGGCAAGGGGAAAATGGCACGAACGTTTCCCACTTTACGCAGAAGGCGGAAGGCAGCGAATCCGCGGACGGTACCGAAGGCTATCTTGCCGCCGAGACCGCGGCCGCGGCATCGGAGATCTGCGTGGTATCGCCGCTCATTCGGGGCGGCAAGGGCACCAACGCTTTCTACTCGCCTTTCCTGCATTTTTCCTGGAAATACGAACTGACGCAGGGCGAACCCTCCGACCTCGACGATCTGTACGTGTATTTCCAGACCAAGGACGACGCAAACTGGTCGGACGACAAATGCGTGCGCTTTTCCGAATACGCCACCGTGGCGAAGGACTTTTCGCAGACGGAAAACGTATGGCAGGGCACTTTCCTCAATATGTATCTCAACGAAAAGTGGGGGCGCGACAGCCTGCGCGAGAACATGGTCACACGCCTGAAATTCGTGCTGCGCGCCAAAGAGGGGAAAAAGGTGCAGGGCAAACTGCTCTACAACTTTATCCGCTCGGATTTCGACGACCGTATGTCCGATAACTGCGGACAGTATATCTCCGCGGCGAAACACTATCTTTCCTATACGCAGGATACCGAACTGTTAAAGACGGTCTTGCCCAATGCGCGCCGCGCGCTGCAATTCTATCTGACCTGTCTGAACGGCGAACAGAACGGTATTATCGACAACAGTTATCTCGTGGGTCATTTCAATTGCGGCACGCCCGCCACGGGCATCGGCATCAGCGACGGGTTCTGGGATGCGATCTCGTTCCCCAACGCCAATCTGTATTCCAATCTTTCTTACCATCAGGCGCTCGAAGGTATGCTGTTTTTAGAGCAGATGGCTGAGGAATATGACGTAGAATCGCCCGCCGTCACCGTGCTCGGCAAGGACATGAAGACGGTCGTTCCCTATCAAGAAACGATTTCTTCTCTCCGTGAGAAACTCGAACGCTGCGAAAACGTCATGCGCGAAAAATTCTGGGACGACGAAAAGGGCCGTTTTTTTGCGGGATATTACGATACGCAGGACGGCACGGGCGTCACGACGGAGAAAATGGACTACGGCTTTCTGATGTTCAACTTGCAGGCGGTCACGGACGGTATCGCCACTCCCGCGCAGGCGGAACGTATTTTAAGTTGGGTATCGGGCGAGCGCGAGATCGCGGGCGATACCTCCAAGGGCGACGATATCTATAAGTTTTTGTTCGCGCCGCGTTTTTCCACCAAAAACAACGCGTCCGACAGCGTCTGGGCGGTCGGGCAGGCGGATTCGTGGGAGTGCGGCGTGCGCAACGGCGGCGCCGTGATGCAGACCAGTTATTACGACGTGGTCGCGCGCAGTCTTGTGGGCGGCGCGGACGACGCGTTTTCGAGGCTCAAAGGCATCGAAAGTTTCTACACCGCGGTGCGCAGATCGGGCGGCGAGGGCACGGGATTCTACCGCAAATATTTCGAAAATTTAGGCATCGGGATGCAGGGCAACTACGATGCGGACGGCGACGGCGTGGCGGACGGCGACAGCGAGGGGCCCGTGGGCATCGACTGCGAATTTTTGGAAGCGGCGCTCATGTTCGTCTCCGTTCCCGACGCGTTTTTCGGGCTGGAACCGAATTACGACGGCACGCTCGCCGTACAGCCGCGCATGCCCGCCTCGCTCGATTACTGGAGAATGGAAAACCTCTTGTTCGGCGGCGTTTCCTACGATCTGTCCATCGGAAAATATTTCGTGCAGTTGTCTAACGTACAGCAGTCGTCTTCGCTCTCTATGGAAGTGCGGCTCGCCAAACCTTCGTTTAAATTCAAAGTGTTCTACAACGGCGCACAGGCGCAGTATAAGGAAGAAAACGGCAGTATCGTCGTCAAAGTTCCCTTTGAGAACGGGAAAGTAGAGATCAAAGGAGTATAAGCCATGTTCAACGGCGACAAATTGTATATGCTCCCCTCGGTGACGCCCCTGCAATGTATGGGGTTCGTGCTCGCGGGGAAGGGCGACGTGCTCGCCGTAGACGGCGGCACCGCGGCGGAGACCGACCAACTCGAAAGCCTTTTGTTATCGCTGGGCGGCAAGGTGACTTGCTGGCTTTTGACGCACGCGCATTTCGATCATATCGAGGCGCTCATCGGCGTTCTCGAACGCGGAAACGTAGAGATCGGGCGCATCTGTTATCAATTTCCCGATTCAGAATATATCGAGCGTGTGGAACGGCAGGAAAACCGCACGGCGCGAGCGGCGGATCTGGAAAATGCGATCGCGCGGCGGGGCGTTCCCGTCGTCCGCCCGCAAAAAGGACAGTGGCTGGAAACGGGGCATTTCCGCGTTTTGCCCCTTTCCGACGGCAGCGCCGTGGGCGAAAGCCTCAATCCTTCGAGCGTCGTCTACCGCGTGGAAACGAGCGGAGAAAGCGTGCTCTTTCTGGGCGATATGGACTGGCGCGCGGAAGAAAAAATATTGCGGGAATTTCCCGAAGAGTTGCGCTGCCGCGTCGTGCAGATGGCGCATCACGGTCAGCAGGGCGTGACCGAAAAATTTTACAGACATATCTCGCCGCAGGTATGCCTGTGGCCGACGCCCGAATGGCTGTGGAACAACGATATCGGCGCGGGCTTTGATACAGGTCCGTATAAAACGCTGGAAACGCGCGGCTGGATGGAAAAGATGAATACGGTAAATTATCATTTCGAAAACACGGTCACCGTCATCGAATAGAGAATCGTTAAGGAGGTCAGTATGCCTAAAAGAATATCCGATCCGAAAAAGCGTGTCAAGAGAGAGGACGTGGCAGTGGAGGCGGGCGTTTCAACGGCAACGGTTTCGTACGTGCTCAACAGGACCAAACGGCTTTCGCCGGAAGTGGAACAAAGGGTACTGGAAACTGCAGCGCGCCTGAATTACATACCCAACCGTATCGCGCAGTCGCTCGCGCGCAACAAAACCAACGCGCTCGCGCTCATCACGGCGGATATCACCAACGTCTATCAACTCGACGTCATCAAGGGTTTGCAGGCGGAAGCGCTCAAAAACGACTATATCGTCTACATTTTCGACGCATTCGGCGACGTTTCCAAATATATCAAACACCTGATCTCCACCCGCGTGGACGGCATATTCGTCTCCGCCGCGCCCGACTTTTTGTCGGACGAGCAACTGTGCGAACTGCGCGACGCGGATATCAAGGTGCTCACCGACTTTTCGCGCAGCACCTATCTTCCCGACGTTTCCTATATTATGTCGGATATGTACGACGGGTTTTTGCAGGCGGTCGAATACCTCAAATCTTTGGGGCATTCGCGCATCGGCTACTTAAGCGCGTTCGACGATTCCTGCTATTACGATACGCGTCTGAGCGCTTTCCGCACCGCGATGCGCCGCGCGTTCAATAACAGCGTGCCCTGTATCGAGTACGGCAGTTGGCCCTATTCCTCCTCGGAAGAACTGGGAGGGCGGCTGATGGAGCAGATGCTGGAAAAGCATCCCGACGTCACGGCGGTCATCGCCACCAACGATCTGATGGCGATCGGGGCTATGAAAGCGGCGCAGAATATGGGACTGGACGTCCCCGGGAAAATTTCAGTCATCGGCGTGGATAATATCGATAAGAGCAGCGTGTGCGATCCGCCCCTGACGACTTTGGATCAGTGCGGCAAAGAATACGGCAAAAAGATCTTCCACGTACTGCACGAAAATATTTGCGAACAGACTTCCGGAAAGTACGTCATTCCCATGCGGCTGATTTGCAGGGGATCCACGGGCCCCGCCTTTTCCGAGCAACTCAAAAAGATCATGGGATAAAAAAGAAGAGCCGAAAATTCGGCTCTTCTTTTGTTTGCGCGCCTTGTTGCGATGTGGTATAATGAAAGAAAAAAACGAGGTGGATATGAAAGTTGCAATTTACGGCGCGGGTGCAATGGGTACCGTACTCGGCGCATATATCGCGAAGGCGGGCGTCGATATCGATCTGATCAACCGCAACGAAAAGCACGTGGCGGCGCTTAAGGAAAAGGGCGCGCATATTATCGGAACGGTCGACTTTTCGCAGAAAGTCAACGCCTTGCTCCCGTCGGAAATGTCTGAAAAATACGACATCATCCTGCTGATGACCAAACAGCGCTATAACGGCGAGATCGTCGCGTTTTTAAAAGATTATTTAAAGGAGGACGGCGCGCTCTGCACATGCCAGAACGGGCTGCCCGAATTCAAGATCGCGGAAATGATCGGCGCGGAAAGGACGCTCGGCTGCGCCATCGCCTGGGGCGCGACTTTTCACGGGGAAGGCGTGTCGGAACTCACTTCCGCGCCCGACGCTTTGACCTTTTCCCTCGGGGCGTTCGGCAAGGGGAATCATTTGCAGGACGTCAAAGACCTATTGGAAAAGATGGGCGAAGTGATCGTGGAAGAAAACTTTATCGGCGCGCGCTGGTCGAAACTTCTGATCAACAGCGCGTTTTCGGGGCTTTCCACGGTCACGGGCGCGACTTTCGGCGATATTTCCAAAAAGAAAGAATCGAGAAAAGTCGCCCAGAGGATCATGAAAGAGTGTATCGACGTAGCAAAGGCGGCGGATATCCGTATCGAACCTGTGCAGGGGCATAAGATCGACAAGTTATTCGACTATCGGGGCGCTTTTAAAAAGGCGATCTCCTTTGCGCTGATCCCCGTAGCCATGAAAAAGCACGGCAAACTCATTTCCAGCATGTTGCAGGATCTGCGCCACGGCAAGAAGTGCGAGATCGGTTTTATAAACGGCGTCGTCTGCGAATTCGGCAGAAAATACAACGTTCCCACGCCTTTCAACGACAAGACCGTCGAGATCGTACACGCTATCGAAGAGGGCGAATTCCCCATCGATTTTGTCAACATAAAACTTTACAAAGAACTGTTTTGACGATGAAGAGCGCAACCCTGTGGGATGCGCTCTTTTAAATATTGTCAGGATTTGGTTTATGAGTTGACAATTTTTAGGAGAAATGATAGAATAAAGTCGAATTTTTATATATGTGTCCAAAAATTAAGAGCGCTCTTAATTTTTCGTTGACCGCTAAGCGGTCAACGAAAATTCATTAATTGAAAAATGGGTGTAAGGTAATAAAAAATTGAACAATATTTTTAATTTAACGTTTGAAGAAAGAAAAGAAAAGACTTTTTCTAAAGTACCAATCCGTGAATTGATTAATTTTGAAAGTAACCTGGACAAAAATATAACGGTTAGCATTGTTATTCCAATTTGTAATGTTGAGAAATATTTGGACGAATGTTTAGACAGCGTCGTGCACCAAACTTTGGATTCCTTTGAAATCATTTGCGTAAATGACGGAAGTAAAGATAATAGTTTAAATATTTGTAAAAAATACGCGGAAAAGTATAAAAATATAAGAATTATTGACAAGGATAATGCTGGCTATGGTCATACGTTAAATATTGGCATGGATATGGCAAAAGGGAAATATATAGGGATTGTCGAAAGTGACGATTACATAAAACCTAAAATGTTTCAAACTCTTTATAGGGTTGCCGAAAAAAACAAATTGGATTTAGTCAAGTCAGACTTTCTTTGTTTTAAAACAAATTCGGGAAAACAGGTCGCCGAGAGAAAATATACAGCAACTGACATGGGCTACGGAAAAGTTATTGATGCAAAAAAGAATTTAAAAGTTTTTCATTATCTGATGAATACTTGGACCGGGTTGTATAAGACAGAATTTTTGCGGGGAAATATTATTCGTCACAATGAAACCCCCGGTGCTTCTTATCAGGACAATGGCTTTTGGTTTCAAACTCTCGCATTGGCCAAAAGAAGTATGTTTTTGAAAAAGGCTTTTTATTATTACAGACAAGATAATCCCAATAGTTCAATCAATAGTAAAGGTAAGATTTTTTGTATGTGTGACGAATATTCGTATATATACGATTTTTTATGTTCACAACCCGATTTGAAGAAACAACTCATGCCCGTATATATTTCTAAAAAGTTTTTTAATTATTTATATACGTATAATCGATTAGCTCCGGAATTTAAGCTGCAGTTTTTAGAACGATTTTCGGCAGAATTCAAAGAAAGCCTTTTCAATGAGGAATTGGACACGTCGGATTTGGATTCGAATACATGTGAACTATTATTTCGAATCATTGATGATTATAATTATTTTTATTTTAGCGATACCATATATGTGCAACAACATTGGTATGAAAACGTTTTACAAAGTGAAAAACAATTCGTAGACGGATGGTCTTATAAAATTAGCAATCTTTTAATAAAAATGCTTAGGAGGAAACCGTGAGAAAAAATATTAATATTCTGAATCGCGAGCGTTGTACAGGTTGTCGGGTTTGCGAAAATGTTTGTCCGAGTCAAGCAATCGAGTTTAAGGAAAATAAAGAGGGTTTTTTGTATCCGAACGTAAAAGAAGATCTTTGTACAAATTGCGGTTTTTGCACCCAAAAATGTCCCGTATTGACGGAAACTGAATATGGTGAAATACAAGAATGTTACGCTGTCATGAGCGAAAAAGATATTCGCATGGAGTCTTCCTCCGGCGGTATGTTTACTGTTCTGGCCAATTACATTTTAAAAAAAGGCGGATATGTATGCGGGGCTGCTTGGAAATCTCCTTTTACGGTTGCACATAAAATTATTCATAGAAATGAAGACTTACACGAACTGCAATTATCAAAATACATACAAAGCGATTTAAACGATTGCTATCGGCAAATAAAGGACTTGCTTGCCGAAAACAAAGCAGTGCTTTTTGTAGGGTGTCCCTGTCAAGTAGACGGACTGTATCATTTTTTGGGAAAACGAGACAATCAAAGTTTAATTACGGCAGATTTGGTCTGTCACGGCGTTCCTTCATATAAAACGTTGGAAAAATACTGTAAAGAGGTTGCCGGAGATAGACGGGTTAAAAAAATAAATTTCCGAAGTAAAGAAGTTTATAAGTGGTCGACAACAATGAAAATTGAATTTTCAGACGGCAGTATATATCGTCGAGGTTTCAAGGAAGATCCTTGGTTTAATTGCTTTGCCGAAAATTTGTTTTTCCGTTCATCTTGTTACGCCTGCAAATATGCGAAAATACCCCGCGTAGGAGATTTTACGTTAGGGGACTTTTGGCAAATATGGCGCGTGAACCCTTCGTTAGATGACGGTTGGGGAACTTCTCTCGTGTTAGCCAATACTGAAATTGCCGATAAACTGCTTGCCAAATTGAAGAAAAATTTAACCTTACTGAAAAAAATGCCTTTGGAAACCGCTCGTCGTTATAATGCGCAGCTTAATTATCCATCACCTTATCATAAAAAAAGAGAAACATTTTATAAAATACTCAATGAACAAAGTTTTAAAAAAGCCATGGGAGTCTGTTTAAAAGGAAAAGCCGATGTTGGGATCCTAGGCTACTGGTATGCTACGAATTACGGCAGCGTAATAACTTATTACGCGTTATATAAGATTATCGAAAATTTGGGGTATACGGCGATGTTGATCGACCGTCCCGATAAAGAAAAAGACGCTGAACCTTTAACGGTTTTTTCCAGAGAATTTTTGAATAAATATTGCAATATAAGTATCAGTCCCAAATGGAAAGATTTAGAACAAATCAATGATTTATGCGATAGTTTTATTGTTGGATCGGATCAGGTTTGGACCCGTGACGCAATACGTTTGATGGGGTATTATTTTTTCTTGTCGTTTATTACAGACGATAAAAAGAAAATTGCATATTCATGTTCATTTGGTCAGGATAAGTTTGAAGCGCTTCCAAATACAATACGCAGGGTAAAATATTATCTGAAAAAATTTGATGCGATTTCCGTACGCGAAAATTCGGGCGTGAAAATTTTACGTGAGACATTAGGGGTTGACGGTCAGCAGGTTTTAGACCCTATATTCCTTCTGCCTTCATCCGAATATGAAAAAATAGCAACGAAGGCGCAACAATTCGAACAGGGTAATTATATACTGTCTTATATTTTGGATCCTAACGAAGCCAAAAAGCAGGCATTGCTTTTTGTTTCTAAAAAAGTAAAATTGAAATTAGTCAATCTTTTGGATGGGCGTTACAATACGTACGAGAAAAACAAAGCGATCATGAATCTTGAAAACACAAAATGCAACGTCATGATGGAAGATTGGGTAAATTATTTTATGAACGCCGATTTTGTCGTTACAGACTCTCACCACGGTTTAGCGATGGCGATTATTTTTAATAAACCTTTTATCTGTATTAACAATCCTGCCCGTGGAGGGACTCGTTTTACTTCGTTATTGTCAATGTTGAATCTTGAAGAGAGATTAATTACTCCTGATCAAATCATGGCTGACCATCTTTATGAACCGATTGAATATAATAGAGTCAATGAAATTTTAGACGAGAAACGCGAACAAGCATTGAATTGGTTAAAAAGCGCACTTAAAAGTGAAAAGCAAAAGATGCCGAGCGGTTACGATATCCTTATGGAAGAAATCAGAAAACTTTCAAAAAGAATCGATGAGATTTCCCAAAAGCAGAAGGGATGATAGTATATGAAGATTTCAGTAATAATCCCTGTTTATAATGTGGAAAAATATTTATCCAAATGCTTAAATAGTTTAATTTGTCAATCTTTTCAAGATATCGAATTTATCTGTATAAATGACGGGTCTACGGATAATTCTTTAAATTTACTGGAACAATATGCATTGAAAGACAGCCGTATAAAAGTCATTACGCAACCGAATAAAGGACCCGCCTGCGCAAGAAACAAAGGACTGTCAATTGCTACGGGCGAATATATCAGTTTTGTAGATTCAGATGATTTTGTTGAAAACGATGCTTATGAAAGGCTTTATTCGATCGCAAAAGCAAAACGGGCGGATTTAATCGTATATAATGCAAACGCATTTTCAAATCAACGCATTCCGGTGGAGAATTGGATTCATGAAAGGATTCATTCGAAGCGGAACAAATTTTACAGCCATTTTAATCCGAAAATTGTTTTTAAAGAAAAAGGAACGCGACCGTTTTTGTGGTTACATATTGTAAAAGCGTCTGTATTACGCGACTATAACATTCATTTTAATGAGGATTTGACTTTGGGGGAAGATCAAGCATTTCAAATGTTGTACTTGCCTTATTGTCGGAGAGTCGCTTTCGTATCTCATGTGTTTTATAATTACAGGATAGGAAACCGAGAATCGCTGATGACCAGATACAACGAAGATCGGTATAAAAAAATCAATCAACATTTGGAAATGATGGATTTCGTAACAAATTATTGGATTGCTCACGATTTTATAACGAATGTTGAAACACTATTCATTGAGTGGGCCGTTGAGTTTTTTTATTGGGATTTCATGTATTTTTTATATGACAGACAAATAGAAATCGCAAAGAAACTCATGCTTATTTTCGATAAATTGAATTATAAAAATTATATTGAGGCTTGTGAGCAAATAACTATCAGGCGGCTTCGTTTATACGAACTTGTTGCAAATACTGAATCGCCTATAAATTTATTACAAGAAATTAATAACGAAATTGCCGTTGTAAATGATACTAATGATTCAATGAAACAGAATGCTGTTTATAGGTTTGTCGTTTTCGTTCTTAAACCTTTGCGTAAAATAAAAAATATCATATTAAAAATATTCGAGAAGAAAAAAAAGCAACATTTTACAAAATTGATAAATGATTAATAGTATAGACGAAAATTAATTGCAAGAAGCATAGGAAAATCTAAGCTTCTTTTTTACTGTAAAAATTAAATCATAAAATTAGGATAAAAAGGGAATAAGCGGAAAAAAGTTACGCATACTTTGGTTATGATCGCTCGGGTTTCGAGCGGTAAGTGGAGGAAGAAATGAAAGCTACGGGAATAGTGAGAAGAATAGACGAATTGGGCAGGGTGGTCATCCCCAAAGAGATCCGCCGCACTCTTCGTATCCGCGAGGGAGACCCGCTCGAAATATTTACGGACAGGGATGAGCTGATGCTCAAAAAATACTTTCCCATCGCCACGCTGGAACGGTTTTCCGAAGGTTCGGCAAAATCGCTCAACGATCTGAGCGGGTATCTCGCCGTGATCTGCGACACCGACGAGGTGTTATACGCGTCGGGCGAGGGCAGAAAGGAGATCAACCGCAAACCCCTCTCCGCCGCGATCGAAAAGATCCTGAAAGACAGGCGCAGTTATCTCGCCAACGCGAGCGAGGGCGGCGACGTCGTCCCTTTGACGAGCGGCGAAGACGTGCCCCTCACGGCGCAGGTCATCGTGCCGATCGTGTCGGGCGGCGACTGTCTCGGCGCGGTGGCGCTTTTATCGTCCGAAGAGGGCGCGAAGATCGAAAGCGGCGCGGTCAAACTCTGCCAACTCACCGCCAACATTCTGGCAAATCAGTTCGATTGAACGAAGGCGCCGCGTTTCGGTGCCTTACATATGAACGGACAAAGTTTTTTAAAGGGAGCGATCATCATATCCGTAGGCGGCTTTATCGCCAAACTTTTAGGCGCGATCTATCGCATCCCGCTCACGAATGTGCTCGGCGGGGAGGGAATGGGCATCTATCAGATGGTCTATCCGCTCTATTGCCTTTTACTGACGGTGTCCGCCACGGGCATCCCCTCGGGCTTGGCCCGCGAAATTTCGCACGCCCGTGCGCGGGGAGACGAATCCCGCGTGCGCGGCGTTTTTTTACGCTCGCTCGCTCTGTTTTCCGCGCTCGGGCTCATCGGCTTTGCCGCGATGCTCGTCCTCGCCCCGATCATGAGCCGCGTGCAAAGCGAACCGACCGCGCAGGCTTCCTACGTGATGCTCGCGCCCAGCGTATTTTTCGTTTCCGTCATCTCCTGTTTCCGCGGATACTATCAGGGCAAAAGCAACTTTACGCCCACCGCCGTTTCGGAAATTTTGGAACAGGCGGTCAAAGTGGGGCTCGGGCTCTACTTTGCCTACCGCTACCGCGGCGACGTGCAGACGGCGGTCTCTTATACCCTGTTCGCCGTGACTTTGAGCGAGATCGCGGCACTTCTTTTTATGATCGCCTATCATTTTATCGCGGGGAAACAGCCGCATAAGCCGCTTTACCGTCCGATCTCTTCCGACGTGAAAAATACGGCTCTTCTGAAAGTGACCGTGCCCGTCACGATCGCGGCGTCCATTCTGCCCCTTTCGAATATTTTGGACAGTATTCTCATCGTCCGTATGCTCTCCCGCTATGCGAATAACGCCACGTCGCTTTACGGAATTTATGCGGGCGGCGCGAACACCGTAATCAATCTCCCCGTTTCCGTCTGTTACGGCCTTGCGGCGGCGATCATTCCCACGATCGCCGCCATGTACGCCGTCGGCAACGTGCAGGGCGCGGAAAAACGCGCGGCGTTCGCGCTCAAATGCACCTTTTTTATCTCGGTGCCGAGCGCCGCGTTTCTTTTGGTGTACGCGGAACCTACGGCGCGTTTCATCTTCCGTTCCATCGGCGGCGCGGAAGGGGAGGCGATGGTGCGGCTCATCCGTTATATGGCGGTCTCGGCTATCTTTTTATCGTGCGTGCAGACGCTCGCCGCCTGTCTGACTGGTAAGGGAAAGCCGAAAATTTCCGCGATTGCCATGGGCATCGCGGTCGCCGTCAAACTCGGGCTGGAATTCTGGCTCCTTCGCTACGAAAAAATTTCCATTCTCGGCGCGGCGATTTCGTCGGGGGCATGTTATTTGGTTGCGCTCTCCATCGATTTGTACTATATTATAAGGGATAAGAAAAATTTAGGCAAAGTTTTACTCGATTTTATCCGCATCGCTTGCATTTCGGCCGCCGCCGTGGGCGCGGCGTTCCCGCTCAGGCATATGGGCGCGCTGCCTATTCTGGGCGTCTGCGCGGGCGTTTATCTCGCGCTTACCCTTTTGACGGGCGTTTTCTCGCGGGACGAATTGAGTATCTTTCAAAGGAGAAAACATGGTAAGTATCGTCGGTCTGGGAATTGAACCCTCCGATCTGACGGAGGGTGCGAAGCAAGAACTTCTGAGCGGCAAAAAAATCATCGTCAGGGCGGAGCGCTTCGCCGCCGCCGTGCGCGCGCTCGGCGTTTCGTTCGAAACGCTCGACTGCGTATACGAAAGTTCGCGCAATTTCGATTCTCTCCATAAAAATCTCGCCGCGCGCGTTCTCGGCGCGGCAAAGGAACGCGACGTCGTCTACTGCGTGCCCGGCAGCGTGGAAGAGGATATTTCCGCGCAGATCGTCCTAAAAAAGAGCCGCGGCGCAGCGGTGTTCGACAGCGTTTCCAAAAGCGCGGACGCCTTCCGCCGCGCGAAGATATTTTCCTGCAACCGCGCGGCATATTCGGCGTACGATCTTGAAAAGTACATACGCGCCGTTTTGCCGCTCTGCGTGTACGATATCGACTGCGACCTCGTCGCGGGCGACGTGAAACTGAAACTTTGCGATATGCTCGGGGACGAAACGCCTTGCTTTTTCGTGAAAAACGGAAAAGTGAAAAAAATTAAATTGTACGAACTGGACAGGCAAAAAGAATACGACGAGACAACCGCGCTCGTGGTGGACGATACGCCGCTGCTTAAAAAAAAGCGCTTTGATTTTTACGATCTGTGCGAGGTGATGCGCCGTCTGCGCGCGCCGGGCGGCTGTCCGTGGGACCGCGCCCAAACGCACGAGAGCATCCGCAAGAATATGGTGGAAGAGGCGTACGAACTGGTGGACGCCATCGACAGCAAGGACGACGGCAAGATCGTCGAAGAGGCGGGCGACGTCTTGATGCAGGCGGTCTTTCACGCGCAACTCGGCGAGGACAGGGGCGCGTTCGACTGCGCGGACGTCACGAGCGGCGTGTGCGAAAAACTCATTTTCCGCCATTCGCATATTTTCGGGGGCGACAACGCGAAGAACGCGGACGACGCGCTCTCGGTGTGGGAGCGCAACAAGCGCGCCGAAAAGGGGCAAAAGACGACGGGCGACAGCGTGGCGGACGTACCCGCGGGCTTTCCCGCGCTGCTGCGCGCCCAGAAAGTGGGCAAGCGCGCATCAAAAGCGGGCTACGATTTCAAAGATATCGAAGAGGCCGCCGAAAAAATCGGCGAAGAACTTTCAGAACTCCTGCAGGCGGTGAAAGAGGGCGACGCCGCACATATTTCCGAGGAGACGGGCGATTTGCTGTTTTCCGCGGTCAACGTGGGGCGGCTCGCGGGCGCGGACTGCGAAGAGAGCCTGCGCGAGAGCACGAAAAAATTCGTCGCGCGGTTTTTAAAGACGGAGAGCCTCATTTTGCAGGACGGAAAAGAGATGCAAAACCTCGCGCCCGAGGAACTTTGGGCGTATTACGAGCGGGCAAAGGAACAAATCGATGCAGATCCGTCCCGTTAAAATAGGTGATATCACCGTACCGAACAATCTGTTTGCGGCGCCTTTGGCGGGGTATACGGATTTCGCATTCCGAAAACTTTGTTATCGTTTCGGCGCGGGACTGTGCTTTACCGAAATGGTGAGCGCCAAGGGGCTGAAATACAACAATGAGGGGACGCGCGCGCTCCTTTATAAATCGCCCGAAGAAAAGAACACTGCGGCGCAGCTGTTCGGCAGCGATCCCGAGATTCTGCGCGCGGCGTGCGAGAGCGAGGCGCTCGCGCCGTTTGAGATCATCGACCTGAACATGGGTTGTCCCGTTCCGAAAATTTATAAAAACGGCGAAGGGAGCGCGCTTTTAAACGATCTGCCGCGCGCCGAGAAAATCATTTCCGCCTGTAAAAAGAGCGGGAAAACGATCACCGTAAAATTCCGTATCGGCGTGGACGAAAAGCATATCGTCGGCACGGAATTCGCGAAAATGTGCGAGGCGGCGGGCGCGGACCTCGTTACCGTGCACGGCCGCACGCGCGATAAATATTACGCGGGCGAGCCGGACTTTGCCGAGATCGCGCGCGTAAAGCAAAGCGTGCGTATTCCCGTGATCGCCAACGGCGGCGTTTTTTGCAGGGCGGACGCCGAACGCATGATCGAAAAAACGGGCGCGGACGGGGTGATGCTCGCACGCGCGATCCTGTACGATCCGCATGTCTTTGCCGAGATCCGCGGCGAGAGCGAAACGTGGGATATCCGCGCCGCCATTCTGCAACAGATCGAAGATATGCTGCCCGTCTGCGGCGAAAAATTTACGGTGGTGCAGATGCGCAAAATGGCTTCTTTTTACATAAAGGGGCGTCGGAACTGCGCGCAGTATAAAAACCGCTTATTCGCCGCGGACAACCTTTCCGCTCTCCGCGCGCTAATAGATGAAATTTTCGCATAGTGCGCTTCGCCGAACTTTTCACAGAGTTGTTGACAAAAACGGGGAAATCATGTACACTGAACGCATATGTTTTTAGAGGGCGCTGTGCGCGACAACCGAATAAAAGCGGATGATTTCGGGGCGGGGATCGCGCGCTTTACGAAAAAGCGCAAAGAGCGGTTCTGGGAACTGGATTTTTTGCGCGGACTTTGCGTCGTTTTGATGGTGTTCGATCACTTCATGTTCAATATGATGGACGTTCTGCCCGTCGTGAATGAATTTTTCGGAACCACGCTGGGGCGCGAACTGTCCAAATATGCCCTCGTTTATTGGAAGGGCGATTTCCGCAACACCGTGCGTTTTTTCGTCATCTGTACGTTTTTCGTTCTGTGCGGCATCAGTTGCACGCTGTCCAAAAGCAATTTCAAGCGCGGATTTCTGCTCGCGTTGTGCGCGCTCGGCATCACGGGCGTGACGGGCGTGATCGAAAGTTATTACGAAGGATTTATCGTGAGATTCGGCGTTCTGCACATGCTCGCCGCCGCCGTTCTCATGTATGCGGTCCTCGATCTGCTCGCGCGGCTGGCGCTTTTGCCCGTGAAAGGGGCAAAAGCGAAAAAGATAGCCGAGACTGCGCTCGGCTATCTCCCTGCCTTAACGGGATTCGTACTGCTTTGCGTCTATCTCACCTGCTACGGAACGTTTTCATGCAAAGAGGGGTATCCGTTTTTCTATTCGACGGTGATGCCCTCGTCGGATAAAAATCAATCGGCGGTTTGGGCGATCTTCGTTTACGTCAAGCATTATCAATTCGATTCGGCGGATTATTTCCCGATCTTGCCCTGGGCCACGATGGTCTTGCTCGGCAGCGCGATCGGCCGCGCCGTCTATCACACTCCCGCAAAATACGCTTTCCGCCCGCTGGACGGAAGTTGGAACAACGGCGTCTGTTTTTTGGGACGCCACACCGCGATCATTTACCTTTCCCATATGGTCGTAATCCCCGTTATCACCATCCTTGCGGTGGCACTCTATTCTCTGTTCGTTTGAGGTGGCATTTTGTTTGAACGCGAAATTACTCCCGCGCTTTCCATGTACCAGGCGGCGCGCCTGAATCTGTCGGGCAGTACCATCCGCACGGCGATCTCCTTTTACGGGAACCGCATTTCTTTCGATCAAGTATTCGTACTCATCGATGCGCTTGCGGAAAGTTTTTCCGCGCGTTTTCATATCGGAAAAGGGGATACAATCACGCTTTGCATGCCCAATTCTCCCTCCGCGCTGCTCGCCTTTTACGCGGCGAACAAATTGGGCGCGGCGGTCAATCTTGTGCATCCCTACATCCCGCCCGAAAAATTGTCGGAGAGCGCCAAAAAGACGGACAGCAAACTCATCGTCGTATACGATGCCTATCCCCATGCGGGCGAGGAAAAACCCGTTTTCGGCGTGCCCGTTCTGGAAAGCGACTGCGGTTGGTTCATGGGGGCGGTGGCAAGGGCGTATTACCGCCTGACCAACAAAAAACTCGGCTGGGGCGAAAAACTGGAAAAACTGCTGAAAAAGAAGCGGGGCCCTTCTCTACCCTCGGTCGACTTCGCGCAAGCCGAGCCGGCGGTCTATCTCGCGAGCGGCGGCACCACGGGCGAGCCGAAGATTATCGTCCACAACAATTATACGTTCAATCTTCTGTGTTCCAAGGCGCAGGAGTTTTTGAGCGAACCGCTGGAAAATTACGTTTCGCTCTACAACGTTCTGCCCATTTTTCACGGGTTCGGACTATGCATCAATATGCATATGTGCATGATCATGCGCAGGACGAACATCATGTGTATCAAGTTCGACGCGAAGCGCTGCGCGCGGCAGATCCAAAAGGAGCGGGCGAACATTCTGACGGGCGTTCCCACCATGTATTTGAAATTGATGGGAGAAAAAACTTTCACGGGCGGCGACCTTTCTTCCATTAAGGACGTGTTCGTCGGCGGCGACAGCGCGCCGCGCGCGCTCATCGAAAAGTTTGACGAAGTCTTAAAACGCGGCAACAGCAACGCGCATATGTACGAGGGGTACGGGCTGACGGAAACGGTGACTGTTTGCCTCGTCAACACGCGCGAGCATAACCGCCTCGGCTCGATCGGCTATCCGCTTTCCGACACGCGCGTATGTATCGTGAAGGATGGCAAAAAACTGCCCGCGGGCGAGGTGGGGGAAATTTATATCCGCACGCCGCTGTTTATGCAGGGATACTTGGGGAACGGCGAACAGCCTTTCGAGCGCCTTGAAGGCGAGACCTGGCTGAAAACGGGGGATTACGGGTATCTGGACGAGGACGGCTTTCTCTATTTCAAACAGCGCATCAAGAACATGATCAAGGTGAGCGGCGTGCCCGTGTATCCCTCGGAGATCGAGAGCGTGGCGCTTTTATGCCCGAAAGTGAAAAAGGCGTGCGCCGTGGGCGTTTCGGACACGGTGAAGGGACAGGTCGTAAAACTTTACGTCGAAAGCGCGGACGGGGAGTCGCTGAAAGAAGAGTTGCTTTCGCTGTGCCGTGCGAAACTCATCGCCTACGCGGTGCCGAAATTCATCGAGGTGCGCGATCGCCTGCCCGTCAATCTGATCGGCAAGATCGACAGAAAATCTTTGGAAGAGGAAAATCCGAAAAATACTTGACACAACGCGCATCCTATTGTAAAATGAAATAAACAACGAAATATGTCAAACAAAAAATCGGTTCACGGAATAGGCGCCTGCGCGGCGGCGAGCGCGTACGACTATTACGCGGACGTATTGCTTTAACGAAAAAAGAGCCTTTCGCAAAACGCGAAAGGCTCTTTTTATTTCAACAGATAGCAACTCGTAAAGGCGATGGTCTGTTTACCGTAGTTGTAGGGGAGAGAAGACAACTCGCATACGCGGCTGACCCACAGCCCGTAGGCTTCCATGGAAGAATACGAATCTTCGGGAAAGCGGCAGGGCGCGTCGGGATATGTACACTGTTTGCAGCGCGCGCAGGTGCCCGCGCCCATGGCGAGAATATCGTCGTATTTTCCTTTCAGTATGCGCATCATGGATATGAAACTCGCCGCGTGTTTTTTGGAAGTTTCTTCGATGGTTTCGAAATCGAAATCGTCCTCCATCTTGCCGACCGTCTGCACGAGCATGCCGAAAGAATACTTTTTGGCGCGCTCTGTCGCCTCCTCGATGCTGCCGCACGCAGGCGGACAGCGCCAGTTGCGTCCGTAGGCGCTGCACTTGTCCGCGCGGCACATATCGCGCACTTCGGGCATAAAGACCACGGCTTTGAGGTTGAGTTCGCCCGCCGCGGTAAAACCTTCCCGCAAAGCGAGTTTTTTCAGTTCTTCTGCGTCGTATCGCATATCAATGTACCATTTTGTCGATGTCTGCGCGCTTGCACATGACGATGAGACGCTCCGATGCGTTGAACACGTAATCCGCGGAAGGCAGGGGCGTTAAGTTGCTGCCGCGCTTGATCGCGAGGATATTGAGGTTGTATTTCGCGCGCACGCCCTTGTCGCGGATGGTTTTGCCCGCCCAACTTTTGGGCGTGGGGATCTCGAAGATCGCATATTCGGGCGTGAGTTGAATGTAGTCGAAAATGTTGTTCGCGCTGTACTTGACCGCCAGACGCTCCGCCATTTCCTTTTCGGCGTATACCACGTTGTCCGCGCCGTTTTTGAGCAGGAATTTTGCCTGTATTTCCGTGCAGGCGCGGCTCAGAACGTATTTTGCGCCCAATTCCTTTAACAGCGACGTCGTTTCCAGAGAGGATTGAAAATTTTCGCCCACGGACACGACGCAAAGGTCGAAGTTATCCACGCCGATGGATTCGAGAACGCTTTCTTTCGTCGCGTCGCCGATCTGCGCGGTGGTGACGAAGGGGAGGATCTCATTGACTTTCTCTTCGTCGGTGTCCAGCGCCATGACGTGGTTGCCGAGCGCCGTGAATTTTTTTGCCATATAGGTGCCGAATCTGCCCAGCCCTATAATCAGAACGGATTTCATAAAACCTCCAGAATTTTATCAGCCGATGCGTACCGCTTCGTGCGGCAGTTCCGCCGTGGGCGCGCTCACGTCTTTGAACATGAGCATAAACGTCAAACAACCCACGCGGCCGAGATACATTAAAAGCGCCAGGATCATCTGCGAAGCCACGTGCAGATCGGGCGTGATGCCGAGGGAAAGTCCCACGGTGCCGATCGCGGAAAATACTTCGAATATCACGTCGGTAAAGCCCGCCCAGCCGTCGATGAGCATAATGGCGAGCACGCCCGTCGCCGCAATGCAGAGAAACAGCGTGATAAAGCGGGAAGCGTGGCGGCAACTGTCCTCGTCCAGCCTTCTGCCGAAGCATTGCACCGACTTTTTACGCTTGACGAGCGAAAACATGGACAAGATCAGCGTCGCGAACGTCGTCGTCTTGATTCCGCCCGCGGTGGAGCCCGAGGAGCCGCCGATGAACATCAAAAGGATCGTGATGGCGATGGTGCTGCCTCGCAGCGACGTGAGCGGCAGCGTATTGAACCCCGCCGTGCGCGGGCTTACGGCGAGAAACAGCGAGGTAAGCACTCGCTCGCCGCCCCAGGGCACGCTGTTTTCCGAACATAAGATAATAAGGAAAGGCACTACGATGAGAATGGCAGTAGTGGTCAAAACCAATTTCGTGTGCAGAGAATATTTTTTGAAATGCAGTTTGTTCTGGCATAGATCGCGCCAGACGAAAAAGCCGATACCGCCGACGATAATGAGCGCGGAAACGGTCAAAGTGACGATGGGATCCGCCGAATATCGCGTGAGGGAGGAGAAAGGTTCGTTGATCCCCATCAGATCGAAGCCCGCGTTGCAGAAAGCGGAGACGGAAGTGAAGACGGAGATATAGATCCCCATGCCCCAGCCGTAATCGGGGATAAAGCGGAACGAGAGCAGAAAGGCGCCCGCGCCCTCGAAGATGAGGGTGCCGATGAGGATCATCGACGAAAGCCCGACGAGCCCGCCTACGGTGGGGGCGTTGACCGATTCCTGCATGAACGTGCGCGCCTGAATGCCGATCTTCTTGCCGCCGATCTTCCAGATACCGAACACCAGCGTCATAAAGCCTATGCCGCCCGTCTGAATCAACAACAGAATGACGATCTGCCCGAACATCGTCCAATGTTCGAAAGTATCGTAGATAATGAGGCCCGTCACGCACGTCGCCGAAGTGGCGGTGAACAGTGCGTCCGAAAAGGAGGTGGACAGGCCGTCCTTCGTAGAAAAAGGCAGGACCAAGAGGACAGCGCCCAAAAAGATGATGCCGATATACACCAGCGCCAGCAGTCGGACGGGGGTCAAACGGATTTTCCGTTGCATATAAACTCCTTGTATCAACTATACGCCCTGTATTATACCACGATTATATTTAAATTGCAAAAGAAAAGCGGGCGCGCGATTTTCTTTTTCACAAAAACCATCGCCGTCCCGTATCATGAATAGGGCGGAGGTTTCTATGAAAATACATTTTGTGACCGAGGGAAGTCTCAACGGCTTTTGGGATAAAACGGAGGGTATCGATTGCGACGTGATCGTTTTCGGCTTCAACGGGCTGGAAAACGTCTATTACGAACGCGAATTGGACGGGGAAACGGGCAAACTGGAAGATCTGGCGATCATGAGCCGCGAACTTTCCGCGGTGGTTGTGAGCGGCTGTTATACATATTCGTGCAACCGCAAGCGCAAGAGCGCGGCGATCGCGGACAAGGGGCGTATTTTAGGCGTTTCCGATATGCTGTGCAATCTGGACGACGGCGAATTTACGAGCGGCGCGCATCTCCGCGTATACGAGACTTCCGCGGGACGCATCGGGCTCGTCATCGGCGAGGACTTGTTTTTTCCCGAAGTCGTCAAGACTCTTTCCGACTGCGACGCGGATATCGCGATCTGCCTGTACGAGGAGAACGTGGACTTTTTGCCGCAGGTCCTGATGCGCGCGTTCGCCTTTTGCTACGGGCTGGATATCTGCCTGTGCGGCGCCGGGATCGCGCAGGTCGCCTCGACGGGCGGGGAACTTTCCCTCTCCTCCCCCGCGCCCGAATGCGACGCGGAGATCGACTGCAAGCGCGAATATCATCTTATAGGGCTCAGAAAGCGCGGATTGCGCCGCGAGATCAAGGACAGTTTCTGAAAAAACAACGCGAGAGGTTTGAAAAAACTGCAAAATGTGATATACTGAAAGAAAAGAACGAGGGGGAAGGTATGAACGATACGGCCAACGCCAGGCGTTTTATCAACAGCTACAACAAGATCGACAGTAAAATGCGCGCCCTGTACAATTTCAAACCGTCGCAGTCCTTTTCGGACATGGTAAGGCGCAGCGCGCAGGAAAATTCCGTCATACGCAAATTCGAAGACGAACTGATGGACTATGCGCGCCTTCGGAACGCCATCGTGCACCAGAGCATGGACGGGGAGATCATCGCCGTACCCTGCGATTCGGTGGTGGAAAAAATAGAGTACATCGAAAAACTTTTGTATGCGCCGCCCACCATCGGCGAGACCATGCCCGACAAGCGCATCGTCAGCGTGGACGAACAGATGTCCGTCAAACAGGTGCTCCTTCTCGTCGCGCGCACCAATTATTCCAATCTGCCCGTCTACGGCGGCAAGGTGATGGCGGGCATCGTCAATAACCGCCGTCTCGTGCACGAGATCGGCAAGGTCATCGACAACGGACGGGATGTGGACGCCTTTCTTTCCGAAACGCCCGTGGGCGATATCCTGAAAGAGAGCGATCTTTTGACCTATTATAAATATCTCTCCAAGGCGGACAGCCTGCAAAAGGTTTTGGACGCGTTCGAGGAAAATAAAAAACTGTTGGCGGTCGTGGTGAGCGAGCACGGGATCAAAGGCGAGCGCATCGTCAACTTTATCACGGCGGCGGATCTGACGAACGTGCATAAAATTTTAGAAGAATACTGAGGGGATTTTTTCCGCGCGCAAAAATTTATGCAAGAGCGGCGTTTTCGCTTTACAAAACCGCGGAAAATTGATAAAATAAACCTCGGAATCGACAAAGGCGCTAAAAAAGGACAGTCCGTACCCGAAATATTTCCCAAAGAGAGCCGCGCACGGTGAAAAGCGGCGGAAAGAACGGGCGGCGGTATCACCTTATCAGTCGGCGGGCGAAATGCTGAAAAGTAGCCTTGCTCGCGGTTTTTCTCTCCGCGTTATCAAAAGAGGCGTTTGACAGAATGTTTTTGGTGGTATCAGCCCTTTATTTTTTCCGAAAATAAAGGGCTTTTTTGATTTCAAGAGGTGATCGTATGTATAAGAAAGTAGACACCACGATGAATTTCGTGGAAAGAGAAAAAGAGATCGTCGAATTCTGGAAACAGAACGGCATCTTCGAAAAGAGCGTGGACCGGAACGAAAAGGGAGAAGAATTTTCCTTTTACGACGGCCCGCCCACGGCCAACGGCAAGCCGCATATCGGGCATATCCTGACGCGCGTGATGAAAGACATCGTGCCGCGCTATCAGACCATGAAGGGCAAGCACGTGCTCCGCAAAGCGGGCTGGGATACGCACGGCCTGCCCGTCGAACTGGAAGTGGAAAAACTTCTCGGCATGGACGGCAAACAGGACATCGAAAAGTACGGCATCGAGCCTTTCATCAAAAAATGCAAGGAGAGCGTGTGGAAATACAAGGGCGAATGGGAAAAGATGTCCGAACGCGTGGGTTACTGGGCGGACATGGACAACCCTTACGTCACCTACGACGATAAATATATCGAAAGCGTATGGTGGGCGCTCAAAGAGATCTGGAAAAAGGGGCTTTTGTACAAGGGGCACAAGATCGTGCCCTATTGCCCGCGCTGCGGCACGGCGCTCTCTTCGCACGAGGTCGCGCAGGGGTATAAGGACGTCAAGGAAACTTCCGTATTTGTGCGCTTTAAGATCAAGGGCGAAGAAAACCGCTATTTCCTCGCCTGGACGACCACGCCCTGGACGCTTCCCTCCAACGTGGCGCTCTGCGTCAATCCCGAAGAGGACTACGCGGAAATTTTGGCGGAGGACGGCGCGCGCTATATCCTCGCCGAGGCGCTCGTTCCGACCCTTTTTGAAAATTATCAGACGCTTTCCGTCAAAAAGGGCAAAGAATACGAATATACGGAATACGAGCCGCTCTTCGACTACGCGCTCGGCTCGTTCCGCGAAAAGGCGTACTACGTCGTGTGCGACGGCTACGTGACCTTGACCGACGGCTCGGGCATCGTGCACATCGCGCCCGCGTTCGGCGAGGACGACTACCGCGTGGGCAGAAAATACGAACTTCCCGTCGTCAACCTCGTGGACGAGCGCGGCTGTTTTGTGCCCGCCGCAAAAGACCTTGCGGGCGTGTTCGTAAAGAAAGGGGATAAAACCGTCATCGCCATGCTCAAAGACAAGGGACTCCTCTTTAAGGAAATGGTATACGAGCACAGTTATCCCCATTGCTGGCGCTGCGACACGCCGCTCCTGTATTATGCGCGCGAAAGTTGGTTTATCAAAGTGACCGCGGTCAAAGACGAACTCATCGCCGCCAACAACTCCGTGCATTGGATGCCCGAAACCATCAAATCGGGGCGCATGGGCAACTTTTTGGAAAACGTCATCGACTGGGGGCTTTCCCGTGACCGTTACTGGGGCACGCCTCTCCCTGTCTGGGTATGCAAAAAGTGCGGCAAGGTGCACGTGATCGGCAGCAAAGAGGAACTCAAAAAACTTTGCGGACTTTCGGGCGACGTGGAACTACACCGCCCGTATATCGACGGCTGTACTTTCCCCTGCGAATGCGGCGGCGTCATGGAGCGCACGCCCGAGGTCATCGACTGCTGGTTCGATTCGGGCTCCATGCCCTTCGCGCAGTATCATTACCCCTTCGAAAACAAAGAAGTGTTCGAAAAGACTTTCCCCGCCGACTTCATCAGCGAGGCGGTCGACCAGACGCGCGGCTGGTTCTATACGCTGCTCGTCATTTCCACCATTCTTTTCGGCAAAGCGCCCTTTAAAAACTGTATCGTTTTAGGGCACGTCAACGATAAAAACGGCGTGAAAATGTCCAAGCATAAGGGCAACGTCGTAGATCCGTGGAGCGTTCTGGATAAGCAGGGCGCCGACGCCGTGCGTTGGTATTTCTATACTTCCAGCGCGCCCTGGCTGCCTTCCCGCTTTTACGAGGAGGCCGTGTCCGAAGCGCAGAGAAAATACATGGGCACGCTCTGGAACACCTACGCCTTTTTCGTGCTCTATGCCGAGATCGACGGGTACAATCCGAGCAAATACGATCTGAAAACCTGCGCTTTGAGCGTCATGGACCGCTGGATCCTGTCCAAACTCAACACTTTGATCGCGCGGGTGGATAAGGGGCTCGCCGCATACGAGATCACCGACTGCGCGCGCGCCTTGCAGGATTTTTGCGACGTGCTCTCCAACTGGTACGTGCGCCGCGGCCGCGAGCGCTACTGGGGCAAGGAGATGACGAAGGACAAGGCGGCGGCTTACACGACGCTGTACACCGTTTTGGTGACGCTGGCAAAACTGACGGCGCCCTTTACTCCCTTTATCGCCGAACAGATGTACCAAAATCTCGTGCCCGCGTTCTATCCGAAAGCGGAAAAATCCGTGCACATGTGCGCATTCCCGCAAAGCGACTTATCGTTCGTGGACGAAAAACTCGAACGCGGCATGGACGAAGTGCTCGACGTCGTCGTACTGGGCAGGGCGGCGCGCAACACGGGCAATCTCAAAAACCGCCAGCCGCTTGCGGAAATGGTCGTCGTAGCCGAAGGGCGCGAAAAACTTTCCGACGAACTCAAAGGCATCGTTTTAGACGAACTCAATATCAAAAAATATAAAGAGGCGGAGGACGCGGGCGCGTTCATCACGTACCGTCTGAAACCGCAACTCAAAACGCTCGGTCCCAAATACGGCGCGAAATTGGGTGCCATCCGCGCGTTTTTGCAAAATTGCGACGGCGCGAATGTCGTGGCGGCGGTCAAGGAAGGCAGTTTCAAAACCGTTCTGGACGGCACGGAAGTGGAACTCACTGCGGAAGACCTTCTCATCTCCACCGAGAGCGCGGAAGGATACGTGTCCGCGAGCGAGGGGGGCGTGACCGTCGCGCTGGATACGGCGCTCACGAAAGAACTCGTCGAAGAGGGCGTCGAACGCGAACTGATCTCGAAAATTCAGACCATGCGCAAAGACGCGGGCTTTGAAGTGACCGACCGCATCCGCGTCTTTTACAGAGCGGACGGAAACGTTGTGGCGGTCTTGAAGAGCCGCGGCGGCGCCATTGCAAAAATCGTTCTTGCGGACGAACTTTGCGAAGGCGAGGCGGAAGGGTTTACCAAAGAATGGGAATTGAATGGCGCAAAGGCGGCGATTACCGTCGTGAAAGTATAAACTTAATGATTTTTTAACAAATTATTTATAGATTGTTCAAGCGGGCAGCCTATAATGAACGTAAAAAATCCGACGGGTGAATTCATTGAAAGTTTTTTTTAAACGCAACTTCATATTTGTACCGTTTGTGCTTTTAGCGGCGCTTCTGGAAATGTACGCGCTGCTCTTTACCGATAACGGCATTCTCATACACGCGCCCTGGTTTTCGCTTGCCTTGCTCGCCGTCATCGTGTCGCTTACCGCGATGGTGCGCTCCTATGCCTGGCGCGTTGCGATCCTTACTTTCGTTCTCGTGGCGATCCTGAGCGTGGACGCGGGCTTTATCCTGCTGTTCGACATCAACGGCACGGCATTCGATTATTCGCTTTTGTATCAGGCGGCGGACGGTCTGGGCATGATGGAAGGGCAACTCGTCAACTTCGGATTTCTCGTGCCCGGCGCGATCGCCGTGGCGGGGTTTTTACTCTACGGCGTGTTCAACGCCGTCAAACTCAAAGACGTGAAGATCGAAAAAAATCCGCGCCTCCGCATCGTGTGCTGTTCGCTCGCGGGCGTTCTGCTCGTGTCCGCGCTCGCGGTGCCCAACGTGCTCAATTTCGTGAACACCACCTCCGACAGTTATTACGCCGATCTCCTGTACGATAACGACAACGAATATAAAAAATACGGCGTGACGGGCGACGTTTTATATCAGTTCGTCACGGGGCCGTTTCTCACTTCGCCCAAGGTGGCGACTTGGCAGGACAGTTCGGAGTTTTATTTTCGGAACAAGACGGAAAACGGCGAATTGTTCGGCGTGAGCGCGGGCAACAACGTCGTGATGATCCTCGCGGAGTCGATGGAGTGGTTTCCCGTCACCAATTATCCCGGGCTGGCGCAGTACCTGTATCCCAACATTTCGCGGCTGACGGAGGAGAGTATCGTCTGCCAAAACCATTATTCGCGCGAAAAGACGGATATATCCGAGGCGCAGTCGCTTTTGGGCAATTACCCCTCGCGCGGCTTTGTCTGTAACAATTACAAGGATAACGCGTATCCTTTTTCGCTCCCCAACCTTTACAGGGAGACGAACGAGGACGCGAAAATCAATTCTTTCCACAACAACGAGGCGACTTTCTATAACCGCAGCGAACTGCATGAATCGTTGGGCTTCGACCATCTGTACGGCATCGAGGAGATGGAAGGATACGGCGTGACAAATTATCAGGAACTGTTGGAAGAGCGCAATCTCGATTCCGAGATGATGGACAAAATGAAGGACGAAATGTTCCCCGCGGACGGCAACTTCTTTTCGTACATAATCAGTTATACCACCCACGGCGGTTACTACGATGTACGCTCCTCTCTCGAAGAAAAGGGATATTACGACAGGCTGGACAAATACAACGTCTATCCCGAGACCGACAACAAATACGACAATTATCTTCGCACCTATGCGGCGGCGCTGATGGACTTTGACGCGGCGATCGGCATTATGCTGGACGATCTCGAAGCGAAAGATCTGCTGGATTCGACGACCATCGTCATTTATTCCGACCATAACGCCTACTACGACCGCCTGAGTTATCGCGGCAAGGGGCTCGTCGATATGCAGAGCGAAATTTTCCACGTGCCCATGTTCATCTACGATACGAAGGCGAAAACGGCGCTTGAAACTGCGGGGAAGGGCAAGGATATCGAAAAATTCACGACTACGGCGGATATCTTGCCCACGGTCCTGACGCTTCTGGGCATTCCCTATTACTCCAACCTGTATTTCGGGCACAACGTGTTTTCCGATCGGGAGAGCGTGATATTCTCGCGTGCGTACGGATGTTTCATCACCGAGGATTTCGTCGGCTATTCCCTCAATTCCGTCGTCTATAAGGGAAACGGATTTTCCGAAGCGGATTTAGTGACGCGCGCGAGCGAACATCTCGAAAAACTGAAATATATCGACGCGCTGTATTTTAAAGATTACTTTGCCGAATACGAATTTCCGAAAGTTTGAATTTTGCCGCGGCTTTGCAAAAGACGCGGCTTTTACTTTACAAATTACGGGAAAATGTTTTATAATACAAGCGGTTTTGCCACAGGCAAAACGAAGGTGTCGGAAGACACCGCCCAAAAGTTTACTTTTGGGGTGGTTTTATGTTATAATACCTGGAAAACTTGCTTGCAAGGGATTTCGCGCGAAGTATTGCAACATGGAATGTTATAATACATGGGAACGGCAGAGTATTTCAACAGAAAATGACAAATCGACCGCAGGAGTTTATATGAGAATCGCGGAAAACTGGAAGGATTATTCCATCCTCGCCACGGGCGACGGATACAAACTGGAACGCTGGAAAGATATCTATCTTCTCCGTCCCGATCCGCAGGCCATCTGGCAGGCGCAGAGCGACCTTTTTTCCTTTCCCAAACTTAACGCCGTGTATCGCCGCAGCGATCGGGGCGGCGGCTTTTGGGAAACGCGGAAAGCCTTCCCGGAAGAGTGGAACGTGTCCTACCGCGATCTCACTTTTAAGATCAAGCCCATGGGCTTCAAGCATACGGGGCTGTTTCCCGAACAGGCGGTCAACTGGGATCTGATGTCGTCGCTCATTCAAAAGGCGGGCCGTCCCGTACGCGTGCTCAATCTCTTCGCCTATACGGGCGGGGCGACGGTCGCGTGCGCCAAGGCGGGCGCGGAAGTCACGCACGTGGACGCGGCCCGCGGCATGGTCGAGCGCGCGGGCGAAAACGCGCGGCTCTCGGGCATTGCTTCGGGGATCCGCTATATCGTCGACGACTGCAAAAAGTTCGTGCAAAGAGAGATCCGCCGCGGCAACAGATACGACGCGGTCATCATGGATCCGCCCTCCTACGGCAGGGGACCGAACGGCGAAATGTGGAAGATCGAGAGCGAGTTGTTTCCCTTCGTCGGATTGTGCAGTCAGATACTGTCGGACGATCCGCTCTTTTTTCTCATCAACAGTTATACCACGGGTTTGCAGCCCATGGTGCTCAAAAATATTTTAACGCTCAATCTCAAACGCTTTTCGGGCAAAACGGAGGCTTACGAGGTGGGCATCGCCACGGAGGAGGGCATTCCTCTTCCCTGCGGCGCGGGAGGAATTTACATCCATGGATAAAGATCTCAATATACTTTACGAAGATAACCACGTCATCGTCGTCTTAAAGCCCCAGGGCGTTCCCTCGTGCGGAGACGAGAGCGGCGACGACAGCCTTCTGGAAATGGTGCGACGCTATCTCAAAGTCACGTACGATAAGCCCGGCAACGTGTACGTGGGGCTCGTACACAGGCTGGACAGGCCCACGGGCGGCGTGATGGTGTTCGCCAAGACCAGTAAGGCGGCGGCGCGGCTGTCCGCGCAGATGAAAGAGGGCGATTTCGAGAAAAAATATCTCGCGGTGCTCGTCGGGACTCCGAAAGAGAGCAGCGCGACCGTGGTCAACTATCTCAAAAAAAATCCCCTCAACAATATGGTATATATCTGCACGCAGACGGAAGAGGGGGCGAAACTCGCCTCGCTCGACTACCGCGTGCTGGAAGATAAAATTAAAATTTCCCTTGTCGAAGTCAAACTGCACACGGGGCGCACGCACCAGATCCGCGTGCAGATGGCGGGGCTTTCCCATCCCGTGTTCGGCGATATGCGCTACGGCGGAGAGACTGCCCGAAAGGGCAATCTGGCGCTGTGGGCGTATTCGCTTTCCTTTACCCATCCCGTTACCAAAGAGCGCATGAAATTTATGGCGCAGCCCCCCGAGGACGGACCTTGGAAGTATTTCGATACCGAAAAACCGTTGAAATTGTGAGGGTTTTGATAAATCGTTTAAAATGCGCTAAATTTTTGGCAAAAGCGGAAAAATGCGTTTGACAAAAGATCGTTTTGCGTGTAAAATAGACAGGTACAGTCATACAATGCAGTACTCGGCCGAGGTTCGGCCTTACGACAATAAATTGCGATGGGAGCATAGAATGAAGAGACATACTGTTAAATTGTTCAGCTTGATAACGGGATTGGCGTTGAGCCTTGCCGCGTTTTTCGCCGTCACCGTGTTTTCGGCATCGGCGGAGAGTTATTCGGCGGTCAATATATTCACCACCTCGGTCGGCGCGAGCTACGATCAGGATGCGAAAGATAACGTGACCTACCAGATGGGCGAACAGTCCACCGTTTCATACCGTAAAAATCTTGCGCTCAAATGGTATGAAAGAGCCGAGGGCGAAACGGTCGGCACGGCGAAATATTTCACCGCCACGATCGCTTTCGACGGCGAAAATTTCAGCAAATTCAGCATGAAACTCGAAGCCGCCCAGCACACCATGAATAAAGAGGAAAAGAGCGAAAACACGCTCACTTTCGAAGCGGATAACGGCGCTTATACCGCCTACGTCAACGATCAAAAGGAAGCGGGTGTTTCCGTTACCGCGCAGAACGGCGAATTCGTGATCTCTCTGACCGAAGCCGCGATCGATGATAAACCCGCGCTCGACGGCACCACGGGCGAGTTTTACGTGACCGTCAACGGCAAGTACGCAGGCACCTTTACCAATATCGGATCCAATTACGCGGAATACAGTTCTTCCTCGCTCACCCCGCTCACTTTCTCGCTCGACGAGATGAAAGAGGGCGGCGCGGACAAGCAGAGAGTGGAGATCCGCAAACTCAACAATCAGAGCATGGCGCTCGATAAAGATAGCGGCAAGATCGCGGACGATGCGGCGCCCATCTTCGTTCTCAACGACGAAGTGAAAGTTTTGAAACTCGGCGATACGCTGGATTTCGATTATAAGAATATCGATGTTCTGGATAGTTCCGTTTCCACCGAATTCTATTCGTTCGTGTTCAAGGGCACGGATACCGACAAAGACCCCGACGAGACCGCCGAGGACGAGACGGACAAGGGGCTCTATTACGAGAAATCCGACACGCTTTCCAAAGTCGTGTTCATGGAGAACGATCTGTACAACGGCACGGACAACGCCTTTGTCAGCGTAGCGTTCCGCCTTTCCGACGGCGACAACCATGCGTTCTACTATCTCGAAGATTATGCGCTTTCCGCCAAAGTCGAGGGCAGTACCAAAGAATACGTGCGGGTGAGCAAGAAAGTCGATTCCCGCCCCGTTTATACGGGCACGGCGGCTGATTATCAAAAAGCCGTTGAAACCGCATCGAGAAACGATGAGGGCAAGAGCATTCAGATCGGTACGGGCGCGTATTATTATCTCCCTTCGCTGCGCTCTTTGATTTCCGACGCGGATTGCGGTTACACCGAACTCACGTTCGACGTGTATTATAAAAACCAGACCACGGAGAGCGGCTCGGCGACGGGACTTTCCTATAACGAACTCAAATTCGAGATCGCGACCGCGGGCAAATATGAATTTAAAGTCGTTGCCAAAAACAAATTCGGCAACGTTATGCAGTATGAGAAGGACGGCAAGACCTACAACGTTACGAGCAGCAACGTGTGGGACGTTGAAGAAATCCCTTCCTTCACGTTCGACGTGTACAACAACGGGCCTTCCATCGAAGAGAGCGAGATCAACGATCTCGGGTACATCGACGTGACCTTTACTTTCCCCGCTTTCGAGATCGTCGGGCTTTCGGGATATAGCAGCGAATACAAACTCTACCGTCTGGACGGCGACAGTTCGTCGCTGACGCTGGACGAAGTCAATTCCGATCCCTCGAAATATACGTGGAAAGAGATCGAAGAATACGATTCCGATAAGGAAGAGGACGAAGGGGACAACGTCTACGAATGGAGGCCTTCTTCCCGCAGTTTCATTCCGCAGGAAAAGGGATTCTACATGATCACCGTCAAAGTTGTGGACAGCGACCGTATGTCCGCGGAATCGCACCAGGTGGTCAACGTCACTTCCGAAGTAGACACCGTGCACGGCGAAACGTACTGGCTGCGCGACAACGTGCTCTCCGTCGTATTCATGGCGATCGGCGGCCTGTGCTTGATCGGAATCATCGTCCTTCTCGTCATCAAACCCAAGGAAGAGTCGGAAGTCGTTTCCGTGAAAAAGGCGCGCAAGGAAGAACTGAAAGAAAAGAGAGAAAACCGCAACAAAAAGCAATGATCCGATTGCATGCAATCGCCCGACGAAAGAAATTTCGTCGGGCTTTTTTTGTTCTGTTCGGCGGGGCGCGTTCATAAGATAGTAGCATGAACGTGACTGATCTGAAAAAGGGCGAAGAGGCAAATGTTCTGGGGCTGGAACTTGCCGCCGATCTTCGCGAACGGCTGAAAATGCTCAACGTATATGCTGGCGCGGGCGTGCGTCTCGTCAAGGTAGCGCCGTTCGGCGCGGGGTATCTTCTGTCCGCTGGCAGTATCCGCCTCGCGGTCGGCAAGAGCATCGCACGAAATATTTTTGTCGAGCGGGAGGAACAAAAGTAATGCGCATCATTTTAGCGGGAAATCCCAACTGCGGCAAGACGACGCTCTTCAACGCGCTCACGCGCTCCAACGCAAAGACGGGCAACTGGCACGGCGTGACTGTGGGCGAGCGCTGCAAAAAGACGCGCATCGCGGGACAGGAGGCGACGGTATGCGACCTTCCCGGCATCTATTCGCTTTTGACGCATTCGCTCGAAGAGCGCGTCAGCAAGCGCGCGATCGAAGAGGAGGAATACGACCTCGTGGTGGCGGTTGCGGACGCGGTCACGCTTGCCCGCTCAATCAAACTTCCTTTGGAGATCGCGGCGCGCGGCAAAAAGACGATACTGGTCGTCACCATGGCGGATCTTTTAAAAAAGCGCGGCGGCTATCTCGACGCGGAAAAATTGTCCGCGCGCCTGGGTATTCCCGTCGTTACGGCGGACGCGCGCTCCAAACGGGACATCCGCCGCTTGCAGCAGAAGATCGCCGAAACGTGCGGCAAAGAAACGCCCGCCTTTTCGCCCGTGCGCGAAGAAGAGGCGTTGGATGGCGTGTATTCGGCGGGCAGCGAAAAGAGCGGCATCGCCGATTTCGTCCTGTATAATCCCGTCACCGCATACGCTTTATTCGCGCTCATCATGCTGAGCGTGTTTTTTCTGGCGTTCGGAAATCATATGCCTGGCGTATTTTTAAAGGACAAGACGGAATATTTGATCGGCGACGTGCTGGGCGGCGGCGCGGTTTCGCTCTTAGAGCGCGTCGGCGCGCATCCCGCGATCCTGTCGCTCGTTAAGGACGCGCTGTTCGGCGGCGCGGCGATGCTTTTATCTTTCGTACCGCAGATCGTCATCGTGCAGGCGGCGCTCATCGTTTTGGAAGAGAGCGGCTATATGGCGTCGCTCGCATTCATGACCGACGGCATTTTTTCCAAAGTAGGGCTTTCGGGCAGGGCGGCATTCTCCATACTGATGGGGTTCGGTTGCAGCGCCGCGGCGATTTTGACGACGCGCGGGCTGGAAGACAAAAAGATACAAAAACGCACCGTGCTCATTTTGCCGTACATCTCTTGCAGCGCGAAAATGCCCGTCTATCTGACGCTGATCTCCGCCTTTTTTACGCACAAATTCCGCGCGCTGTGCGCCATCTACTTTGCGGGCGTGCTCTTTTCGCTGTTCGCCGCGCTGCTGTTAAAGAAAATTTACGGCGGCGAAACCGAATTCGTGCTGGAGATCCCGCACTTGCAGCCGCCCCGTCTTTCCCTGCTTTTGAAATCGTTGCTATTTTACGTAAAACAGTTTATAATGAAAATAGCGACCGTCGTCACCGCCTTTCTCATCGTCATGTGGTTTTTGCTCTCGTTCGACTTCACCTTTCATTTCGTGGGGCAGGGTAGCGAAACGTGTATACTGCGCTATCTGTGCGAGGGGCTGAAATTTTTATTTTATCCCATGGGTATCTTCGATTGGCGCGTGGCGCTCTCCGCCGTTTCGGGGCTTGTCGCCAAAGAGAGCGTGGCGGGCATGCTCGGCATGTTCTACGGTACGGATCTTTCCGCCGCTATGACGCCTGCGGCGGCGCTGGCGTTCATCGTATTTATCATGACCTGTTCGCCCTGCGTGTCCGCGATCGCCGCCACGGCGCGCGAATTCGGAAAGAGGGCCGCTATCAAATACGCGCTCGCACAGACGGGCATCGCCTTTCTGGCGGCCTATCTCACCTATTTTATGCTCGCCTACGGCACCTTTGCCGTGTGGCTCGTTCCCGTCGTCGCGGTAGCAGTCCTGTTTTTTACGGGACGCAAAAAGCGCGGGAAAAAGAGGAAGAAACTTGAAAAAATTCACGGTAAACGAAAAACAAACTCTGAAAACTTTCACGGATAACGTCTATCCGCAGGGCTCGTTCGCTTTCCCGCGGCTGCTCCGCGCGCGGGATATCCGCGTCAACGGAAAGAAAACGGGCGAAAATATTTTGCTCAGAGAGGGCGACGAAGTCGTTTATTATACTACCCTGCGCGAAGAATCCGTTCCCGCGTATGAAACCGTTTACGAGGACGAAAACGTGCTCGTTGCGGACAAATACGCGGGCGTCAATTCCGAGGCGCTGTACTTTGCGCTGTCGCAAAAGGGCGAAACGTATTTTATCCACAGGCTGGACAGAAACACGGCGGGGCTGATGATATTCGCCAAAAACAAGCGGGCGGAAGCCGAACTTTTGCGGGCGTTCCGCGAGCGGCGCGTGGAGAAAATTTATCTCGCGCTGTGTTTCGGCAAGTTTGCAAAGGGTGTAGATATGCTTTGCGGCTATCTGGTCAAAGACGAAAAGGCGGCGCGCGTGCGCGTCTATTCCAAACCGAGGGAGGGGGCGGAAAAGATCGAGACGGAATACCGCGTTTTAAACGGCGACGGCGAACTTTCCATGGTGGAGATCGTCCTGCACAGCGGAAAGACGCATCAGATACGCGCGCACATGGCGTTTATCGGGCACCCCGTCGCGGGGGACGAAAAGTACGGCGACGAGGCGCGCAACAAAAAATACGGGGTGAAGCGCCAACTGTTGGTGGCTAAGACTTTGCGGCTGCAAACGAAAGGGGTGCTCGCCTATTTAAACGGGCAAAGTTTTTCCTCGCGGTTCGTGCCGGAATTGAAAAACAGTTGCCCGAATGCTCCAAAAATGATATAATAGGCTCAATATTATCGTGAGACAAGGAGCTTTACAATGTATTGGGCAGATAAAATTGCGGAAGAGATCATCAAACGGAATCCCGAAAAGGAGGAGTACGTCTGCGCGGCGGGCATTTCGCCCTCGGGTTCCATTCATATCGGAAATTTCAGAGATATCGCCACGAGTTATTTCGTGGTGCGCGCGCTGCAAAAGAAAGGGCGCAAAGCCAAACTTCTCTTTTCCTGGGATAACTTCGACAGGTTCCGCAAAGTGCCCGCCAACGTGGCGGCGGTCGTGGGGAAAAACGCCTACGACAAATACATCGGCATGCCCTACGTGGATATTCCCGACCCCTTCGGCGTTGAAAAAAATTACGCGGAGCATTTCCAGAAAGAGTTTTTAAACTCTTTCAAAGCCTTCGGCATCGAAATGTGTTTCCGCTCGCAGGCGGACGAATACCGCGGCGGCAAGTACGCGGAGCAGATCGTCTTTGCCCTGCGTCACCGCAAGGAGATCTTTTCCGTTCTGGACAAGCACCGCACGCAGGACTCCACCGAAGAGGAAAAGGAAAATTATTATCCCGTCAATATCTATTGCCCCCATTGCGGCAGGGATACCACCAAAGTCGTTTCCTTGTCCGAGGACTGCACCAAGGCGCATTTTACTTGCGATTGCGGCTATGAGGGCGATTTCGACTTTACCAAGGATTTCAACTGCAAACTGCCCTGGAAGGTAGACTGGCCCATGCGCTGGATGCACGAGGGCGTGGATTTCGAGCCGGGCGGCAAGGATCACGCCTCGAAAAACGGTTCCTACGACACCGCAAAGGACGTTTCCAAGGGGATCTTCGGCTACCGCGCGCCTCTCTTTCAGGGATACGAATTCATTGGTATCAAGGGCAATATCAACGTCGGCAAAATGTCGGGGTCCAGCGGCCTCAACATGACGCCCGAATTTCTTTTGAAACTTTATCAGCCCGAAGTCATTTTGTGGCTGTATTCCAAGACCGAACCCCTCAAAGCCTTCGATTTCTGTCTGAGCGATGAAATTTTGCGCCAGTATTTCGAGTTCGATAAGTGCTATACGGCGTACAAGAACGGCACCGCGAATGAAACTGTCGCCCGCATCATGGAAAACTGCGAAGTGGCGGGCCGCAAGATCGATACCGTTCCCATGACGCAACTCGTAGAACTCGGCAGCGTGGTGGACTTCAATCCCGACCTGATGGAGGCGCTCTTTGCCAAGATCGGCACGCCGTATAAAAAAGAGGAATTCGCGGAGCGTTTCGCCATCGCCAGATTCTGGCTGAAAACGTGCGCGCCCGAAAACGAATACATCATCAACTCCAAGCGCAACTGGAAGTATTACCGCGATCTCGACGAGAGCGAGCGCGCGGAGATCAAGATGCTGCACGATTACCTTTCAAAGGGCGGCTATACGCTCGATTCCGTGCGCGACGAATTGTACGCCATTCCCAAGCGCGTCTTTCCGGGCGCGGCGGAGGATATGGACAGGCTCAAAGGCCTGCAAAGCGCGTTTTTCAGGCACGTGTACAATCTGATGATCTCCCGCGATAAGGGTCCGCGCCTGTATCTGTATCTATTTGCGGTAGAGGCGCAGCGCTATCTGAAACTGTTCGACTTTACCCTGCCCGAATCGGAAGATCCCGACGCGGCGGAAGAGGTGGTAGCCGAAGAAGAAAAGTGCGAGGCTGTCGAAGAGAAATACGTGCAGGCGCCTTCGCCCGTCAAGCCGCAGATCCAATTGGACGAATTTGCGAAACTCGATCTGCGCGTGTGCAAGGTGCTTTCCTGCAAGGCGATGCGCAAGGCGAACAAGTTGTATAAGATCGTCGTGCACGACGGCATGGGCGAGCGGACCATCGTGTCTTCGCTCGCAGACGATTACACGCCCGACGAACTCGTCGGCAGGCAGATCGTCGTGCTCGTCAACCTCGCCCCGCATAAATTCGCGAACGAAGTGTCGGAAGGCATGCTGCTCGCCGCCGTCAACGAGGACGGTACGAGTAAAGTTCTCACCGCCGAAGGCGCCGAAATAGGCTCCGACGTACATTAAAAAAAAGGAACGGTATTTACCGTTCCTTTTTATTTGCAAAATTAAAACATGGAAAGTTGCTGATATTGGGGGCGTTCGACGGCTTGTTCTTTTTTCAGGGAGGCGGGAAGTTCAGGGAGGAACAAAGAATGCGGAGCGCGGCAGGTGAGGATCAGCTCTTCGCTCGCCCGCGTGAGCCCTACGTAAAAGAGGCGGCGTTCTTCTTCGACGTTCGTCTCGTCGGCGAGGAGCGGCAGCGCTTTTTCTGTCAGCCCCGAGAGGAACACGACGGGAAATTCCAGTCCCTTTGCGCCGTGCAGCGTCGTCAAGCGCACCGCGCCCGCGGCGGCGTTTCCCTCGGGTACGAGCACGTCGCCCTCTCTTCCCAAAAACGTCGCGTCGAGGAATTCGCGCATATCCGCATAGTGCGCGGCGGCGACGAGCGATTCGAACGCGGCGGAAGAAAGGTGCATCCGTTCGCGCCAGAGCGCGAGCACTTTGCGCGGTCTGCCTTTGATATGGGGCAGGAACGCATTTGTAAGCGCTTCCATATTTTCCGCACCGACGAATTCCGCTGCGCGCGCCAAAGTTTTTTCGTTCGGGGATAACAGAGAAGCGAAGAATGCGAGCGTGCCTCCCACTTCGGGCGCCTCTAAAAAGTCTGTCTTTCCGGAGGAAACGCAGGGGATATCGTCGTGACGCAGACAGCGCTCGATGGCGTTTAACTGCCGATGTGTGCGCGCGAGCACGGCGATCTCTCCGAACGAACGCAATTTTTCTTCGCGGCCTTTGCCGAGCATATCCAGCCCGCCCGTCATCTTCGCGATTTCTTTGGCGATGAATATTCCCTCGGACAGTTCGGACGCGCATTCGACGAGCCGCACGGGCGCGCCCGATCTCAGCATGGGCGTAAGGGCGCGTTCGCCCGCGTTGTGCGAGATCACGTGCATGGCGCAGGAGAGCACTTCTGGCGTGGAGCGGTAGTTTTCTTTGAGCCGAACGACCTCCGCATCGGGGTAATCACCCAAGAGACGCGAAAAACAGTTTGACGCCGCGCCGCGGAAAGAATAGATCGCCTGATCGGGATCGCCGATGGCGAAAAGATTGCCGTGCGTCCCCGTCCAGCGGCGTATCAACTCGTATTGGGCAGGGTTGATATCCTGAAATTCGTCCACGTGCAGATAGCGGAACTGCTTTCCCGCAAAGTCGCGTTCGAGCGCCTTTGCGATAAGGTCGTCGAAGTCGAGCGCGCCCGCCTCGGCAAGATATGCATTATACGCCGCGATCACCTGTGCGAATTCGGTGGTTTTGCCGTTTTTATGCGCGGAAACAAGGTTGATAAATTTCTGCGGGGTGAGTTTCAAGCCGAATTCCTTGACGACTTTTTCAGAAGTTTTCAGCAAAAAAGCGCGGTCGGCGAGCGTGTATTCGTCCTTTAAATAAGAATAACAGATAGAATGGAACGTGCCCACGGTGATTTTGTCCGCGGCCCTTTTGATTTTTGCCGCAAGCCGCTCCCGCATTTCCGCGGCGGCGCGTACCGTAAACGTTACGGCGGTGATCTCTTCGGGTCTGACTCCGCGCTCCACCAGCCGCGCGATCCGCTCCACCAACGTAAAGGTCTTGCCCGTCCCGGGGCCCGCAATGACTGCGATGACGCGCGCTTTGCCTGTCGCTGCCGATAACTGCTCGGCGTTTATGGATTTCGGTCTTGTCGCCTCGTCGAGGATCTCTTGCTCCTGCCGTACGTTTTTTTGCACGGTCGGCTCGCATTCGGTCACCGCAAGGGGGATCTCGTCCAAAAAGGAGAGTTGCCCGCTGGAATTTTTCAGTTCGTCGGGCGTGAACAGTCCGATCTTGCCGTATTCGCCGTCGAAACCCGCCGTCTTGATGACGCGGCCCTCGCGCAGTCTTTTGACGCCTTCGGCAATGCGCTCGCCGCCCGACGTTTTGATATCGGAAAGAGTGCGAAGTCTTAGGATATCCGCCTCCGTGCCCAGATCTTTCAAAAGTTTGCGATATACGCGGTCGGTCTTGTCGCCGCCCGCGGAGATTCCCAGTGACGCGGAGATCACTTCGGGCAGGGGAAGGAGATGTTCGAAGGGGACCGCCCTTTCGGGAAGGTAGTCCTCCCCGCGCACGGCGAGTTGTTCCAGTCGGTTCAGCACGCCGATCGTGATCTTTTTGCCGCAGATCGGGCAACGTCCGCCTAAGTCGCGCGTTTGTTGCGGCGTCAATCGCAGATTGCAGTTGCGGTGCCCGTCCAGATGATATTTTCCCTCTTCGGGAAAAAATTCGATGGTTCCCGCAAAACCTTCGCCCGTATCCAGCGCGCGTTTGAGCGCGGGATAAGAGATTTCCGTATCGAGCAGATTGCATTCTCTGCCTAATTTCGAGGGGGAGTGCGCGTCGGAATTGGATATCATGGTATAGCCGTCGAGCATCGCCACGCGGCGGTTCATCAGCGGGTCGGAAGAAAGCCCCGTTTCCAAGGCGCGGATGTGCGGGGAGAGGTCGCCGAAACATTCTTCTATCGTATCGAATCCCGAAAAAGCGCCGAACAGCGAAAAGTGCGGCGTCCAGATGTGCGCGGGGATAAAAACCGCGTCAGGGCAGACGTCCAGCGTGATCGCCAGAAGATCTTTGGAAGAAAGCCCCAAAATCGGGCGCCCGTCCGAATGAATGTTGCCGATCGCCTCCAATTTCAAAGCGAGCCGTTCCGCGGCGTCGAGCGAGGGGAGCAGGATGACGTTATGTACTTTCCGCACTTTTCCGTCCTGTTTGTAAATGCAACTGATCTCGCCCGAGATCACAAAGCGCGGCGAAACGGAAAAATCGCAGAAATCCGCAAGGCGCAAGTTTTCTTTGAGCCGATACAGTCCCTCTTCGGCGGGGATCAGGGCGTTTTCCATCTCCTCCCGCCAGGCGGGATGGGTAAAATCGCCCGTGCCCACGAGCGAAATGCCCTTGCGTCGCGCCCATAGATCGAGATTGGGAAGATCTCCGTTTTTGCTCGTCGCGCGCGAATACTTGGAATGAATGTGCAGATCGGCTATGTACATAGTTTTCTCCTGAAATTAATATCGTGTGTTTCGTTTATTCCGCAGGCTTGAAAACGGAACAAAGTGCGCCCCGTCGTGCTCGCCGATGATTTTTTCCATCCATACGACGTCGTACCATTGTCCGAATTTAAAGCCGCATCGTTCGAATTTTCCCGCAAAGCGATACCCCATCGCGCGGTGAAAATCGACGCTGGCGCGGGTGAGAGTGCCGTCCTCGGTTTCCCGGTACGCGATGCAAGCGTAGAGGTTAGTCACGAATTGTCGTTTTAAAATATTTTCCATAGACTCGTAAAGTTTTCTCCCCACGCCCCCGCGGCGGCAGTCTTCTTTCACATAGACGGACGTTTCGGCGGCGCGGGCATAAGCGGGGCGCGCATACAGTTTTTCGGCGTAGGCGTAACCCGCAATTTCGTTCCCCGATTCGGCGACGAGCCAAGGATGATCGGGAAGAATATGCTCGATCCGATTTGCAAATTCTTCCATACTCGGCGTTACGTATTCGAAAGAGATCGCCGTCTTTTGTACGTAAGGCGCATACAGCGCGCGGATTTTTTCCGCATCCGCTGTCGTCGCGGTGCGGATGTAGATTTCGTTTTGCATAAATTCATTATACCAATTTTTGGGAATAGTGTCAATGGCGAAATAAAAACAGCCGAACAAAAGTTCGGCTGTTTTTGTATTTCGTGCCGTTCACGTCGGGAGGCTTGGCAAAAATTTATGTAAAATCATATATTATAAGGGATAATATCCCCTGTTACCAAGGAGGAATAAAAAAATGTTTGATTATGATAGCAGAAACGGTTGTATGAACGTCCGGCCGAATTTTGGCTGTGCGGATAATTGCGGTTGCGGCTGCGCGGGCGTCGTCGTGGGGCAGAGGGGAAAAACGGGGCCGCAGGGCCCCGCCGGAAGAACGGGCGCGACGGGGCCTACGGGGCCGACAGGACCTTCCGAAACCATCGCGATCCGCAATACCGTCACTGCGGAGCCGGGAACTGCCGCCGCGGTCGTCGACGTGACGGGCGGCCCCAACCACGTTTTAGATTTTGTCATTCCCAGAGGCGCCACAGGAGCGACGGGAGCAACGGGCGCCACAGGAGCGACGGGAGTGACGGGCGCGACAGGAGCAACAGGAGCAACGGGAGCAACGGGAGTGACAGGAGCAACAGGAGCGACGGGAGCAACGGGAGTTACGGGAGCCACAGGAGCCACAGGCGCGACGGGCGCGGACGGACAGAGAGGGCCGATTGCCGCGACAATTCCTTTCAGCCTTTCTAACGTAAACAGTTCGGGCGCCCAAATTTCGACAGACGCGCAGGGGAACCCGCAGCAGGTGACCTTTGCGGGGTTCGGGGGCGACAGCGGTTACGGCCTATATTTACAGCCGGGCGAATGGGCGTCCGGCTCCATTACCATTACGGAAAGTACTGCGTATCCGAGTTCTTTTGTCATGCCCTTCGACGGCACTCTGCGGAATATCTACGCGTTGTTTGCAAACCGCCAGCAGTTAAATCTGGAGGAGGGCGTGACCATGCGTCCCTTCGTCTGCATCGCCGTCAGCAACAGCAACGCGCTGGTCTTTAACGTATTGCAAAATACGATCGTTTACGGCGAACCTTACGTCGGCGGTTCGTCGATTCCCAAATACAGCGTCCGCAAAGGCTCGTTGACGGGCCTCGACGTTTCGCTGCCTGCAGGAACGCTTGTGACCATCGTCGGCGGGTGGCAGGGCGAAAGCGAGGGGGCAGAGCAGTCCACGCAGATCTCTTTCAGCGGCGGTCTGTTCATCGAATAATGCAGGAGGAGGGAATGCGTCCGACCGCATTCCCTTCGGATTTTATATTTCAAGGAGGTCGACTGTGTCGATACGGGAAAAGATCATTCAAAAAATCGACGAAAAAAAATACGGAGACTTTGCGGTTACCGACGAAACGGATCTTTATCGGGATCTTCGTTTCGATTCGCTCTCCTTTATCTGTCTTATCACGGAGATCGAGGATCTCTACGATATCCGTTTCGGAATGACGGAAATGGACGCGTGTCTGCGGGTGGGCAAGTTCATCGAACTTGCCGAACAAAAAGTCGGGGAGCGCCGCGCATGATCAGAAATTTACTCATCGACCGCACAAACTGGTCGGGCGCCGCGATTTTGGGCGAAACATCCTGCACCTACCGCGATCTTGCGCGGCAGGCGCTTGCGATTTCGGAAATACTGGCGGAAAAAGACGATAAGAACGTCGCGATATTTCTGCCCGACGGAGAGCGTTTCGTTGCCGCGATGTTCGGAGTATTCATGGCGGGAAAAGTTGCTTTTCCCCTCAATGCGGGCATGACCGCGCACGAAATTCTGCCGCTTTTGGCGCAGGCAGACGTGCATACTGTGATTACGGATAAAAAGCACGGCTCCAAGTTCGGAAATTTTTCCGCCGTGCTCATGGAGGAGATCGGACAAACGGAATGGAACGGGCCGCTCTATCCCGTGCGCGAAGCACCCGCTCCGCAGAAAACGCTGCTGCTTTTGGCAACGTCGGGCACGACGGGGCGCGCGAAACTCGTCGAGATCAGCGAAATGAATCTCGATTACTGCGTGCATTCGTATATCGACAAAATGGATTACGGAAAATACGAGACGGGCACAATACGTTACCTCATTGCAACGCCGTACTCTTCCGTTTACGGCCTGCTCATTCTCACCGTGTGCCTCGTCAAATCCTTTCCCGTCGTAACGATGTCGGGCGGTTTTTCTCTGCCGCGCTTTTATCAGACCGTGCAGGACTATAAGGTTACGCATAGCGAAGGCGGCACGATGACGGGGATTCTGATGGAGCAGACGGCGGGCCGTCCAATACCGTACGACGTTTCGTCCCTGCGCTATTTGGGGTTGGCGGGCAGCAAGATCGAGGAAGACGTACTGAAACGGCTGGCGGCGGCGTATCCGCGCATGGAGTTCTGGACGGGGTACGGCATGACGGAGGCATCGCCGCTCATCGCCAAACCCTATAAGGTCATGGACGCGCGAAAACTCGCCTCCGTCGGGACGGCGCTTCCCGGGGAAGAAATCCAAATCTTTGCGGACGGCGTTCTGACTGCCCGTCCGCACGTGATGGGAGAGATCGTCGTTAAAGGACCGAACGTGATGCTCGGTTACTATCGAAACGAGGAAGCGACGCGCGAGATCGTGCATGGCGGACGGCTGTACACGGGCGATATCGGCTATCTCGACGAAGAGGGGTATCTCTATATCTGCGGACGCGTCAAAAACGTGATCATCGTGCGCGGGTTCAACGTGTATCCCGAAGAAGTGAATCTTGTCTGCGGTCCAGCGGACTCGTCAGAGAGTGCGTCGTTTACGGCGAGAACGCGAAAGGGGAGAGCGAGAACGTATGCGCGGACGTGGTCGCACGCAATGAAAGCGTCCGCGCGGAAACGCTGCGCGCCTATTGCGCCGAACATCTTTCCGCGTATAAAGTGCCGCAAAAAATTTCGCTCGTCGAAACACTCGAAAGGACGGCGACGGGCAAGGTCAAAAGGGGAAAATAAATTTGGAACTGTTCGATTTTCAGGGGTTGAACTGCTATTCGAACTGCATCGTGAGCGCGGCGCACCGTTTGAAAGTAAATTGGGCGAACGCCTTTGTCTCCATGTGGTCGGAAACGGATTTTCGGTACGATCCCGTACGCAAGACGTATCTGTCGCGGCGCATGATCGACGATCTCGCGCGGTCGGGCGCGCAGATGCGCATATATCTGTGCGCGTCGCCGCAAGACGCGGAGGAGGCGTTTTCGCACGTCGAAGAGGGCGAAGTGTTTCTCGTCGGCATGGACGCCTTCGACCTGTCGTGGGCGCCTCTGTACAACTTGATGCACGGCCCACACTATTTCCTTGCGCAAAAGCGCGCGGAGGGTGAATTTCCGTGTTTCGATCCGACCTATTCTTTGCAAGGCGTTTCAATCTCGCAAAAAATCGTCCTCGAGCGCGCTTTCGATATCACGCGGCTGCGCAAAATTCCGCCTGCGCCCGATGATTCATGTCCGAAAGAGTGCGTGCGGCGCGAATGCCGCGCCGCCTTGAAGAGTCACCCGATTTTATTGCAGGCGTTCGGGCATCGTATCGAAGAATGCGCGGTGCGGGACGGGGAACGGGCGGCGCTTGCCGCGAGATATGCCGACGCTCTTATTTCCAACAGATATCTTTTCCGATATTACCTCGAAAAGCACCGGTTGATCGGCGCGCTCGATTTGTTTTCCGATAAAAAATTTTACGCAGAATGGACGGCGGTTAAAAACGGATTTTATAAAGTTTCCGTTTCCGCCGCGAAAGAAGCGCTCCTTTTCGAACTCGGCGAGCGAGTCGAGAGCCTGCTCGGCAGAGAAATGCGCGCGGCCCGGAAATTTTCCGAGAACGTATAAGAAAAATTTTTAAACTTTTTTTGTCGAAGCGGTTGAGCCTCGGCTACGCTCGATCAAAATTCGCTCGCGCTCTCTGCGGAAAATAAATAGAATCGGAAAAATAAGTCATACTATTTTCGGGAGGAAATGTATGGCTTATTCTTATAAGGGGAGCATCAGTTTCGGGCTGGTGTATATTCCCGTTACCTTGCACAGCACCATCAAAAACAACGATATAGGTTTCAACATGATCGACAAAAAGACCATGTCGCGCGTGAAATACAAAAAGACCTGCGCCGACTGCGACGGGCGCGAGGTCAGACAGGAAGATATCGTCAAGGGCTACGAGTACGAAGAAGGTAAATACGTGCTCTTCGACGAAAAAGATTTCGAAAAACTGAAATCGAAAAAGGACAAAAACATCACCATCGAGCAGTTCGTAAACCTTGCCGAAATAGACCCGCTGTATTTCGACAAACCCTACTACGTTGCGCCCACGGGCGCGGAAAAGGCGTTTTCCGTGCTTTTATCCGCCATGGAAGAGGAAGGAAAGGCCGCCGTCGCCAAGACTGTTTTGGGCACGAAAGAAACGCTCATCGCGATCCGCGCCAAAGACGGGCAGATGCTCCTGAATACGCTGTTTTTTGCGGAAGAAGTGACGAAAAACCCCGCGAAAGAGATCAAAAACGAGGCGAGCGAGGCGGAGATCAGGATGGCGAAGACTATCATCGAGAGCATGACGGGCAAGTTCGAGCCCGAAAAATATAAGGACGAATATCGCGAAAAGGTGCTCGCCGCCATCGAACAGAAAATTTCGGGCAAGGAGATCAACTCGCCCAGGGAAAGAAGCGAGGGCAAAGTCATCGACCTGATGGACGCATTGCAAAAGAGCCTCCTTGCGGTGAAAAAGCCCGCGGCGAAAAAAGCGGCGCCTGTCAAAAAAACTCCGCCCAAAAAGAACTCCGCCCAAAAAGAACAAAGCGCTGTAAACGATTAAAAATTCCGATATATTCTCCAAAACGGTTGAAAGCGCCGCAAGATTGTGTTAAAATAAAGCAAAAGGGAGATGCGACATGAAAAAATCTAAAATCTTTTGCCTGGCGGCGGTCGCCGTCCTGCTGTTTACTTTGGCTGCATGCGGCGGCTATACTTCCAAAATTTACGACAACGCGCAAAAATGGATCCAAAAAGACGTGTTGGAGAGCAACATGACGAAAGCGCCCGACGCGGAAGACTCCGACTTGCCGAAAGAGATCTGCCGTCTGATCGACAGTCGGGAAAAAAGCGACGAGTACTTTTCGGATCTGCCCGTAGACGTCGATTTTTCCAAAGAAAAGATGATCCTGTACTTTTATACCAGTCAATATATGGGGCGCAGTTATAAGATCCATAAAATGGACGAAATGGGAAACACGCTGTATCTCTACATCAAACCCGAACATAAAGACGTCGGGTCGGGCGACGCCTCCGTTCCCGCGCAGCGGTGCCTGCTCGTCGTCACGAATAAAACGAACGTAAAAAACGTGAACGTCGTCCTCGAAGAATAAAGGCAAAAAGAGTTGAACCGCGGTTCAACTCTTTTTAATTTTTAAACGCCGCTTGACAGGCCGTCGCTTGTATGTTAAAATTTGTAAGATTTCATTCGAGGAGAAATTTCATATGCAGTATCTGAAGAGCGGCTCTCTGTTTGCGGAAAAGGACGAAGAGGGGCGGTTCGTATACATAGGCACAAAGCCGGATCACGCGCCGTTGCCCGCATACTGTCGGGAACAGCCGTTCGCAATCGATTACGCGATCAACGAGCGCGGCGAGGAGATCTACGGCGCGGGAGAAAATTTTTCCCTGCGGGAGAGTTCCGAAAAGATTTCCGTCTATACGTCGCAGGACGAACGGGCGGAAGTGAAAGTATTGCAGAAGATCTATCGCGGCGTACTTTCGCAAAAGGTGACCCTCACCAATCGCAGCGGCGGGAAACTCTGTTTAAAACAGTTGTATAATCAATTCGGCGGCATTGCGACCGACTGCATATCCGACAATTATCTTACGCGCGCGGAGATCGGCGTCGTGCGCGGCGAGTGGGGCGGCGAAGGTCAGTTGCATTGGGAAAGTCCCGAAACGCTCGGACTGTTCCGCGCGACGGGCCACAATACCCGCTGTACGGGAGAAATTTGTTCCCCCGCCTCGTACACCACGCGAAAATATTCCCCGCTCGTATTTTTCCGCGATATAAAGACGGGCTGCGTCTGGGCGGTACAGCATCTCCCCGAGGGGCCGTACTGCATGGAGATCGGTCTCACGGACGCGGAACGCGTCGAGGGCAGCGCCTATAAAATAGCCTGCGGCGCGGGCAGCAGCGAAAAGCACGGCTTTCGGCTGTATCTCGCGCCCCGAAAAAGTTATACCTGCGCCGAAACGCTGATCACCTGCGCGCCGTCTTTGGAGGGCGCGATCGAAAATCTCAATGCTTACCGACGCCGTTATCTGAAAAAACATCCACGCGCGCCGCTCATGTTCAACGATTATATGAACAGCCTTTGGTGCAACCTGCGCGAAGATAATTGCCTGTCCCTCCTCGGCGCCGCCCAAGCCGCGGGCGCGGAAGGGTATTGTTTTGACGACGGCTGGTACCGCGCCGCCGACGTGAACGGAAGCACGCATCTGGGCGACTGGATCCCCTGCGACGAGCGGTTCGGCTCGCGCACCTTCGCCGAGATGATAGAGGAGATACGAAACCGCGGCATGATCGCGGGGCTTTGGACGGAGTTGGAAGTGTGCAGTCCGTTGTCCGACGCCGCAAATTTCCCCAAATCGTACTTTCTCACCAACGAGGGCGAGCGCATTTTCCGCTGCGGAAGATATTATTTCAATTTTGCCAATAAACAGGTGCGGGAATATCTCATGGGTCGCCTCCGCCGCATTTACGCAATGGGTATCCGCTATATCAAGAACGACTACAACGGACATCCCGGCTGCGGCGTAGACTGGAAGGGCGCGTCGCCTTACGCGGGGTTGGAACAGCACTGCCGCGCGGTGCAGTCGTTTTACCGCGCCGTGCGCAAAGAATTTCCCGATCTGATTTTGGAAAACTGCGCGTCGGGCGCCATGCGTGCGGACGGGCACATGATGGAAAATTTCGATACGCAGAGCATTTCCGACTGCGAGGAATACGACAAGATGCCCTCTATTATCAACGGCGCCGAACTGTGTCTTCTGCCCGAGCAGATCTCGGTGTGGGCGTATCCCTATCCGCGCGTATTCTGGGAAATGAACGGGGACGAATATCTCACGCCTGCGTATATCTCGGAAAGGAGCGACGGCGAAGAAACGATTTTCAATATGATAAACGGCATGATGGGCAATATGCTCCTGTCGGGCAAGATCGACGTCGCGGACGAGGAAAATTTTCAACTCATCCGCCGCGGCGTGGCGCTGTTGAAGGAATGGCGGCCGTTCGTGGACAATGCTTCGCCGATCTACCCGCTCGGCTGCGCGCGGCTTACCGACAGAAATTCCTTTGTCGCCCACGGTCTGAAAAGGGGAAAAACGGTCCTTCTCGCCGTATGGCGGCGCGAAGGGCAGGAGTCTCGCGTATTCGTGCCGCTCGGCAAAATCACCGCCGTGCGCGAACTGTACCCCTGCCGCGATCGCATTACGGAAAAGAGCGGAGACGGGATTTTCGTGACCCTGCCCAAACGCAATCAAGCGGTTTTGCTGGAAGTGACCGTGCGCTCCTGACGGCCTTGCGCGCAACATTTACGCTCTGAGATTTTGCCATTTTTTCCGAAATGCAAGGGGAGTCGTGTGTTCGTATCTTTTGAAAAGCGCGATAAAATATTCGGTGTTTTCGTAGCCGAGCATTTCGGAAATTTCCGAAACCGACCGATCCGAAAATCGCAAAAGTTCTTTTGCGTAGGAGATCCGTTTGGTGGTAACGTATTCTTTAAATCCGATGCCGAAATATTTTTTAAAATCGCGGCATAGTGCATATTTATTCCGTCCGAACGATTTTGCAAGCCGTTCCAGCGAAATCGTTTGGCAGAACCGCCGATCGATCTCGCCGCGCAGTTTCAGCATATGTTCGGGAACCGTATTGGGCGAAAAGGCAGCAGGCGTTCCCGAAAGCAGCAATTCCGAAAGCAGTTCGGACAACAGTCGGAAAGATAATATGTCGCTCTGGGGCGAGGGGCGGCGGTTGATTTCGTTGAGCCGCGTCATGATATTTACGCATTCTTCGGAACGGACTTTTGTGGCGACGCCCTCATTTTGCGCGGAGAAGTAATTGAAAAATCCCCGCGCGTCGGCGCCGTAAAAATGCACCCATAAAAAATCCCAGTTTTCTTTCGACTGCGCAAAATATTTATGCCGCGGTTTACAGTCGATGAAAAATACGTCGCCTTTCTTTAAGCAATACCGACGATTCTGGTATTCCAGCGCGCCTTCGCCCGATAAAGTCAAGAGTATCAAAAAGGAGTGCAGTCCCTCTCTTTCGGTAAAATACGGCTGAAACGTGGAGAATTTTCCCGTTTCCTGCACGTAGAAAAGAAAATTTTTCAATTCGTTCGAGGGCGTTACAAACAGTCGCTCCGACTCTTCGGTCCAACTGCAATTCAAATTTTCGAGGATCTGATTCATAATCGAATTATAGCAAAGAAAAAATTAGTTGTCAATAAAACTATATTTTTAATCAAATTCCCGCCTTGAAATCATGCCGCGATCGTGTTATAATACATGCGAAAACGATTGGCAGGGAGGGCTTTATGAAAGCAAGAGTCGGTATATATTCGGTGGGATTGGAAACTTACTGGAGTCAGTTTGCGGGCTTTTTCGAACGGGTGCAATTCTATAACAAATTCATCGCGGAAAAGATGAGCAAGACGGGCGCGGAAGTTTATAATTTCGGCGTCGTCGACAGCGAAGCGAAGGCGCGCGCCTGCGGCGAATATTTCAACGCCCAAAACGTGGATATCATCTTTCTGCATTGCGCGACCTACGCAACGAGCGCTGCCATCGTGCCCGTGCATAAGATTTGCAAGGCAAAGACGATTCTATTGAATTTGCAGCCGTGCCGTCACGTCGCGTATGAAACTACAACGACGGGCGAGTGGCTGGCGCATTGCAACGCCTGCGTCGTGCCCGAGATCTGCAACGCGTTCAACCGCTGCGGCCTGCAATATGAGGTGATCAGCGGATTATTGGGGCTGCCTGAAACGCCGAAAATTTCTTTGACGGACGAGAATACGGAAAATTCGCCCGAAGCGATCCGCGCATGGAAGGAGATCGGGCAGTGGATCGCTGCGGCCGGCGCGGTCCGCACTTTACAAAATACGCGTTTCGGCTTTTTGGGGAACACTTATTCGGGAATGCTGGATATGTACAGCGATTTCACCATGCTGACGGGGCAATTGGGATTGCACGTGGAAGTGCTGGAAATGTGCGATCTGAAAAGTTGTTACGATACGGTGACCGACGGCGACGTGCGCGGAATGACGGACAAGATCCGAGATTTTTTCCGCATTACGGGAGATTCTCCCTCCGAGCCGTTGGCGCGAAAGCCTTCCGCGGAACAACTCGAATGGTCTGCGAAAGTGGCGGCTGCACAGGAAAAACTGGTAAAGAAATTCAATTTGGGTGCGCTAGCGTATTATTACCACGGCGCGGAAGGAACGGAATACGAAACGCTGCAAAAGGGCTTTATCGTAGGTTTTTCCCTGTTGACTGCCGCGGGCGTGCCGTGCGCGGGCGAAGGAGATTTAAAGACGGCGATCGCCATGAAGATCTGCGACACGCTCGGCGTCGGCGGCAGTTTTTGCGAGATCGTTACGACCGATTACGATGACGGCACGATCCTGCTGGGGCACGACGGACCATTCCATATACAGATCGCGGAAGGGAAACCCATTTTGCGCGAAATGGGGCTGTATCACGGAAAACGCGGCGCGGGTATTTCCGTAGAGGCGAAGGTGCGCCGCGGCGACGTGACGAATCTGGGACTGACGCAGACGGGTGACGGGAAATTAAAACTCATCATCAGCGAGGGCGTTTCTACGGACGGGAAGATCATGACGATCGGAAACACGCAGACGCCCGTACGCTTTCCGACGGATCCCGATACGTACATGGAAACCTGGTTTGCCGAAGCGCCCACGCATCATTTCGCGATGTCCGTCGGCAAAAACGCGGCATTATTCGAAAAAGTAGCCAAACTGTTGGATGTTCAGTATATAGTTCTTTCATAAAAAAGCGGTGCGGCGTATTTACGCCGCACCGCTTTTTAAAATTATTTAGTTTTGCTATCATGCAGAGAGAGCCGTACGATGAGGTTGGCAACCTGTTCTGCGGGCATTTCGCAATCGGTTTTGACCCATTCGCGCAGAACCGCCGCGATGCCGTTAACATAGTAGGCAGCATAAAAAGGGCGTTCTTCTTTTGGGACCGCAAAGCGCTTCATGATCGGCTCGAATACATGGCGGTACATTTTTTTGACCGTACTGCCTGCATTCAGCGCGTACGGCTGGCGGAATGCCGCGCGCATCACGTGTTTGTTTTCGAAAACAAAATTTAAATAGGGGAGAAGATAATCGTTTGTCAGAAAAATCAGTTCGGAAAGCGGGCTTTCATCGATTTTTGATATGATCTCGGGAGTTTGCCCTTCGAAATACGAAAGAAATGTTTGATTCAGACGCTCTAAACTTTCGGCAAGCAGGCCATCCATCTTACGAAGCCCCTGCAATGCCGACTAAGCCGAGTACGATGCCGAACGCCGTCATCGCGACCGAGCCACTTCCGATGACCTGAATCTAAAGGCATATGCCGATGCCCAACATTAGCGCCGAAACGATGCCGAAAGTATAGGTAAATATTTTTGAGGGGCGCTTCGCCTTGGCGTCCAGTTTTTTCAGCGACAGTACCTTAGAAGTTGCCTTCGCCGCATACTCGTTTGCGATGGATTCCGCATAAATTTTGTCTGTGTTCAAGATTGTTACCTCCTTTTGATTACGGTAACATTGTAACACGCCTCTGCCTGATTTTGAACGATGTGACGAATTTGTTAACAGCATCTGTAAAAAGGATATATCGGATAATCACGATGACAAGTTAATGCGCGATAATGCGTAATATTGTCGTCACATTGGAAAATGTAAAGAACCTAAGCCGAGTATTCGACTTAGGTTCTTGATGGCGCAGAGAGAGGGATTTGAACCCTCGGTACCCTTACGAGGTACACACGATTTCCAGTCGTGCGCCTTAGGCCGCTCAGCCATCTCTGCAAAACTACCATATTATTTTATAGTGTTTTACAGTTTTTGTCAACGGTTTTTAAGGGCGCATTCAAGAAAATTATTTATAATGGGCAGTTTGTCATATGTGCGCGCGGATGAATCGCCGTCAGAGAAATTTCCGGGCTGAAACAGGGGGGAGAACGAAATTATATTTTTCGGATATTTAATTTGGAATAATGACCGCAGACGGCGAGCGTGTAGTTCCCGATCTTAAAGCAGAGAACGGGAAGTTCCTGCAAATTGCCGCAATAGTGGATCTTTCCTTTGCAGTATTCCACGCGCCGCCAATCGGAGGCGAGCGTTAAGCCGAGATATTTGATATACGCCTCGCGCGCGGTCCAGTGCTCGTAAAAATCGCCCGTGCAATGGATCTCGCGCTTTTCCCGCTCGGAAAATTTGGAAAGTACGGCAGGGCGCGCCTTGCCGTCCAGACATTCGCAGTCCAGGCCGACCTGACGTTTTCCTACGGCGAGCGCCAAAAGCCCCTTGCTGTGCGTGGCGTTGAAGAAAACTTTGTCGCCTTTTATGTAGGGCTTGCCGTTAATCGATTTACAAATTTCCGCATTTGGTATATTATAATACTTGTGAAGAATTTGCTTGATAAATTGTTCCGTGTCCGTTTGTTCAAACGTATAAAAAATATCTACCATATCTGTATTATATCATAAATCGCATAAAAATCAAGGAGTTTTTGAAAATGAGCAGAGCTGACTTGGCAAAGTCCAACTTCATGAAAGGGTATAATTGTTCGCAGGCGGTTTTGTTGGCGTTTGCCGACCTTGCGCATCTCGACGAAGAAACGGCGCTGAAAATTTCCTCATCGTTCGGCGGCGGCATGGGCCGCATGCGCGAAGTGTGCGGTACCGTGAGCGGCATCTTTATGGCGGCGGGCATGATCTTTTACGATGCGGGCGCGCCCGCGGCGAAAGAAAAGAGCAATCAGTACGCGATCGTGCAGGAACTGGCGCGGCGCTTTAAAGAGAAAAACGGCAGTATCATCTGCCGCGAACTTTTGTCGGGCGTCCATACCGATTCCACGCCCGTAGCCGAAGCGAGGACGGAAGGCTACTATAAAAAGCGTCCGTGCGCGGATCTTTGCTACGACGCCGCCGAGATCCTGGAAGATTATCTCCGCGAACGGGGCGTCATCGGCGAATAATTTCACACCCTCCGTCTCTTGTCGCATATACTGATAAAAAGCGATTCGGGAGGTTACAGGTGTCAGGTTTACAAGTGGATCTGCCTTATCCGAGCACGACGGATTTTATGCGCGACGAGTGCAGCGTGCGCATCATTTCCCCCGCCTATGCGGGCGGCGCGAGCGAGATGACGGCGATTTTACAATATATTTATCATGCGGTGCATTTCGACTGTGCGGGAAACAAAAAATTCGCACGTATATTGCGGGATATCGCGATCACGGAAATGCATCATTTGGATATGCTGGCGGAAATGTTCTGCGCGATGGGCGTGAGCCCGGTTTACAGCGCGTGCCCGCCGTGCCTTTGCGATTTTTATTCGACGCGCAACGTCAGTTATTCCTGCACGCCGCAGCGCATGATCATGGACGACATCAACGGGGAGCGCGAGGCGATCCGCGATTACGAGAGGATGCTCTGCAAACTGAAAAACGAGCAGGCGGGCGCGGTGATCTCCCGCATCATTCTGGACGAACAACTGCATTTGGAAACATTGAAACGTATGCTCGACGAACTCGTGAATTGCTGAACGAAAAGCGGTAGAATTACCGCTTTTTTGTTTTTTCGGGCATATATTTCCAATATCGCACGGGCATATATCCCTTCATCTGTTTTTCGTGCGGGCGTTCGGCAATGTTCACCGATTCGTAATATTGGATCCAGAGCGCCTGAAAAGCTTCCTCATAATCGGATAACTCAACGCTGACTTCGTCGTCCGTCCGTACGAGAACGCAGTCTTTTTGATTATAAAGCGCGGCGAGATTCCGTTTGGTATCGTGAATGATAAACGGCTGGTTTTTCAAGCGCGCGGTAAAGTGGGGGACGAGCAACTCCAAAATATCGTTGTCCGATTCGAAGGGGGCGTAAAAGACGCCGTTTTTTCCCTCCATAAAGCGTAGAAACCCCGACATCAGGTGGATCTCGCCGCGCACCTTTCGCACCGATTCCATGGCGGCAATGACGGCGGGCTCGGACAAGCGGTCGCGCGCGGGCGCTTTGAGGCGCACGATGCGCCTAAGATATTCGAGCGCGATCTGCTCTTTCCGCGCGTCTCCCCGCCGCAGGATCAGATCGATCTCCTCTTCGGCGTGTTTGTCGAACCGGCGCAGTTTTTTCAGTACCCGTTCCGCTTTTTCCGCATCCGCCCGCACTTCGACGACGTTGCTGTCGAAAGCGAGTTGTACGTTTTTCTGCGAGGTGACGGCGCAGTTTTCGTCCGCATAGGCAGAAAAAACCGCGGTATAAAAACATTGCGGGGTACCGTCCACGAGATATATATTCATAATTGCCCCGTCAGTGCGCTCAAAGAGAGTTCGGGCGTGGAAAACATGGACAACTGCTCGTATTTCTCGCTTTTTTCTTCGAGCATGAGCATGGTACGCACGTTGGAAATATTTTCGCTGCCGTAAAACTTGCCCTTGCAGGTGATAAAATGCCTTGCGCGTTTCAAAACGATGCGCATTTTGGCGAGCATCTCGAAATCCAGAGCATTGTATTTGCGCGCTTTCATGATCTTATAGGCGCCGATATTGCCGATGCCAGGCACGCGCAGCAGCATTTCCAGCGGGGCCGTATTGACTTCCACGGGAAATAACTGCATATTTTTGAGCGCCCAGGCGCATTTCGGATCGTATTCTTCGGGCAGATTTTCGCCGTCGCCCGCGATCTCGCCCGCGTCGAACCCGTAAAAACGCATGAGCCAGTCCGCCTGATACAGTCTGTGTTCGCGCAGCAGCCCCGCGCTTTTCGCGGGCAGGAGAGAGTGCGCCACCACGGGAATATAGGAGGAATAGTACACGCGCTTCAAGGAGAATTTACGGTACATCGCCTCGCTGAGTTTTAAAATTTCGCCGTCCGATTCGGGCGAGGCGCCCACGATCATCTGCGTCGTCTGCCCCGCGGGCAGAAATTTTTGGCGCTTGCCCTTTTCTTCGTTCGCCTCCCGTTTTTCCAGCGCGAGTTGTCGCATGGGCAGAAGTACGCTCTCCTTGTTCTTTTGCGGCGCCAGAAGTTTCAGGCTTTTTTCCGACGGTAATTCCACGTTATAACTCATGCGGTCGGCGTACATCGCCGCGCGCGAGGTGAGCAGGCGGTCGGCGTGGGGAATGCCTTTGAGATGGATATAGCCGTTGAAATGGTAGACTTCGCGCAGTTTGACGACCGTTTCCAGCATTTTTTCCATGGTCGCGTCGGGCGAGCCGTCCACGGCGGAGGAGAGGAACAGCCCCTCTATATAATTTCTTTTGTAAAAACTGACGACGAGTTCGCAGATCTCGTCGGGCGTGGCAGAGGCGCGCGGCACGTCCGCCTCCGCGCGGTTGGGACAGTACAGGCAGTTGTACGCGCAGCGGTTGCTCAAAAGGATCTTTAAAAGCGAAATGCAGCGGCCGTCGGGCGTGAAAGAATGGCAGATGCCGCACGCCGCCGCATTGCCCATGCCGTCCTTCGTGTTCTGCCGCCGCGAGCCCGAAGAAGAGCACGATACGTCGTACTTGGCGCTTTCCGTTAAAATTTTCAGTCTTTCTATATCGATCATATCACAAAAATCCGAACAAATGTTTATATTTTGATTATAGTACGCCAAAAGGTAAAAGTCAAATGATTTCCGAAAAAATTTTACTTTTTCACTTGTTTTTCATCGCCTTATGGTTGTATAATAATATTGGGCGTTTATAATGAACCGACAGCCTGCAAAGGCAAATTACGGAGGATAGGAAAATGCGAGTTTTGATTGTGGACGACGAGGCGATGATACGCAACGTATTGAAAGAATATGTGGAATTCGAGGGCAACGAGGCTTTCGAGGCGTCCGACGGGATGCAGGCGGTAAAGTTGTGCAAGGAAAACGATTACGACATTATTTTGATGGACGTGATGATGCCCATGCTCGACGGGTTTTCGGCGGTCAAGGAAATTCACAAGAGCAAGGATATTCCCGTCATCATGCTCTCCGCGCGCGGGGAGGAATACGATAAACTGTTCGGGTTCGAAATGGGCGCGGACGATTACGTGACCAAGCCCTTCTCTCCCAAAGAGGTGATGGCGCGCATCGCGGCGGTCACCAAGCGGCACAAGGCGGGCGCGGCGGGGCAAAAGAGAGAGATCGAAAAATTCGAAGGGCTGGAGATCGACATGAAGGGCCGCAACGTATACGTGGACGGGCAGAAACTCGAATTGACGCCCAAAGAATACGAACTTTTATTTTATCTCGTAAAAAACAAGGGCATCGCGCTCTCGCGCGAAAAACTATTGTCCGACGTATGGGGCTTCGATTTTTACGGCGACGACCGCACGGTGGACACGCATATCAAAATGCTGCGCAGCAATTTGAAAGAATACAGAAAATTTATCGTTACTTTGCGGGGACTGGGTTATAAATTCGAGGCATGAGGCAACATCGGCGTTTCAAAAGCATTAATTTCATATTGTGGGTCAGTTTTCTCGCGTTTGCTGCGTTCATACTCATCTTGACCTGGGTTTTCCAGATCACGCTTTTGCGTACGTTTTTAACCGTACAGGTCAAGGACGAGTTGGAATCTTTCGGGAGAGAGATCTATCAGACGCTGGAAAGAATGTCGCCGCAGTCCTCGCAGGTGATCGACGGCTATATCCTCTCCAAAGAAAACGATAACCGCGCCACGGATATTTTTATCCTGAATTTGGAGGACGGGGGAAAACTGCACCCTTCTTCCGAGGACGGGCAGTTGGTCACGGGCGTCGCTTCCGATCAGTTCGAAAAGGTCAAGGAAAAACTGGCGGACAGTCCCTATGGGGACAGCGTCATCGTCCAGATTTCCGGCTCCTCCTACGTCTATGCCGCCAAAATGGCGATGATGACGGCGGGATCGCCCGAAGTGACGGACGTCTGTCTGTATATCAGTTATTCCACCGTTCTCGCGGATAAGACCGTGGGCAATATGCAGTTGCAACTCGTGCTCATTTCGCTCATCGTCATTTTTGTCGCCCTGATCATTTCTGGATTGTTGTCAATGGAACTTACCAAACCTATTTCCCAGATTTCCCGCGCCGCCAAGCGCATGGCGACGGGCGATTATTCGGTGGATTTCCAGGCGCAGTATTCCTATGCGGAAATGAACGCGCTCGCGGAAACGCTCAACTACGCGAAAGAGGAGATCAGCCGCGCCGACGAGTTGCAAAAGGAAGTGCTCGCCAACGTGACGCACGATTTAAAGACGCCGCTCACCATGATCAAGGCATACGCCTCGATGATACAGGAGATCTCGGGCGACAACCCCGAAAAGCGCGAAAAGCACACGCAGGTAATCATCGACGAAACAGACCGTCTTACAGCGCTCGTCAACGATATCCTCAAGATGTCCAAGATCCGTTCGGGCATGGACACGCTGAAAACGGAAGAGTTCAACTTATCGGAATTCATTCATACCGTTCTCGAACGCTTTGAATTTCTCACGGAAACGCAAGGGTACACGATCGTGCGCGACATAGACGACGAACTGTACACCCGCGCCGACAAGGATAAGATCGAGCAGGTCGTGTACAATCTCATCGGCAACGCCGTCAACTATACGGGTGACGACAAAAAGATCACCGTTTCCCTCCACAGAAAAAACGAAAAGATCCGCTTTTCCGTCACGGATACGGGCAAAGGCATTCCTCCCGAGGAATGTTCCACCATCTGGGAGCGCTATTACAGTTCGGCGGAAACTCATAAACGGCCCATCAAGGGTACGGGACTGGGGCTCTCCATCGTAAAGACCATTCTCGTGAAACACGGGTTCGGGTTCGGCGTGGACAGCGAAGTGGGCAAGGGCAGTACGTTTTTCGTCGATTTCCCCGATTTATAAAAGAAGGGCGTACGCCCTTCTTTTTCTTGGTAATAAACGCTTGAAAAAAAGAGCGGGAAATGTTACAATACTGTTTATGAAAACCATTGTTGCAGCAAGCGGAAACAAAGCGAAGATCCGCGAAATTCAAGAAATTTTTCAGGGCTTTACCGTGATTCCCATGCAGGAAGCGGGCTTTTGGGGGGACATCGAGGAAAACGGTTCCACCTTTACGGAAAACGCGCTCATCAAGGCGCGCGCGGTCAGCGAAAAATTGGGCTGTATCGCACTTGCGGACGACAGCGGTCTGTGCATGTACGCGCTGCGCGGCGCGCCCGGCATTTACAGCGCGCGGTTTTGCGGCAGGCACGGCGACGATAAGGCGAACAACCGTCTGCTGCTCGAAAAACTGTCCGACGAGACCGACCGCCGCGGCTATTTCGAAAGCGCGGTCGCCATTTGTTTTCCCGACGGGCGCACGCTCACCGCGTCCGGCCGTACTTTCGGCGTCATTTTACCCGAAGAACATGGTGAGAATGGATTCGGTTACGATCCGCTGTTTTTCAGCACCGAGATCGATAAATGTTTCGGGATCGCGAGCGCGGAGGAAAAGAACGCTGTTTCTCACCGAGGCAGGGCTCTGCGCGCCTTGGCGGAAAAGATGCGGGCCGAAGGGATTTTATGAAAACGGTGGTCGTGATCTCCGATACGCATCGGAACGTCGCGCCGCTTTCGCAGATTTCTCAAGTCCTGTCTGAATGCGACATCATTGTGCATCTCGGGGATATGGCGTCCGACGCGCGCGAACTGATGCGCACGTATCCCGAAAAGACGTACGTTTTGGCGGGCAACAACGACTTTTTCGGCGGCGCGGACGAAGTTGTGATCGATGTGGAGGGACGCCGTATATTTGCCTGTCACGGGCACAGATACGGCGTAAAAAGCGGTACGGAAAGACTTGTCGCCGCGGCGAAAGCAAAACTGTGCGACATTGCGCTCTACGGTCATACGCACGAGGCTGAAACGAGGGAAGAGAACGGCGTACTTTTGATCAATCCCGGCTGTATGACGCGGTATTCTTATAAAAAGAGTTATTGTTATCTCGTTGTCGAAAAAACGAAAGCGGTCGCGACGCTTGTCGAAATTCCCGAACGGGGATAGGTTTCGGCGGTGAGAAAATATTATTGGAAAAATCTGAAAACAGAATGAAAAATGTTTGACAAGAAACTCGCATTTTGGTATAATCCTATATGCGTTGTGCAGATGCGGGTGTAGTTCAATGGTAGAATTCCAGCCTTCCAAGCTGGTTGCGTGGGTCCGATTCCCATCACCCGCTCCAAATACACAAGAGAGATAAGAGCGTCATGTATGCGCCTGTAGCTCAGTTGGATAGAGCAATGGCCTTCTAAGCCATGTGTCAGGAGTTCGAATCTCTTCAGGCGCGCCAAATTTTATGGCGGGTGTAGCTCAGTTGGTTAGAGCGCCAGATTGTGGCCCTGGAGGTCGTGGGTTCGATTCCCTTCGCCCGCCCCATAAAATTTCATTGGGGTATAGCCAAGCGGTAAGGCACCGGATTTTGATTCCGGCATTCGTAAGTTCGAATCTTGCTACCCCAGCCATTTTTGCAAACAAGTTATTACGGTCCATTAGCTCAGCTGGCAGAGCACGTGACTTTTAATCACGGTGTCCCGCGTTCGAATCGCGGATGGATCACCAATATGCACCTTTAGCTCAGTTGGTAGAGCAACTGACTCTTAATCAGTGGGTCCCCGGTTCGAGCCCGTGAAGGTGCACCAGAAACGACAGAGATTGAACCCGAAATATCTATTCGTAAACGGAATAGCGGGTTTTATCGCTGAAAGGTAAGGAAAAAGCACAAGGTTAAAATGCCTTGTGCTTTTTCTGTTCCCACCCAAGAGATACCCACCCAGCGAGCCGCGCTAAAACGGACTTTCGCCGTCGTCGACAATCGGTATAAGTGTAAGTGGCTTTTCTTGTAGTTTGCCCGTATGCTTGCTTACGGGCGTTTCCTTGCTTATGTCAAAATTATATACCGCCGTTATTCGCCGTAAGAACGCCGCCCAAGTTTTCGGTTCGGTCTGCTGTATATTTGTGTATTGTTCAGATAGCGGAATATTTGAAACGATATACACGGTTTCATAGCAAGCAACGCGGTTAAAATGCCGTCCGCGTATTCGTATCGGTTGCCCGTCCAAGTAGTCCAATATTTCCGAGATTTTGAACGAACTGCGGAACTCGTCCAAAAATAAGACCTTTTCGCCGTTGTAATCGTCAATCCAACCAAATTCATAGTTTGTCGTTCTGTACACGTCGTCATAGCCGTGTTTACTGTAAACGTAACTTGTTTTGCCGCAACCCGCCGAGCCGTAAATGTAATATACTTGCATTTGTCTGAACTGCCTTTTGTACTTGTTTTCCAAATATGCTTGTCTGTATTCTTTCGCCCATTTCATAACCCTAATAAAGCGGTTGCCGTGCTTTTTAGATAAGTCGTAAAAATTCACGTCGTTTTCTATATCGCGCATTATGTCGGTTAAATCGGTGCGTTCGCCGTCCTCTATGAACTCGCCGTATTCGTAATATGTCGGACTAATTCTCGTTTCCTCGTCCATACAGTATAAACGGGCTTGTGAGCGTTTTCCTCTGCGTTGTTCAATATGCGCGTCAACGCCGATAGTTGATTTTGATAGGTACTTTTTAATGGTGGTAAACCATTTAGGTTGCGTAAACTCAAAATACCCTTGATAATGTTCCGTTCCCGTTTCGGGGGCTTTTTCTCTTTGAAAAACCACATAGCGCAAGTCCGATACCGTTTTCAAATATTCTAAAAATTCTTGTTCCGTTTGTACGGGGTTATTTACGGTAAAGCACCAATCGCGAGCTTGCTTATTCTTTTTAGGCTTTTCGTCCGTTTCGTCCATAACGGAATAGTCTATTTTAATTTTGTTATCGTCCATAATAAAAACTCCCTATAATGCCGCCAATGCGTTACACTATGACATAGTGGCGTGGTAATACTATACGCCACACGCGGGCGGCAAGCCGCCCGCGCATATTGCCGTTTTGTTTGCGTTTGTAAAATAATCGCTTAACTGCTTTTCGTTGCGCTTAATCATCAATGCCGATATGCGGTATATAACGCTTTCTTGCGTTTCCGTCATACCGCTTTTATTGATTTCAGATACCTTGACATACAAGGGTACGTTTATCATAGGCGAACCGTCTTTATTGCGTAACGCGATATACGCAACCGCTTGATAATATTCTTTTTCCATAGCCTACGCCCCCAAATGTTTCCGTAAATGCTTATACGCTGTTTTCATTTGTTGCGATATTGCCGATTTCGATAACCCTTGTTCTTTTGCGATAGCGCGGAATGTCATACCCTCGAAGTATGCTTTATGTATGAGTTCCCGACGCTTGTCCGTAAGGTATAACATTGCTTTTCTTATGCTTGCGATATTCTCTTTTCGTATGTATAAATCGAGCGGGTTTTCCGTGCGCGTGTCCTCGAAGTCTATACCCATATCGGTAAAGTAATATAAAGAGGTATGTCGCCGCGTTTCCCGCCAATGATTGCGTTTTTCTTGCTGTACCAATTCCATATATATTTTGTAAAATTCTTCTGTAACCTCAACTTCATTAGTAGTGCCGTCCGCAAATTTGTATTTGATTACTTGCATATAGATAGCCCTCCGTTTATAAGCGCGGCAAGGCATTGAGTTAAGGTTTTTATAAAAATCTTTTGTAAATAAAAAAAAGCCCGACAAACTTTCAGACTTGTTCAGTCTTAAAAATTTGTCGGGCTTTGCTCTTTCATAGAGAGCCTTAACACCTGTAACAAATGCCAGCCGTAAACGTGCGTGCGATTACTGCCCAATATTTCAATTTGAGGGGTGGGCGTTTGTTATGAGGTGTTGCATAAAAAAAGAATTGAGTGCGCCATTTACTGCTCCCGAAAGTTTTTTATTGTTTTACTTTCGTACACTCAATTCTTTATTTGTGATAAAGTTTTATTCGGTTGTTATGCTTTTTCCGATATGATTTTTAATATCGTGATTTCCTCACCCTTGACCGATATGACTAATTTTAATTTACATTTCGGGCAAAGTATTTCCGCGTTCGAGCCGTCGCCTAACTTGAATAATTTATACCCGCAGTCGGGGCATACAATGTAGTTTGTCATAATTCACTTTCCGTTGATTTTATATCGGTGCGTTTCTTAATCTCAAAATCAAAAAATAAATATAACCCAAGCACAGCAGTAAAACCGACAGCGGCAAACGTACTAAATCTTTCGGGAATACCAAAATAGTCTTTTGGTACTACATTTGTACCGATAGCACCTATAAGCATAATTGCCAATGCAATGGTTGCAAGTATAGCGATTAAACGGTGCTTTTTATCACGATAACCGCCAATCATAATCATTACTAACGCGGCAATGGACAATAAAACTACAAATACGGTTACAACATAAATGTGCATAATATCTTGAAAAGTGCCACCGTTTCCGCTGTCAGATAAAGGAAACATTTTATAGCCGACAGCCGAAAGCCAAGTCATAGCAGTAAACAAATAAATTCCAATACGAATATTTTTATTAAATTTGCCTTTTACAAAAATACATACCAATGTAACGCATACAACACTACACACGTCATAAAGTGCCGATAATTGCCCCCATAAAACCCTTGACGGTGCGTTACTTGCGCTTAAATCGCTAACGGCTTGCGAAAGTCTGTTATAATCGGGGTATGCAAGCGGCGAAAATACAACAGCCGCAAGATAAGACAAAAATGCTACAATACCTAAAAGACCTAACCAATTTACAAAAGTTTTTTTCATAGTAATTGCTCCTTATAATAAATAGTTCTAAACTGTTTAACGTGCAGTTCTAATTTTTTCATAACGTCTAATTCACTAATTTTTTGCTCATCAAAACTTGTTAATAAAACAAATATTGGCGAGTAAAAATGAAGTGCTACAATTTCTGGTGATACATCAATTATTGTTCCAGCCGCTATAAGCCCCTTAAAAATTTCAGTATGATATGCAAGAACATTATCAAAATACAAAGTCTTATAAAGTAACCCGATTTCTTTATTGCGGAATTGCTCCATTGTTAAGATTTTACGAAACTTTGACGCGCGTTCGTCTTTTGCAAAATACATAAAGAAACTATTGCATATCATTATTAAATCATTTTCGGATATTGTTTTATATTTATCTATCATTTTTGATAAATCGCTTTGCACGTTAATCGACATTGCAAAAGCATTATACTCGTTGTTCATTTGTTCCAATAAACTATCGAATATATCTTGTTTCCCTTTGAAGTGCTTATATATTGCACTTTCCCTTATACCAACTTCTTGCGCCAAATCGCGTAAACCTACTCCGTCATAACCACGTTTTGAAAATAAGTTTAACGCAGCATCTAAAATTAAAAGTTTTGTATCTTTTTGTTTCGGCATAATATCTCCTTGACAAGTTATCGTTTGTTCACTATAATTATAGTTATCAATCGTTCACTTGTCAAGTGGATTGAAAGAATTTAATAAATTTTGGCATATTTTTTTGTTATTCGCTTGTGCTTACCGCCTTGTGGCGAGGTATCACCGCCTTGCAAAATTGTCAAGGGCGGCTATTTATCTCCCGTTAGGCATAAACCGCCGACCCCTACGGGGCAAACCCTTGACAATTTTACTTCGGCGGCGTTTTTGGCTGATTAAGGCGGGTAAGCACCAAAGCGAACAACAAAATTTTTAAGCCGCAGTCCGCAACGGACGGCGCAAAGGAGCAAACTATGAACAAAAACGCAGTCATTTATGCACGTTATTCGTCGCAAGGACAAAACGAGCAGTCAATCGAGGGGCAAATTCGCATTTGCACCGAGTACGCCGAAAGTCAAGGCTACACCGTTGTTAAAGCGTATAAGGACAAAGCCCGTTCGGGAACGAACGACCACCGCCCCGACTTTCAAAAAATGATAGCCGACGCGGACAGCGGCGCATTCGAGCAAATCATTGTTTACAAATTCGACCGTTTCGCCCGTAACCGCGTGGACAGCATAATGTACAAAGCGCAGTTAAAAAAGCGGTACGGAATAAGGGTTGTTTCCGCGACCGAACCCGTCAGCGACGACGAGGGCGGCGAGTTCTATGAAATGTTTTTGGAGTGGAACGACGAAAAGTATTCGCAACGCCTTTCCAAGCGCGTACACGACGGACTTGACACAAGCGTTAAAAACGGCACTTATTGCGGCGGTACGCTCATTTACGGGTATAAACTCATAGACACCGACAAGCGCGGCAACAAGGGCATTATACACCGCGTAGCCATAGACGAGGAAAAAGCCGAAGTAGTCCGTTTCATATTTACGGAATACGCGCACGGAACGCCCAAAAAGGAAATCGCGGACGAGTTAAACAAGCGGCATATACTTTACAAGGGCAAGCCGTTTACATACCGCACGTTTGAAAACTGGTTGAGCAACCGCAAGTATACGGGCGAATGTATGCACGGAACGAGAGTTTGCGACCACACATACCCCGCAATCATAGACAAAGCCACTTTTGCGGCGGTGCAAAAGCGGCTTGAAAAGAACAAAATATTAGCGGGTGCAAATTCGGCGGTTGAGCCGTACATACTTACGGGAAAAGCGTTTTGCGGCTACTGCGGCGACAGTATGACGGCGGGCGGCGGTACGAGCCACACGGGGCAAAAACATTACTATTATATTTGCCACAGCAAGCGAAAAGGCGGTTGTCATAAATCGAGCGAGAACAAAAACAACCTTGAATTTACGGTTGCAAGCGCGGTTTACGACTTTTTGAGCAGACGGGAAAACTCCGAACTTGCCGCGCAAGACACGATTAACTATTACGAAAAGCGCACGGGCGAGGACAGTTTGCGGAGCATTGAGGCGCGCATACGCCACGAAAAGGACGAGGCGGAACAACTGACCAACGCTTTTATTTTAGCGCGTAACGATATGTTGCGGGCGAACATAGAGCGGAAAATGCAAGAGATTGAAATACTGATAAAGGACTTATCTGCAAGCAAGGCGCAAATAGAACTCGAACGGGGCAAGAGATTTACGAAAGAAACAATCGTTGATTTTATTGCCGAAATGATGAAAGGCGACCCCGCAGACAAGGAATACCAAAAGACACTCATTGACAACCTTGTTTACAAAGTGTTTGTCTATGACGACCACATTATAACTTATCTGACTTTCGGCAATGAAAAGGACATAAAAGAAATAAGCCTTGCCGATAACGACAAGGCTATTGACGAATTAAAGGTTCAACCTTTATCGTCTTTGGTGCACCAAAATCCCTATATATTGTGTATTTTAAATGGATACCACAATATATAGGGATTATTTTTTAGAATTTACTAATAGAAAGGCAAAATAAATTGAAAAAATGTCAAATTTGATGTCAAAAAGCGCGGTGATTTGGTGTCAAAAACTTCTCGGATCTTATCTGAAGTGCTGACCACATAATGTTCTTGCGTATGAGTGTAAATATTTTCGGTGGTGTCGAGATTAGCGTGCCCCATTACGTATTGGCGTATTTTTCCTGGAATGCCTGCTTCTTCAAGCCGTGTGTTATAGGTGTGCCTTAGAATATGGCAAGAAACACGAAAACCGATGGCAGACGAAACATCTTGCAAAGATTTCGACACCGCATTGTAAGAGATAGGGAACAAATCATCCGAAGTGATCGATTGTAGTTCTTTGCTGATTGAATTTGGAAATGGAACATTGCGGATACCTGCTTCAGTTTTAGGCTTGTCTTGTACAATTCTTTCAGCCTTTATAAACACTCGCTCGTGCTGGATACCGTACACCTCCGTGAAAGGGGGAGCGGTTTCGGGAAGGAGGAACCGCTCGCGGAAGCCTTCGACCGCTTGCTGCGCGCCGAATACAAAGGGGAACTGGCGGTGCAGTATCGCTTTCGGGTACGCGGCTGCGGAAAAAACTTTTGCTGCGGAGGGAGAAAGGCCGTTATAAATCGTCATTCCTGAACGGAGTGCCTTTAACTTTTCACGACAGTCCGTTCGACGTGCGTTTCGAAGAGGCGGACATCCGCGGTTTTATCCGCGAAGGCGAAAACGAATATGTGAACGAATTGGATTTTTATGAAAGGCCGCACGTGTTCTGGGCTCTGTACGACCGCGAAGCGACGAGAGCGTGCGCAACTGTCTGTGGTACGATACAGAACTGGAAAACGTCTATCTCACGGGGGATTTTTCTGTGGATAAGGACAGGGCGCTCGTGCGGTTCATTCCTCCCGAAACGATGGGATCGCTTCAGGAGAAAGGATTTCCGAATTTTGCGGGCAAAGTAAGTTTTTGCGCGCATATTTTCGGCGAGTCGAAAAGAGCGAAACTGACTATAGAAGGGAATTTTTGCGTTGCGGAAGTCCGCGTGAACGGCCGCGAGGCGCCCGCCTGCGTGCTGACAAACGAAACGATTATTTCGTTGGCGGAGGGGAAAGACAATCTCGTGGAAATAACGCTGATTTCTTCCCTGCGCAACCAGTTCGGCCCGTTCCATTGCAAGGAAAGGGAGGAGAACGGCGTTTTTCCCGTCCATTTTACCATGCGAGGGCTTTGGGATCACGGAAATTGCGCTATGTACGATCCCGCATACCGTTTAAGACCTTTTGGTGCGGAACATGTTCGGATCGCTTTTGAAAATTAAAAAGAACACCGATTGAAAAATCGGTGTTCTTTCGTTTTGAAACGTTTACTGGTTTTATTCTTTTTCGTCGGGAATTTTCTGTATTTCTCTGATCAGTTCTTCCGAGGCGGTAGACTGGGGATAACAGGGGTTGTACAGCATACAGATATAGCGCGCGGGCAGTTCTTCTGTAAGCGGTATGCGGAACACTTCGCCGCGTCCGACGGCGTCTTCCGCCATTGCCTCGGGAACAAAGCCCAGTCCGAGGTTATGCTGTATCATCGGCACGAGCAGATCAGCGCCGTCCGCCTCCGCGTCGGGCGTAATGATAAGGTTCCTTTCGGCAAACCTGTCGTCGATGAACTTCCGAAGTTGCATGCCGTGGCGCAGGCACACGAACGGATAGCGGATCAGATCCTGCACGGAGAGCGTCTTTCCGCGCAGATCGTCGAAATCCTTTCCCGCGATAAGAATATCGTGGAACTTTTTGATCCTCGATATCTTAAACGCGCCCGAGGCATTGAACGGTGTGGAAACGAAAGCGAGGTGAACCAGCCCGTTTTTCAGTTTTTCGAGCGTACCGTTGTTCGAGCCCGTCAGAATTTTCAGCCGCACGTTCGGATATCGGGAGTGGAACAGATCGAGCGCGTCGAACAAAAAGACGTGCAGACTCGTGACCGACGCGCCGATATAGATCGTGCCCGTTTCCCCGACGGCGCAGCGGCGGATCTCGTCCTCGCCCCGTTCCAGTTGGTTATAGGCGATGCTTACGTAGTCGAACAGAGTTTTGCCTTCCTGCGTGAAATCCATGCCTGCCTGACTGCGCACGAACAGTTTGCATTCGAGTTCGTTTTCCAGTTTTTGAATGATGCGCGTCACGGCGGGCTGGCTTGAATACAGCATCTGCGCGGCTTTCGTGATGCTCTTGTATTTCCCTACGTAATAAAAAATTTTATAATATTCATAATTGATCATGTCCATTCTCGGCCATAATATTTGAGTATGGCAGTAATGCTTTATTATCATTTTACATTATAGCATTTTGGGTTTATAATGTAAAGCGAGAAAGGTAAGATAATTTTTATTTAATATAAGGAGATACCATGAATTACAGAGAAGAGTCGTTGAAAAAACATGCCGAATGGAGAGGCAAGATCGAGACCGTCGTGCGCGTTCCCGTCGAGAGCCGCGAAGACCTCTCGCTCGCATACACGCCCGGCGTTGCCGAGCCTTGTATGGCGATTCATGACGACGTCGAAAAGAGTTTCGATTTAACGCGCCGCTGGAATACCGTTCCGGTGATCACAGACGGCACCGCCGTTCTGGGGCTCGGCGATATCGGTCCCGAAGCGGGTATGCCCGTCATGGAAGGCAAATGCGCCTTGTTCAAGGCGTACGGCGGCGTGGATGCGTTCCCCATCTGCCTGAGGACCAAAGATACCGAAGAGATCATCCGCACCATCGAACTGATCGCGGGTTCTTTCGGCGGCATCAATCTGGAAGATATTTCCGCGCCCCGTTGTTTCGAGATCGAACGGCGTTTGAAAGAGGATCTGGATATTCCCGTATTTCATGACGACCAGCACGGCACAGCCATCGTGACCGCAGCCGCGCTCATGAACGCTTTAAAACTTGCGGACAAGAAGATAGAGGAGATCCGCGTGGTCATCAACGGTGCGGGCGCCGCGGGCATCGCGATCGCGCGTTTCCTTTTGGCGTTCGGCGTACAAGAGATCGTCATGTGCGGAAGACGCGGCATCATCTGCGAGGGCGACACGAGCGTCAACCCCGCGCAGCAGGAGATCGCGAAGATCACCAACCGCGGCAAAAAGCAGGGCACGCTTGCGGACGCGATGAAGGGCGCGGACGTGTTCGTCGGCGTATCTGTCGCCAACTGCGTGAGCAAAGAGATGGTCGCATCCATGGCGGAACGCTCCATTTTGTTCCCCTGCGCCAACCCCGTACCCGAGATCAATCCCGCCGACGCGAAGGAAGCGGGCGCATATATCGTGGGAACGGGTTCTTCCGAATATCCCAACCAGATCAATAACGTGCTCGTGTTCCCCGGGCTGTTCCGCGGCGCGCTGGACGTGCGGGCGACGACAGTGAATATCGAAATGATGAAAGCGGCGGCGCGCGGCATTGCGGCGTGCGTGGGGAGCGATAAACTTTCCCGCGAGTATATCCTTCCGCCTGCGTTCGACCGCAGCGTGCACGAATCGGTCGCGAAAGCAGTGGCAGAGGCGGCTGTCGCATCGGGCGACGCAAAAATCAAATAGTTTTTTATCGGGATAAAAAAAGTCAGGGCAAGAGAAATCTTGCCCTGACAAAAAACGTTTATGGAATACAGGAGGAATGGGATGAGAAAGTTTTCGACATATGCGGTCGCCGTTCTCTTAATGATTATGGTTGTCGCCGCGTTGTTGTTGACGAGCGCCTGTTCAAAGGAAGAAGAGTTCCCCTCATGGAATCTGACGGCAGACGGCAGTGTGACCGCGCGCTTTTCGGATAACGGCAAACACGGCTTTATTTTGACCGTGGAGGGCAATGGAGCGATTCCCGATTACGCCTCAGCGAAAGAGGCTCCCTGGTATTACAGATCGGGCAGAGTCACCTCAATCGCGATCGAAGAGGGGATCACCGCCGTCGGCGACAACGCTTTTGCCGAATGTGCGGTCGAATCGGTCGTTTTGCCCAGGAGCATGGTTTCCGTCGGGGAAAAGTCTTTTCCGCAGGACGCGCAGGTATGCGCATATTCGCAGGTGAACGCGAAAGACGGCAGAAAGGTTTTTCTGTATTCGGAAACGAAACCGCAGACCGACGGGGAATACTGGCGATTTAAAAACGGCGTTGCCGTCGTATGGGAAACGATCCGCGTGCTGTTTATCGGCAACAGTTTCACATATTACAGCGGCATTCCCTCTCTGTTCGGACAGATCGCCGAGGGCGCCGGCGAGATGGTGGAAGTGGATTCCGTGACGAACGGCAGTTGGACGCTCACAAAATTTGCAGACGAAACGGATGAATACGGTAAGCAGGTATCCGACAAACTAAATGCGACGGACGAATACGACGTCGTCGTGCTGCAAGAACAGAGTACCCGCCCGCTGACGAATTACAGCGCGTTCGAATCTGCGGTGCGCGCTTTGAAAGCGAAGATCAAGGGCACGCAGGAAAACTGCGAGATCTATCTGTATTCCACCTGGGGCTATGCCGAGGCTGCCGAAACCAGAAAGGAAACCATTCCCGAACTGGAAGCGGAGATCCGCAAGGCCTATGAAAAGGCGGCGGGAGAATTGAATCTGCAGGTCTGCCAGGTCGGCAAGGCGTTCAGCACCGTCTATACCGAATATCCCGATATCAATCTTTATTTCGGTGACAACAAGCATCCTTCCTACGTAGGGGCGTATCTTTCCGCGTGCGTGCACGCCGCAACCATTCTCGGATGCGACGTGAGAGAGACGACCTTTGACGGAACGTTGGAATCCGACACCGCGGCGCTTTTACGGGGCGTCGCCTATGAAACGGTGTTCGGGGCTTGAAATATTTATAAATAAAAAACTTCTTAAATAAAAAGGAGGAAAGATGAAAAAGAGATGGCTCGCGATTTTGATCGCGATAGCAACGTGTTTAGCGGTATTATCCGGTTGTTCGTTCGTCAAAGTTTTTGAGAAAGACGTGCAGGTCGTGCTCAGAAACGGCGAGGAATATGTCGGTACATATACCGTCAACATTTTCAACAACGCCGTCGTCCCCGAACCTACGAAAGCGGGATAAGTTTGCCGGCTGGTCGCCCAAAGAGGATTGGACGGAAGGTACGGACAGCGAAGACCTGCTTTCGGAAAATACGGGACTCATCCGCTATGACGACGTAAAGGATTACGTCGCGGGCGAAAATCAGAGCGTCACGCTCTATGCCGCATATACGGCGATCCCCAAGAGAGATCTCGTGATCGCGTGGTACAATAAGGAAACCACTTCCGGTATCAATCAGGCGACCATGGATGAATTCAAGACGGCACTGTTCGAATTTTTGACGAGCAAAGGATATAAACCCGATACCATGTCTATCGACATCCGCGGTTACGAGGGCGACGTCGGTACCAGTTGCGGCGCGATCATGAAGGACGGCGACGTCGATATTATGGTCGGCTGGGCAAATTCGAACAATCTGACGAACACGGGCGGCATGACCGAAGGGGTCGACTTCCTCGAAAACATCGGCAATATCAAGATCGGCAGCAAAGAGCGCTATATCGCCAGAAAGACGGATACCGAACTTTGCAATCTCGTGTACGACTGGATCCACGTCACGTATTCGACCGTTCCCGTAGAACCCGAACCCGATCCGGAACCCGATCCCGGTCCTACGGAACCCGTGTTGGTCATCGCGTGGTACAATTTGGAAAAAACATCGGGTCTGAATCAGACGATCATGGATAATTTCAATGCCGCTTTAAAAACCTATCTCGCCGAACATAATCATACGCTCAAAGACGGTGAGATCCTGATCCGCGCATATGACGGTACCGTCGGCGAATCCTGCGCGCTGATCAAGGAAGATAAAGACGTCGATATCATGCTAGGCTGGGCAAGTACGAGTAATTTAGCGGATAAAGGCAGTTTCGTCGAGGGGGTCGATTATATTACCAACACCACAGGGATCGAAATGGGCGGCAAAAGCCGTGGTTGCGTGAAAGTTACGGATGAAGAGATCGTGAACCTTGTCTATGACTGGATCATCTCGGGCGGCGCGAAAGACGCGCTCGCGCCTGTTGTATAGGAGGGGCGATATGTATTTAAAGAAAAAATTGATGAAAGCGGCGTCGATATGCAGTTACGTCTGTTCGGCCATCTGGTTCGTCGCTGCCGCGAGCGCGTTCGCACTTTCCGACTATACTTATTGGCTGTTCCTGATCTTTGCGCTTTTAAGTCTGTACGGCGGCTTTGCCGTCACTTCGATCCGCGAAAAGATGACGGGCGTGATTTTGGAAAAGAAACAAAATACGCTGTATCTGATTTGCTGGATCTTAAGTATCGTGGCGCTGCCTTCGTTCATTCTAAACGCGATCGCTTATTTCCGCAAGACAGAGGACGAATTGGTGGTCATACGCCAAAACGTCGCGCAGAAAGAGGAGCCTGCGCCCGAGCGGGGACCTGAGAAAAAGAAACCTTTCTACAAGACCAAATGTTTCGTGACCATGTGCGTCGCGTTTCTGTTGGTGTTCGTTTGCAGTTTCTCGGCGATGATTTTCGAAACGTCGGGTTTTTCCGTCAAAGTTTCCGATTTCACGCTGACGAAAGAAATGACCGAAACCTATAACGAGGGCAAGATCCACGGCAAAGCCTATACGATGGAAAACGATACGACGTATTCCGTCACGATGTACGTGCCTTCGAACGCGACGGAAGAAAATCCCGCGGCGACGGTGTTCGTCGTTCCCGGGTTCACCCGTACCAAAGCGACCATGGCGCAGTATTGCATCGAACTTTCCCGCCGCGGCGCCGTCGTGTTCAGCCTCGATCCGGGCGGTCAGGGCGGTACCACGGAAACTTCCACGGCTGGTGCGAACGGCGTGGAATATCTCGTGCAGTACGTCTACAATAACACCGACGATTTCAAGTTCTGCGATAAGTCGCGTTTCGGCGCGGTCGGCCATTCGGCGGGCGGCGGCAACGTCTGCACGCTGGCGGCGGATTTCGCGGGCGACAGTTACAGCGAAAGCATCATCAAATCTGTGTATATTTCCGGCTATATCAAGGCCTCGTCCGCAAACAAGTATAAAAATCTGAACTGCAACGCGGCGCTTTCTTACGCCTATTACGACGAGGGAAGTTTCCGTTACCAGACGGATTCCTCCGCGCTGGAAGTCATCATGCTCCGCTTTATCAACGAAGTGGGCGGCACAAAGAACGATTACAAGGAAGTTGCTCTCGATTACGGTTACGGCGATATGTCTGCGGGCACTTACCGCATCATTCATCGCGAGAAGATCAATCATTGCTTTGAGATGTACGACAAGACGAGTATCGCAAACACGCTTTCTTTCTTCGACGAAACGCTCGGCATGGAATCGGGCACCGATCCTTACAGCCAGATCTGGTTCGGAAAAGAGGTGTCCAACGGGCTCGCGCTCGCGGCGGCGTTTACGTTCGTCATCGCGCTGTGCGCGGTGCTGATGGGCGTTCCTTTCTTTGCGACCATCAAGAACGGCAAAAAAGCGAAGGCGTGCGTCGCAGAAGGCCCCGCTGCCGATGCCTGCACCGCGGAGATCGCGGCAGGGGAAGCCGTCGCCGACGCCTCTGAAATCGGTGCGGAAAAACCGACCGACGCGCCGCCCGATGCGGCAGTCGCCGCCGTGCAGAAACCGAAGACTTTCGCACATAAGGTCGTATTCTGGACGACGATGATCTTAACGGCGATCATCGCCTGCCTCGACTATATCCCGCTTGCGAATTTGTCCATCGAGATCTTCCCCACGGGTAATTCTTCGAGCGTGTTTACCTACGTATTCCCCGCGCGCATGATTAACGCGATCCTCTTGTGGGCGGTCATCAACGGTGCGATCGGGCTTGTGCTGTATTACGGTACGACGTTGGTCGAAAATCTATACGAGAAACTCCGCGCCAAAGCGAAAGGAACGATGCCCGTCTACGATTGGGCGAAACTCGAACCCGTCAAAATCCACGGCGAAAAATGGCACGGCGTATTGTTCAACGTATTGAAAATGCTTCTCTTGTGCGTCATTTTGTTCTGCTCGTTCTATTTCCTCGTACAGTTGTGCTACTGGATCTTCCATCAGGATTTCCGCTTTATGCTGATCTCCGCCGCGCCGCTCAACGCGCGTATGTTCGTGACGGCGCTCGAATATATCCCGCTGATCCTGCTCTTCTATGTTTCCAACGCGATCCGCGTCAACGGAAGCATCGGGCGCGAAGGCTGGAAGGAGTGGAAAGTCCTGCTAGTGGGCGCGCTCGCGAACAGCATCGGGCTTGCGTTTATCCTGGTCATCAACTATGTCTGTTTCTTCATGACGGGCGCGCCGTTCTACGGCTATTGGGGCAACGGCACAGAGGTCTGGCTGTATGTGAATATGGTGTTCAGCCTTGTCGTCATGATGTTCATACTGCCCATCTTCAACCGTATCTTCTATAAACTTACGGGCAGCGTCTGGGTAGGGGCGATCGTCTGCTGTTCCATCTTCATCATGATGACGATCAGCGCTTCCGTTTCCTACATTCCGATGTAACTTGCATAAAAAATGCCGCGGCGCACGATTCGTGCGCCGCGGTTTTTTATTTCAATCTTCTACGATGATTTTTACGGGCGTGCATTTTCCGCCGTTGCAGTCGCTTTCGGACACGCTGCACGCGGCTACGCCCAGACGCAAGTTCATCCGCGCCTTTAAAACGATTGTATCGCCTGGTTTGGAAAGGGGACGCGCAACGGTTATCGAACCGTCGCCGTTGATTTTTGTGTGCATGAATAAATTCAGCGGATGAACGATCGGGCGGCGTTCGTTCAAAGCGCGGTTTATGTTATCCAGACAGTTCGGATGCCCGTTTCCGTTTTGATAAAAGAAATCGTACATTTCTTTGCGGCAGCAGGGGTGTAAAAGATCGTGTTCCCCGACGTCGTCGGAGAGGATCTGAAACATGGGGCGATAGAGATTGGAATAAACGAGATCCCCGACGTGAAGGCGCAGCGACTCGTTGCAGTCGATCGTGACGCCCGTCGATAAAAATTCGCTCGTATCTTTTGCCGATACGGCAAAAAAATCAACGACCTGTCCTCCCTCGAGGTCGACGACGGTTATGCGCTGCCCCTCCGTCACGTCAATACATTTTCCGCTGCAAGCATCTATAATCCATTCTCGTTTCATGTTCTGTCTCCGATTTTTTTATCTATTATATCACAAAAATCGTTTTTTGAACATTCTTTGCCGCCGTCTGCATCGTTTTCATTTCGAAGGACCTTTGTATTGCGGTTGAGAAAACTCTTTTCCGAATAAGCGGATTGCTTGTTTCGGACAGAGGTTCACGCAGCGGTAACAGAGTGCGCAATCCGATTGGGGTACGGCTTTTCCGTTTTCGATGCGGATATTATGAACGGGACAGCGGCCCGCGCATAACCCGCAGCCGACGCATTTCTGCGCGTCGATTTGCAGGCTGCTCTTTTTTTCGTTTTCGCCTTTCCGCCACCATTTCCGCTGGCATACATAGCCTACGGAATGGGAGAGGGGATTGAACCCGCGCCGAAATTTTTTGCCCTTTAAAATACGGCCGGCGAAACATTGCGCCTTTTTTTCCGCTCTTTCGAGGGTATCTTTGAGTTCGGCGCCGTTGCAGATCTTAAACATCGCGCAATCGGAAAGATTGTTCGGCATATTGAAATGCTCCGCAAAAGATACTTTTGCGCCTGTTTTTTCGAGGAGTCGCCCTAAACTCGCCGCACCGTCGCCCGAAAACTTATATTGCGTTGCAATGACGATACATTCCTGTCCGCGTATCTTATGCGCGTTGTTCAAAACGAATCGGACCATCGGTTTGGGCGGGGAAGAACCGTAAACGGGAAAGGCGAATAATAAGAGATCGGCAGAAGAGACGCTTGCCGTTTTCGTAACGTCGAACGTTTCGGTATCATATCTGTCTTGTAAATACCCGCAAAGTTTTTCGGTCACGTATCGTGTGTTTCCGGTACCCGTGAAATAATAGGCTTTCAGTTTCTCCATCCGTATCCTCCGTTTCTATACTCTTTATTATATGCACCCGTTTGCAAAATTTCTAAACCCACGTATCGCAATTAAAAATTTTTCGAAAATTTTTAAAAGACCTATTGACAAACGGAAAATGTTACAGTATAATGAAACTGTAATTTGACGCGCGTCAAAAATGTATAGAGGGATGAATATGGACTTGAAATCGGAAAAAAACGTGACCAGATCGGACATCGCGAGGGCTGCGGGCGTTTCCGTTGGTACGGTTTCGAACGTGCTCAACAACACGGCTGTCGTAAAGGAAGATCTCAGGCAAAAAGTTTTAAAGACCGTAAAAGAACTCCATTACGTGCAGAATTATACGGCAAAGAGTCTCGCGTCAAAAAACAATCATCATATCGGCGTGGCTGTCTACGAAATGTCCAATCCTTATCACGTGGAAGTCGTGCGGGGGATCGAAGAATACGCAACGCAGAACGGCTATATCGTTTCCATATTTATGCTGGACAATAATATGGATAAAAAACTCGACGCGGTCTGTCAGAGGAAGTTGAGCGGTCTGGTCAATTTTATGACCAACGAATATCCCGCCACGTTTTTGGACATTCTGAGAAAGCAGGGAACTTTATTGGTGAATTTCGGAACGGAACAGGGCATACGCGCTTATGTGGACTATGCCGACGCCATCAAGGAATACTGCCGCACGCTGTATACATTGGGACACCGCAACATCGGATATCTGTATTACGGCGATCGTCCCCGATTTCTTGCGGATAACCGCGGCCGTGCTTTTTACGAGACGCGAAAGGAATTGGGGTTGACGGAAAACGACGATTATATTTTATTTGGCAATAATTCGTCGGAAAATTCCGAAGTGCTCGGTTACGAGAGCGTCAGACGGCTGATGCGCGCGCATCCAGAGATCACCGCCCTGTTTTGCACGAACGACATGGCTGCGGTGGGGGCGATGCGCGGATTGCGGGAAATGGGCCTGCGCGTTCCCGAGGACGTTTCCGTCATCGGTTGCGACGATATCTGGCTTGCCGAATTTTTCTCGCCGTCTTTGAGCAGCATTTCGCACGACAAGCGGGAAATGGGAAGAAGGATCGCCAAAGCCATTATCGACAGTATCCGCGAAAAGACGATATCGGAAGACGTCATTTGGTTTCAGGCAAAGGCGGTCATGCGCGATTCTTTGGGAAAAGTGAGAGATTTAAAATAAAAATATACTTTCTATATAAAAAAGGGTACCCTTTTTTACGTTTTACCTAGGTAAAACGTAATCCAAATTACAAGATATGCGCATATGCGCAAAAAAATAACGGAGGACATTATGAAGTCGAAATTTACAGGATTGATTCTTGCGGCCGTATTGCTGTTCGGCTCGGTCGGATTGGTCGGTTGCCGTCCCGGCGGCTCAAGCACCGTCGATGAGTACACGCCGAATCTGGACGTGGATTACGAGATCACCGAAACTCTGAAAGTCGGCATTACGGCCGACGCGCGCGAAAAGGAACTCATCGAAGGGCTGATCGAAGGGTTCAACGAAATTTTTCCGAACGTCACCATTCAGCCTGAGGTCATTCAGGGGACCAACTACACGTCCGCGCTTTCCAGTTATTATCAGGCGGATCTGAAAAATCCCGGAACGATGCCCGATATTTTATGGATGAGTTCGGCGGAAAGTTTTCCTTTGATCGAAGAAAAACTGTTTCTGAATCTCGATCCCTACATAAACGCGGAACTCGAGCGGGACAGTGAATTTTTAGATGCTTTTTATCCCGAAATGTGGAAACTCGGCCAGCAGAATTTCGACGGAGCGCAGTATCTGATCCCGAGAAGCGCCGACCGCGTCGTAACGCATATCAATAAGGGCATTTTCAAGGCTGCGAACGTCGATATGTCCAAGGTCAAAAACGGCTGGACCTGGCAGGATTTTCTCGATACGTGCGAGACGATCCGCAAATATTTCGACGAGAACGGAATGACGGGTCAATACGTCATCGACGCGTATATCAACTGGGAAGCGGTCATGTATCCCATTTTCCTCTCCAACGGATGCAGCGTGTTCGACGAGAACAACCAACTCGTCGTGAACAGCGAAGAGGGGCGCGCCGCTCTCAACATGATGAACGAACTGGTCGAAAAGAGATACGTCGCGCCGCTCAATTCTTCGGCGCAGGCGAACTACGAGGGCGGACAGGGCGCCATGATGTTCCATTCCGCGCCCGCCTCTAAATTTTATAATCTTTTGGGGGAAGATTACGATCTCGTGACTTTCCCGCTCATCGGAGATCAGCCCAAGATCGGCACGGGCGTGCCCGGCTACTGCATCTATAACAAGACGCAGAAACGCGACCTTGCCTGGCAGTTTTTGAAATACATGGTGTCCGAGGACGGACAGAACGCTTTCGCCAAGGCGGGCGCGACCAATCCGCCCATCCGCAAGGATATGGCGGATCCCAAGACCAATCTTTGGGGACAGGGCGTCAACGGGGAATATAAAGACCTCAATATGGAGGCGTACACCTACAAGGTGGAATACAATCAGCCGACGGATTTCTTTTTGGGCTTTGCGCCGAAAAAGCAGACCGAACTGATCGGCAATCTTTCGGATCTCGTCACGAACTATCTTGCAAGGCCCGGCATGGGGCTGGAAGCGGCGCTCGCGCGGTTCGACGAGGAGATCAAAGCGACCATCAATAAGAGATAGCATACATGAAAGAAAAAAACAGCGCTGCCGTGAAATTAGGCAAGCAAGTCAAACAGGTGCTGCGCACCAATTATTCGGGATGGTTATTCACGTTGCCGCTGACGATCGGCATTCTCGTCTTTACCATCTATCCGATGATACAATCGCTCTATTACAGTTTTTTCGATTTTTCGGGGTTCAACACCTTCGAATTCGCGGGCTGGGGCAACTATGAACAGATCTTTAAGATCGATACAGAATTTTACAAAGTTCTGTCCAACACCGTGCTGTACGCGGTCATCAGCGTGCCGCTCATGCTGGTGCTTTCCTACTTCGTCGCGCTCCTGGTCAATATGCAGGTGAAGGGCGTCACCGTATTCCGCGTGTTTTACTATCTTCCCTGCATGATCCCCGGCGTCGTGTCGAGCGTCATCTGGAAAGACATCATGTCCGATACGGGCGCGCTCAATACCATTTTAAGCCTTTTCAACATTCCGCCCAATCCCTTTTTCTCGGCGGCGAGCACATCCATGTTCGCTGTCATCGTCATGGGGCTTTGGGGCGTAGGCGGGGGCATGGTCCTGTGGATCGCCGCGTTTAAAAATATTCCGACCGCGCTGTACGAGGCAGCGAAGATCGACGGCGCGGGCGCGATGCGCAGGCTCGTTTCCATCACCATACCCATGAGCACTTCCATGATCTTCTACAATCTCGTGACGGGCATCATCGGCAGTCTGCAGATCAATTCCACGATGATCTTCGCGCCGCAGGGCGGCAAGGGTATGGAAGGTTCCATCTATTTTTATGCCGTTAAAATTTACAAAGAAGCGTTCGAATATTATTCGCTGGGGTATGCCTGCGCGCTCGCATGGGTACTGTTTATCATCATCGCGGCGCTGACCGCCGTCGTGTTCAAGACGAGCAAGTGGGTGTATTACGGGGAGGATGCCTGACATGGAACATACGAAGAACTCCCCGAATCTTACGAATTTCCGCAACACGCGCGCGGCGCGGGGCTTGACGCGCACGCTGCAATATGCCGTTCTGATCATTTTGGCGATCGTATTGGTGTTTCCCTATTTCTATATGTTTATCAGAAGTTTCATGACGTCCGATCAGGTAAAACTGTATCCCGTGGAATTCTGGCCCGCGCCTTTTTCGGTGCAGGGGTGGAGCATGTTCTTCGAAGGCGATTACATCAAGGCGTTTCTGCGCACCGTGCTCATCGTCGGGATCAACGTGATCGTCGTGCCGTGTTCGGCATCATTGGTGGCGTACGGATTCGCAAAGATCAAATTTCTCGGCAGCGGGCTCTTGTTCGCGGTCATGCTTGCGACCATGATGATCCCCGGCGTGGTCACGCAGATCCCGCTCTACGTCATGTACACCAATCTCGGCTGGACGAACACCATACTTCCCTTCGTGATCCCGAACTTTTTCGGCGGCGGCGCGATCTACATTTTTCTGATACGCCAGTTCATGAAGGGCATTCCCAACGAAATGGACAACGCGGCGCGGCTGGACGGCGCGAATCTCTTTCAAAGATATCTCCTGATCACCGTGCCGCTGTGTATTCCCGTGCTCATCTTCGTCATGGTCAGCGTATTCAACGCCTACTGGGGCGATTTCTACGGCCCGCTCCTGTACATGAATCAGGAGGGCAAGGAAACGCTCGCCTTTAAGATCTACCAGGACGTGACAGTGCAGAACGTGACCAAGGACAAGGAAAATCTCAGAATGGCTTCGGGCGTGTTTATGTCCATATTGCCGATGATCTTCTTTATTCTCTTCCAGAAACAGCTCATCGAAGGCGTCGCCGTAGACGGGCTGAAAGGCTGAAAAGGTGCAATTTATGAAAAAGATCGCATTCATCTGTTTATCTTTCCTGCTCACCGCGGCGTTCGCCCTTTCGGCGGCGGGCTGCGGCAAAGAAAACTCGATCGATACGCTGGGCGATATTTCCGATCAGCAGTTCACTCTTCTCAATACCGTCGCGACCGACGCGCTCGGCAGAAAGACCGAACGCTCTTCGGGTCAAAAGACCGATAAAGACCGCTACGTCGGCATGTTCTATTTCAACTGGATGGGCGCGCATCACAGGGGCGTGTACGACGTGACCAAACTGTTGGAGGAAAATCCCGACGCGCTCTGGGATCCGTACAATACGACGGACAGTCCCGTAAACGCCTATCACGTGTGGGGGGAGCCGCTGTTCGGCTACTATAATTCGAGCGACCCGTGGGTCGTCGACCGCCACGTGGAAATGCTGACCATGCTCGGCGTGGATTTCCTCGTATTCGACGCGACCAACGCCGTTTTGTATCACTCTTCCTATCAACAAGTCTTAAAAACGCTCGATAAATATCAGAAACAGGGGTGGGACGTTCCCAAAGTGGTTTGGTTCACCAACAGTTCGAGCAAGCAGACCGCATGGCAGATCTACGATACGTACTATACCGAGCCCGCCGCGGGCGAGGAAAACGATTCCTACTACCCCGATCTGTGGTTCAGCCCTGAAGGAAAGCCAATGATCATCGGCGATAAATGGAATTTTTCCTTCGAGGGCGAGGACGCGGAACGCGACCAATGGCTCATCAACGAATATTTCGATTTCCGTCAGGCGCAGTGGCCCGACAAAAATCCGCAGGAAAATTCTTTCCCCTGGATCGAGTTCGAGTATCCGCAATACGATCACAACGGCATCGTTTCCGTTTCCGTCGCACAGCACACTTCTTCCAAAATGAGCAACGAAGATTTCGGAAACCGCGGCAGAGGATTCGACATGGATACCATGAAAAACGATTCTTCGCGCATGCGGGAAGGGCTCAATTATCAGTCGCAGTGGCAGACGGTATTCGATATGGAAAGCGCGGGCAAAGACGTAGACATCGCGTTTGTGACGGGCTGGAACGAATGGACGATGATCAAATTTGCGGAAAAGGTTTCCGCGACCGAACAGAAAGTGTATTTCGTGGACGCGTTCAACGAGGAATATTCCCGCGACATCGAGCCCATGAAAGGCGGCTACGGCGATAATTTCTATTTGCAGACGCTTAAGAATATACGCGCCTACAAGTACGAAGAAGATAAAAATTACCGCCAGAAATTCGCGGCGAAATCGCTCGATTCGTTCGGCGAATGGGAAGGGCTGTACACGTATAAGGATTTCGCGGGGGACGCCATGGTGCGCGACTACCGCGGCATCGTCGATACGCCCGAATACCACTATACGGATACGAGCGCCCGCAACGACATTACGGATATTCAGATCGCCAACGATTCGGAATATCTGTATCTGAAAATTTCCACGCTCGCGCCCGTCACTTCTTACGAGCAGGGCGACGAAAGTTGGATGAATATCCTGCTCGGCACGGGAAACGAAAAGAACAAGACCTTTGAAGGATACGATTTCGTCGTCAACCGTCATCCCTCGTCGGACGGCACGACTTCGGTGGAAAAGAGCACGGGCGGCTATGCGTTTTCCGAGGCGGGAAAAGCGGAATACCGCGTTTCGGGCAACCAGATCATCGTCAAAGTGCCTCTGAAAGCGCTGGGGCTGAAAGATTCCAAGTCCCTTTCTCTCAAAGTAAAGGTGACCGACCATATCTCGAATCCGCAGGATATCATGGATTACTATGTTTCGGGCGACAGCGCGCCCATCGGCAGGCTCAGTTACGATTACGCTTCGAAAAAGTGAGAGTCATTCTATAAGGAAAGGAGGTTCAGATGAGAAAATTCATAAAGATCATCAGTCTGCTGCTGTGCTTTTGCATGGTTTCGGCTTTCGGGTTCGGATGCAGTCCCAAAGGCAGCGGCGGCACAAAGGAGGAAACGTTGGACGATAACAAGTTTGATACGGACGGGGGGTTGCAGGCCTCCGTCCTCTCCCCGCAGGATACCGTCAATCTTGTCTGCTCGACGGACGATTACGGCCGCACGGTCGATCTGATCGACGGCATGAAAGAGGATAAGGACAGGTATGTGGGAATGTGGTACGTGCTCTGGTTCGGGCAGCACGGCGGCCAGCAGGGCGGGACCTACGACATTACCAAACTTTTGAACGACGATCCCGATTCCCTCTGGAATACGGCGTACAACGAAGTCAGCCCTCCCGGTCAGTACCACTATTGGGGCGAGCCTTATTACGGCTACTACAATTCGCGCGACCCCTGGGTCATCCGCCGTCACATGGAGTTGTTCTGCTATGCGGGCATCGATTTCCTCGTGTTCGACGCGACCAACGGTTTCGATTATCTCGACGTGGTCGCGGATATCCTTCCCATAATGGAGGATATGCGCACGCAGGGCTGGCCCGTACCGAAATTTATGTTTTACTGCAACAGCCAGTCCAAGGACGTCATCAAAATTTTATACGAGGGCTACGGCGACAAGGCGCCCGACAACGCGAGCGAACTGAAAAAGAACGGCATTTACAAGGACGAAAAGTACAAGGAATTGTGGTTCTGTCCCAACGGGAAACCGCTCATCGCCGCGGTGACGGATCCGACAAACCCTTCGGCGGGCATGGTGAACGGCACGAACGATCTCCACCGCGTCACCGATCCCGATATGCTCGAATTCTTCGAATTCAAGGAATCGCAGTGGCCGACCAGCCAAAATTACGAGAACGGCTGGCCCTGGATCGACTGGACGCGCCCCCAGCACGTGTACGGCGCAGGCGAAGAAACGGTGATGAACGTATCCACGGGACAGCACAACCGCCTTCCCTTCTCCGACGCGGTCCTCGCAGACAAGACGTATAAGGGCGAGGAACTGATGGATACCATGTGGGGCAGGGGCTATACGACCGAGGACGGACCCGACCACAGCGACGAGGCTGTCCGCAGCGGCAAAAATTTCGAAGAGCAGTGGCAGAATGCGATCAACGCAGACCCCAAATATACGTTCGTGACGGGCTGGAACGAATGGTGCGCCCTCAAATCCATCGGGCAGCCCGGCAACGGGGAGTATTTCACGGCGGGCAACTACAACCGTCCCTATTTCGTGGATACTTTCAACGAAGAGTTTTCCCGCGACGTGGAAATGGTGAAGAACGGCTACGGCGACAACGCCTTTTTGCAGTTGATGCGCAACGTGCGCAATTATAAGGGCAACAAGGTGACGGAACTTCCTTACGGATCGGTCAAGAGCATCGATATCGAAAAGGGGCTTACCCAGTGGAACGCGGTTTCCAGCGTGTATTTCGACCTTACGGGCGAGACCAACCGCAATTTCATCAACATCTCGGGCACGGAAACGTACGTGGATAATTCGCTCATCAACGACATTTCCCAGGTGCGCGTTTCGTCCGATGCGAATTACGTGTATTTCCTCGTCGAAACGACGGAGGACATGAAGATCGATTTAACCAAGAAAAATTCCATGACCCTGCTCATCGACGTGGAGGGCGTAAACGAAAACTCTTTCAAAGGATTCGATTATATCGTCGGCCGCACGAAAAACGAAAAGGGCGTCGCTTCGGTGGAAAAGTACAATTGTTCACCCGACGGCAAAGTGGAATATCAAGCGGAAAAATCGGGCTTATATACGTATAACGGCAAATATATGCAATTTCGCATTCCCCGCGCGGCGCTGGGGATCCAAGGAGAATTCCGCATCAACTTCAAAGTCGCGGATAACGTCACCCAACCGGAAAATATCGAAAGTTATTATACGAGCGGCGACGTCGCGCCCGTCGGCAGGCTGAAATACGCCTATCGCGGCAAATAACAGATCGGAGGAATCTATGAAAAGAAAATTGTTACTGACGATTTTATCCGTCGTCCTTCTCGTATCCTGCCTGACGGGGCTCGCCTTGTCGGCGTACGCCGCAGAGTCCGATTGGAGCGGCGACGGCGTGACTGTCGCTGCGGGCGAACTGGGCGGCACGCTCGTCACCAACGCGACGGGCGAAGAGCACGGCGTCACGTACGCGCAGGAGGTGGATTTCGTCAAAGGCGCGAAAGTATCCGTCGCCTTTATGGACGAATCGTATTTCCCTCTGCACGTGGAAAACAACGAACCGACGGCGTTTTTAAACGACACCGATTATCTGAAGTTCACCGCTTTGCAGAACGGCAAGGGCGTGGAAGTCAAGGTGTACGCCATGTACGCGAACAACGACGGGCGCGCGATCGCCAAGGCGAAAATGCTCGTTGAAGTGACCTATCTCGACGGCGAAAAGCGCGACTATGCGGAATCGTTCGAAACCTACGTCAACGTACATTCGCAGATCCATTCCATGCAGATCCGCAAGGAAGGAGACTTTTTATACGTATCGTTCGACGATCTGACGGCTGTGCCCGTGGCTAAGTACGCGTCGCTGGATCTTTCCGCCGCAACGCTGACCGTTTCTTCCAAAAACGCCGCGTCGTCGCACAAATACGAGATCATCGGCGTGTCCGACAAAGATCTGACTTCCTTTATCTACCATGACGAATGGGGCACGCTGGGCGCAACGAAAGTAACGGAAAATGCGGACGGCACGACCGTCTACGACATCAAGGACGGCAGAATGGGGCAGTATAACGGCTCCGAGGCGCGCGTGCGCGAAAATCTCGTCAACGTGAAGGGATTCGACGTGACCAAACCCATCGTGATCGAAGCGCAGTACGAGATCGTCAACACCATGGCGGTCTGGTGGGCGATCGCTCTCGGCGAGACGCCCTACGGCAATCTCGACAGAATGGTGTATTATCTGGAACAGGACGGGGAGCACGCGCGCGGCGATCTGAAAAAATCGTACGGCTCGAACAATATGACCTCGGATTACGGCGTCATGTTCCAGACGGTTTCGGGCATGGCGCAGCCGCAGATCGAACAGAATACCGTCGCTTATGTCACGAGAGCGGGCGCGGGCGGCTATAAGGACAGGAGCAACCTCGATACCATCGTCATCGAGATCGGGGAAGAGGGCACGAAATGGACGTATAACAATACCGTTCTTTTCGAGAGTATCCAGCCCAAACGCTCGGATTTCAAGAGCGGCAAGGTATATCCGTATTTCCACTTTATCGGTACGCCCGCCAATCCCAATAAGGAAAACAAGGTCGTCGTCAAGGGCGTCAACGCGCCTAAGATCACCGATGCGGAAAACAGTTATTCCTATCTCGTCGGCAGCAGCGATCCTGTCGTCGTCGGACTGGAAAATTACGAAAACGCGAACGGCGCGCTCGCGCTCTATTACGACGGCGCGTGCACGCAGGCGGTCGACGCCTCGCAGTACGAATATGACGCTGCGGAGAAAAAACTGACGGTGAAATCGGGCGCGTTTGCCTCTTTCTCTGCGGGTCAGAACACGTTGTTCGCCAAAAACGACGGAGGGAGCGAGCAGATCAATATACTCGTCCGCGACGCGGGCGAGGCGACCGTACCTCCCGAAGTGGAAAAAGAAACCTATTATTACAAGAAAGGCGATACCGCCGATCTGGAGATCAAAGTGGATATCCACAACGGAACGTTCCAGAAAGTGAACGGCGGCGGGCTCTCTTCCTCGCGCTACACCTTCGTTGCGCCCGAAGGGGATTCGACGGTCGGCACGATCGTGATTTCAGGCGAAAAGTTTTTGAGCGGTAAAGATTACGGCGAACTGAAATTCACCGTCTATACCGTCGATATTTACGGGGAAACGTACACCGACGTGTTTTACGTCAATATCGTGGATAAACTTCCCGACGAGGGCGGCAAACCCGACGACGGGGACGGCGATCAAGGGAACGGCGGCGGAAAGGGCTGCGGCGGCGTAGCCGCAGCGATCTCGCTCCCCGCGGCGGCGCTCGCGATTGCAGGCGCGGCGTTCGCACTGCGTCGCAAAAAATAACTGTGTAAAATGCGCCCGTTTCCGGACGGGCGCAAAATAAATAATCATCAGGAGGAAATATGAAAGGATTCAAAAAAGTTCTGCTTGCCGCGCTTGCGGTCATGCTCGTTCTGTCGATGAGTTTTGCAGCCGTCTTTGCCGAGGAAAGCGAACAAAAGACGTTCGTTGCAACGGCAAACGGTAAAGAAGGCGGCTCCCAGTTATCCGTGACCTTTTCCATCGAAGGGTTATCGGCAAACTGCCAGCGCGCGGATAAGGTGACGGGGATCGGCGATCATATCAAAGTCAACGGCGTATTGGTCGGCGAGGCCGAGGAAAGCGATCCCGCGTCGCAGGTACAGATCCATCAGCGCTCCAATATGTTTTGGATCTACGGCTATACCTTCCAAAAAGGAGATACGGTGGAATTCCTCGCCGGCATGGGATTTGTAAAGGCGGGCGAGGGCGACGCTGTGTGCGAGGCGGATTCTCCCAAGATCGACGCTACCCTCGCGGAAGATTACAAGGTCATCATGGCTCTTGACGGCAACTGGGCGGTCCTGCCTGCCGACGGCGCGATCAAGATCAGCGGTCTGGAACCGCTCGTCGCCATCGAGGAAAACCTCAAAGATTATGCTTCCAAACAACTCACTTTAAAGTTTGAAAGTTTGTTCTCGGGCGACGTTCTGAACGATCTGCAAAAGGATGCGGACGTTGCGGGCAAAATCAAATTCGGCGGCAAGACGGTCACGGAGATCAACGCCGCGAATACGCTGGAAAATAAACTTTCTCAGCCCGTCGACGCGATTCGCATCGATTCTACGGGCAGCGCGCTCGTCTTTACCATCGACGACCGTGCCGAAGTGAACGGCGAAGAAGTGCTTGCGGATCTTACGACTTTCTCCGCCGACGTGATGACGACGCCCTCGGGTCTGGAACTCAAAGAGGCGTATACCCGCACCTACTATGCGACGTACGATTACTGGGTCACGACCGTCAGCCCCGCCATTCCAGCAGAGGGCGATAAGGTCTTGCATTTCAAGAAGCTCGGCAACGACTGGAGCATCGGCGGCGACGCGACGAACAAGAGCATTTCGTTTGAATTCTACGAAGACATCTGCGACGAGACCAACGCGGGCGCGGGCAACGCGAATTTCTACGCCAGCCTGCCCAGATGGATTTTGAGCAATGCGACGGGCAGAACGGTGGAAAGCGTGGATAAAGCGGTGTCCTCGGGCGCGTATGAGGCGGCTCTCACCAAAATTCTGGTGGACGGGCAGGATATCCGCTCCATTCAGGCGGGCATCGAAGGCGAGGCTGCGAAATCGACCGCCGTCATGCTGCACTACAACAAAAATAGAGCAGATATTTATATTCCTGCGGCACTCATCGCCTTGGACGAGGATCACGTCATCACCATCAAGGCGGGCATGGTATTCCCCACGGGCTATTACGTGGAACAGGATATGGTGTTCACTTACAGCGCGGCGACGCAGAAACTGTCCACGACGTCTGTGACGGATATTACGTTGAACAAGACCGAAGGCACGCTCGCCGTCGGGGATACGGAAACGCTGGTCGCGACGATCGCGCCCGCAGGCGCGACCAATAAAATGGTCGAATGGTCTTCCTCCGACGAAAGCGTCGCCACCGTAGACGAAAACGGGAAAGTGACCGCTCTCAAAGCGGGCACGGCGACCATCACCGCGAAGGCGCTCGACGGCGACAAGACTGCGACGTTTACGTTGACCGTCAAAGAAGCCGCGACGTCCGTCACGCTCAATAAGACGGCGATTGAACTTTCCGTCGGCGCGAGCGAAACGCTGACCGCCACGATCGCGCCGTCGGGCGCGGATGACGCGGTCGAATGGACGACTTCCGACGAAAGCGTCGCTACCGTAGATGAAAACGGAAAAGTGACCGCCGTGAAAGCGGGCACCGCTACGATCACGGTCACGACCAAAAACGGAAAGACCGCAACGTGCACGGTCACCGTCAAGGCGGAGGAAAAGGAAGAACCTGCGTCGGGCGGATGCGGTTCCGCCGTCGCCGCGACGGCGTCCGCATTGGGCGCGCTCCTCGTGGCGGGAGCAGTCGTCGTTCTCTTCCGCAAAAAATAATTGATTTTTTGATCCCCGCGCGAATCGTGCGGGGATTTTTTTTCGGCAAATTGCGTAAACTTTCGGATCGAAAACCGCGGGCGATTCGCCCGCGGCTCTTTGATACCTATGAACACATCCCGCGAGGCTTGCATAAGATAATAGGGTAATAAAACAGGGAGGAATTTATGAATCCTTTTAAAGAATGTCCCGCGTCCTTGACTTCGATGTTTCAGAATTGGAAACAGTTGTACCCGAAACCTTACAATAAGCGTGAAGTGGATCCGTACACCAAGACCCGCATTATTTTGATGAACGGTACGGAATTCGAGGCGAATTGGTTTTCGCATCAGTTTTCGCGTCACACGAGCGATAACGATCTGAGAAGAGATCTCGCCCTGACGCGCGAGATCGAAAAACAGCAGCAGATTAAAATTTCGCTCTTGAAACCCTGCGACGAGAGCGCCCTCGAACACACGATCGGGTATGAACAACTCGCCGTGGATCTGACGGCGGAACTCGCGAAGCGCGAGAGCGACTGTTATGTGAAAAAGGCGCTCGACTTCGCGCTTTTGGAAGATTTCGATCACTTATACCGCTATGCGAACCTCTTGGAAATGGAGCAGGGCGTACAGGCGGAACGACTTGTCGGCCGTTATACGGAGATCATGCCCGGTCGTCCGACCATCGCGCATCATCGCTTTCCCAAAGACAACGTCCGCCGCTGTATCGATTCCAAAGTATCCGATCTGCAGACCGTGCTCGCGACCATGATCATTACCGCCGCAGAGCAGCAGACGATGAATTATTATATGAATATAACCAATCTCGCCTCCAACGATCTGGCGCGCCGTCTTTACGAGGAGATCGCGCTCGTCGAGGAAGAGCACGTGACGCAGTACGAAGATCTGATGGATGCGAATTCCACCTGGCTGGAAATGCTTTTATGGCACGAGTACGTCGAATGTTATCTGTACTGGTCTTGCTATATGACCGAAACGGACGGCTGTATCAAGGCGTTGTGGGAAGAAAATCTCGCGATGGAGATCGGGCACCTGCATAAGGCCGCCGAACTTTTGAAAAAGTACGAAAATAAGGAATGGGAAGAGGTGATTCCCTGCGGCGATTTCCCCGCGCCCTTATCCTTGCACGAAAACATCGAATACGTGCGAGCCGTGCTGGGAGCCACCGTGCAGTTCACCTCCCTCAGGGAAGATTACGTCAATCTCGACGAACTTCCTTCCGACGCCGACTTTTTCGCCTACCAGAAGATCGTCAACCCGACGACGAGCATCGTGCCTTCGCACTGCGTCATCGACACGCATATCCGCCGTTACGGGAAAGATTACCGCTATCAGGTAGCGCAAAGCCCCGTGCGGGAACTCCGCTGCCGCACGGCGGACAATACGTCCGTGGGGCGCGTGCCTTGCGCGGCGGAAAGTACGGATTTTTTCTGCAATCCGTAAAAAGGCATTGACAAACGCGGCCAATCAAGGTATAATCAAAGAGAAATCAATATAGGCGGAGATATGGAGAAGCCGACAAAACCAAGGCAAACGTAAGTTTGTCCGTTTTGTCGGCTCTTTTTATTCCGAAAGGAGAACGAATGGTGGACGTGGCGATCATCGGCGGCGGCGTCATCGGCGCATTCTGCGCGCGGGAACTGCGGAAATATGCGATTTCCGTTGCCGTTTTAGAGGGCGCGGAGGACGTGGCAGCGGGCGCGAGCAAGGCAAACAGCGGCATCGTGCACGCGGGGTACGACGCGGAAAACGGCACGCTGAAAGCGAAGTTCAACGTGGCAGGAAACAAACTGATGCCCAAGGTGTGCGAAGAATTGGGCGTCGGCTATCGTAACAACGGCTCGCTCGTGCTCGCGGAACGGGATCGGGTCGGCGTCTTGTCCCAACTCAAAGAGCGCGGCGAAATGAACGGCGTAAAGGGGCTGGAAGTCATCGGCCGCGCGCGGGCGCTCGCTCTCGAACCGCATTTGGGCGACGGCGTCGCCGCAGCGCTGTACGCGCCGACGGGCGGGATCGTCTGTCCCTTTCAGCTGACGATCGCCGCGATGGGCAACGCGATGGACAACGGAGCGTCCCTTTACTGCGGTTTCGAAGTCGCCGCGGCGGAAAAAACAGACGGCGGCTGGTCGCTCGTCTCTTCCGATCATAAGCGCGTGGAGGCGCGGTGCGTCGTCAACTGCGCGGGGCTGAACGCGGCGAAAGTCGCGGCGATGTTCGGCGATGATTCCTTTCGCATCGGGGCGAGAAAGGGCGAATACATATTATTGGATAAGATCGCGCCGCCATTCGTGCGGCATACGGTGTTCGCCGTGCCGACGGCGGCGGGCAAGGGCGTTCTCGTCACGCCCACGACGGACGGAAACGTGCTTATCGGACCGACCTCGGCGGAGGGGGAATTCGATACGTCCGTCCGCCGCAACGGGTTCGATGAAATCACGAAAAAGGCATCGTCTATGCTGAAAAACATTCCTTTCGGGGAAACGATCTCGTCGTTCGCGGGCGTGCGCGCGTACAGCAACAGGCACGATTTTATCATAGAGGAGAGTGACGAAACGGAAAACCTTATCAACGTAGCGGGCATCGAATCGCCGGGGCTTACTTCCGCGCCCGCGATCGGCGAATACGTCGCGGCATTGTGCGCGGAAAAATTCCATGCAAGGCGCAACGAAAATTTCGATCCGATGCGGCAAAGAAACCGTTTCAAAGATCTTTCCGCAGAAGAAAAAAACGAGATCATCGCGCGGCGTCCCGATTACGGAAAAGTCGTGTGCCGCTGCGAAAACGTGACGCTGGGCGAAATTTTAGACGCGCTCAGACAAAACCCGCCCGCACGCACGCTGGACGGCGTGAAATTCCGCACGCGCGCGGGTATGGGACGGTGCCAGGGCGGATTCTGCCAGCCATCCGTATTCAATACGCTCATGCAAGAATACGGATACCGCGCGCAAGAGATCACGAAAAAGGGCAAAAATTCCTTCGTGATCACGGGAGGAGAATTATGAAACGGGATCTGGTGATCATCGGCGGCGGCCCCGCGGGACTTGCGGCGGCGGTCGCGGCGTACGACGCGGGCGTAAAAGACGTTCTCGTTTTGGAACGCGAAGAAGAGGCGGGCGGCGTTCTGAAACAGTGTATCCACAACGGGTTCGGGCTGACGCGCTTTCGGGAGAACATGACGGGGCCCGAATACGCACAGCGTTTTCTGGACGAGGCGCGGGCGCGGAATATCGAGATACTGACGGGCGCATTCGTCGTCGATCTCTCTTCCGATAAAACCGTCACGTATATGAACGAAAAGGGCGTTTTCACCATGCGGGCGGGGGCTGTGATCCTCGCTATGGGCTGCCGCGAACGCAGCAAGGGCGCCTTGAACATCGCGGGCACGCGCCCCGCGGGGTTGTTCAGCGCGGGCACCGCGCAAAAGTTCGTCAATATTTACGGATTGCTGCCCGGGAAACGCGTCCTGATCCTCGGCTCGGGGGACATAGGCCTCATCATGGCGCGCAGGCTCACGCTCGAAGGCGCGGAAGTGCTCGGCGTTGTCGAGATCATGCCCTGTTCGAGCGGACTCAAACGCAACATCGCGCAGTGCCTCGACGATTTCGGGATCCCGCTGTATTTGCGGCATACCGTCGTGGAGATCGAGGGCGACGAGCGCGTGAGCGGCGCGCTCGTCGCCGAAGTGGACGAAAACAGGCTTCCGATCGCGGGCACGGAGATCCGTTTCGACTGCGACACCATTCTTTTTTCCGTGGGGCTGATCCCCGAAAACGAACTGACGAAAAAGGCGGGCATCTCCCTGCACGCGGGGACGCGCGGCGCGCTCGTGGACAGCGACCGCGAGACCGAGATCGAGGGAATATTCGCCTGCGGCAACGTGCTGCACGTGCATGATCTGGGCGATTTCGTATCCGAAGAGGCGGAAATCGCGGGCAGAGCGGCTGCGAAATATCTTTTGGGCGGGCATACGCAAAAAAGTTACGTGCCGACGCGTGCGGGCGAAAACGTTTCATACGTCCTGCCGCAAAAATTGTGCCGCGGCGAAAAAGACGCGCAGAAGTTGTATTTCCGCGTGCGTTCGGCGTTCCCGAATGCCAAAATTATCGTGCGCGCGGGGGATACGGTGGAAGAATTCCGCCGCATCGCCGTGGCGCCGGGAGAAATGGAGCACGTTTCGCTGCCGCCCGCGCTTTTCGACGGCGCGGAGAATGTGGAAATTTCCGTGGTAAGGGAGGGTTGACATGGGAAAAGATTTTGTCTGTATCGAATGTCCGCGCGGCTGCGCTCTGCACGTGGAGGGGGAGAACGGCGCGTGGGGCGTTTCGGGAAATTTCTGTCCCAAGGGCAAGGCGTACGCGCTTTCGGAAATGATCTCGCCGCGGCGCACGGTCACGAGCACCGTGCGGGCAAAGTTCGGGCGCGTGCCCGTCAAGACCGACCGCGAAGTGTTGAAATCGAATATCTTTCTCGTCATGGAAAAAATCCGCGCCGCCTACGTGGATTCCGACACGGAGATCGGGACGGTGATCCTTGCCGACGTGGACGGAGAGGGGACGAACGTCGTCGCCGCAAAACCTTACCGAGCGGCAGGGGAAAATTGATTTTACACATTGATCCAAAATGTGGTTTTTTTCCGAAACTTATGTTATAATCAAAGGCATATCATAAATAAAGGAAAAAGCGATGATACGGTTTCAGGGAGAATTGGGAAGAAGACTGCGGCTGAACGCGGCGAGAGTGGGCGAGCCGCTGTACTGCGCGCCGGACGTGTTCCGCCCCGCGGAGTACGACTGGCACGGCGATTTCGAGGGCAGAACTTTGCTCGCGCTCGTTTCTTTATGGAAGGCGACGGGAACCGAACCCGCCTCGCTGCGCGCATTGGCGGACGGGCTGGACGGACATTGCAACCGCGACGGCTATTTCGGTCCTCAATTCGACGGCAAAGTCGCGCTCGAACAGCAACTTTCGGGCAACAGTTGGTATCTTCGCGGGCTCACCGAATACTATAAGGCGACCAAAGACGAAAAGTCGCTTTGCCGTATTCGCACGATCGCGCGCAACTATCTGGCAAAACTCACCGAGTTTTTCGAACGCTATCCCATTGAAAGAGAAAAAAGCGAAGAGGGGGGCGTGTTCGGTCATACGCTCGGCGTTTTAAACGGTTGGAAACTTTCTTCCGACACGGGCTGTGCCTTCATCGCGATGGACGGTATTTCAGCCGTCTACGAAATTACGCGCGGCGCGGCGCTCAAAGAACTTCTGAACGTCATGCTGCGCCGCTTTCTTGAAATCGACAAACTCGCCCTGCGCACGCAGACGCACGCTTCTCTTTCGGCGGCGCGCGGCATTCTGCGTCTGTATGAATGTACGAAAGACGATCGCTGTTTACAACAGGCCGTCCGCGAATTCGGATTTTACATAGAACACGGCATGACGCTCACCTACGCCAACTTTAATTGGTACGGCAGGGAAGATACCTGGACGGAGCCTTGCGCCATCGTCGATTCGCTCATACTCGCTCTGAAACTGCACGCCTGCACGGGCAAGGATGAATATCTCGCCTGCGCCTACCGCGTTTATTATAACGCGCTGCGCATGAGCCAGCGCGGCAACGGCGGCGCGGGGTGCGACCTCTGCGCGACAAAGGATTTCCCTTTTGTAAAACCCTATAACGATACGTTCGAGGCGTATCTTTGCTGTACGCTCCGCCTGTCCGAGGGGCTTTATGAACTCGGCTCGCATTTCGTGCGCGAAGAGCGGGACGCCGTACGCGTTCTCTTTTACGACGATTTCGAATACATTTCCGATAACGCGCGTATCCGCGTTGCGGGCGATCTCTTTTATAAACGGGAGATCGCGCTCGAAGAGGCGGAAACGGGCGGGCGCAAATTATATCTGTATCTGCCTTCGTACGTGCAGAATATCCGCGCCGAGGGCGTGCGGATCACGCGGGAGGGGGATTGGGCGCTCGCCGAGGGAACGGGCAAACTTTCCTTCGATATCGGCGTACATACGGAAAACGGTCTGTACTTTTACGGTGATCTTCTGCTCGTAGAACCCTGTCAGGCAATGCGGGAATGCGTCCGCTGTACCGTAGACGGCAAAACGTTGACGAACGTGCCCGATTTTTCGCGGCTTTCCGAAAAAGAGGCGCGTAGCGTCTGCTGCCGTATCCCCGTTTTATTTGACAAAAATTCCCCGATATGATATATTGAATATCAATGATTGGTTAAACGACGGAGTGAACGAAAATGAGTTTTGTCAAGACGCCCGTGCGCGGAATGCCCGAACAGACGCCGCGCGACATGGAGTTACGCGAATACGCACTGGGTAAGATCAAGAGCACCTATAAAAAATACGGTTTTACGCTGATAGAAACGCCCGCCGTCGAGCATATCGAAAATCTGACGAGCAAGCAGGGCGGCGAAAACGAACAGTTGATCTTCAAAATTTTAAAACGCGGCGAAAAATTGCAGAAGTCGGAAAATTTTGACGATCTGTGCGACTGCGGATTAAGATACGATCTGACTGTTCCGCTGGCGCGCTTTTACGCGAATAACAGCAACGATCTTCCAAACCCTTTCAAGGCTCTGCAAACGGGGCCCGTCTGGCGCGCGGACAGCCCGCAAAAGGGGCGTTACCGCCAGTTTACGCAGTGCGATATCGATATTTTGGGCGACGCCACCAACCTCGCCGAAATGGAATTGATCACCGCTACCGCGAATATGCTCTACGAATTGGGGCTGGGCGGCAGCAAGGTGCGCGTCAACGACAGAAGGATCTTAAAAGCCATGGCGTCGTTTTGCGGTTTCCCCGAAGAAAAGCACAGCGTCATTTTCATCATTTTGGATAAATACGATAAGATCGGGTTGGAGGGTGTCAAAAAGTCCCTTCTGGAACTCGGACTGGAAGAGAGCGGCGTGGAGTCGTACTGCAAATTCTTCAACGGCAGCACGGACCTTTTTTCCTGCCGCGATTATTTCAGGGACGAATGGGCAAACGTCGTGCCCGAAAACGTCATCTCCAATCTCGAAGACATCATCGCGACTTCGCGCGATATCCTTTCGGGCAAAGGACAGGTCGTATTCGATCCCACGCTGGTGCGCGGTATGTCCTATTACACGGGCCCGATCTTCGAAATAGAACTTTCCTCGTATAAACTGTCCGTCGCGGGCGGCGGCAGGTACGACGAAATGATCGGAAAATACAGCGGCGGCAGCACGCCCGCCTGCGGTTTTTCCATCGGGTTCGAACGTATCATAGATATCATGAAGAACAACGAAACGCCGATCGGAGCGGGCGATGAAGAAAAGATCGCCTATCTCATCACGCGCGAAGCGCCCCTCGAAAAAAAGAGGGAAGTTTTGCAGAAAGCGGCGGCGTTGCGGGAGGCGGGCGTTTGCGTGCTCGTTTCCATGCGCAATAAGAATTTTTACGCGCAGAAGGACAAACTTCGCCTGTACGGCTACACGAAATTCGTGGACGTTTATCCCGATACGCGGCTATAAACAGGCGCGCCTTCGGGCGCGCTTTTTTTCGTCTCTCGGTTGACAAAGGTTAAAAGCGGGCGTATAATATTTGCATATACGGATTTTTTCGGCGCGTGTCGGAAAAATTCGCAGGGAGTCGGAATTTTTGCGGAAAACCGAAACAACATAAGTATGTCGGAAAGTCGAAAGGAGAAGCGGTATGAACGAGATCATCGCGTCCATATTGGACGCGGAACAAAAGGCGGAAGAAATCGTGGCGAAAGCGGCAAGCGATTGCAGATGCATCTCTTTGGAGGGCGCCGAGCGCGCGGCAAAGGTCAAAGAGGACGCGATCGCCCTTTTGGCTGCCGAACGTGAACAGAGCGAAAAAGACGCCGAACGCAGGGCGCAGGCGGCATACGACAGCCTTGCCGCGGAAGGCGGCGCGGCGGCGCAGGCGCTCAAAAGCCGCAGCCGTACGCGGGTGGATCCGGCCGCGGACGCGGTGCTTCGGAGGTTATTCGGCTGATGTCTGTCGTAAAAATGTCAAAATTCTCGCTGACGGGACTTGCCTCGGAAAAGGACGCGCTGCTCGATGCTTTGCATAGAACGCAGCGGGTGGAACTGAGCGATTGGGAAGAAGAAAACGCCCCTTCATCGGAATTGCAGTCGCGCGTTTCGCGGGTGCGAAAGGGCATCGCTTTCGTATCCGACCGCATCGCGGAGAGCAAAAAACAGGAATATTTCCCCGAAAATACCGAGGGGCTCAAGGACGATATCTTGCTTTCCTACGACGATTTCATGCAGATTTCGGGGCGCGAAGCGGAACTTACCGCGGCGATGGAAAAAGCCGAAACGTTGGAGAAAGAACTGTCCGCGCTCCGCGCGGAACGCGTAAAGGCGAAAAATCTCAACGAACAACTCTCGGCTTACCGCGAAGTGAACGAGCGCTTTTCGGATTTTTCCGATACGAAATGCACGCGCTGTTTTTTCGGCCTGATCGACGAGGCGGCGATCCCGAAACTGGAAGAAAATCTGGCGGAATCGCCCGCAGCGCTCACGATCTATTCGCGCGGCAAGCCTTCCGCCGTATGCGTTGTGGCGCATAACGACTGTGCGGAAGAAATAGCGGCCCTTTTGAACGGATTGTCCTTTTCCAAATGCACGTTTTCCTTTCCGGAAACCGCCGCGGAAAAGATAGAAGAACTCGCGGCGCAGACGAAGAGTTTCGACGCGCGGGAAGAGGCGCTCAAATCGGACGCGTGCGCGCTCGCGCCTTACTTGAAAGACTGGAAGATCTTTTCCGACTATTTATCCTTGCAGTTGGAAAAAGCGGAGGCGTACGACAGTTTTTTCAAGACGGCGAGCACCTTTACCCTGCACGGCTACGTGCCCCGGGAGGAATGCGATTTCGTGCGCGCGGCAATCGATGCGGTCACGCCCGCCGCGGTGACGGAATTTACCGAACCGACCGAGGAAGATACGCCGCCGACGCTTTTGAAAAACCGCGGGCCCGCGAAAAGCGCGGAATTCGTCACAAATATGTATTCCGCGCCCGACTACCGCGAATACGATCCCAACGGAGTCGTGTTCTGGTTCTTTATGATTTTTTTCGGGCTGATCATGGCGGATATCGGCTACGGTATTTTACTCTTTGCGGGCGGGTTATTGCTGTCTGCGAGGCTGAAAATCGACAACGGTTTTAAAAAACTGACGAAGATACTGATGTACGGCGGGCTGTTCACCATCGTGTTCGGGGCTTTGTTCGGCTCGCTTTTCGGCTTTTCTCTCTACACCTTTCTGCCCGATCCCTCGTCGGGCAACCGTACGGACGTTCTGACGATACTTTTGGGCTGCCTTGCGTTGGGGCTGTTCCAGATCACGATCGGGTACGCGCTCAAAGCGGTCAACGACCTGCGCGACGGGCGTGTCCTCGACGCGCTGTGCGACGCGTTCACCTGGATCCTGTTCAACGTCGGTCTGTTTTTCGCGGTGTTCAATTTCCTCACGGGGTATTTCGAGATCCCCGTTGCAAATAACGTGCACGCCTTTTTCGAAACGATGACGCTGCCCGGCGTCGTGATGCTGGGCGTAGGGCTTTTGGGCGCGATGCTCACCGCGGGGCGCAAGGAAAAAATATTGGGCAAGTTTACGAAAGGGTTCGGCGCGCTGTACGGCGTCATCAATCTCTTGTCCGACGTTTTGAGTTATGCCCGTCTGTTCGGGCTCATGCTCTCGGGCATGATCATCGCCCAGCAGTTCAACGGCATCGGGCTCGATTTGATCGCGGGCGGCGCGATCGGGTACGTGTTCGGGCCTTTGGTCATGCTCGTGGGGCACGCGTTCAATATCGCCATGGGCGTTCTGGGCGCGTATATTCACGATTGCAGGCTGCAATATATCGAATTCTTTTCCAAGTTTTATACGGGCGAGGGCAAATTATTTACGCCCATCGGCTCCCGTGTGCAATATATCCATATCCAACAGTAAACTATCGGAGGTAACAACATTATGAGCGGTGAAGCGATTGCGATTTTAGGATTGGCGATCTGCGCGGGGCTGTGCGGCGTAGGTTCCGCCATCGGCCTGTACAAGACGGGCAGCGCGGCTGCGGGCGTGCTCGCGGAGGACGCGAAAAAGTTCAGCAAGGTGATGATCCTCGTCCTTCTGCCCGCGACGCAGGGCATCTACGGCTTTGTCATGGCGCTGGTCGGACAGGGCGCGGTGAGTGCGGGCATGAGCGTCGGAAGCGGCTGGCTGATATTCGCGTCCGTCATGCCTTTGGCGATCACGGGCCTCGTTTCCGCGATCTTTCAGGGCAAAGCGGCGACCAGTTGTATCTATGCGGTGGCGAAGGACGAAAAACTGTCGGGTAAACTGATCATGTTCCCCGCGATGGTCGAAACTTACGCCATTTTCGGGTTGGTCATTTCGCTTCTCTTTACGCTGGCGGCATAAGGTGGCGCTATGGAAGGAAAAGCGGCCATGATCTCCCGCATCCTCGAAGATGCGGAGAAAAAAGCGAGTGAAATGCGCGCGACGGCGGAGGCGGAACAGGCAACGCGGATCAGCGCCGCGCAGAAATGGGCGGAAGAACTTTTGACGTCTTCCCGCAAAGCGCTCGCGGACGAGGCGGACGCAACCGTGGAGCGAAGGGAAACCGTCGCGCGGCTGGACGGACGCAAAAAGGTGCTCGGCGCCAAGCGCGAACTCATCGAAGAAGTGTTCGCGCGCGCGCTTGAAAAGGCGCAAAATCTTCCCAAGGCGCGTTACACAGAGATCGTATCCCGCCTTTTGGAAGAGAACGCCGAGGAGGGCGATACCGTCGTATTGTCCCGTTTCGCGCCGCTCAGCCAAAGCGAAACCGAGGCGTTGCCCGTCTTTCGCGCGCGTAAACTGCGTTTCGGCGGCGCGGACGGCGCATTCGCGGGCGGACTGTTTCTTTCCAACGAGACGTGCGACAAGGATCTTTCTTTCGAGGCGCTCATCGCTGCCGACCGCGTTTCGCTGGAATCCGACGTCGTGGAAATTTTATTTTCCGACGGGCGCAAAACGGAGTAAAGAATGACGAACGCTATCTTTGCCAACGCGCGGGCGTCTGCGCTGCAAGCGTCGCTTCTGGGCGCGGAGCGGCTCAACCGAATGGCGGACTGCGCCTCGGGGGACGACGCGCTGAAAATACTGTCGGAAGTGAATTTCGGGAACGGCGTTTCCGTTGCCTCCGCGCTCGAAGCCGACCTTCTCATCGAGGCGGAAGAGCGGCGTTATACCGTGTTCGTGCGCGAAACGGCGCCGAGCGAGGCGCTGTGCCGCTATCTTCTGGCGGAATACGATTACCACAACGCCGAAGCGATCGTGCGGAGCAAGTATCTGAAAACAGACTGCGCGCCCATGCTGGGCGCGGACGGGTTTTACCGCGCCGATAAAATGCGGGACAATATTTATGCGGATAAATACGATCTTTTCCCTGCGCCTCTTTCCGCGGCGTGCAGGGAGGCGGACGCGCTTTTCCTTTCGGGGCAGGCGAACGGGCAGAATATCGCGATCCTGTTCCGCCGTGCGCTGTATGCCGACCGCGCGGCTTTGAGCAAAAAGGAAAAGACGCTCGGTAAGATCAACCGCCGAAAAGCGGACGCGGCGAATATCGCCGTGGCGCTCCGCGCGCGGAACTTTGCGAAGACGATGAAAATGCGCGTAGAAGGCGGCTCTTTGACGGACGAAAATTTGCGCGTTCTGGCGGCGGAGCCGCCCGAAAAGATACGCGAAAACAGCCGTTTTTCGGCTTTGGGCAAACTGATCGGCGCCGCGCTCGATGATTTTGCCGAGGGAAGACCGCTCGTCGGGTTCGAGCGGCTCGCGGACGGCGCCGCGCTCTCCTCTTTGAAAAAAGAGCGATACGAAGCGGAGGGCGTACAGCCTTTCGTCCGCTATTGTTTTTATAAACAAGCGGAACTTTCCAACGTGCGCATCATCTTGTCGGGGCTGAACAATCAGATCGAAAAAAATGCCGTTAGGGCGAGGATCAGGGAAACGTATGAAGGGTAAAATGGCGATCATCGGGGACGGGGACAGCATTCTGGTTTTCAAGGCGATCGGCATGGACGCGTACAGCGCGGCATCGCCCGAGAAAGCGCGGGAATTGCTGCATACCCTTTCCAAAAAATATCAGATCATCTACGTCACGGACGTTTTGGCAAAAGAGATCGACGATACGATCTCGCGTTTTGTGGAAAGCCCGTATCCAGTCGTGATCCCCGTTCCGTCCATGAACGGGAGCAACGGCTACGGATTCGAAATATTAAAGAGGGAGACCGAGCGCGCGTTGGGGATAGATATCCTTTCGCAAGAGGAGAAGAAGAACGAGCAATGAAAGGAAAGATCATTAAAGTATCGGGCCCGCTGATCGTGGCGGAAAACATGGCGGACAGCAAGATGTACGACGTCGTGCGCGTCAGCGAAAAGAAACTGATCGGCGAGATCATCGAACTGCGCGGCGATCAGGCGTCCATTCAGGTCTATGAAGAAACTTCGGGCTTAGGTCCCGGGGAAGAAGTGGAGAGCACGGGCGCGCCGCTGTCGGTGGAACTCGCGCCGGGCGTCATCGGCGAAATTTTCGACGGGATACAAAGGCCTTTGGAACGCATTTTTGAATCGTACGGCGACCGCATCACCCGCGGCATTTCCATGACCAATCTCGATCATGAGAAGATCTGGCGGTTCGAGCCGTGCGTAGAGGCCGGCGACGAAGTGCAAAGCGGCGATTTTTTGGGTACCGTACAGGAAACGTCCATCGTCGCGCATAAGATCATGGTGCCTTACGGCGTTCAGGGTAAGATCGTCAGAATCGAAAAAGGCGATTTCAATATCACGCAGACGATCGCCGTCGTTTCCACCGAAAAGGGCGAGCGCGAGATCTGTATGCTGCAACGCTGGCCCGTCAGAAAGGGGCGGCCTTACCGCGAAAAAATGACTCCCGATATGCCCATGATCACGGGGCAGCGCGTCATAGACACGCTCTTTCCCATCGCCAAGGGCGGCGTCGCCGCCGTCCCCGGGCCGTTCGGCAGTGGCAAGACGGTGGTGCAGCATCAGTTGGCGAAATGGGCGGACGCGGATATCATCGTCTATATCGGATGTGGCGAGCGCGGCAACGAGATGACTGACGTTCTCAACGAGTTTCCCGCCCTCAAAGATCCCAAAACGGGCGAGCCGCTGATGAAACGCACGGTCCTCATCGCGAATACTTCCGATATGCCCGTGGCGGCGCGCGAGGCGTCCATTTATACGGGCATCACCATCGCGGAATATTTCCGCGATATGGGCATGAACGTCGCCATCATGGCGGATTCGACTTCCCGCTGGGCGGAGGCTCTGCGCGAAATGAGCGGAAGATTGGAGGAGATGCCCGGCGAGGAGGGCTATCCCGCCTATCTTTCCAGCCGTCTGGCGGAATTTTACGAGCGCGCGGGCATCGTCCGCACGCTGGGAAAAGACGGGCGCGTCGGCTCGGTCACGGCGATCGGCGCGGTCTCGCCCGCGGGCGGCGATCTTTCCGAACCCGTGTCGCAGGCGACTCTGCGCATCGTCAAGGTCTTTTGGGGGCTTTCGGCGAATCTCGCCTATAAGCGCCACTTCCCCGCCATCGACTGGCTGGTGAGTTACTCTCTGTACGCCGACCGCCTGTCCGACTGGTACACGCTGCACGCGTCCAACGATTTCATCAAACTGCGCGCGTTCGCCATGCACGTATTGCAGGAAGAGGCGGAACTCGACGAGATCGTGCGCCTCATCGGCGCGGACTCGCTCTCGGGGCGCGACCGCATGACCATGGAAACGGCGAAGATCATCCGCGAAGATTTTCTCCATCAGAACGCCTTTCACGAAACGGATACCTATACTTCCATCGCCAAACAGTGCAAGATGCTGCGGCTCATTTACGACTTCAACCGCTTGGGTCTCGAAGCCGTGGAAAAAGGCGCGCGCCTCGACGACGTTCTGGAACTTCCCGTCCGCGAAAAGATCGGCCGCGCAAAATACATCGAGGAAAAGGATCTTGCCCGTTTCGACGAGATATCCAAAGAAATGAACGAAGCCATGCACGGGCTCGGCGGAGGGGAACATGTTTAAAGAGTACAAGACCATCAAAGAAGTCGTCGGGCCTCTCCTTCTGGTGGAGGGCGTCGAGGGCGTGAAGTACAACGAACTCGTGGAGATCGTGCAAAAGGACGGCGAAGTCCGTCACGGAAAAGTGCTGGAAGTGCACCGCGACAAGGCGCTCGTGCAGCTGTTCGAGAGCTCGCAGGGCTTGCAGATCTCAACCAGCCGCGCCAAATTTCTGGGGCGCAGCCTGGAACTTTCCGTTTCCGAAGATATGCTCGGCCGCGTGTTCGACGGCATGGGGCGCCCGCGCGACGGGAGCGCGCCCGTCATCGCCGACAAGCGCATGGACGTGAACGGGGAACCGCTCAATCCCGCGGCGCGCGATTATCCCAACGAGTTTATCCAGACGGGCGTTTCCGCCATCGACGGACTGAATACGCTCGTGCGCGGACAGAAACTGCCCGTGTTCAGCATGAGCGGTCTGCCGCACGCAGAATTTGCGGCGCAGATCGCGCGGCAGGCTCGCGTGCTGAAAGGCGACGAAAAATTCGCCGTCGTGTTCGCCGCCATCGGCATCACGTACGAAGAGGCGGAATATTTCGTGCAGGATTTCAAAAAGACGGGCGCGATCTCGCGCACGGTGCTCTTTACCAATCTTGCCAACGATCCCGCCATCGAGCGTATCGCCACGCCGCGCATGGCGCTCACCGCGGCGGAATACCTCGCTTACGAACTGGGGATGCACGTTCTCGTCATTCTCACCGATATCACCAACTACTGCGAGGCGCTGCGCGAAGTTTCGGCGGCGCGCAAGGAAGTGCCTGGGCGGCGCGGCTACCCGGGGTATCTGTATACCGACCTCGCCTCGCTCTATGAGCGCGCGGGGCGCATCCGCGGCAAACAAGGCTCCATTACGCAGATCCCCATTCTCACCATGCCCGAGGACGACAAGACGCACCCCATTCCCGATCTTACGGGCTATATCACCGAGGGGCAGATCATCTTGTCGCGCGAACTGTATAAAAAGGGCGTGAACCCGCCCGTCGACGTGCTGCCTTCCCTCTCCCGTTTAAAGGATAAGGGCATCGGCGCGGGCAAGACGCGCGAAGACCACGCGGACACGATGAACCAACTGTTTTCGGCGTATGCGCGCGGCAAGGAAGCGAAGGAACTTTCCGCGATCTTGGGCGAGGCGGTCCTCTCCAAGATCGACAAGTTGTACGCGGATTTTGCCGAAAAGTTCGAAAAAGAATACGTTTCGCAAGGTTTTTCTGCCAACCGTTCCATCGAAGAAACGCTTGATCTCGGGTGGAAACTTTTGAGCGGGCTGCCGAAATCGGAACTCAAACGCATCAAAGAACAATATATCGAAAAGTACTATCGGGAGTAAAATTTTGGCAAGGCTCAATAAAAATCCCACGCGCATGGAGTTGAAGAAACTGAAAGCACGGCTCAAAACGGCGCAGCGCGGACACAAGTTATTGAAAGACAAGACCGACGAAATGGTGCGGCGCTTTTCCGTGCTCGCGCGCGAGATCAAAAAACTTCGCGCCGAAACGGAAGGGGACGTCGTGCGCGTTCTGAAACAGTTTTCGCTGGCGCGCGGGCTGATGCCCAAAAAGGACATCGAACTCTTGTTTTCCATGCCCTCCGTTTCCGTCGAGCCCGAGTGCGGCCTCGGCAACTTCATGAATCTGGAAGTGCCGAAGATCGTTCTGGAAGAGCGCAAAGACGCATCTTCTCCGCTGCCTTATTCCTATGTGGACGTCACCAGCGAGGCGGACTACGCCGTGGAACTTGCCGGCGAAGTACTCGATAAACTCGTGTGGCTCGCGGAACAGGAAAAGATCCTGCGCATGCTCGCCGTGGAGATCGAACGGAGCAAGCGGCGCGTCAACGCGCTGGAGTACGTGCTCATTCCCGATCTGGAGGAAACCATCCGCTATATTTCCATGAAACTGGAAGAAAACGAGCGCGCGGGGTTGACGCGGTTGATGAAAGTCAAGGATATGATCGAGGCAAAGAACGCAAATCAATAACAAAAAGAGGCCGTTTTGATCAACGGTCTCTTTTTTCGACATTTTCTCATATACATTGACTTTACCGTTTTTTAATGTTATAATGAACGAAATTGACAGTGCGCCCGAGCGGCGTGCCGAAAAACTACGCGGGCCGTGAATTTACGTTTGCCCCCCGCAGTGGGGGGCTGTGCGCTTTCTGCAAAAGCGCACAATTCCTGTATGGAAGGAGAAAACGTGAAAATTTTCAAAAATCTGTTGATGTCTGTAGCAGTTTGTTCTATGCTCATCGCCTGCGTCGCCTGTTCGGGCGGCAACGATCACGGGCTTAATCCCGGTTCGCCCACGCCCGTCACGATATGGCATTACTACAACGGCGCGCTCGGTTCCACTTTCGACGAAATGGTCACCGATTTCAATAACACGCTGGGAAAGGAAAAGGGGATCGTCGTATCCGCCAAATCCAAAGGGAGCATCGCCGGCGTGGAGGAGGCCATCCGCGCCTCGATAGATGGAGAGATCGGCGCGGAAGCGCTGCCTCAGATCTTTTCCGTGTATTCCGACACCGCCTATTCGGTCAAGGATAAGATCGCGGATCTGTCAAATTATCTTACCGCGTCGCAAATCAAAGAATTCGTGCCCAGTTACATAGAGGAAGGCGGTTTCGAAAAGGAAGGGGAGATCAAAATGTTCCCCATCGCGAAATCGACGGAGGTTTTGGCGATCAACAAGACCGACTGGGATAAATTTTCCGAAAAAACGGGCGCCGACGTTAAAAAGTTTGCCACATGGGAAGGCATTACGGAGTTGTCTGAACAGTATTACGCATGGAGCGGCGGCAAAGCCTTTTTCGGAAGGGACGCCTTCGCCAATTATATGCTCGTAGGCAGTAAACAACTCGGTAAACCTGTTTTCGAAGTGGAAAACGGGCAGGTGACTTTTCAACTCGATTCCGAAGTCATGCGGAAATTGTGGGATAACTATTATGTACCGTACGTCAAGGGCTGGTTCAAACACGGCGGAAAATTCCGCACCGACGATATCAAGAGCGGCGCGATCGTCGCCTGCGTCGGTTCGACTTCGGGCGTCACGTACTTTCCCGAGAACGTAGATAACAATAAGGATCCCGAATACGCGATCCAGGGCATGATTTTGCCGCTCCCCAACTTTGCGGGTACGGAAAAATACGCCGTGCAGCAGGGCGCGGGCATGGCGGTCGTGCATTCCGACGAAAAAACTGAATATGCTTCGACCGTCTTTTTGCGTTGGTTCAGCGAAAAGGACAACAACTTAAAATATTCGCTCGGTTCGGGCTATCTTCCCGTCAAAAAAGATCTCAATACCGAAGAAGCCGCCAAAGAATATTTTACGGACAATACCGAAATTTCCGCGCTGATGAAAAGCACGCTCTATACGGGCATCGAAATCGTCAATAATTATACGCTGTACACCACGCTTCCCTTCGATTGCGGTACCGAGGCGCGGGAGATCGTCAATACTTCGATGATCGATAAGGCGGTCGAAGATTTCGCCGCGATCGAGAACGGAAAAGTTACTCTGCAGCAGTGCCTAACCGTCGGTCATTTCGAAGAGTGGCTCAAAGCGCTGGGCGCGAGTTTGGAAAATCTGAAAGACAACGGATAAGAGATGGAAGGGAAAAAGAACAAACGTACCAAATCTATTTTACGGAAAACCCTGATCCCGATCGTTTTGGTGATCGTGTTTCAGACGGTGTTCTTTTTTTGCGCTCTTTTTGCGTCGGATACCTTTACGAACCTTCGCAACAACAGTTTCGAAATGTTCAACGGCAAAGTGATTAATGTTTCCGATTCGCTCACCAACAACATGATCCGCGTATGGTCGAACATCAGCGAAACGGAGAACGACGTCGTAAGCCGCGTGGAAACGATTCTTCAAGAACAAGGAAAATCGTACGAAGATATTGCAAAACCTTTTACCGAAGAGGAAAAGGCCACGGAAGGCCCCCGTACCTATCACATCAACGAAATTATATTATCCGAAATCGCGGACGATATCCTGTATATGCTGCGCAAAAATCTGGTCACCGACGCGTTTATCGTGCTCGACGGCCCCGGAACGCGCAACCAGCCGCAGGACTATTATAAGGGAGGCATCTGTCTGAGGGACATGGATCCTACCTCCGCGAGTTCGGATAACGCCGATATCGAAATGACTTACGGCAGTATCGAGATCCGGGATCAACTGCACGTGACGGGAAACAAAACCTATTCCACCTTTGAATTTTCCGAAGAATGCTCCAACGATAACGAGGCATTCTTTTTCAAACCGCTGAATGCGGCGAAAGAAGCGAAAAAAGTATCCGATACGAAAAATTATGCTTATTGGTCGCCTTCATATAAAATGAATCAGTACGGCGAAACAATCGTATCGTATTCGATCCCGCTTATCTCTTCGAAAGGCGATGTGTTCGGAGTGCTGGGCATCGGCCTTTCCGTCGCTTATCTGAGCGGGCAAGTCAATATCGGAAACACGTCGGGAGAATACGGCGCCGCGGTATGCCTCGTGAAAAACAACGAGGACGGCAGCGTGGATCTGGAACGCATCGTACATTCGGGCAGTCTGGGACAGAGCGTTTTCGGTTCTGTAAGCAGTGTTTCCGCCTTGCCGGACGGCTATACGAATTTTTATAAGATCCCTTCTTCCAAAGTCGTATGCAACGTCAAGACGTTGGATATTTACAATCGGAACGGCCCGTTCAGCGGCGACGTATGGGCGGTGGTCGGCATGGTCGACGAGGGCGTTCTGATGACCTTTTACAATACCATTCTCATCGCGATGTCAGCCTCGGCGCTGGCGGCGGTGGCGCTCGCGCTCGTGGCAGTCACGCTCGTCGTGCGCAGTATCAGCAAGCCCATTGCGGAACTTGCGGAGGATACGCAGAATTACAGCGCGGCGAATGAGCAGCCTTTGCGCAAGACGTATATCAAGGAAATAGACCTTTTAGCCGAAGCATTTTTGGAAAAGAGCGAAACCGCCGAAAACATCGCGCAGAAAGTTTCGGGCATCATCTCCAATTCGCGCACGCAGATCGGCGTGTTCGAATACGTGTACGGGGAAAAGAAAGTTTTCGTCAGCCGCAACGTCTATACGCTCATACGCTGGCAGGACGAACGCATAAACGATTATATCGGCATCGATCGTTTCCGCCGCCTCATGTCCAAGATCGATCCTTTAAACGAAAGGGACGAAACAGTCACCTATAAGATCCCCGAAGAAGAAGCGTGGATCCAGATCTCCGTCGTGGACGACGGTAAAAAGATCATCGGCACGATCACCGATATCACCCTCGACGTCATCGAAAAGAGGCGCATCGAATTCGAGCGCGATTTCGACGTTCTGACGGGGCTCAACAACCGCCGCTATTATAACGATAAATTGTACGAACTGTGCGAAACGCCCGAACTCGTCCGTATCGGCGCCATGGTGATGATCGATCTGGACGAACTCAAATACGTCAACGATACCTACGGGCATTCTTACGGCGATAAGTATATCCAGTTGATGGGCGAACTCATCAAGGGTTTTCCCCGCAGCAACGCGCTCATCGCAAGACTTTCGGGCGACGAGTTTGCCGTCTTTCTCTACGGCTACGCGAGCGAAGCGGAACTGCTTGCAGAAGTGCAGGGCGTATGGTCGCGTATGGAACTGTGCTTTCTGCCGTTGCCGAGCGGTGAAAATTTCAAACTGCGCGCCTCGGGCGGCTATGCGCTGTATCCGCGCAACGCCGCCACGCCCGAAGAACTGTTCCGTTACTCCGATTACGCCATGTATTCGGTCAAGCATACGGATAAGGGGCGCCTCGGCGATTTCGATATCGAAGACTACCGTAAGAACGAATTTATCATGAGCGGGCAGGAAGAATTTTTCCATATCGTAGAGAGCCGCAAAGTCAGATACGCTTTTCAGATGATCGTGGACGCGCGCACGGGCGAGACCTACGGATACGAGGCTCTCATGCGCCCGCAGGGGGAAACCATCAAATCCCCCGTGCAGATCCTCGAGATCGCCAAGAAGTGCGCCAAACTCAACGTGATCGAACAACTCACCTGGAATGGGGCGCTGGAAACATATCAGACCCGTCTCGGCGAGGGGCTTTTGGATAAGAAAGCCAGGCTGTTCATCAATTCCATCAGCGACTGTATTATTCCGCCCGACGATATCCGCGCGTTGGAAACGGCGTACGGCGAACTTCTAGGCAACGTGGTTTTGGAGATCATGGAAAACGAGCCGATCAGTTCTTCTTCCACATTGGAAAAGAAAATAAGTTATCTGGGGCGCTGGAATGCGGAACTTGCCATAGACGATTTCGGTTCCGCCTACAATACCGACGCGGTGCTTTTGATCACCCAGCCTCAGTACATCAAATTCGAACGCGCCATCATACAGGGCATTGACGCCTCTTCCGATAAGATGCTGATGGTGGAAAATATGGTCAATTATATGCACCGCCGCAATATCAGGGTGATCGCCGAGGGCGTGGAAACGTTCGGGGAGATGAAGAAAGTCATCGAGTTGGGCGTCGACTATATCCAGGGCTACTATCTGCACAAGCCGAGTTTTACCGAGTTCGGCTTATCCGACGAAAAGAAAAAAGAAATTCTTTTATGCAACGGAAAATAAACGGAGCAAGCGTACGGCGTGAAAAAGCATTCTGCCAAATTCAATAAAACCATGTGGATCAAGACCATCGTCGTCGCGGTGGTCCTTATATCCGTGGAACTCATCGCGGGCTTTTCTCTGTATCACAACGCCGTCACGTCCGCATACGACGGTACTTTCCGTCAGTACGCCGCGTCGCTTTCGGGCATCGAGCGCGAACTGAATGAAATTTTTTCCGAAGACGTCGGAAATTTCGACGATGAGGACGGGTTCGCTCTTTCAGGCTCGCTCGACGCCGCGGGCGCGGAGATCGAGATCGGGGGGCAAAGTTATGCCGTGCAATCGCAGACGATCGCCCATAACCTGCAGGAGCGCCCCGTGCTCTTCTATTCTTTAAGCGATATGTGCAAAGGAATCGGCGATGAAACGCTGTATACCGTTTATACAAAATCTGTAAACGGCGAAACGGCACTGCGCCTGCGCCCCTTTGAAGAGGCCGTGAAACAACTTTCCATGGCGGGGTTCGAAGGGATCGCGCTCGCGAGCGGCAGCGGCCGCGTCGTCTTTGCGACGGGTGTCTTCGACGGCTATTTTCAGGATTACGGTTTCGAATTGCAGCCGTCGGAAGCGTCGTCCGTGCGCATCGTGAACGAGGGCGAAGGGCACTACGCCTGTTCTGTCAGAGATCTGGGCGCTACGGGCTATTATCTCGGCGCGTTCGTGGATTTCACGGGACAGCAGAAAATTTCCGATTCCCTTGCGCGGGAGATCGCGGTCATTCTTATCGTGACGGGCGCGGTGGTCGGCGTACTGTTCCTTTTATATTCTTTCTGGGTAGGGCTCAACGAAAATTCGTTCCGCTATTCCTACCGTATCGTTACCGACGCGGACGGAAAAATTATCAGAGCCAACGCGAAATTCAAACAGGATTTCCCCCAGACGGTGGAGATCAAAGAGAACGTGGCGCGGTTCGAAGAAAAGACTTTCAACGCCGTCAAGATTTCCGCGTTCGGCGCCGAGCGCCTGCTCGCGTGCGTCGCGAAAAAACAGACGAACGGCAGGATCCGCCTTTCCGCGAGCGAACTCGCGCTCCCGTACGAATCGGATCTTGAAAATAAAGATCTGATGAAAAACGTGTACGACGTTTTTACAGCCAAGGGCGGGCGCGTTCTGATAGGCACGATCTTTATCGGCAATCTCGCCAATTTCAAGGCGATGTTCGGCACGGAATTCGCCCAAAAAGTCTATGCGAAGATCTTTGCAAAGACCGAGCAGGAATTTACTTACGCCTACGAGATAGACGACAGTCACATCGGTATTCTGTATCCCGAGGGGAAAAAACTTGATAATTTATTGCAGGATATCAAAGACGCGGTGAATTTTATCGATCAGCCCGTTATGATCGACAGCAACCTCGTCAATATCGGCGCGAAATTCGGATTCGCCGTCTGCGACGCGGTCATGGAACGGCGCGATTTCGAGTACGCGGCGATTGCGGCGGACGCCGCGTTAAAGCGCGCTGCGGAAGACAAGATGAACGATTATTTCATCTATCACGAATCCCAGAAAAAACAGTACGCCAAATTTTTCGTGCAATACGATATCCGTAAAATGCTCGACGACGGCGATTTTTACATGGAATATCAGCCGCAGTACAGTCTGAAAGAAAACCGCATTACGGGATTCGAGGCTCTCTTCCGCGTGCGCAACCCGAAAATGAACGTGAGCGCGTATGAGATCATTTCCTATGCCGAGCGTACGGGAAACATGGTCATGCTGGGAGATTTTGTCTTCGATACAAGCATGCGTTTTGCCAAGATCATCGAAGGCAGGGGCGTCACGGTTTCTTTGAACGTTTCGCCAATTCAACTGATGCAGGCGGGCTTTGTCGAGAACTTTTTGAAAATATATCATAAATACGATCTGAAAGCGGGTACGATCTCGGTGGAGATCACCGAATCCTTTCTCATGCACACTTTCGACGAAACGCTCAAAAAATTGCAGATTCTGTGCGAGCAGGGCATTTCTATCCATCTGGACGACTTCGGTACCCAATATTCTTCGCTGTTATATCTGAAAAAACTGCCCATTGCCGCCATTAAGATCGACCGCGAATTTATCAGCGATATCGCGGCCAACGAGTACAGCCGCGCGATCACGCGCATGGTGCTCAATATTACCAAGGAACTGAAACTTTTGAGTATTTCCGAGGGGATCGAAACCAAAGAACAACTTCAGATCTTGCAGGAAATGGGCTGCGACGTCATTCAGGGGTACTTGATCGGACGCTCCGTAAAGGAAGACGCCGCGTTGGAAATGTTGCGAAATTTCAAACCCGAAATTTAAATTTGAGAAATATTTGTCGAAAATTGTGTTGTATATTTGCCCGATCGGGTGTATAATGCACATATAATGAATAAGAAAAGGAGGCAAAGACATGATCCGTCAACTGCTCGCAGGCGCAGAATTGAAACCCGGAGTCGCCATTCTGTTGGTCGTCCTGTTCGTCCTCGTTGCAGCGGCGGCGATGTTTTTCCTCTATCGCGGTATCCGCAAGGACCGAAACCGCTATATCGCGGATAAGTTGAAGATCGGCGAACTTAACAAGGATTCCTTTGACGATTTGATTCTGCGCCGCTTTCATTCCGCGGGCAAAAATACGCATTTCAGCGTCTTTTTCATCGAGATCAACGATGCGAAAAATATCCGCGAATCGTTCGGTGAAAAACAATTCGCAGGCGCGGTCAATACACTCGTCGAACGCCTGTACAGGATCCTTCCCAAAGGCAGCAAGGTCTGCCTGTACGAATACGACCTTTTGGCGGTTCTCGTCGACGAGGACCTGGATAAAAAAGCGCTCTCCGATCTGGCGTCGTTCTGCCTGTTGGAAGGGCGTAAACCCGTCAGTTTGATCACGCGCGTGCGGCTGGAACTCGATCTGAGCATCGGCGTCAACAGTTACAATGCGTTCAGCGCCAATTTTAACGCGTTCAAGCAGAATCTCGAACTCGCGCTCGCCGTATCCAAAAGAAACGGACTCAATAAATATACGATCTACTCTTCGGAAATCTCCAACAGCGAGAGCGAAGAATATAAATATTATCAGGAGATAAAATCGGCGATCGAGGCGAACGAGTTTACTTTATACTATCAGCCCGTGTATGATTTAAAGAACAATGTTATTTTCGCCTACGAAAGCCTGTTGCGCTGGAATCACAAGACGCTCGGCGTGCTCGCTCCGGGAAAATTTCTGAATATCTTGGAGCAATCGGGCGACATCACCTGGGTCGGAGCGTGGGCGTTCGAACAACTGCTCATCGCGCAGCAGCGTTATAAGCAGAAAAATCCCGATAAAAACGTCACTTTTTCCATGAACCTTTCGCCCAAACAGTTAATGAATCCCAATCTTACCGACGATTTCCGCCGCGTGCTCAAAAAATATAAAGTGCCTGCAAACGAAGTGTGTATGGAGATCGTGGAATTCGCCATGTTCGACAAAATGCCTGAGGTGCACGAAAATATTCAAAAACTCGTACAGTGCGGCTTTCAGATCGCGCTCGACGATTTCGGACTGGAAATGAGTTCTTTGAAGCGGTTGGAAAATCTGCAGGTCAACTGGGTAAAACTCGACCGCTCGTTTATCGACGAAGCGAAAGACGACCTTTTGATCGGAGGCGTGGCAAACTCGCTGGTCGGCTACGCGGAAAAGAACTATTTCCGTATCATCGCCGAGGGGATCGAGGACGACGTAACGCTGGATTTTATCAAGGAACTTTCGATCCCGTACGGGCAGGGCTATTATTTCGGCAAGCCCAAGGCGCCCGCGGAATACGATATTTGAGTTTTTGCGAATAAAATTTAAAAGTACTTGACAATTTTATAATAATATTCTATAATTAGAATAAGTTAAAAGCAAAGTATCCAAAAGGGTATGACGCAAAGCTAAGAGCCTAAGTCGCAAGATATGGTTGTCAGTTGCCAAAACATTCTATGATGTTTTGGCAATTTTTTTTTCATAAAATCATTTGATCATTCGGGGAGTCGTGCTATGAAATGGTTAAAGCGTCTGCAAATGATGCGCATATCAAAAATCGTAATAGCCGTTTCGCTTGCACTTTCCGTTATTTTTGCGGGCTTTACGATCTACGGGAACAAAGTCGGCAATTTTATCATCAATGTTTCCAACGACGGCGCGCATATTGCCGCGACCATGAAAGAGGATCTGTCCGATTTGTCCTCCCGCCTGTCCGTTTCGGGACTGGAAGGGCAGGGCGCCACCACATATGAAGATATTCCCCGCTCGATCGCCAGGGGGATCGGAAACAAGAGCGACACCGTATATCAGACCTATATGGCATTCAGTTTTTATCTGGTCAACAAGACCGAACGCTCGGTGGATTACGACATGAGCCTGAACGTCGTCGACAGCGTCGGCAGGGCGATCGATATCATGCGCGTCATGATCATCGAAGGCGACGCGGAAGGCGGCGATATATACGCCAATCCCGAAGCGAGCGAAGAGGGCGAAAACTGGCTGAAACAGCACACTTCATACGAAACGATCGCATTTATTTCCGAAAAACAACTGATGGCGAAGCGGGTGACCGATTTTCAGCCCGAAGACAAAGTGAAATACACGATCGTCATCTGGGTGGAAGGTTGGGATATGGACTGCACCGACGAGCGGCTGCAAGACCGTATTAAAATGAAACTGGACTTTTACGCGTATTAAGGTTGCTACGGGCGACGCCCGTAAAAATATTATGAAATGATCAAAGGAGAGATATCTTATGAAAGCAACAAGAAAACTGATCGGCGCTTTGGCGGCGTTGGTCATAGCGATCGCCGTAGCCACGGGCTCCACTTTCGCCTGGTTCACGACAAATCAGAAAGTTACGGTGGAAAGTTTGGACTTACAGGTTACTTCCGGTAACGACGATCTGCAAATCGCGTTGGGCAAACCGACGAGCGCTACGGATTGGTCGAATTTGAAGTTCGGGCGTAAAATTTTATCTGCGGATGTTTTGAAGGATAAAACGATTTCGCTCGACGCTTTGACGAGCGCCGATACGGATCACAACGGCGTGGAATTGAAAGATAAAGAGAACTCTGCGGCTGGTGAGGGTTCTTATTTGGAATTCGACCTCTCATTTTATTCAAATAAAGGCTTGAGCGTATTGCTCGGAAATACTGCCGAGGTTGCTGTTAAAGACACAGCCGTGCAAGCGCATCAGATTTTCGCCTGGGACGATTCGATTACGGAAGCAACCTATGGGCAAGCCGTTGCAAAAGGTGCGAGAATCGAGGCGAGAGCCGCGCACGCATCGCGTATCGCGTTCGTTACGGGCAGCGGGGACTCTGCGACGGGAAAAGTTTGGGCGCCTTTCGAAACGACGGCAAACGGCGGTAACGATACGACGGCCGGGTTCTATAAGGGCAACCTTGCCGCGGCGTACTATAATTATTCGTTAGGCGTCTCCGAATCAATAGATCAGACAGTTGCTAAAAATGTAATATTGCCGTTGACGAATGACAGTACATATGCTTCTACGAGTGAGATCTTGATTCTTGAAAAACCCGCGGCTGAAACTGCAAGTATTTATTACGGCACCGTAACCGTGAAAGTTTGGCTGGAAGGCACGGACGGCGATTGCCTTAATTCCATCTTCGAAGACAAAATGACTGTTATGTTAAATCTTACGGGTATTATGAAGTCCGGTTCGTAAATCTAAATATTTACAAAACCAGGCAATCACAAAAAGCGGGCGATGTTCGTCCGCCTTTTGTGATTGCGATCATTGCGGTTGTGTTTATTTCACGCGCGAAAAAAGTAACAAAGGTGTATTATGCGTAACAAAAAAGTAATCAATATCGTCGTAAACGTCATCGTAGCCATTATTCTGGTGTTCGTTTTTATTCTCACGCTCAATATCATTCTGTCGGGGGATAAAGGTTACACTTCGATTTTCGGCACCGCTTACGTATCGGTGGAAAGCAATTCGATGAAGGGCGATAAAGCCGATAACTTCCAGAAGGGCGATCTTCTGAAAATCAAGATCCTCGATGAAGAAGAAAAGAAAAATTTGCAGCCGGGCGATGTGATCACTTTTTGGGACAATACCATCGTGGATAATCAACTGGTACTGAATTCGCATAGGATTATCAAGGTCGAGAAGCAGTCGGATGGCTCGGTAAGATACGAAACCAAGGGCGACAATAATCTCGATGCCGATAAAATGCTTATACCCGACGTAACCATCGTCGGTATCTACGAGGGCAAGATCGGCGGACTTGGCAACGTCGTTTCCTGGTTTCACTCTTCCACGGGCTTTTTTGTGTGCATCGTGCTCCCCGCGTTTTTGATCGTGGCGTATTTTGCGTTCAATCTGGTCATGGTGCTTCGCGAGAGGAACAAAGTCAGCGACGAAACGAAAAAAGAACGACTGCGGCAAGAACTCTTAGAGGAACTTCGCGCGGAAGGTAAACTATCTGCCGGAAAGGACGACGAAATTTCGGAACCGGATAACAAGGATCAGGATTAACGACATCGGGGCGGCATGCGTCCGCCCGTAGGGAGGCGCCGGCTGGTATGGCTGAATTTGCGAAATACTACGTGAATTTTTTGTGGAACGCGCTGCAAAATATCTGGAACTTTATCTATTCCATTCTCTACGCGTTTTACAAGATCGTCGTTCTCGATACGATCAATTATTTCAAGGCGCTGGGCGCAGTTGTAGGCAATTTCGACGTACTCGGTTGGATCTGCCTTATTTTGGTTTCTCTCGTCAATATCGCGCTCGTCTTTTTTATCGTATATCGCTTGGTCCAACTCATCCGCCGATATATCGTTTACCGCGGCAAAGAAGTGGAAAAAGACAAACTGATGGAGGAGATCGCCCGCTTGCACGAACAGGCGGAAGAACTCGTCAAAGAAAAAAATCAGATTTTCGCGCTCAAAGTGGGCAATCAGATTTCCGAAGGCTATGTCCCGAACGACGCGCTCGCCGTCACCTCGGACGAGGGGACGGGCGGCAATCGGGAAGCGAGCCGATTTACGAAACTGATCAACCTCGACGAAAAGTACGGGCGCAATCCCAATATCATCTTTATGTCGGATACCGACATGATCTCCTTGCAGGATATCGTGAAAAGATTTGTCGATTTCGCCGCGTCGCAACTCCAACTTTACTATTCCGAAGATACGATCCGACTGTTTTTCGCAGGCCTTGCGACTTCCAAAATCATTATTTTAGAGGGCATCTCGGGTACGGGTAAAACAAGCCTTCCCTACGCGATGGGCAAGTTTTTCAACAACAATACGTCCATCGTTTCCGTGCAGCCGTCCTGGCGCGACCGCGCGGAACTTGTCGGATATTTCAACGAATTTACCAAAAAGTTCAACGAAACGGACTTTTTGAACAGCCTTTACGAAACGACGCTGCGCGAAGATCCGAATTTTATCGTACTCGACGAAATGAACCTCGCGCGTATCGAATACTACTTCGCGGATTTTTTATCCATTATGGAAATGCCCGATATAGCGGAATGGAAGATCGATCTCATCTCGTCGCCCTCTCCGACCGACCCGAAAAACGTCATTTACGGAAAACTTTTGGTGCCGCAGAACGTCTGGTTCGTGGGCACGGCGAACAACGACGATTCCACCTTTACCATCACCGACAAGGTGTACGACCGCGCCATCGCGCTCGAACTCAATCAGAAAGCCGATTACTTCGACGCGCCCATGACCGAAAGTTTCAACTGCACGTTCAATTATCTGGAATCCCTGTTCGACAGGGCGTACAAAGAATATGAGATTTCCGATAAGAATATTGCGCTCATCAAAGATCTGGACGCCTTTATCCAGTCGAAATTCAAGATCAGTTTCGGCAACCGTATCATGAAACAGTTGAAACTGTTCGTTCCCGCTTACATGGCTTGCGGCGGTACGGAGTCGGGCGGCATCGATTTCATCGTCACGAGCAAGATCTTACGCAAATTCAATTCGCTCAACCTGCCGTTTCTGACCAAAGAGTTGCAGGAACTTATCGCTTACTTCGACCGAAAGTTCGGCAAGGGCACGATGAAATATTCCATCGCGTACATTCGTGAATTGCAAAAAGTGAACTGACCGCGAAGGAGAAACGGGCATGGACAAAGAATATCTTCAGAATTTTATGGAAAAAATGCGCGGCGGCGGATTGTTGTACGACAATTTTTACAAGGCGTTGCGCGGTGGGAAGAACGAAGTATTCCTTAACGTCGTGTCCGAGGCGGTCACTCTCGACGACAGTTGGATCCTGACGCTGGAAGGCGCGCTGCATTCCATCGAACAGATCGCGCGCAATCCCCGCAAATTCATCATCGACGAAGAACTGATCGTTGACGTGGAGCGCGCGCGTCGCACCAACGCAAAGACGATACGTCATCTCGCCTCCAACACGAAAAATATTCAGAGCATTTCCGAAAGCGGGGAGGTGCGCCCCAAAAAACTTTTGACGACCGAGATGCAGGAAGATCTCGCCATATACGAGAACCGTTTTGTGTGCGCACTCGTACAGAGGCTCGTGACTTTTGTCGAACAGCGCTACAACGATATCAACGGCAAAATGCACATGTACGATATCACCAACGTGAATTTGAGATCGAATTTTCATTACGGCGAAAGCGAGGTGGAATGCGGACTTTTCGTCAAGATGAAGGAACCGCCGCACGACAAAGTTCTGCTCGAACGCAACCGCGGACTGCTGGAAAAGGTAAAGGCGCTGCGCCGCCGTCTGAAAATTTTACAGAGCACGGATTTCATGCGTCAGTTAAACGGCAAAAAGCCCGTGCATCCGCCCATCATGAAGACCAATCTCATCAAGATGAACGTCGATTATCAGAACTGCTACAAATTGTGGCTGTACATTTCGTCGTACACGTTCGTCGGTTACAGCGTGGAAGTCAAGGACAAAAACCTGCCCGTAGACGGCGATTATTTCGACGATCTCACGGTTCTTGCGGGTTTGAGCGTGCAGTCGCTGTTTACGAACAAACTTTTAAAGGCCGAGGAATATGAAAATATTCCCTTCGGAGAGCCGAAACGAAAAAATTATAAAGTCGTCACGAAATATAAATTTATGCCGTCTTTTGCAGAGAATAAAAAGACGGCGGGCGAGGATACCGTCAACGAGTTTTATTTCCGTCAGATGAAGAACGAACTCGTCAAAGCGACAGGGCGCGGCACGTTGGCGGAAGAAAAACAACTGAAAATGAATTTTCAGCGTTTTTTTAAGGCGATCGAAAAGATCAACAACGCCATGTTGGACGAGGTGATCGCCTCGCAGATCCCCGCGAAAAAGGATCTGCTGAAAAAGACTGCCATTCAGAAAAAAGAACAGGCGGTCAAAGACGCGCAGTTCACGTACCGCCGTTATCAGCAGATTTCGCGCCTCAGGAGAGAGGAACTCGAAAAGTCGCTCAAAAAAGAGAGCCGCGAACTTCTGAAATTGGAGAAACTGAAAGCCGAACTGGATAAGGAAAAGGGTAAGCGCCGCGACAGGCTGGAACAGGCGCGCAAGAAGAAAGCGCAGTTGGAAAGGATCAAAGCGAAAAAACTTCTCGCGGAACAAAAGGCAAAACTGTACGAAGAGGGGCTGCGCGAAAAGGACGCCGCAAAGTCGGAAGAACTCGAAGAGGCAAAGCGTCGGAAACGCGAGGAAGCCAAGCGGAAAAGGGAACTCAAAAAATTGGAAGAATTACGGGAAAAATACGATGGGCTTGATTGAACCGAAAAATAAGAAAAAAAAGATTTTGTCAGCCGTAAGTTTTACTCTTGCGGCTGTAATCTTTCTGCTTGCGCTGTACGTTTTTTTCGTTTCGCTGGACGCAAAGAGCAAAAATGAACCGGTAGAATTTTTCGGGCGCTCGTTCGTCATCGTGCTCACCGATTCCATGACGCCCGAGATCGGCGTAGGCGAACTCGTCGTCATCGAGAGCACGGGCATCGAAAGCGTTCAGGTAGGGCAGAACGCGGTCTTTGTCAGCCTTAGCGGAATGCTGAAAGGGCAGCGCATCATTCACAAAGTCGTGGAGGTCGGTCACGACGAACAGGGCGTTTATCTCCGCACACAGGGCGTGAAAGAGGGGGCGCCCGTCGATCCAGATCCCGTACGGGCGGAAAACTTTACGGGCGTGGAAGTCGGGCACTCCGTCTTTTGGGGCAAGATCATCGGCTTTTTCACCAAACTTGAAAACTGGCTGTTGCTGCTCGTCGTGCTCGTCGCAGTGAGCATCGCGATCATGCAGATCGTCAAAATCGTCAAAATTGCAAAGAATCCCGAGGATAGCGACAAACAGGATCGATCGTAACGTTCCGCACACTTTATAAATTCGCGATAAAAAAATCCGAATAACTTGCTTTCGCAGCCGATTTGTACTATAATAGATTTAATCAGAAAGAACGGAGGGTCCCATGAAAGACGGAATTAGCGCACCTTCGGAAGAATTGGAAAAATTACAAAAGATCATCGATATCGACAAGTGGCTGGCGAGCGAAAAGGCGGGCAGGGATCTGTGCGGCGAGGCGAGTTATTGCGCCTGTTGCGTCAAGGCGGAAACGTATCCCTGCGCGCGGGCGGCGCTGCGCGAACGCGCGGCAAACCAACCCAAAGATATTTCCGACGAAGTCGCCGCGACCGTCAGCGAATACGGGCCCGATGAGGAAACGGAGGAGATTTTGAAAGAGGAAAACGCAGAAGAGAAAGCCGAAGAGTCGCTCGCGGGCAGGGAACTCGTGACGCGGTATCGCCGCAGTTTCCGCTCGCGGCTCATTCAGAACGAAAACATTCAGGAATTTTACAGTCAGTTGAAAAACAACATTTTGGGATATGCGGGCGTGAAGTGCCGCATGAGTTTCCATTATGAATCTTTCCGCGTCGGCAAAAGCCTGATCGCCAAATTCAACGTGTCGGGCAAGACGCTTTGCCTATATCTCGCCCTCGCGCCGAGCCTGTATGAAAACGGAAAATACCGTTTTGAGGACGTATCCGCGAAAAAGACCTACGCGCTCGTGCCGATGAAGTTGAAAATTACTTCCGGGCGCGCCATGAATTACGCCAAAGAATTGATCAAACAATTGGCAACCAGGTACGATCTGGCGAATGTAGGCAGCATATACATGGAGTATCGCTATGCCTATGCCTCGGACGATTCTCTGATCGCCAAAGGGCTGATCAAACCGTATACGGTCGCCGTGCGGGCAAAGTAGAAAAGTCACTTTTTAAAAAGGAGCGCGGAAGCGCTCCTTTTTTGTGAACGAACTTGACAAACGCGTGCATTCGTGATACGATATATATTGAGAAAATATGTCGAAAAAAGTCGCATTTTGCGGCAAGTGGGAGAAATATCATGTCTGAATACGTGCTTGGACCGAGCGAGGGGACACCGCCGCCCGCAGGTCCGCACAATATGCCGCCGCCGCGCGTTTTCGGTTGGCAGCATTTACTGTATCTTGTCGTCGTCATCGCCGTCGGCGCCGCGATCTTTCTGCTCGTACGTAAAAAATATGCCAAAAACGATAGGGCGTTATCATCGATTTTCAGAGTGTGCGGCGTGATTCTATTGTTTTTCGTTACAATCAACCGTGTCAGTGAAATATTTCGGTTGCACGGCTGGTACTACATCTTTCCCAACTCCTTTTGCGGGCTGGGTTCGTTCGTGCTCGCTTTTGCGCTTATATTCGGAAAAAAAGACAATATCGTCCTGCATTTTATAGCGTATCTGACTATGTTCGGCGGGATCGTAAATCTCATTTATCCCTATTACGTGGGGCAGCACCGTCTGTTTTTTTATCCAAGCACGATCTCGGGGCTTTTGCATCATACGATGTGTGTATTTATATTCGTTCTTATGGTTTATACAGGCTATATGAAACCCGACATAAAGAAATGGTACGCGATTCCATTGGGGCTCAGTACGTTTATGACCGTGGGCGTATTTGAACTGAGTATGTTTTTACCGCTCGATCCCATGTACGACGCCATGAATATCATCGTCGCGATTGTGCCCGATACTATTCTCACCTGGTGGTTCGTGGGGTTGGGTTTCGTGCTTGCTTATGCTGTTTTTATGGTCGCGTGGCATTTTGCCAACAAGGCGCGGAACGCGCGCAAACAAGAGGCGGCCGTTTCGACGCTGGAACGCGCGGCTGACAAAAAAATGTAAAATTTTCCAGATAAAGCAGGTAAAATGTTGTATTTGCAACAGTATGTTTGCGGGTTTGATGATAAAATAAGTACGTAAAAAGGGGAGACGGAAAACCGTTTCCGAAATGAAATAAGAATAAGAGAGGTTATCATTATGAAAAGATGTGCTATTTGCGGTGAAGTCGTAGAAGACGACGTGATGGTCTGCCCTGTATGCAAGGCGACGAAATTCGTTCCCATCGACGAAAGCGCCGAGATCAAATTTGCGTGCGTGCACGAAGTGGGCGTTGCCAAGGGGCTGGACGAAGAAGTCGTCAAGGGACTGAGAGCCAATTTCGAGGGCGAATGTACCGAAGTGGGCATGTACCTTGCCATGGCGAGAGTCGCCGAGAGAGAGGGCTATCCCGAAATAGCGGAAGCCTATAAGAGATACGCTTTCGAAGAGGCGGAGCACGCATCCAAATTCGCCGAACTTTTGGGCGAGTGCATCACGGATTCGACCAAAAAGAATCTGGAACTTCGCGTCGCGGCGGAAACGGGCGCCTGCGAAGGCAAACTGATGATCGCCAAGCGCGCCAAAGAGTTGGGTTACGACGCGATCCACGACACCGTGCATGAAATGGCAAAGGACGAAGCCCGTCACGGCGCCGGCTTCAACGGTCTTTTGAAAAGATATTTCAAGTAAATCGTAACAATAAACAGATAAAAATAAAACCTCCGCGGCGAATGGCGCGGAGGTTTTATTTTTATCTGTTTTGCGGATACTGTTATAAATTATTGTCCGTCGGGCCCGTCGTTGTCCTCGTCTTTTTCGGTGTAGGAAACGTCGTAGCGGATATTTTCGTTTTTAGAGGTCAGCGCCTTGATAAATTCGTTGTTCCACTCGGGTTTGACGACGATGACCGTAAACGTTTCGTTTTTGAAATAAACGACCAATTTGTTCGTTTTGGTAAATAAATGCACCGACGTGATCTCTTCGATTTTGAAGGTGCTCTTGATCACCCCGAAACGGAGCACGATCTCTTTGTCGGTGATGCGGTAGAAAGAGCGGATGAGCAGACTGACGAATACCACTAAGAGAAGCGCGCATACGATGAGCATGACCACGTGCTGCAGACCGAGGGTAAAACTCGGAAAACCGAAACGTATAATGCGATAAATCGTCCAGCCCGCGCCGCCCAATGCGAGCGCGATCGCGAGAACAGAAAGGATGACCGCCGTTCTGGAAAATTTGAATTTAAAGTCTTTCATAATTTACCTCGGTCACATTGTAACACAAACGACGGCAAAAATCAACAGTACCAAAGCACCGAGGTCAAGTTTTTCCCTTCGTGATATAATTTATTCTTATATATAGGAAAGGGCAATTTGCTTGTTTTATTATTTTAAAAGGTGTAAAATAGGTTAGGCGAAAGAAAGGAGCGTTATCAATCGTGCAACAATTCAATTCACAACTACTTATAGATTTTACCGCGTTAGGTGAAAAAATATTCCCGAAGTTCATTTTCGGCGAAGGCTTGTTTGCCGTCAACGACAGCGTGATCTCGGGCTTTATCGTCGTTGCGGTCATTTTACTGGCGGCGCTTATCATGCGCCTGACGATCATCCGCAAATGGAAAACGACGCCCACGGGCGGGCAGATGTTTTTGGAATGGCTCGTCTGCACGTTCGATAAACAGGCGGAAGATTCTACGGAAAATTACGCGTCGTTCATGGGACCGTACACGTTCGGTGCGGCGGCGTATATCTGCTGCGGGGTTCTCGTCGAACTATTCGGACTTCGCCCCGCCATGGCGGACGTAGGCGCCTGCCTGTCGCTCGCCCTCTGTACTTTTTTGTTTATCCATACGCTCGGTTTCGTGAAGAAGAAACACAGGCGTTTGCTGCATTATCTCAATCCCATCAACATCATCACGGATATCGCCGTGCCCGTTTCCATGACCGTCCGATTATTCGGCAGTATTTTAAGCGGTATGGTGATCATGGAACTCGTATATATAGTCGTCGAGGCGATCTGGTTCGTGGGGCTTCCGCTCATTATTCCCGCCCTCGTTTCGCCGCTGTTCACGCTGTTCCACGCGTTTATACAGGCGTACGTGTTCGCCTCGCTCACGTTGATGTTCGTGCAGGAAGCGATCGAAGAGGGACCGAAAAAGCAAAAGAAAAAGAAGAAAAAGCGCGGCGAAGAGATCGCGGCGTAATAAAGACAATATTCTCGCGTTTAAGAGCGAGTGGCATAAATGAAGGGCTGAGCCCTGACTTTGAAAACGCGGTTTTCAGAGTAAACTTCGGAGGTATGCAAAAATGGAATTATTGGTAACGATGCTTATGAACTTTTTGGCGAGCGACGGCGCGGCGTTGGGCGCGGCGATCGGCGCGGGCATTGCGGCATTTACGGGCGTAGGCGCAGGTATCGGTATGGGCATCGCCACGGGCAAAGCCGTAGAAGCGACGGCGCGTCAGCCCGAAGCGGTCGGCAAGATCAGAACGATGCTCCTTCTGGGGCTCGCGTTTGCGGAAACCACCGCGATCTACGGATTATTGATCAGTATACTGTTGATTTTCGTAGGCGTGGCATAGACAAAATAATTACGTAAAAGGTGTGAAATGTCGCAAATGATCCCTCTCAATCTCGTTTTGGCGAGTATATTAGATACGTTCGGTATTTCCGTAACGAGCATTCTGCTTCATTTATTGAATCTGGTAGTGCTTACCGTCGGATTGTATTTTCTTTTGTTCAAGCCCGTCAAAAGGATGGTGCGCGAGCGGCAGGAAAAAGTAAAAAAGATCGAACAGGAAAACAGCGAACTCAACGCGGAAGTGAAAAAACTGAAAGACAATACCGAGGAGGTATTGACCGAGGCGAAAAAGGAAGCCGCGGATATACACGAAAAGGCCGTGCGCGTAGCCAATCAAAAGGCGGACGACATTATCGGCGAGGCTAAAATCAAGGCGAAAGGGCTCGTGGAGCGCACGGAAAAGGAACTGGACGAAGAGCGCAAAAAATTGCAGCAGGATATCGAAAAGGAAATTACCGACGTATCCTTTGTGGTCGCGGAAAAGGTCCTTGCGCGCGACATCACCAAAGAGGATAATAAGCGCATGATCGAAGAGTGCCTCGAAGAGTGGAGCAAAAAATAACATGTCCAAGAGCGAACAGGTCGCAAAAGTGACCGTAACGATCAAGCCCGACGACGAAACGATGAAAAAGATTGCCGATTTCGTCAAGCGGCACAACTGTTACAGCGTCGATTACATCATCGATGAAAACATAATCGGCGGAATTATCATTCAGATAGGGGACGTTATATACGACGGTTCCGTAAGGGGCAGGCTGGAAAATATCAAGCAAGCGTTGTAACGTCCGTACAAGGATATTATGATCGACGTAAACGAAATAGCCAAAGGCATCAAAGAAAAAATCGCCAAAGTACAGGAGTCGCACGACGAACGCTCGACGGGGCGCATCGTCTATTCGGGAGACGGGATCATCAGGATCTCGGGCATCTCGGACGTAAAGTACAACGAACTTCTCGACATCAAGGGCGGCTATCACGCGCTTGCGCTCAACCTGGAACAAGATCTGGTGGGCGCGGTGCTTTTTTCGGGCGAAGATAAGGTGCGGTTCGGCGACTATGCCTATTCTACGGGCAGGACCGTGGATATGCAGGTGGGCGAAGAACTCATCGGCAGAGTCGTCAATCCCCTCGGAGAGGCGCTCGACGGGCTGGGAGAACTGCACACGGGCAAGTCCCGCCCCGTGGAATATCCCGCGCCCTCCATCATGGACCGCGGCAAAGTGAACAAACCATTGCAGACGGGCATCCTCGCCATCGACAGCATGATCCCCATCGGAAGAGGGCAGAGGGAACTGATCATCGGCGACAGGCAGACGGGCAAGACCGCCATCGCCGTGGACGCCATCCTGAATCAGAAGGGCGAAAACGTGATCTGTATCTATGTTTCCATAGGGCAGAAAGCGTCCTCGCTCGCAAAGACGCTCAACACCCTGCAGAACGCGGGCGCCATGGAATACACCTGCGTGGTCGGCTCCACGGCGGACGACGCCGCGCCCCTGCAATACATCGCGCCGTACAGCGGCTGCGCCCTTGCCGAATACTTCATGTATCAGGGGAAGGACGTTCTGATCGTGTACGACGATCTTACGAAACACGCCGTCGCATACCGCGAAATGAGCCTGTTGCTGCAGCGCCCCGCGGGACGCGAGGCGTACCCCGGCGACGTCTTTTATCTGCATTCGCGTCTGTTGGAACGCTCTGCGAAACTGTGCGAAGAAAAGGGCGGCGGCTCGATCACCGCGCTTCCCATCGTGGAAACGCTGGCGGGAGATATCTCCGCGTATATTCCGACGAACGTCATTTCCATTACCGACGGGCAGATCTATCTGGAAAGCGAACTGTTTAACAGCGGCGTGCGCCCCGCGGTCAACGTGGGCCTTTCCGTTTCGCGCGTGGGCGGCAGCGCGCAGCGCCCTGCAATACGCTCCGTTTCGGGGCAACTCCGCATCAATCTCGCGCAATACAGGGAACTCGCCATTTTCTCGCAGTTCGGCTCCGATCTGGACACCGAAACGCAGAAAATTTTAAGCCGCGGCGCCAAACTGACGGATACTCTCAAACAGAGGCAGTATCTCAATTACAGCGTGCGCGAAATGTTCGTACTCCTTCTGGTTTCGCAGAGCGACGTTATCGACGCCGTTCCCGAAAAGAAGGTGACGGCATACAACGAAAATCTTCTCGACTTCATCCGCGTCAACAGGCCGGAGATCCTCTCGGATATCGACCCCGACCAAAAACCGGGCGACGAACTCAAAGAGCGCATTTTGGAAGTTGCGCGCGAATGTTTGAGTTACGTCGGCATCGCGGTTCGCAAGGAGAGCACGGAGGCGGAAAATGGCTGATACCGCAGAGATCAAGCATCGCATCAAGGGGATCAACGATACGCATCAGATCACGAAGGCGATGGAGTTGATCTCCGTGGCGAAGATGCACAAGACGATGGCAAAGCACGCCGCCAACGCCCCTTATTTCGATACGGTGCGCTATGCGATCAAAGATATCCTGCGCCACAGCGCGGATATTCACAATAAATATATCGACCACCGTCCCGATTCGCGCACGGCGTATATCGTCATCGCGGGCGACAAGGGATTGGCAGGCTCGTACAATGCGAACGTGCTCAATCTCGCGTGGGAGCATATGCAAAAGCGTCCCGTGCATTACGTCATCACCATCGGGCAGATGGCGCGCGCTTTTTTCGAGAGCAAGAAACAGAGCGTCGATCTGGAATTCACGCACGCCGTGACCAATCCCACCATGCACGACGCGCGCGGCGTTATGCGCGACATTCTCGATCTGTACGACAAGAATCTGATGGACGAGGTCATCGTCGCGTTCACCAAAATGCAGTCCACAGTCGTGCAGACGCCCCAACTCATCCGCCTTCTTCCCATTATGGAACAGGATATCGAGGTGGAAAACGCCCCGTCGTACGGCGGTCAACTCGAATACGACCCTTCCCCCAAGGAAGTGCTGGACGTACTCGTGCCGCAGTATCTGGTCGGCGTCATCTATTCCACGCTCATTCACGCGTCGGCAAGCGAACACGCCGCGCGTATGCTCGCGATGTCCAACGCCAACAAAAACGCGGAAAAGATGCTCGACACGCTCAATCTCGAATACAACCGTTCCCGACAGAGCGCCATCACGACTGAACTTTTGGATCTGGCGTCGGGAAGGTTTGCCTCGAAGAGATAATGCGGCAAATTAGGCAAACACAGGAGATTTTATGGTAAATTCGGGCAAGATCAATCAGATTATCGGGCCTGTCGTCGACGTTCGGTTCGACGGCGCCATGCCCCCCGTATATGAAAAATTGCAAATAGAAGAGGGCGGCACCGTTCTGGAAGTGCTCGCGCACGTCAAGAAAGGCGTGGTGCGCTGCATCGCCATGAGCGCGACAGAAGGGCTTTCCCGCGGTATGCGCGTGATCGACTGCGGCACGCAGATCGACGTGCCCGTGGGCGAAGGCGTTTTGGGCCGCGTGATGAACGTGCTCGGCGAGCCCATCGACAACAAGGGCGAGATAGACGCCAAGACGCATTGGAACATTCACCGCAAACCGCCCGCTTTTTACGATCAGAACCCTTCCACCGAAGTGTTCGAAACGGGTATCAAAGTCATCGACCTGATCGCTCCCTATTCCAAGGGCGGTAAGATCGGGCTGTTCGGCGGCGCGGGCGTGGGCAAGACCGTGCTCATCATGGAACTGATCCACAACATCAGCAAAGAACACGGCGGCTATTCCATCTTCACGGGCGTGGGCGAACGCTCCCGCGAAGGCAACGACATGATCTCGGACATGGAAGAGTCGGGCGTCATTAAAAATACCGCTTTGGTCTACGGGCAGATGAACGAACCGCCCGGAAGCCGTATGCGCACCGCGTTCACGGGGCTGACGCTGGCGGAATATTTCCGCGACGTCAACCGTCAGGACGTTTTGCTTTTCATCGACAACATTTACCGCTACATTCAGGCGGGCAGCGAAGTTTCGGCGCTCTTGGGCAGAATGCCTTCCGCGGTCGGCTATCAGCCCACGCTGGCGACGGAAATGGGGCTTTTAGAGGAGCGCATCGCCTCCACCAAGCGCGGCTCGATCACCTCCATTCAGGCGGTGTACGTGCCCGCGGACGATATCACCGATCCCGCGCCCGCCGCCATATTCGCGCATCTCGACGCGACGACGGTGCTTTCCCGAAAGGTCGTGGAACAGGGGATTTATCCCGCGGTGGATCCTCTGGAATCCAATTCGCGCATTCTCGATCCGCAGATCGTCGGTTCGCGCCATTACGAGGTCGCGAACAAAGTCATCGCGACGCTGCAAAGATATAAGGAATTGCAGGACATCATCGCCATTCTCGGCATGGACGAATTGTCCGAAGAGGATAAAAATTCCGTTTTCCGCGCGAGGAAAATTCAGAAATTCATGTCCCAGCCCTTCTTCGTTTCCAAAATTTATACGGGACTGGAAGGCCGCTACGTGCCGCTGGAAGCCACGATCAAGAGCTTTGAGACCATTCTTTCGGGCGAAGTGGACGACTTGCCCGAAAACGCCTTTTTCAACGTGGGCGATATCGACGAAGTCAGAAAGAAGGCGCGCGAATTGCAGCCTTAAAGAAAATTATGAATAAGTTTTTTCTGGAAATCATTACGCCCGAGCGCACGTTTTACAGCGGACGGGTCGAATCGATCACGGTCAGCGCCGTGGGGGGGCTGTGCACGATCATGGCGATGCACCAGCCCACCGTTCTCGCCACCGAGCCGGGGATCTTGAAGATCACCGCGGACGGAAAGACGCGCGAGGCGTTTATCAGCGAGGGTTTTATCGAGGTGCGCCCCGACGAAACCGTCGTCTTTTCGCAGGCGGTGGAATGGCCCGAAGAGATCAACGAGCAGCGCGCGCGGGAGGCTGCGGAGCGCGCCGAGGAGATGATACGGCGCAACAGGAGCGCTTCGGAATATCGGCTCAACCGCATCGCGCTGCAGCGCGCGTTTTCGCGCCTGCGCGTAAAAAACGATCATATGAAAGATTAGAAAATTTTGGAGGACGGCGTATTTTTGCGCCGTCCTTTCTTCTTCTATTTGACAAAAAACGCGTATCGTACTATAATGAAAGCAATTACTTTTACAAAGAACAGGAGTTATACGGTATGATCAAACTCATTAGGGGCGGGTGCTATTACATGGACGGCGCGCTCGTCAAGGAAAATCAGGCGTTTCTGACGGCGGAGCAGAAAGCGAAGGCGCAAAAGGGGACGATGACTTACAAGATCCTCCGCGCGCACAACGAGGGCGACGAAGAAAATCTGAAGATCAAGTTCGACGCCATCGCCTCGCACGATATCACCTACGTCGGGATCATTCAGACGGCGAAGGCGAGCGGTCTGGAAAAATTTCCGCTCTCGTACACTCTGACCAACTGCCATAACTCCCTTTGCGCGGTGGGGGGTACCATCAACGAGGACGACCACGTCTTCGGCCTTTCCGCGGCGAAAAAGTACGGCGCGAACTTCGTGCCCCCGCACCTTGCGGTCATTCACCAATATATGCGCGAAACGGAGGCCAAAGTCGGCCGCATGATCCTCGGCTCCGATTCGCATACGCGTTACGGCGCGCTCGGCACCATGGCGGTGGGCGAGGGCGGTCCCGAACTCGTCAAACAGATCTTGGGCAAGACCTATGATATCAAGCGCCCCGAAACGGTGGCGGTGTACCTGCGCGGCAATCTCAGAAAGGGCGTCGGCCCGCAGGACGTGGCGATCGCGCTGTGCGGCGCCGTGTTCAAGAACGGTTTCGTCAAAAATAAAATCCTCGAATTCGTCGGCCCCGGCATCAAAAACCTATCCATGGATTACCGCAACGGTATCGACGTGATGACCACCGAGACCGCCTGCCTCTCTTCCGTCTGGGAAACGGATGAAAAGACGCGCGAATATTACAAAGTCCACGGGCGCGAGGAAGATTACAAGGAACTTAAGGCGGAAAATCCCGCCTATTATGATTACGGCATTACGATCAATCTTTCGACCGTAGAGCCGATGATCGCGCTGCCGTTCCACCCCAGCAACGCGTACACGATCCGCGAACTTCTGGCGCACCCTTACGAGATCTTGTCCGAAGTCGAACGGGCGGGGCGCAAATTGAAGGGCGACGAGAGTTTTACGCTCACCGATAAGATCGTCGACGGCAAGATTTACGTCAATCAGGGCATCATCGCGGGCTGCGCGGGCGGTATGTACGAAAATATCGCAGAAGCGTACGAAATACTCAAAGGCAAGTCCACGGGCACGGGCGAATTTTCGCTGTCCGTGTATCCTTCCAGCCAGCCCGTGTTCAAGAGTCTGGTGGATAACGGCTATATCGGCGGGCTTATGGAGAGCGGCGCCGTGGTCAAAACTGCGTTCTGCGGTCCCTGTTTCGGAGCTGGAGATGTGCCCGCGAACAACGGGCTGTCCATCCGTCACACCACCCGCAACTTCGAGAGCCGCGAGGGCAGCAAACCCGCGAGCGGACAGTTGGCGGCGGTCGCGCTCATGGACGCGCGTTCCATCGCGGCTACGGCGGCGAACGGCGGTTTCCTCACTTCCGCGCTCGACGTCGACTACACTAAAAAAATCAAAAAATATTCTTTCGACGCGGAAATTTATCGGAACCGCGTTTACCGCGGCGCGGGCGACGCGCACACCGAAACGCCGCTTAAATACGGCCCGAACATAGCGGACTGGCCCGAAATGATCCCGCTCGGCAAGAACGTTCTCATAAAAGCGGTGAGCGTTTTGGAAGATCCCGTTACCACCACCGACGAACTCATCCCTTCGGGTGAAACTTCCTCATACCGTTCCAATCCCCTGAAACTCGCGGAATTCGCGCTTTCAAGAAAAGATCCCGCCTATGTCGGCCGCGCGAAAGAGGTCAAAGCGGCGGAAGAGGCGCGCCGCGCGGAAGGCTCGCTTCCCGAAGAGGTGCTGAAAGAGGTCGGTCCTTTGCAGATCAAAGAGGGCACGATTTACGGCAGTTGCGTCGTGGCGGTCAAACCCGGCGACGGTTCGGCGCGCGAACAGGCGGCGAGTTGTCAGAGGGTGCTCGGCGGCATCGCCAATATCGCCAAAGAGTACGCGACCAAGCGTTACCGCAGCAACCTCATTAACTGGGGCATGCTGCCCTTCGTCGCCGATAAACTCAATTTCAAAGTGGGCGATTATATTTACATTGAGAACATAGACGAACTCATCCGAAACGGCGCGGAGGAAATTCCCGCAAAACATCTGAGCGGAAAGAGCGTGAAGGATATCACGCTGCGCGTGGACGGCCTCACGGATGACGAAAAGAATATCATTTTGAAGGGCTGTCTGATCAATTTCAACGCCGCGAAATAGGGCGGAGGCTTATTATATGTACCGATTGGAGCAGTATAAAAACATCATAGATCTGACGATCCGTCCGCGCGAGCCGCTCATTTTGAGCGAGCGGGAAAAGGACGGAATATGCGATGAAATGCTCTCCGTGTTGCTCGAAGAGCGCAACGAGATCGCGGCGTTCAGTTATCCGTACAAGGTCAAACGGGATCTCATCTGGGGCTATCTCAACCAGCGTCTGCCCAATCCCGTGAGCGCGCGTTTTCTGGAAATCCAGGATAAACTGTTCTGGTCGGAAACGCTGGAAAACGGCATCGTCGACGTTGCGGACATTCCCTGCCGCGACCGGATCGCGCTCTGGCAAGGCGATATCACCCGTCTGAACGCGGACGCGGTGGTGAACGCCGCCAACAATCGGTTGCTCGGCTGTTTCATTCCCCACCACAAGTGTATCGACAACGTCATCCACTCGCGGGCGGGCGTCGAGGTGCGTCTGGACTGTTCCAAGATCATGGGCGCGCAGGGCGAAAAGGAGCCTTCCGGCTGCGCCAAGATCACGCGCGCGTATAATCTGCCTTCCAAATATATCATCCATACCGTAGGGCCGATGGTCGGGCGCAAAGTGACCGACGAGGACAGGCGCGTGTTGCGGGGATGCTATACTTCCAGCCTGAACCTCGCAAAGGAAATGCGCCTTGAAAGCATCGCTTTCTGCTGTATCTCCACGGGAATTTTCGGGTTTCCGAACGACGAGGCGGCGGCCGTCGCCGTGGGTGCGGTCAAACAGTGGCTCATGGAAAACGATTACCCGATCCGCGTTATCTTCGACGTGTTTCTGGACAAAGACCTTGCCATCTATCGCGAAATTTTAGACAACGTATAGGAAAAGACACGGCGTCAGCCGTGTCTTTTATTCCGCCTGAATTTGATACAGAGCGGGTCTTTCTGGCTTCGCAGGCGAAAACTGCGCCTTGTCGATGTGCATGAGATTCGCCGTGCCGCAGAGGGCCGCCGCGCAGAGCGCGCATAACAAAAACCGTTTCATGCCCGCAGTATTTGCATAGATACCGAAAAGTATGCGCGTATCTCTTGCTTTTTCGCGCGGAAAGGTTTATAATAAAAACAAGACAGATGCCGAAGGGCAAATGCCTTTTAAAAATATTTGCAACCTGCGCCGAAGGGTACGCCCGACGGGAAAGGGGAGAATCGGATTTGTTTGAAACGAGTCGGGGCACTCTCTTTTTTCCGCGCGCGGGAAAAGGGAGTTTTTTTATGTCCGAAAACCGCGTTGCGGCGGTCAGTATCGTCGTGGAAAAGAAAGAGAGCACCGAAAAACTCAACGCCGTTCTGCACGAATTCGGGGAATACATCATCGGCAGAATGGGGATACCTTATAAACCCAAGGGCATTTCCGTCCTGTCCGTCGTGCTCGACGCGCCGACGGAGATCGTCAATGCGCTCACGGGCAAACTCGGCATGCTCGACGGCGTGTCCGCAAAAACTTTGTTTTCGAAATATTGATTTCATTTTAAGGAGTATATCCATGAAAAAATTATTGACTTTTCTTTTGTCCGTTCTGCTGCTCGTAAGCGGCGCGTTCGCGCTCGTCGCCTGCGGACGCGAAAAAGTAATGGTCTATTTCCCCGACGGCACGCCCGGGCTGGCGCTCGCGCAGGCGATCACCGAGGGAGTAAGCGAAACGAACGTTACGTTTAAATTCGAGCCCGTACCCGCTACCGAAATCGCGGGCGTCGTAGCCAACGGCGAAGCGGATCTCGCGATCATGCCCACGACCGCCGCCGCCACGCTGTATGGAAAAAAGAACGTCAAGATCCAACTGATGAGCACCAATGTGTTCGGCAACCTCTACGTTGTGGGATATGGCGAAAACCGCGCCGAAGATCTTCACGGGTTGGTCGGCAAAGTGGTCTATTATACCACGGGCACCACCGTGGATATGTTCCGCTACATCATCGATCAGACCGAGGGGCTTGAATACGCCGAAATGGGCAACACGTCGGACGTGGATCCCGAAAAGATCAATTTACAGCAGGCGACGGAAGGCTCGGAAATCATCGCGTTTATGGCGGATGCCAAAAAGAATAACAAAGAATGTTACGGCGTTCTGGGCGAACCGCAGGTGACGGCGTGCAAAGCCAAAGTGGAAGGCAGCGATTTTATCGTCGATTTCCAGGAAGAATGGAAAAAACTGACGGGTGAAGAGGGCTATCCGCAGGCTTCTCTGGTGGTGAAAAGCGAATTTGCGGAAAATCACGCCGACGTTGCCGAAGCATTCGCGAACAGTCTTGCCGGCAATGCCGCGTGGCTGGAAAACGCCGACAATATCGCGAGATTCAAACAGGCGCTGAAAGACGGCGATTATACATCGTCTTTGATCACCGCGCCCATTACTGCGGAGACCGTCGCCAACTGTCATCTCGGTTTTCAAAAATCCTCCGATATCAAACAGTCGGTCAAAGATTACGTGGAAATACTCAATAAACAGGATCTGGACGACGGATTTTTCTATACCTATTCCGCATAATCGTCCGAGGTAAAAACTTATGAAACCGAAAGTCAAAAAAATCATCGGAAATATCTGTTATCCGCTCGCCGTCGTGCTTTTGATTTTCGGCGTTTGGGCGGCCGCGGCGTACGCGAAGGGCGTCACGCTGATCCTTCCCACGCCCGCGCAGGCTTTTCACGAGTTGTTCGCTTACGTGCAGACTTCGGTTTTCTGGCGCGCTCTCGCAAATTCTTTGTGGCGTTCCTTTTACAGTTTTCTCATTTCCTTTGCGCTGGGGCTCGCGTTCGCGCTCCTTTCGCGGTTTTCCGAAGCGGCGGACAGGCTCGTCCGCCCGCTGATGGCGATCGTGCGCGCGGTACCCACGATGGCGATCATCTTTATCCTTGTCATCTGGTTTTCGCGTACGCTCGCGCCCGTGGTCATCGCGGTCATCGTCATCTGTCCCACGCTGTATTCCGCGTTTCTTTCCGCCATTTTGTCCGTCGATCCGAAACTGCACGAGATGAGCAAAGTGTACGGGGTAAAAAAGCGGGATATGCTGTTGAAACTGTACGTGCCGAATGTGGCGCCCGCGCTCTTTGAAGGCGCGGCGGGCGGGTTTTCTCTCAATATCAAACTCATTATCGCGGCGGAGGCGCTCGCGAGCACGCGGTTCAGTCTGGGCGGGCTGATGCAGAACGCCAAGATCAATCTCGAAATGGAAAAACTGTTTGCCGTCACCGTAGCGGCGATCGTGCTTTCCGTACTCTGCGAGTGGATCATACGTCTGATCGGGAGGGCAATCGTCCGATGGAAATGAAAGATATCGTCCTTTGCGGCGTAAGCAAAAATTACGGCGAAACGGCCGTGTACGAAAATTTCGATCTCACCATCCGCGCGGGAGAGATCACCTGTCTTCTGGGCGCGTCGGGCTGCGGCAAAACGACGCTTTTGAATATGCTGGCGGGGCTTTTGCCATATACGGGCGAAATCAGGGGCGTGCCCGGGCGCGTGTCGTATATTTTTCAGGAAGAGCGGCTTTTGCCCAACCTCACCGTGCGGCAGAATATCGATTACGTTTTGGGAAAGCGTTCGCAAAAGACCGAAGAGATGCTCGCCCTTGTGGAACTTTCGGACAAGGCGGACGTATATCCTTCCGAGCTTTCGGGCGGGCAGGCGCAGCGCGTTTCCATCGCGCGGGCTTTTGCCTATCCGTCGGAACTTCTCTTGATGGACGAACCGTTTTCCTCTCTCGATACGGCGCTGAAGATCCGTCTGACGGAAGTTTTCTGCAAATTGTGGGAACGCGACAGGCGAACGGTCGTCTTTGTCACGCACGACGTGGAGGAAGCGTATACGCTCGCGCACCGCGCCGTTCTCATACGCGCGGGCAAAGCGGCGGCGGATTTTACCTGCGGCGAAAAGATACCGCGTCCGTACGGCGAACCTTCGCCGTTCAAACAAAATATTTTGCAGGCGATGCTGCAAGGCTGAGAGCGGGACTTCCCGCTCTTTTTTCTTTGCGCGCATAGAATTTTGCCGTTTCGTCAATACTGCGGGTATGGAAACACATAACGCTCCCGCGCGCGTGCGGCGCGATCTGGTCGCACGCGACGTCAAAAACATGGTCTTTGTATTTGCGCTCGTGTCATTTTTGGGCTGGTGTACGGAAATGCTCGCCTGCTATCCCTTTTCGGGCTGGCAGGACAGGGGCTTTCTCACACTGCCGTTCTGCACCATTTACGGCACGGCCGCGCTGTTTTATTATTACGCGTTCGGCTTGCCGCAAGAACCGCGCTTTTTCAAACTGCGCGTCTTTCAGGGCAACGGGGCGGCAGCCTTTCTGCGCTACGCCTATTATTTTTTCGTCACCGCGTTTCTGGCGGCTGCCCTCGAATACGTCACCGCGCTCTTTTTCGATTCCGCCTTTTCCGTGCGCCTGTGGTATTACGAGCGCTATGCGTTCAATCTTTCGGGTTACGTCAGCCTCGGCTTTTCGCTGATATGGGGCGCGCTGTCCACCGTGTTCATGCGGTTCGGGTTCGTGCCCATGCTGCGTTTCGCCGCGCTCATGCGTTCGCGCGCGATCACTGCCGTCGTCGCCGTCATTATCGTTGCATTATTGGCGGATTATGCCTTCAATTATATATATTTGGCGATTCACGGCTATCGTTTTATGCTTTTTTGATTGTCTAACGGCTTGAAAGGTGCTATAATAGAGACGATCGGGAAAAGGGAGGGCGGCTTTTGAAAACTCTGTTCGTTTCGGATCTGGACGGAACGCTGCTTACGAGCGCGGAAAATATTTCGCCGTACAGTCTTGAAAAACTGAACGCGATGATCGACGGCGGTATGCCGTTCACCTACGCCACCGCCCGCTCTTTGAATTCCGCGGCGAAAGCCGTGTGGGGGCTTCGGCAGAATCTGCCCGTCATTCTGTACAACGGCGCCGTCATCATGGAGCCGTCGGGCGGCAGTATGCTTTACAATAACCCCTTCAACGCGGGTCAGCGGGAATACATACGCTCGCTCCTTCAAAAGTACGGTCTTTCCCCGCTCGTCTACTCTTTTCAGAAGGGACGCGAACTGGTCTCATGGGAGAGGGGACGCGAAACGGAGGGAATGCTGCGCTATCTCGCGCGCCGCCGCGGCGACGCGCGGTTGCATCCCGTGGACAGCGAAAGCGCGCTCTATGAGGGCGATATTTTCTATTTTACCTGTATCGACGAAAAGGCGCGGCTCGACGGCTTACAGCAGTCGGTGCAGACAAGTCTGGATTTGAAGACGATCTTCGAGCAGGAAACCTACCGCACCGACTGGTGGTGCGAGATCATGCCCGCCGCTACGTCTAAGGGCAACGCGGCGCGTGCGCTCAAAGAGATTGCGGGCGCGGAGCGGCTCGTCGTGTTCGGCGACGGCGTCAACGACTTTTCGCTTTTCGAGGCGGCGGACGAGAGTTACGCCGTGCAGAACGCCGACGATAGGCTCAAAGCGATGGCGAGCGGCGTCATCGGGTTTTCCGAGGAGGACGCGGTGGCAAAATTTTTATCAACGTACGAAAAATAAAATTGTGAGGTATGCCTTATGAAAAAAGAAAAGAAAAAGAGCACTTTCTGGAAAGACTTCAAAGCGTTCATCTCGCGCGGAAACATCGTCGACTTAGCGGTCGCGGTCGTCGTCGGCGCCGCGTTTACGGCGATCGTCAACAGCGTCGTGAACGATGTGATCAAGCCGCTGATCGCGCTGCTCGTCAACGGCGATATGAGCGAACTTGTCGTCGTGCTGCGCGCCGCGGTCATGAACGAAGCGGGCGAAATCGTCAAAGAGGCGATCACGCTCAACTACGGCAATCTGATCATGGCGATCTTGACTTTCCTCATCGACGCGTTCGTCATCTTTACCGCCATCCGTATCGTGCGCAACGCGCAGAAGAAACTCAAAGAGGGCACCGAACTTCTCAAAGAAAAACTCGTCAAAGAGGAGGGAGACGCCGCTGTCGCAGCGGAAGCGGCACCCGCTGCGGAGTCCGTTCCCGAACCCGCGCCTGCGCCCGCGCCCGTCGAAGAGAAACTTTCCCCCGACGCGGTGGCGCTGCTCGCCGAGATCCGCGACCTTTTGAAAGCGGAAAAAAACCAAACGGAAAATAAATAATTTCCCGCCTTTGATAAAGTCAAGTGTTTGGCGGCCCGATTGTTAAAATTTATCACCGAAAAAATTCAAAATAGGGGCGTTAAACAGTTTTTCAAAAGAAAAGTTTATGATATAATTTATATATCGTTTACAAATGCTATGAGGTAAAGAAATATGTATTCGCAGATTATTTCCGTCGGGTATCGTAATTTCCCGTTTGCCCTGTGCGTTCCGTTCGGAAAGCGCAAAGGCAAAATGTACCCTTATAGCGCCGAAACGGGAATAGTGCACTCTTGTGCCCGAAATGCAAACAGAATTTTCAGATGAAAAAAACAGGTTCCAAGCGCAGGGCAGAATGTGCCGCGTTTGCGAGCCTGTTTTTTGATTTTTCCCTCAGGTGAACACGAAGATCCCGCTGCGGAATATGCTGACCACCGCGTAAACGTTCAATACGATGAACAGAGGCAAAAGGATCATCAGAAGAATGTTGTCGGTCCGGAATTTGGAAAACAGCATTGTCAGAAACGCGCCGAGCGCGCCGCCTAAGAGAGCGGCGAGCAGCAGTTTTCCGTCGCGGTATTTGGGCTTGTCCAACGCGCCTTCCGCCGCTTTTTTTTGCTTTCGCACGAACAGAAGGGCAAAAAAGTTGATCGCGGCAAGATACACGGCAAACAAAATGTAGAGCATAACCATTCTCCTTTTTAGGGGAGTATGTGCAAAAATCGATTATTTCATACTTGGAGGACAGTAGTATGGCAAAAGTTGCGATATTGATGGGCAGCAAATCGGATTTCCCCGTGGTCAGACCCGCGGCGGAAGCCTTGAAAAAATTCGGGGTGGAAACGGAAGTGCGCGTCATTTCCGCGCACCGCACGCCCGATGAAGCGCACGCGTTTGCCGAAAACGCCGAGAAAAACGGCGTGGAAGTCGTCATCTGCGCGGCGGGAAAAGCGGCGCATCTGGGCGGCGTCATCGCGGCTTACACCACGCTTCCCGTCATCGGACTTCCCGTCAAGACGGATATGATGGGCGGGCTGGACAGCCTTTTGTCCATCGTGCAGATGCCCTCGGGCATTCCCGTGGCAACGGTCGGCGTCAACGGCGGCGAGAACGCGGGGCTTCTGGCTCTGCAAATTTTAGGCGTCAAATATCCCGACATCGCCAGAAAACTCAAAGAATTCAAGGCGTCCATGGCGAATAAAATCAACGCGGACGACAGGGCTTTGCAGGAAGAACTGAAAAATCTTTAAATCGTTATCAATTTTCGGAGGATACATAAAATGGAAAAACGCGCGCAACTCTATGAAGGAAAGGCCAAAAAGGTCTACGCAACCGACAATGCCGACGTGGTCATCGTCGACTACAAGGACGACGCGACCGCTTTCAACGGCCTCAAAAAAGGGACCATTGCGGGTAAGGGCGTCATCAATAACAAGATGAGCAACATGATGTTCAAGATCATGGAGAGCAAGGGGATCCCCACCCATCTCGTAGAGGAACTTTCCGACCGCGAGACCGCCGTCAAAAAGGTGGAGATCGTGCCTTTGGAGGTCATCATCCGCAATACCGCCGCGGGCAGTTTCTCCAAACGCCTCGGCGTGCCCGAGGGCAAAAAACTCCCCGTCACCGTTCTGGAATTCAGTTATAAGAACGACGATCTGGGCGATCCTTTGATCAACGACTATCACGCGCTCGCCATGGAACTCGCCACGCCCGAAGAGATCGAGACCATCAAAAATATGGCGTTCAAGGTCAACGAGGTCATGAAGGAGTTTTTCAAGACGCTCAATATCGATCTGATCGATTTCAAGTTGGAATTCGGCCGTTTCCACGGGCAGATCATTCTCGCGGACGAGATCTCGCCCGACACCTGCCGTTTCTGGGATATGACTACGGGTGAAAAACTCGATAAAGACCGTTTCAGAAGGGATATGGGCGGCGTGGAAGACGCTTACAAAGAAGTGTTCGCCCGCCTTACGGGCAAGTAATTCGCGGAGGATCGGCGGATGTATTTGAGGGACGGGAAAAATCCGTTCGACAGTATGAACGAAGAGTGCGGCGTGTTCGGCGTGTACAGTGCAGAGACGCGCGACGTCGCGCATACCGTTTACTACGGGCTGTATGCTTTGCAGCATCGGGGGCAGGAGAGCGGCGGCATCGCCGTCGCCTATGCCAATAAGATCCAATACTACAAGGGCATGGGGTTGATTCCCGAGATCTTTGCAAACGGCAATCTGGACACGCTGCCCGAAGGCGATATCGCCGTCGGGCACGTGCGCTATTCCACCACGGGCGCGAGCCTTTTACTGAACGCGCAGCCCATCGTGTTCACGGGCAAGTGCGGCAAAATGGCGCTCGCGCACAACGGAAACCTGACCAACACCAAACAACTTCGGGAAGAACTCATCAACGACAACGCCGTGTTTCAGACGACCATCGACTCCGAGGTCATGGCGCTGCTCATCAACAAGAACAGTTACGGCGATATCGTCAAGGGCGTGCTCGCCGCCTGCAACCGTTTCAAGGGATCCTTTGCGCTCGTCGTCATGACGGCGGACAAACTGATCGCCGTGCGCGATCCTTACGGGATCCGCCCGCTCGTGATGGGCAAGAATCTCGACGACGTCGTCATCGCGAGCGAAACGTGCGCGCTCGACGCCGTGGGCGCCAATTATGTGCGCGACGTCAGGCCGGGCGAAGTTCTGGTCATCGATTCCTCGGGCGAGCATTCGTATTTTCTGGAAGGCGCGGGCAGAAAGTGCGCCTCCTGTATCTTCGAATACGTGTATTTCGCGCGCCCCGACAGCGTTCTGGACGGTTGCAGCGTGTACGAATCGAGAAAAGAGGCAGGGCGGCTGCTCGCCAAATATAACCCCGTGGACGCGGATATCGTCAGCGGCGTGCCCGATTCGGCGGTGGTCGCCGCGAGGGGCTATTCAGAAGCGACGGGCATTCCCTATGTGGAAACGCTCGCCAAAAACCGCTACGTGGGCAGGACGTTCATTCAGCCCGACCAGTCGATGCGCGAAAACAGCGTCAGCGTCAAGATGAACGCGCTGCGCGCCAACGTACAGGGCAAGCGATTGATCCTCATCGACGATTCCATCGTGCGCGGCACGACCAGCAAGAAGATCGTGAAGATGCTGCGCGACGCGGGCGCGAAAGAAGTACATATGATGATCTGTTCGCCCGTCATCAAGCACCCGTGCTATCTGGGCATCGATATGCAGTCCTATTCGCAACTGATCGGCGCGAATAAGAGCGTCGAGGAGATCGCGGCGTATATCGGCGCGGATTCGCTGCGGTATCTGACGGTGGAACAACTCAAAGAAACGGTAAAGAGCGCGAACGTACAGTTCTGCACGGGCTGTTTCGATAAAAACTATCCTTATCCGATGGACGATTACGAGGCGGATAAACATAAATTCGAATAAGCGAAGGAGAAAACGACATGGCAATTTCCTATAAAGACAGCGGCGTAGACGTCGAGAGAGGCTACAAGGCGGTCGAACTGATGAAAAAACACGTAAAATCCACCTACGATGCGAACGTATTGGGCGATATCGGTTCGTTCGGCGGATTTTATTCGATTACGGGCGAGAAGATGGAAGAGCCCGTGCTCGTGGCGGGCACGGACGGCGTGGGTACAAAACTCAAGTACGCCTTCCTCGCGGATAAACACGATACTATCGGCATCGACGCGGTGGCGATGTGCGTGAACGACATCGTCTGCCAGGGCGCGAAGCCGCTTTTCTTCCTCGATTATTTCGCCACGGGCAAACTTTCGCCCGAAACGGTGGCGACCGTGGTTTCGGGCATTGCGGAAGGTTGCCGCCAATCCGGCTGCGCGCTCATCGGCGGAGAAACGGCGGAAATGCCCGGATTTTATCCCGACGGCGAGTACGATATCGCGGGCTTTGCCGTGGGCATCGTCGATAAAAAGAAAGTCATCAACGGGCAGAGCATCGAGCCGGGCGACGCGCTCATCGGTATCGCGTCCAGCGGCGTGCACTCCAACGGTTATTCGCTGGTGCGCAAACTGTTCGGCGACGAAAACAAAGAGGAGTTGACAAAGTACGACGAGCGCCTCGGCGACACGCCCCTCAACGTACTTTTGACGCCTACGAAAATTTACGTGAAAAGCATTTTGGATCTCATTTCCAAAGTACGCGTCAAGGGGATCGCGCACGTCACGGGCGGCGGATTTTTCGAAAATATTCCCCGCATTTTCCCCGAAGGCATCGGCTGCGAGATCGATAAAAATTCTTACGAAGTCCCTCCCGTATTCCGCGTCATGCAGGAGCGCGCGGGCATCACCGACGCGCAGATCTACAATACCTTCAATATGGGCGTCGGCATGGTCGTCTGCGTCGCGCAAAAGGATGCGCAGGAAACCGTCAAACATTTAAGCGCGAGCGGCGAAAAGGCGTTCGTGCTCGGCAAGACGGTCGCGGGAAAAGGAGTTACGCTGCTGTGAAAAAAATAGCGGTGTTCGCGAGCGGTTCGGGCAGCGATTTTCAGTCGGTCATCGACGAAAACGAGCGCGAGCCTTTCTGCGAAATTTCCCTTCTCGTGGCGTCGAAGGAGGGCATCTACGCCTTAGAACGCGCCAAAGCGCACAATATCGAGGCGATCGTCCGCAGCAAAAAGGATTTCCCCTCCAACGAGGAAATGTTCGAAGATATCATCCGCGAACTCAACGCGCGGAATATCGACTTTGTGGTGCTGGCGGGCTATCTCAACATGATCGCGGAAAATTTCGTAAAGGCGTTTCCCGACAGAATTATTAACATTCATCCCTCGCTTATCCCTTCCTTTTGCGGCAAAGGGTATTACGGGCTGAACGTGCACCGCGCGGCGCTCGAATACGGCGTTAAAATTTCTGGGTGCACCGTGCATTTCGTGGACGAACATTACGACAGCGGCGCCATTATATTGCAGCGCTGTGTGCCCGTTCTGGAAGACGACACGCCCGAAACGTTGCAGGCGCGCGTTTTGGAGGAAGAGCACCGCGCCCTTCCCGAGGCGGTGCGGCTCTTAGCGACGGGAAAAGTACGAAAAGAGGGACGAAAGGTCATCATACGGAGGTAAAGAAAGTGGAGAGCGTATATAAGATCGGCAATATCGGAGATTTGATCAAGGACAACAGTTATGTGGGCAGGGGCGTCGTGATCGGCGAGAGCGAAAACGGCAAAAACGCGGTGTTCGCCTATTTCATCATGGGGCGCAGCGAAAACAGCCGCAACCGCATTTTCAAGGACAGGGGGGAAGAAGTCACCATTTATCCCTTCGACGAGAGCAAAGTGGAGGATCCTTCGCTCATCATTTATTCACCCGTGCGCCGCGCGGGAAACAGCGTCATCGTGACCAACGGCGACCAGACGGATACGGTGTACGATTTTCTGATGAAGGGAAAAACGTTTGAAGAGGCGCTGGAAACGCGCTGCTTCGAACCCGACGCGCCCAATTTCACCCCGCGTATCAGCGGCGTCCTCGATTTCAAGGACAAGGGCTTTACCTATAAAATGAGCATTTTAAAGAGCGCGGACGAGAAGGGAAGCGCCTGCAACCGCTATACCTTTTCTTACAGTCCGCTCGCGGGCGTGGGACATTTTATCCACACCTACAACTGCGACGGCAATCCGATTCCCACCTTTACGGGCGAGCCCGAGCGCGTGAAGATCCCCGACGATATCGAGGAGTTTTTCTCGGATCTTTGGAACAATCTGAACGAACAGAACAAAATTTCGCTGTACGTGCGCTATACCGACCTTGCAAGCGGCAAGACGCAGGCGAAGATGATCAATAAAAACAAGTAAGGAGAAAAGGGCGATGAAAGAATTCGAACTTAAATACGGGTGCAATCCCAATCAGAAACCTGCGAAAATCTTTATGGCGGACGGGAGCGATCTTCCCATCGAGATCCTGAACGGGCGGCCCGGCTACATCAATTTTCTGGACGCGTTCAACAGTTGGCAATTGGTGAAAGAGATCGAAGAGAACGTCGGGCAATGCGCTGCGACTTCTTTCAAACACGTGAGCCCCACCAGCGCGGCGATCGGAAAAAAATTGTCCGAACCGCTGAAAAAGTCCTGCTTTGTAGACGACGTCGAAGGGCTGGACGATTCGCCTCTGGCGTGCGCTTACGCCCGTGCCCGCGGCACCGACCGCATGTCCTCCTTCGGCGACTGGGTCGCGCTCTCCGACGAGTGCGACGAAGTAACCGCGAAGATCATCGCCCGCGAAGTTTCCGACGGCGTCATCGCGCCTTCCTATTCCCCCAAAGCGCTGGAAATTTTAAAAGCCAAGCGCAAAGGCTCCTACAATATCGTGAAAATCGACAAAGATTACAGGCCCGATCCCGTCGAGCGCAAACAGGTATTCGGCGTGACGTTCGAACAGGGGCGAAACGAATTCAAGATCGATCGTTCGCTGCTTTCCGATATCGTGACGAAGAATAAAGACCTTCCCGAAGAAAAGGCGATCGATCTGATCATCGCCCTCATCACCCTCAAATATACGCAGTCCAATTCCGTGTGTTTTGCGGCGGACGGGCAGGCGATCGGCGTGGGCGCGGGACAGCAGTCGCGCATCCATTGCACCCGCCTTGCGGGCAGCAAAGCCGATCTGTGGCATTTGCGCCAGCACGAAAAAGTGCTTTCCCTGCAATTCGCGGACGGCGTGGGGCGGCCCGATAAAAACAATATTATCGATATCTATCTCTCCGACGAAGCGGAAGACGTGCTCGGCGACGGCGTCTGGCAAAAGTTTTTCAAAGTGCGCCCCGAACCCTTCACCGCGGAAGAAAAGAAAGCCTATCTTTCCACGATCAGCGGCGTTTCTTTGGGCAGTGACGCGTTCTTTCCCTTCTCGGACAACATCGAGCGCGCGAAAAAGAGCGGCGTTTCCTACATCGCGCAGCCGGGCGGTTCGGTGCGCGACGATCTCGTCATCGACGCGTGCGACAAGTACGGCATGGTGATGGCGTTCACCAAAATGCGCCTGTTCCATCACTGATCTCTATAAGGAGTGTCTATGAACGTTTTGATCATCGGAAACGGCGGAAGAGAGCATGCGATCGCGCAGGCTCTCAAAAAAAGTCCGCGCGTCGAAAAATTATACTGCATGAAGGGCAATGCGGGCATCGCGGAGATCGCAACCTTGGTGGACGTCGATTATTGCGACGTGAAAGCCGTGGGCGATTGGGTGGATGCGCATCCCGAGATCGGCTATACCGTCATCGCGCCCGACGATCCGCTCGCTCTGGGGCTTGCGGACGAGTTGGAAAGCCGCGGGCACAGGGTGTTCGGGCCGAACAAGCGCGCCGCGGAAATCGAATCGAGCAAGGCGTTTGCCAAGGCGCTCATGAAAAAATACGGCATTCCCACCGCGGCTTACGAAACTTTCGAAGATTACAACGCGGCGCTCGCCTACGTGCGCGCGGGCAAATTCCCCGTCGTTTTGAAAGCGGACGGGCTGGCGCTCGGAAAAGGCGTGCTCATCTGCGAAAACCTGCATGAAGCGGAGGAAGGCTTGAAACAGATCATGCTCGACAAGGCGTTCGGCGCCGCGGGCAATACGATCGTGATCGAAGAATTTTTGCGCGGCAAAGAATTCGAGCCGGGCGAAGAGGTCTCCGTGCTCACCTTTACCGACGGCAAGACCATCGTTCCCATGGTCGCCAGTTGCGACCACAAGCGCGCCTACGACGGCGACAAGGGGCTGAACACGGGCGGCATGGGCACGTTCACTCCCTGTCCCTTTTACGACGCGGCGGCGGAAAAAGAAGTCATGGAAAACATCCTTCTCCCCACGATGCGCGCGATGAATGCGGAGGGGCGGCCTTTTAAAGGCGTTCTCTATTTCGGCTTGATGCGAACGAACGAAGGCTATAAAGTGGTAGAATACAACGCCCGTTTCGGCGATCCCGAAACGCAGGTGGTTCTGCCCATGTTAAAGACCGACATTCTCGATATTTTCGAGGCGGTGACCGACGGGCGGCTGTCCGAACTGAAAATAGAATGGGAAGAGGGCGCTTGCGTGTGCGTGGTGCTCGCGAGCGGCGGCTATCCCGAAAAATACGAAAAGGGCAAACAAATCGAGATCGGCGCGCTGGACGAAGGAATTCTGCTCGCCCATGCGGGCACGAAACGCGAAAACGGCGTTTTAAAAACCAACGGCGGCCGCGTTCTGGGCGTGTGCGCCAAGGGAAACACTGTGGAAGAGGCGCGCGAAAAGGCATACCGCAACGTGGAAAAGATCTCCTTCGAGGGCATGCACTACCGCAGGGATATCGGCGTGAAATACAACAAAAAAGGGTAAACGAAGAAAGATGATATACAGAATTTTTGTGGAGAAAAAAGAAAATCTGCAAGCGAAAAAGACGCGCGCAGACCTGGACGCGCAGCTCGGCATCGCGGTGGAGGATTTCCGCGAGATCCTCCGTTACGACGTGGAGGGACTCTCGCAAGAGGAACTGAAAGAGGCGATCGTCAACGTATTTTCCGAGCCGCCCGTCGATAACGTATATCTTGAAAATATGGATTGCGGCGAGGATTACAAAGTGTTCGCCGTCAGTTATCTGAACGGGCAGTATGACCAGAGGGCGGACAGCGCCGCCCAGTGCGTGCAACTTTTAACGCGCAAGGCGCGCCCGCTGGTGCGCTGCGCGCGCGTGTACGCCGTCAGGGGCGTGACCGACGCGGAACTTGCGCGTATCAAAAAACATCTCATCAACCCCGTGGAGAGCGAAGAAGTTTCCCTCGACAAGCCCGAAACGCTGCGCCGCGCCAAAATGCAGACGCAGGACGTCAAGGAGATCGCGGGCTTTATCGACATGAGCGTGAACGAGATCGCGAACTATCACACAAAATGCGGTTTCGCCATGAGCGTGGAAGATCTTGTTTTCGTGCGCGATTATTTCAAAAAGGAAGGCCGCAATCCCACCGAAACGGAAGTCAAGGTCATCGATACGTACTGGTCGGACCATTGCCGCCACACGACTTTCGCGACGGAGATCGAACGCGTGGATATTCATTCGGACAATCCGCATATCCGTAAAGCCTACGATCTGTACCGCGATCTGTTCGAAGAATTCAACGCGAAACGCGAAGATAAATACCCGTGCCTGATGGACATCGCCACCATCGCGGTGAAAAAACTGAAAAAAGAGGGACGGCTCGATAATCTGGATGTTTCCGACGAGATCAACGCCTGCTCGATCTGCATCGATGCGGAGATCGACGGCAAAACCGAAAAATATCTCGTCATGTTCAAGAACGAAACGCATAACCACCCTACGGAAATAGAGCCGTTCGGCGGCGCGGCGACCTGTCTCGGCGGCGCCATCCGCGACCCCTTATCGGGGCGCACGTACGTGTATCAGGCGATGCGCGTGACGGGCGCCGCGGATCCCACCGAGAGCATCGACAAGACGCTCAAAGGCAAACTTCCCCAGCGCGTCATCACCCGCACGGCGGCGGGCGGTTTTTCCTCCTACGGCAACCAGATCGGGCTTGCCACGGGCATCGTGGACGAAGTCTATCACAGCGGCTATAAGGCGAAACGTCTGGAAACGGGCTTTGTCGTGGGCGGCGCGCGGCGCGATATGGTCTACCGCGAAAAACCCGCAACGGGCGATATCGTCATCCTGCTCGGCGGCGAAACGGGGCGCGACGGCTGCGGCGGCGCGACGGGCTCTTCCAAAGCGCACGACGCGCGTTCGGTGGAGCAGTGCGGCGCGGAAGTGCAGAAGGGCAACCCCCTCACCGAGCGCAAATTGCAGAGGCTGTTCTTAAACCCCGAAGTCACGCGCAAGATCAAAAAGTGCAACGATTTCGGCGCGGGCGGCGTTTCCGTCGCCATCGGCGAACTTGCCGACGGGCTCGTGATCGACCTCGACAAAGTGCCCTTGAAATACGAAGGGCTGTCGGGCACGGAACTCGCCATCTCCGAATCGCAGGAGCGCATGGCGGTCGTCATCGCCGAAAAGGACAAAGAAGAGTTTATCCGCCTCGCGGCGAAAGAAAACCTGACAGCCACGCCCGTCGCCGTCGTCACGGACGACAGGCGCATGAAAATGCTGTTCAAGGGCCGCGCCATCGTGGATATTTCCCGCGATTTCCTCGATACTAACGGCGTAAAGCAAATTATTTCCGCCGAGATCGACGACAACGCGACGCATTATTTCGATATCCGGCAGAAAAATTTCCGCGAGGACGTTTTAAAGACGCTTGCCGATCTGAACGTATGCTCCAAGAAGGGGCTTTCGGAAATGTTCGATTCGACCATCGGCGCGCGCACGGTTTATATGCCTTTCGGCGGCAGATATCAACTGACGCCCGCCATTTCCATGGCTGCGAAGATCTGCGGCGGCGAAACAGACGTCGCCACCGTGGCGGCTTACGGCTATTCGCCCGAACTAATGAGCACGTCGCCCTTTACGGGCGCCGTTTACAGCATCGTGACGTCGGTGGCGAAACTCATTGCCAGCGGCTGCGATTACGATGAGATACGCCTCACTTTCCAGGAGTTTTTCATGCGCCTGAACCGCGATCCCAAGCGCTGGGGCGTGCCTTTGAGCGCGCTGTTGGGCGCGCTGTACGCGCAGATACAGTTGGGCTTGGGCGCCATCGGCGGCAAGGACAGCATGAGCGGTACCTTCGAAAATATCGATGTTCCGCCCACGCTCATTTCCTTCGCGCTCGCGCCCGCAAAGGCGAGCGGGCTCATTACCAACGTGATCGAAAAGGCGGGGACCAAACTCTATTGGATCCCCATGCACAAGGATTTTTCCAAAATTCCCGACTTTGCCGAACTCGCCGAAACATATAAAGAAATCACCGCCAACATACGGAGCGGCAATATCAAATTCGCCACGGTCGCGGAAAACGGCGGCATTGCGGCGGCGATCGTAAAATCCTGCCTCGGCAACGGATTCGGATTCAATTTCGAAGGCGACTGCGACTGCATTTTGAGCGAACATTACGGCGAGATGATCGTGGCTCTGGAAGATCCCGAAGCGTTCCGCGGCACGAAGATCTACCTCGGCGAAACGTCGGAGCGCGACTTCGTTTACGATAAGGAAAAAGTGACTTCGGAAGAGGCGCGCGCGGCTTTTTGCGGCACGCTGGAAGGCGTATTCCCCAACACCGCCAAGGCGGAGGGCAGGGCGCGCGACTGCGATTTCGACTGTAAGGGCAAACGCTATACGAATATTGCGACGAAAACCGCAAAACCCCGCGTCTTTATCCCCGTATTCCCCGGCACCAACTGCGAACTGGATACGGCGCGCAAGTTTGATCTTGCGGGCGCGGAAAGCGAAATTTTCGTCGTCAAAAACCGCACGAGCGCGGACATCGAGGAGAGCGTGCAGGCGATCGCGAAAGCCATTTCCCGCAGCAATATCGTCGCCTTCCCCGGCGGCTTTTCGGGCGGCGACGAGCCCGACGGCAGCGGCAAATTCATCGCGACCACGTTCCGCAATCCGTTCATTGCCGAACAGATACAAAAATTGCTCTCCGAGCGCGACGGACTGATCTTAGGCATCTGCAACGGGTTCCAGGCGCTCATTAAATTGGGGCTTGTGCCTTACGGCGAGATCCGTCCCCTGACGAGCGGCAGTCCGACTTTGACCTACAACACCATTTCCCGCCACGTTTCCACGCTGGTCGATATCCGTGTGGCGTCCGATAAATCGCCGTGGCTGTCCGCGTGCAAGGTGGGCGACGTGTTCACCGTTCCCGTATCCCACGGCGAGGGCCGCATCGTCGCGCCTCTCAAGGAACTGGAACGCATGCGCGAAAACGGGCAGATCGCCACGCAGTACTGCGACTTGAACGGCGCGCCCACCATGGAATATCCCTATAACTGCAACGGCTCGGCATGGGCGATCGAGGGCATCACCTCGCCCGACGGCAGGGTGTTCGGCAAAATGGGACACACCGAGCGCACGGGCGAAAACCTCTATAAAAACTGCGGCGGCAACTTCGACATGAAACTGTTCGAAAGCGGCGTCAAATATTTCAAATAGTAAAAAGAGCGGCGTTACTGCCGCTCTTTTCGTTAAAATATGATAAACAAATAGTTGCTTGCTGTCATGTACAATTCGCGGTTCCCCGTTTAAAATAAAAGCAAAAAGGGGGGGACTCGATGAAAAAAATATGCGCGCTGGCTGCAACGCTCGTTCTGTTTGCCGCGATTTTCGTCGGCAATGCGCCCGTCGAGGCCGCGGCGTATGCGGGATTCGTGGAAACGAATACATATCTATCCAAATTGAGCATGGCGCCGTCAATTATCGCAGAATTGCGAACCGAAGGGCAGGCGGAAAGTTATGCCGAACTCGACCCGAAAATGCGCCCCTCGAACGCCGTCGTAACGGTGGACGACGAACTCAACGTACTGGGCGCCGGCGGGAAAGAGATCGGGGATTTTTCGACCGTATTCGAAACGCTCTCTTCGGAAGGGATTCTGACCGTCGTGCGGCTGAAAAACCGCGTGCAGGCGGACGCGCTGTCCGCGTGGCTGATCGAAACGGACGAGTTCGACCTCGCAGCGATGTCGTCCGATCCCGCCGTCGTGAAATATCTGAAAACCAAAGAAAAAGATATACGGGGCATTGCCGATTATTCCGCAAAGACGGCGCAGGATCTGGATGCCGCCGCCTTGGTCAAAGAGGCAAACGAGAATTACTGCAACGCGGTGCTCTTATCGCAGGGCGCGGCGACTGCGGAAACGGTGGCGTTTTTCCAGGCGCGTTTCAAAGCCGTGTGGCTCGCCGCCGATTCGGCGGAGGAGTTCAATTTTTACCGCTGCGTTTCCAGCGGCGCCTACGGCATACTTTCGGACGGCGAGCCGGAAACTCTGTATCATTATTACGACAATTACAATATCAACTCCATTCCGCGCGCCTATCTCAATATCGCGCACCGCGGCATGCCTTACGGTTATCCTGAAAACACTTTGGAGGGCTGCATCGCCGCCTATGAGGCGGGCGCGGACGCCGTGGAGATCGATATGAAGGTTTCCAAAGACGGCGAAATTTTCATACTGCACGATTCCACGCTCGAGCGCACGACCGACGGACAGGGGATCGCGGAACATATGACGCTGGAACAGTTGCGTCAATATAAAGTGACCAAAGACTACAACGGCGCGGAAACGGGCATGGCGTACGATATTCCCACGCTCGACGAGTTTTTCGAATATTTCAAAAAGATCGACGACTGCCTCATCGTGTGCGAGATCAAGACGACGGATCAAAATATCGTGCAACTCTTTTCCGACAAAGTGAAGGAATACGGCATGTACGGAAAAGTCGTGGCGATCGCTTTCGGCATGGATATGCTGGGGCTCATGAAGGAAACGGACGCGGGCATTCCCACCGCCTATCTCAATAAAATTTCGCAGGAAGCGGCGGGACCGCAGTTGCGCGCGCTCTGCGTCAACAACACCGCCGTAGACGCGCAATGCGATCCGACGTATTTCTGGGAAAGAAATTTAAAAAACCGCGGATTCGTCAACTTTTCCTGGACGTACGACGCGAACAGCGTTTTAAACGCCGTGCAGATGGGCGTGACGGGCATCACCAACAATGTGCCTGCGGCAGTCGGCGGCTATCAGAAACGGATTTTGCCGCGCGAGGGTTACACCGTCGCAAGCGCGGCGGCGCTCGAAGGCGCGTCATTTCCCGCGGACGTGGAATTCTGCGACCGCACGCTGGAAGAAAAACAATGTGAAGTTTTCCGCTATGAGTTTTCGGGAAACGAGGCGATGGTGATCCTCAAACACAAGGCGAACAATTTCGTCGTGTACAGCGAACCGGTGCGCGTGCGGATCCAAGGCGCGCAGGAGCCTGAACCGACCCCCGGGCCGAAACCCGAACCCGAGCCCTCGAAAAACGGGTGCGGATCGCATCTTGCGGCGGGAGCGGCCGCGGGCGGCGCGGCCCTGATCGTCCTTGCCGCGGTTCTGATCCGCCGTAAAAGAACATAATCGTACTGAAATTGCCCCTTTGCAGAGGAAATACTGCAAAGGGGATTATTTTTGTAAAAATAAACTTTACAAAATCGCTATCTTGTGGTAAAATAAAAACATACTACTAATTGTAGGGAGGGATGACGGCATGAAATGTATGTATTGCGGCTATACCGAAAGCAAAGTGATCGACAGCCGCTCGACCGACGAGGGCAGAACGATCCGCAGAAGGCGCGAATGCATGCAGTGCGGCAAGCGCTTTACGACGTATGAAACCATAGAAACGACGCCCGTGCTCGTCGTAAAAAACGGGGGCAACCGCCAGGCGTTCGATCCCAACAAGATTAAAAACGGTATCATCAAAGCGTGCGAAAAGCGCCCCGTTTCCATGTACAAGATCGAAAAACTGGTAGAGGATATCAAAAAGCAGATCTATAATTCTCTCGAACAGGAGATTACTTCCAAACAGATCGGCGAAATGGTGATGGAAGGACTGCGGCAGATCGACGAGGTCGCCTACGTGCGCTACGCGTCCGTGTACCGCTCGTTTACGGATATCTCTTCTTTTATGAGCGAACTTGAAACGCTGATGCAGGAAGGCAAGATCAAAAAGACCGACCGTAAAGACGAGGAGTAAAAAAGGCCCTGACGGGCTTTTTTTTATATAAAATGCGATGAAAAAAATTGTGAACGTCGGTTCCGTCGTCTTAGGCGACGGAACAATAAAGATCCAGTCTATGACTACCACGCCGACGTGCGACGCGGAAAAGACCGCCGCGCAGATCGGAAGACTCGCCGCGGCGGGCTGCGAGATCGTGCGCGTCGCCGTGCGCGACGAAACGGACGCGCGCGCCATTCGGACGATCCGCGATAAAATATCGCTGCCGCTCGTGGCGGACATCCACTTTTCGGCAAAACTCGCGGTGCTCGCCGTAGAGAACGGCGCGGACAAAGTCCGCGTCAATCCCGGCAATATCGGCGGCGAAAATCAGTTGAGATCGGTCGCGGATTGTCTGCGCGCCCATCACGTTCCCGTGCGCGTAGGCGCCAATACGGGAAGCCTTGAAAAGGAACATTATCAAAAATACGGAAAGAGCGCGAAAGCGCTCGTCGAAAGCGCGCTCGGGAACGTCGCCGCGTTTGAAAAATTCGGCGTGGACGATATCGTCATTTCCGTCAAGGCGTCGTCCGTGCCCCTTACCGTAGAGGCATACAGGTTACTCGCGTCGCTTACGGATTATCCGCTGCACGTGGGCGTGACGGAGGCGGGCACGCACGAGAGCGGCGTCGTCAAGAGCGCGATCGGGATCGGCGCGCTGCTTTTAGACGGGATCGGGGACACGATCCGCGTTTCTTTGACCGAGGATCCCGTCGAAGAGATCTACGCGGCAAAGCGTATCTTACGGGCGTGCAATCTGGCGGGCGGTGTGGACGTCGTGTCCTGTCCCACCTGCGGTCGCTGCGAGTGGGACAGCATGAAACTCGCCCAAAAAGTCGAAGAACTTACCTTCGCCAGCAAAAAAAATCTGAAGATCGCCGTGATGGGATGCGTGGTAAACGGGCCGGGCGAGGCGAAAGACGCGGATCTCGGCATCGCGGGGGGCAAGGAATACTGCGCGCTCTTTTGCGGCGGCGCCGTCACGCAAAAAATCGCCGCGGAAGACGCGGAACGCGTGTTTTTGGGGGAAGTGGAGAAATTACTCAAAGAAGAATGAGGTCGCATTATGGACGAAAGAGAATTTTTAAGCGCGCTGCGTTCGCGCGAAAATTTTAAAAAGGCAGTCGTAAACAAGATCGTATTGGACCGCCGCGCGCGGCGCGCGGATTTTATTTTGATCACCGATCAACCCTTCACTCCGCAGGACGAAGAATTTATACGGGATCTGGTGCAAAAGGCCGTGCCCCCGTCGCTGAAAGCGGGATTCGAGATCAGAAAACTCGTGTGCGACGAACAACTTGTGCGTCAGAGGATCTTGGAATATCTCAAAGCCACCCACCTTGCAGCGGCGGCGTTCATCAAGGGCGAGGATATTTCCGTGCGCACCGGCGAGCCCGCCGTGTTCGTATTCGGCGTGGACGAAGCGGAAAAGACTTTTTTCGAGACCCGCAACATTCTGGAAAACGTGGCTGCGATGCTCGAAAAAAATTTCTGCGCGCAGTTTCGCGGCGAATTGGAACTGAAAGAAAAGCCCGTCGAGGATACCGTGATCGAAGAGGAGGACGAACCCGTCCGCTTTCTGGCGACGCGCACCTTCCCGATCGTCGATTTCGAGGCGATCGATTTTGCCGAAGTACCTCAAACGGCTACCTATATGAAGGACTGTTCCATGGCTGCGGATAACCTTACGGTGTGCGGGGAGATCGTGTACATACAGGAAAAAATTTCGCAGAAAGGCAAGCCGTATTATTCCATCACCCTCACCGACACAACCGACAAACTGTTTTTATCTTATTTCCCCAAAAAGAAGACGGAAGAAAAGATCAAACAACTCAAACAGGGCGATTTTATCGTCTGCACGGGCGCGAACGAACTGTTCAACGGCCGCCTTCGCTTTACGGCGCGCTATATCAATTACGGCAGGATGCCCGATCATTTCGTGCCCGAAAAGCGGCCGAGCAAGCCCGCGCCCGCGCGGTATCAGTTGATCGTTCCCGAAAAGATCACCGACTACAACCAGATTAACCTGTTCGAGAACGCGTCTTTGCCCGCATGTCTTACGAGCCGCGATTTCGTGGTGTTCGACCTGGAAACGACGGGGCTCAACAATTCTCCCGTAAGCGGTCGCATGGACGCGATCACGGAGATCGGCGCGGTCAAGATCGTGCACGGCGAAATATCCGAAAAGTTCACAACCCTCGTCAATCCCGAGCGCAGACTGGAAGAGGAGAATATCAAGATCACGGGCATTACCGACGATATGGTCAGGGACGCGCCCAAGATCGGCGAAGTCATTCCCGACTTTTTCAAATTCTGCGAGGGATGCGATCTCGTGGGGCACAACGTACAGTTCGATTTTAAGTTTATTTCCTATTACGGCGCGCAGGACGATTATATGTTCGAACAGAAAACTTACGACACGGTGACGCTGGCGCAGAGCATGCTGTTTCTGTCCAACTACAAACTCAACACCGTTGCGGATTATTACGGCATCAAGTTCAATCATCACCGCGCATTCGACGACGCGCTCGCCACCGCAAAAATATTTATAGAGTTGATTAAAGCGAAAAAATGCTTGCCAAATCATTGAAAAGGTGGTATAATTGTCATACTGAATATGGTATGCTGAGGATTGAGAGTGGGAAACCGCTCTCAAATCTTTTTATGTAGGGGTATTTTTCCCGAAGGAGATCCTATGAAAATGAAAACCGCCGAGGAGATCGCGGCGTTTTTGCAGCCGATCGCAGCAAGTTGCGGCGCGGAAATTTACGAGGTCGTGTTCAAACAGGGCAAAAATCCTTCGCTCACCGTCTTTATCGATTCCGATAAGGAGGGCGGCGTGGATCTCGATCTTTGCGAAGCCGTCCACAACGCCATCGACGGCCCGCTCGACGAGTTAGACCCCACGTTCGGCCGGCCCTATACGCTCAACGTGAGCAGTCCGGGATTGGACAGACCTTTCAGAAACGACAAGGATTTCTATAAAAACATCGGAAAAAAAGTGGAGATCCGCCTGTACGCGCCCATCAAAGGGCAAAAGTTTTTTGAGGCGGTGCTTGAAGAGTTCGATCCCGTGGCGGGGAATATCCGCGTCTCGTGCGAAAAGGATAGTTTCAAACTCAACTTAAATCAGATAGCGAAAATTTCTCAGGCTATCGATTTCGAATAACATTGAAAATAAATCGAGGAGAACACAATGGTTAACAAGGATTTCTTTTTGGCTTTGGCGGACCTGGAAGCGGAAAAGGGGATAAGCGAAAGCGTGTTTATCGAAGCGTTGCAGAACGCGCTCGCCTCCGCGTATAAAAAACAATACGAGAGCGGCGCGAGCATCGTGGAAGTAAAACTCAATCCCGAAAAGAGCACCATCAAATTTTATACCGTCAAAACAGCCGTTGCCGAAGTGGAGGATAAGGAAAAAGAAATTTCTCTCGCCGAGGCGCAGTTGATCAAAAAGAGTTATAAACTGGGCGACGAAGTGTATGAAGAGTTCGTTCCGAAAGATTTCGGCAGGATCGCGGCGCAGACCGCGAAACAGGTCATTCTGCAAAAACTGCACGAAACCGAACGCGACAACACTTTGAGCGAGTTCTCCGACAAAAAAGACGAGTTGATGAGTTGCGTCGTGCGCAAGATCGACGCGAAGAACGTATATGTGGAACTGGGTAAAGGACAGATCGAGGGGCTGATGCTTCCGCAGGATCAGGTGCCCGGCGAAAAATACGAAGTCAACGACCGCCTGAAAGTATATGTGAAAAATATCAAAAACAACGGGCGCAACGCGCAGGTCCTCGTATCGCGCGCGGCTGCGGGTTTGGTCAAGCGCCTGTTCGAGATAGAAGTTCCCGAGATCAAATCGGGCGCGGTCGTCATCAAATCCATCTCGCGCGAAGCGGGACAGCGCACCAAAATGGCGATTTTCAGCGAGGACGCGCAGGTAGACGCGGTCGGCGCATGCGTGGGCAACAAGGGCGCGCGCGTGAACGCGGTCGTCGAGGAACTGGGCGGCGAAAAGGTGGACATCATCCTGTGGAGCGAAAATCCTCTGGAATTCATCGCCAAGGCGCTTTCGCCCGCCAAAGTCGTTTCGGTCACGCAGGTGGACGAAAAATCCGCCATCGCCGTGGTGCCCGACGATAAACTTTCCCTCGCCATCGGGCGCGACGGGCAGAACGCCCGCCTCGCGGCGCGGCTCACGGGCTGGAAGATCGACGTAAAGAGCGAATCTGCCGCCGCGAAAATGGATATCTTCCGCGAGAACGAAGAAGAGGAAGAAGAGTTTGACGGGGACGCGGAACCCGAAACGCAAGAGAGCGAAGAGAACGAACAAGAGTAAATTTCAAAGGGATGTTCTATGCCGAAAGTAAAAAAGATTCCCATGCGTATGTGTATCGCCTGCCACGAGATGAAGGCAAAAAAAGAGATGCTGCGCGTCGTCAAGAATAAAGAAGGCGAGGTATTCATCGATTTTACGGGCAAAGCCGCGGGAAGGGGCGCATACTTGTGCGACCGCCCCGACTGCGTGAAAAAACTGAAAAAAGCCCGCCTTCTCAATAAAACTTTTTCCTGCGAAATACCCGATTCGGTGTACGAGCGCATCGAGGAGGAGTTCTTTGCAAAGAAGTAAAGCGGAAACCTACATCGGCTTTTGCATCAAGAGCGGCAAACTCACCTGCGGATTTAACGCGGTCGCCCTGCAAAAGAAGGGAGTTTTTTTACTGATATTATGCGCGAGCGCGAGCGAAAACGCGCGCGGAGAAGCGCTGAAACTCAAACGCCGATTCAACTGTGAATTATTGATCGCCTGCGGCAGAACGTTGGAAGAAATAACGGGTAAACCCAACGTGAAGTTGGCGGCGGTAAGAGATACGGGCTTGGCAAACGCGATTTTGACAAGCGGTGATGAAAATTTTAAAATCTATTCGGGAGGCAATATTTAGCAAGATGGCAGAAGCAAAGAAAAATTACGCGAATATCGAAAATATCGACGCGCTTTTGGGCGGCGAAGGGGTAGGCTCGCTGATGAAAAACGTACAGATTACGGAAAAGAAGGTCGGCGATATTTTGAGACGCCTGTCTTCGCTGGAAGCGGAAGCGGCGCGGCGCGAACAGGCGCAGTCTGCCGAGGCGGAAGGCTCTTCCGCTGCCGAGACGGCGGAAACGCCCCGCGCGGAAGAAAAGATCGAAACCCGCGTTGAAAACAAAGTCGAAAATAAGGTTCCCGAAGAAGCGATCGAGAAGAAAGCCGAAATAAAGGCGGAAGTCAAAGCCCCCGAACCGCCCAAGGCTGTCGAGCCCGAGAAAAAGGAACCGTCCGAAGCGGAACCCGTAAGCCCCGCAAAGAGCGAACCCGTCGCGCCCAAAGCGGAGGCACGTGAGGAAAAACCGCGCGAAACGCCTGCCGCCAAGCCGCGCACGGAAACGCCCGCGCGCAGCACGACCTATACGAATAAAGACGGGCGCGAACTCCCCAGTTGGAACCGCGGCCCTTATCAGGGAAGAGAACGCATGGAGGCGGCTCCGCGCGAAAACCGTCCCGCCTACAATTCCGCGCAGGGCGGATACGGCGCTCGTCCGCAGGGACAGGGCGGCTATAATCGTCCCGACAACCGTCCCGGCGGCTATGCGCCCCGTCCGCAGGGCGCGGCAGGCCAAGGCCGTTATAATACGCCCCGCCCGCAGGGCGCGGGACCCCGTCCGCAGAACGGCATGGGCGCTCGTCCCGCCCGTTTCGGCGGCGCCGCGGCTCCCGCACCCGTCGTGCCCGCACCGAGCAAGACGCATGCGCCCGCCAAGAAAAAGACGTTCGAAAAGACCTATACCGAGCAGAAAAAGACGGTCTCCCGCCGCGCGCTCGTGAAACAGCAGGTCACGGTGGACGATTTCGACGAGAACAAGAGCGGTTACAGAAAAATGCGCGTGAAAAAGCAGAAACAACTTTCCGTGCAGACCATCAAGATCGATCATGCGGTCGTCACGAGCGAGAATATTCCCCTGAAAGTCCTCAGCGAAAAATTGGGGATTACGGCGGTGGAGATTACCAAGCGCCTGTTCCGCGAAGGCATCGCCAAGACCATCAACGATTCGCTCGATTACGACACCGCCGCTTATATCGCCTCCGATCTCGGGATCGAGTTGGAATACCGTCCCGAAAAGACGGCGGAGGAAGTTCTCAGCGATATTTATAAGAGCGAACAGGAAGTCGTGACCAATTACGTCACGCGCCCGCCCGTCGTAACGGTGATGGGGCACGTAGACCACGGCAAAACTTCGCTTCTGGACCGTATCCGCAGCGCCAACGTCACGGCGGGCGAAGCGGGCGGCATCACGCAGCATATCGGCGCCTACACGGTCAACGTCAAGGGCAAGTCCATCACGTTCCTCGATACCCCCGGACACGAGGCGTTCACGGCAATGCGCGCGCGCGGCGCGCAGGCGACGGATATCGTCATTCTGGTCGTCGCCGCGGACGACGGCATCATGCCGCAGACCATCGAAGCGATCAACCACGCGAAAGCGGCGGAAGTGCCCATCATCGTGGCGGTCAATAAAATGGATAAACAGGACGCCAACGTCGAACGCGTCAAACAGGGGCTCACGCAGAACGGGCTCGTCCCCGAAGAGTGGGGCGGCGATACCATTCTGTGTCCCGTATCCGCAAAGACAGGCGACGGCATCGACAGCCTTTTGGAGACCGTCAATCTCGTTGCGGAGATCCGCGAACTCAAAGCCAATCCCGACCAGAACGCGCGCGGCATCATCATCGAGGCGAAACTGGATAAGGGCAGAGGCCCCGTCGCCTCCGTGCTCATTCAGGACGGCACGCTGAAAACGGGCGATTCCATCATTTCCGGAACGACCACGGGCCGTGTCAGGGCGATGATAGACGACAAGGGCAGAACGGTCAAGAGCGCGGGCCCTTCGATGGCGGTTTCCATTTTGGGATTGGAAGACGTGCCCAACGCGGGCGACACCATCATCGCCGTCGAGCAGGATAAACTTTTGAAACAGGTGCTCGACGAGAGAAAGAGAAAGGAAAGCGACGCGATGATCAAATCGCAGTCGCGCGTGACGCTCGACGACGTGTTCGGCAAGATCGCCGAAGGCAAAGTCAAGGCGCTCAATATCATCGTAAAGGGCGACGTGCAGGGCTCTGTCGAGGCCGTCCGTCAATCGCTTTTGAAACTTTCGGGCGAAGAAGTGCGCGTCAACGTGCTCCATTCGGGCGCGGGCGCCATCAACGAAACGGACGTCATGCTCGCCGATTCTTCCAACGCCATCATCGTGGGCTTCAACGTGCGCCCCGACACCAAGGCGAAGGCGCTTGCCGAGAGAAGCGGCGTGGACGTGCGTTCGTACCGCATTATTTACGAACTTCTGGACGATATCGAAAAGGCGCTCAAAGGCATGCTTTCGCCCAAGTTCCGCGAGATCATGACGGGCAAGTGCGAAGTGCGCGAGACCTTTAAGATCACGGGCGTCGGTCTGGTGGCGGGCTGCTACGTGACGGAAGGAAAGTTGGTGCGCAGCGGCAAACTGCGTATTTACCGCGACGACATCATGATCGTCGAGGGCAACGTCAACCAACTCAAACGCTTTAAAGACGACGTGAAAGAAGTGTCGGGCGGTTTCGAATGCGGCCTTTCTATCGAAGGGTTCAACGAGATCCGCGTCGGCGACGTGATCGAATGTTATATCACCGAGGAGATCCCGGCGTAATTCAGAGGAGCGATGCGTTATTTTGACGCATCGCGCATCTTTCGGAGGTTTTTATGCAAAATATGCGCGGAAAGCGGCTTTCGGGCGAATATCAAAAAGCCGTTTACGAGATCATATCCACAAAACTGAAATATAAGACGAGCGAGATCAAGGGGCTCGTCAGCGTGACCAAGGCGGACGTTTCGCCCGATTTGAAGAGCGCAAAAATTTATATCAGCGTGTACGGGAAGAACCGCGAGGAAGAAGCTGCGACTTTTGCCGAGATCCAGAAACACGCAGGCTTTATCCGCCACGAACTGGCGCAGGTGATGACCATGCGCACGGTCCCCGAACTGCACTTTTTCGTGGACGACAGCATGGAATACGGCGACAAGATCGACCGCATCATCAAGGGGATCCACGATACGGAGCCGAAGAACGATGACGTTACGTGAAATTGCAGATAAACTGAAAACCATTGAAAGCGCGGCGATTTTCTGTCATATGCGTCCCGACGGCGACACGCTCGGCGCGGCATTGGGGCTGCAAGGCCTTCTGCGCGCGTGCGGGATTCCGTCCGAAGTGGTGTGCGAAAGCCCTGTTCCCGCAAAATTTTTCTTTTTGGAGGGAATGCGCGAAGTCGCGTCCGCACCCACCAAGGACGCGCAGGCGTTCATCGCGGTGGATTCGAGCGACGAGGCGCGTCTCGGTGCGCTGTGCGAAACGTTTACCAAATCGAAAAAAATCAAATTCAACATCGACCACCACGTTTCCAATACCCGTTTCGGGGATTACTGCTATGTGGAGGAGCGCGCCGCGACCTGCGAGATCGTCACCGCGCTCGCGGATGAACTGGAAGTACCCATCGACGCGCACACGGCGAACTGCCTGCTGCTCGGCGTCAGTTCCGATTCGGGCAATTTCGCGCATAAGAACGTGACGGAAAACACGTTTCTGACTGCGGCGAAACTGCTGCGCTGCGGTGCGGATATTCACGAGATACAGTACAATATGTTCAAACGTCAGCCGCGCGAACGCGCGCTGTTGTTCGGCAGGACGATGTCGAAGATCCGTTACTTTTACGGCGACAAGATCGCGCTTATTTCCGTCGGGAAAAAGACGCTTGAAGAGTGCGGCGCCTCCGCGGACATGACCGAAGGTTTCATCGATTTTCCCCTCTCCGTGGACGGAGTGGAAGTGGCTGCGTGCCTGTTGGAGACCAAGCCGCATTCCTTTAAGATATCTTTACGTTCCAAGGGAAGATCGGACGTAAACAAGATCGCGTCCGTTTACGGCGGCGGCGGGCACGTGCTCGCCAGCGGCTGTATGATCGGCGGCGAACTGGAAGAGGTGGTGGATAAACTCGTATACACCATCCGCCAGCATATCGAAGACTAAAAGGTCGGCGGGGCGGCGCGCAAATTTTTTTGCGCCGCCCCGCCTTGCGAAAAACGGAGGAAAAAGGAATGACGCCGAGCGGAATTCTCAATATCGATAAACCCGCGGGCGCGTCCAGCGCGGCGGTCGTGGGACGCGTCAAGCGCGTTACGGGGCTGTCCTGCGGGCATATGGGTACGCTCGATCCCATGGCGGGCGGCGTCCTTCTCGTCGGCGTGGGCAACGCCACGCGCCTTTTCGACTATCTTCTCGATAAGGAAAAACAGTACCGCGCCGCCTTTCTGTTCGGCGCGGACAGCGACACGCTCGACAGCACGGGCGACGTAAAGTACGGTGCGGGCCGCATTCCTTGCGAAGAGGAGATCAGGGCTGCGCTTTCCTCGCAGGTCGGGGAGATCATGCAGGAACCGCCGCTGTATTCCGCGAAATGCGTGCACGGCGCGCGCGCGTACGATCTGGCGCGAAAAGGCATTCCCTTCACGCTGGAAAAAAAGAAAGTCGCGATATATTCGCTCGACCTTCTTGAAAAGACGGGCGAGGGCGAATATTCTTTTCGCATACGCTGCGGCGGCGGCACGTATATCCGCGCGATCGCGCGCGATCTGGCGGCGGCTCTGGGCACGAAGGCGATCATGACTTCTCTCGTGCGCGAAAAGAGCGGTATGTTCGATCTGAAAGACGCCGTTTCGCCCGACGTTATGCAAAAGGACAACTGGCAGGAGTTTCTGATCCCTGTGCGGAACGTGCTTTCTTATCCCCGCGCGGACTTTTCCGATCTTACGGCAAAGCGTCTCAAAGACGGGCTCACGCAGCCGTTTGCGGGCGAAGGACTCTATACTCTGTGGCTGGACGGCGCGTTTTACGGCGTTGCGGAGGCGGGCGGGGGCGTCATCCGCGCAAGGACGAAATTATGCTGAAAATTATCGACTACGATTCCGCGGAGCGGATGGAAGAGCCGTGCGTGCTCATGCTCGGTTATTTCGACGGAATGCACATCGGTCACCGCGCCCTGCTGCACGCCGCGATGAACCGCGCGGCGAAAGAAAATCTGAAAGTCGGCGTGATGACCTTTTACGGCGGCAAAAAGGGCGGGCAGATCTATGTGTTCGATGAGCGAGTCCGCCTTTTTGAAAGTCTCGGCGCGGATTTCGCGCTTGCGGCGCGATTCGACGACACGTTCAAGCGTACGGAAAAGCAAGACTTTCTGCGCGCGGTCTTTGCAAAATGCAACGTGCGCGCGCTCGTATGCGGCGAGGATTTCACTTTCGGGCGCGACGCGGCGGGGACGGCGGAGGACGTGAAAAGAGCGGCGTTCGAACACGGCGCGTCTTTGACGGTCCTGCCCTTGGTCGGCATTTACGAACACAAGGCGGCGGCGTCTCTCGCAAAAGAATATCTTGCGGCGGGCGACGTCGAAAAACTGAATCAACTATTGGGCGGCCGCTATTTCGTTGCGGGCAGAGTTTCCACGGAGGGACGGCGCGTAGGCTCGAAACTTGGCTTTCCCACCGCAAACCTGCACCTTTCAAACGAAAAATTTCCGCTCCGGCAAGGCGTGTACGCGGTGAGCGTGCCGATCGGGGGCAGAGAGTTCCGCGGTATCGCGAACTACGGCGCGCGTCCGACCTTCGGCGACGAGCGGGTGGTTCTGGAAGTATACTTGGACGGCTACAAAGGCGATCTGTACGGCGAAGAGATCGTCGTATATTTCGACGGTCGGCTGCGGGACATACGGAAATTCGAAAGCGCGGATGCGCTCAAAGCGCAGTTGAAAATAGATTTGGAGAAGATCAGATGATTAAATTCGGACCGAGCGGCAACAGCGATTCTTTCTTTGCGGCGGGACTTTCCCATACCGAGGACGCGGCGAAATACGTGCGCGAGCGGGGACTCGACTGCTACGAATATTCTTTCGGCAGGGGCGTGCACATGGGCGAGGGTAAGGCGATTTCCATCGGTGAGGCATTTGCCGCCGAGGGGATTGAGATCAGCGTGCACGCGCCTTACTATATCAATTTTGCGAATCCCCTGGACGAGAGCGCGCAGAAGTCCTATCATTACGTGCTTGACAGCGGTCGGTTTTTGAAACTGATGGGCGGCATACGATGTGTCTTTCACGCGGCGACGCAGGGCAAAATGTTGCGTGAGGAAGCCGTCGCCCTTACCGCCGAACGGCTGAAAATTTTGCGCGATTATATCTATCTCAACGATATGCAGGATCTTTTATTCTGTCCCGAAACGATGGGAAAACTCGGGCAGATCGGCACGCTCGAGGAGATCGTCGCCTTTTGCAAGATCGACGAAATTTTTCTCCCCGCCATCGATTTCGGGCATATCAACGCGCGCGAGGGCGGCAGTTTGAAGACGGTCTCCGATTATAAGTCGCGGCTGGAATATATGGTCGGCGAACTCGGATACGAGCGCGTAAAACATTTTCACGTGCATTTTTCCAAAATTCAGTATTCGGCAAAGGGAGAAGTGCGCCACCTGACCTTCGAGGACGAAACGTACGGACCCGAATTCGAGCCGCTCGCCGTCGCGCTGAAAGAGCTGAAACTCGAACCCTATATCGTGTCGGAATCGGCGGGCACGCAGGCGGAAGACGCGCTTGCGATGAAACGCATATATAATGCCTGAAAACCGCACAGAATAAATTGACTAAATAAAAAAAATTTGGTAAAATATTTTTATGGACAATACAAAAAAACTTCTCCGCGCGTTGCAGGCGGAAGCGATGCTTACCGAAAGTTGCGATCTGCGCGCTTATCTGACGGGTTTTTTTAGTTCGTTCGGATATGTCTACACGGATTGGGAAGAGAGCGTTTTCTTTACCGACCCGCGCTATGCGGAAGGCGCGAAAGAAGCGCTGAAAGGGCAGGATACCAAGGTAGAGATCGCCAAATCCGCCGCATCCGTTTTCGATTATATCAAAACCAAAAAAGTCAAAAAACTCGCCGTCCCCATGGAACGCGTCAGCGTGCCCGAGGCGGCGGTTTATAAAAAATACAAATTCAAACTGACGGACAGCATGCCCGCGTTCGTCGAGGCGATGAGCGTCAAGACGGACGAAGAAATGCAAAACGTCGCCGCCGCGTGCGAGATCGCGGAAAAGGCGCTGGACAAGTTGTACGGCGAGTTGAAAGAGGGCGATACCGAAAACGAAGTCGCCGCGCGGCTCGAATACTATATGCGCGCATTCGGCGCGGGCGACCGTTCCTTCGAAACCATCGCTGCGTTCGGTAAAAACTCTTCCGTGCCGCACCACGCGCCCGACGATACCAAACTCGAAAAGGGAATGCCCGTGCTTCTGGATTTCGGCTGCAAAGTGGGCGGTTACTGTTCGGACATCACGCGCACCTGCCTTTTCGGAAAGAGCGCGGACGACCATTTCGCAAAAATTTACGCTCACGTTTACGATGCCCACATGAACGCTGCGGATTATATCCGCGCAGGCATGAGCGGGCACGAAGCGGATGCGCTCGCGCGCGGCGTTTTGGAAAAGCAGGGACTGGACAAGTTCTTTACCCATTCTCTGGGGCACGGGATCGGCATCAATATTCACGAATATCCCACCTTACGCATCGGGGCGGACTGTACGCTGAAAGACGATATGGTCTTTTCCATCGAGCCGGGCGTATATTTCGAAGGAGAATTCGGCATCCGCATCGAGGACAGCGTGCGGCTGAAAGACGGCAAAGTCGAATCGTTCATGCGTTCGGATAAAAAATTGATTATTTTATAATTTAATTCAGATAGATTAAAGGAGATTATTTTATGATTGCAGCAGGAGATTTCAGAAAGGGCGTCACCATCGAATACAACGGCAACGTATACGTCGTCGTAGAGTTTCAGCACGTCAAACCGGGCAAGGGCGCGGCTTTCGTGCGCACCAGACTGAAAAACGTTGTAACGGGCGCCGTTTTGGAACTTACGTTCAACCCTTCCGAAAAGGTGGAAAACGCACATATCGAAACGAAAAAGATGACTTATTCCTATTCGGACGGCGAACTGTATTGGTTCATGGACGAAGAATTCAACTTGACCCCGCTCAATCACGATCAGGTAGAGGACGCCTTGAAATATATCAAAGAGAACGATCCCGTGACCGTGCGTTTTTATAAGGGCGCCGCGTTTTCGGTGGAGTGCGAAAACTTTGTCGAGTTGAAGATCGTCGAGGCGGAACCCGGCGTGAAAGGCAATACCGCGACCAACGCCACTAAAATGGCGACTTTGGAAACGGGCGCAAAGATCCAGGTTCCCATGTTCGTGAACGAGGGCGAAGTGATCCGCGTTGATACCCGTACGGGCGAGTACATGGAGCGCGTAAAGTAATTTAAATCGAATCAGGCGCGCGGCGAACGGATTTTCCGTCCGCCGCGTAACTTTGTAAGGAGGAAATCATGCGTGCATTGGTTCAGCGCGTGCGCAAAACGGCGCTGTCTGTCGGAGGAAAACCCGTATCGGAGATTCCGTTAGGTTTGGCGGTCTATCTCGGCGTGAAAGAGGGGGATACGCGCGCGCAGGCGGAATTTATCGCAAAAAAGATTGCGCATCTGCGCATATTCGAGGATGAGAACGGCAAAATGAATCTTTCCGTCAAAGACGAGGGCGGCGAAATTTTGCTCATTTCCCAGTTCACGCTCTACGGCGACTGTACGCACGGCAACCGCCCGAGTTTTATCGCGGCGGCGCGCCCCGAAACGGCGCAGCCCCTTTATGAAATCGTAAAAGAAGAACTGATCGGATACGGGATACCCGTTTGTACCGGCGTGTTCGGCGCGGATATGAAGATCGAGCAGTACAACGACGGGCCCGTGAGTATTCTGATCGAAAGCGAGGCGTAAACGATGCGGATACGTTATCTCGGCACCGCGGCGGCGGAAGGCTTTCCCGCGGTATTCTGCAACTGCGCAGCCTGTAAAATGGCGCGCGAACTGGGCGAACTGCGTACCCGCTCGCAGGCGCTGATCGACGAAACGCTGCTCGTCGATCTTCCGCCCGAAACCTATTATCACACCGTGCGTTTCGGAATAGATTTGTCCGCCGTGTCGCATCTTCTCGTGACGCATTCGCATACCGATCATTTTTATGCGCAGGAACTCGTGAACCGCGGCTATAAATTCGCCTACGGCATGCGCGCAAAAACACTGCGCATTTACGGCGACGAAACCGTGCGGGAAGTATTCGCAGAAGGCACCGCGCGGGAGATCAAGGATGACGTGCGCGCCGATATCCGCTTTATAACGGCGGAACCTTTTACGGCTTTCGACTGCGGCGGATACGAAGTGTACGCGCTTCCCGCAAAGCATACGCCTTCCGAGCGCGCGCTCGTCTATTTTATCCGCAAGGACGGAAAGGGAATATTGTATCTCAACGATACGGGTCTGCCCGACGAGGGTTTGTATGATTTTCTGCGGGAGCATAAACTGCGCGCCGACCTCGTGAGTTTCGACTGTACGCTCGGCGGCAGTCAGGAGATTCATTCGGGAAGGCATATGAACGTGTACGAGAACGCGCAGGTCTTGGAAAAACTTTTGAGAATCGGCGCAGCCGCGCCCGACGTGCGGGCGGTTATAACGCACTTTTCGCACAATGCCGCGCCTTTTCGGAAAGATATGGATTCGCTCGCCGCAAAATTCGGATTTATCGCCGCCTATGACGGCATGACGATCGAAATTTAAAAACCCGCCGTACAATTTGTGCGGTGGGTTTTCTTAACGCTTTACTTCATAGACGATATGGGGCATGACCATTCCGTAATAATATTTGGTCTGTTTGCCGACGGGTATCATGCCGTTTCGCACGGCGACCGCGATCGAGGGCAGATTGTTTTCGCGGATAATGGAATATACGGCGGGAAAATCCAACTTTTCGAAAGCGTATCGTTTGCAGGCGGCGGCGCATTCGGTCGCGTAACCCCGATGCCAGAATTTTCTGCGGAAAAGATAGCCGATCTCGGGCACGAGCGCGTCGTCCCATTTCTGCATGGTGATCCCGCACTGGCCGAGAAATTCGCCGCTTTTTTTGTCTTTTACAGCCCACAGCCCGAACCCGTATATGCGGTACCGTTCGATCTGTCGTTCGAGCCATTCGCGCACTTCGCCCTCCGAAAAGGCGTGTTCGTAGGCGTACATCGCCTTCTCGTCCTGTAAAATCGTGCACAGATTGCCGAAATCGCATTCGGTCAGTTCGCAGAGGAATGTGCGCTCCGTTTCCGCGATCATTGCACGAGCACCCCCATATTTTTAATCAGATCCGCCGCCTGCACGGCGTTGATTGTCGCGCCTTTGAGTTCGGAAAGATCGGCGGAGATCTCGATGCCGCTCAATTTGCTGTTGCTTAAATTAATCCCTTTGAGCGAGGTCGTGTAAAAATTCACGCGCGTAAAATCGCATTTGGAAAAGGCGACGCCTTTCAGTTTGCCCATGGCGACGTCGGCAAAGGAAAAATCGCACTCCTTCCAGCAGGCGTTCTGCATTTTTTCCGCGTTCAGATTGGCGTAAGAAAAGTTACAGCCCGTCGCGACGATCTCTTTCAGGACGCTTTCGGACAGATCCGCGCCCATCCATTTGGATTGCAGAAAGGCGCACTGCTTGAAATAGGAATTGCGCAGGCTGCCGTTGGAAAAATCGCAGCCGCGGAACACGGCGTTGGTATATTCGAAGCGTTCGAAGGCACAGTCGTTGAATTTGCAGTTTTCGAACACGCAGCCGAAAAATTCGGCGTGTCCGAACCGTTCGTTTTCGGCGCGGAAATTTTTGAAAATTTTTTGTTCGATGCGCTCTTCCGTGTCGCGGTATTCCGATACTGCGGCGGAAAAATCGGCGGGATAAAGCGGCTCGGGAAATTCGGGCTGCAAAATGCGCATGATCGTTGCCTCCGTGAATTTGATTGTTTCAGTATATCGTATAATTACCCTGCTGTCAAGCGCGGATCCGGCGGAAACGTTGACTTTTCGCGGTAAAAATAGTATCATAAAGGGGAAAGGACCAAGGGAGGAGAACCATGAAAAAAAGTCTGCTGAAAAATTACGCGAAACTCATCGCCGTTGTCGGCGGAAATATACGCCCTGGGCAGGACGTGGAAATTTTCGCCGAGCCCGACCAGCCCGCGTTCATCACGTATTTGTGCGAAGAATGTTATAAGGCGGGCGCGCGCAGCGTGCGCGTCGAGTGGTCGAGCCAGGCGATCGACCGCCTCGCCGCCCGCTTCGAATCGCAAAAGACGCTCTCGCAGGTGCCCTCGTGGGAAGAGGAACTTTTAAAAGAGCGCACGGAAAAACTGCCCGTACGGATCAAGATCCTGTCCGCCGACCCCGACGGCATGAAGGGCGTAGACCGCGACAAACTCACCAAGGCGCAAGCGGTGCGCTCGCTCATTACCAAACCTTATCAGGACCGCATGACCAACCGCTATCAGTGGTGCGTGGCGGCTGTGCCTTCCGTCGGTTGGGCGAAAAAGATTTTCCCCGACGAGCGTTCCAACGCGGCGGTGGAAAAATTGTGGCAACTCATATTGGAAACTTCCCGCGCGGCGGGGAAGGATCCTCTCACCGACTGGATGTGGCATAACCGCGCCTTGAAGGAGCGCTGCGAAAAACTCAACGCCATGGGACTTGCGTCCCTCGAATATAAAAGTTCCAACGGCACGGATTTTTCCATAGCCCTCATCCCCGAAGCGGAATTCATCGCGGGCAAAAAGGTGACGGCGGACGGACATTATTTCAACCCCAACATTCCCACCGAAGAGGTGTTCACCACGCCTCTCAAAAATTCGGCGCAGGGACTGGTGCGCGCGACGCGGCCGCTCTCCTACGGGGGCGAACTCATCGAGGATTTCTGGATACGTTTCGAGAACGGAAAGGCGGTCGAGTGGGGCGCGGAGGAAAATGAAAAACTGCTTGGCGACATCATCAACATGGACGAAGGCTCGTGCTATCTGGGCGAATGCGCGCTCGTGCCCTGCGATTCTCCCATCAACAAGAGCGGTATTTTATTCTATAACACCCTGTTTGATGAAAACGCCGCCTGCCATCTGGCGCTCGGGCGCGGCTATACCAATACCGTGAAGAACTTTGCCTCATACGGGCGCGAACAATTCGCCGCAATGGGCATCAACGATTCTTCCGTGCACGTCGATTTTATGGTCGGCACGCGCGATCTGTTCATCACGGGCGTTACGAAAGAGGGCGCGCGCCTGCCCATTTTCGAGCGCGGCAACTGGGCGTTTTAAGGAGAAACCATGAAAAAGACTGTTTTGAAAAATTATGCGAAACTCATCGCCAAGACGGGCGTCAACGTAAAGAGCGGGCAGGACGTGATCATTCGCGCGGAACTCGATCAGCCCGAATTCGTGGCGTACGTGGCGGAAGAGTGTTACCGCGCGGGCGCAAGGAACGTGCGCGTGGAATGGTCGCATCAGCCCGTTTCCAGGCTCAACGCGATTTATCAGAGCGAGGATACCCTCGCGGAAGTCGCGCCCTGGCAGGAAGAAAAACTGCGCGACCAGTCGCTCTCTCTTCCCGCCGTCATTTATCTGGAATCGGCGGATCCCGACGGCATGAACGGCGTGGACGCGCACAAAGTGAGCAGCGCCTCCATGCGCCGCTTTCCCAAGATCAAACCCTACCGCGACGCGATGGAAAATAAATATCAGTGGTGTATCGCGGCGGTCGCGGGCAAAAACTGGGCGAAAAAAGTATTCCCCAAAGAAAAAAACGCGCAGGCTGCCGAAGAAAAATTATGGGAGGCGATCTTGCGCTGTTCCCGCGCGGAAGGCAATCCCATCGGCAACTGGAACGAACACAATAGAAATCTTTCCGAACGCTGCCGTATCCTGAACGGACTTCATCTGAAAAAACTTTTTTACCGTTCGTCCAACGGCACCGACCTTACCGTGGGGCTCATGTCCGAAGGCGTGTTTGCAGGCGGCGGCGAAACGACGCTTTCGGGCCGCTATTTCAATCCGAACATTCCGTCGGAAGAGGTGTTCACGACTCCCCGACGCGGCTTGGCGGAGGGTGTCGTGTACTCGACGAAGCCGCTCTCTTATCAGGGGCAGTTGATCGAAAACTTTCATCTGCGCTTTGCGGACGGAAAAGTGACGGAGGCTGCGGCGGAAAAGGGCGAAGAAGTGCTCAAGAAAATGCTCGCCATGGACGAGGGCGCGTCCTATCTCGGCGAATGCGCGCTCGTGCCGTTCGATTCGCCTATCAACGAGAGCGGTCTGCTCTTTTACAATACGCTGTTCGACGAAAACGCCAGTTGCCACCTTGCGCTCGGCAGGGGCTTTTCCATGTGCGTGAAGGACTATGAAAATTATTCCGACGAAAAGATCAAAGAACTCGGCGTCAACGATTCGATGATCCACGTCGATTTCATGATCGGCGCCCGCGACCTTTCCATCGAAGGCGAAACGGAAAACGGAGAACGCATCTCGATCTTTAAAAACGGAAATTGGTCGCCCTCGTTGTAAAGGGTATGGCGACAAAGATACTAAGGCTCCGCCGTTGCGGGGCCTTTTTCTTTGCAAAAATATTCACCGATGTGGATAAACGATCACGAGCGAACAGTGCGAAACAGGCCGCCGTTTCCCCGTAAGAGTTGTCTTTTCGTCGGTTTTGCACACATGAAAAAATATTTGAAAAAATTATGTAAAAACATAGCAAAAACACTTGACAAATGCGGGGGGGGATAAAATGATTTCGTATCTATTAGAAAAAAAATGGATATAAATGGAAAAAAGAGGAGAGATTTTTTATGGCACGTAGGATCAGAATTGTGGCAACGATCGTTGCGATGGCGTTGGTGGCGTCGATCATGTGCATAGGTATCTATGCGGCGACTCAAGTGAGTGTCAACGGCAGCGGTACCATTTCGATGACGGCAAAAGACGTCGCGGCTACCGTAAAGGGTACGCAGCAATACAATTCCGAGGCAGTAACTGATTTAGGTACCGTTGAGTTTGCACTGAACGGAACTGAGATTGAAGGTACTCTGAATTTAAAAGATACCATTACTTTTACATCCGTAAACGATACCGCGACCATCAAGTTAACCGTTAAAAATGGTTTTGCCGACAAAGAAAGCAACAACGTGAAAGCGACGCTTACGCTTACGATTCCCGAAGAGGCGGACTATACCGTAACGGTCGACGATACGGCATACACGAACGCTGTCACAAAGACTACGAAAGGGACTACGGATGCAGTATTTACCATTAAGATTTCTATGAAAGAAACGTCGCAGGAAGCAGATTTTTCAAACACTTTTGCTTTCAAACTGGACCTTGAAAAAGCGGTTGAGTAAAATATAGGAGTAAAATTCGGCAGGGGGAGCGTTGTACCGTAACATGAAAAGTACACAGAGAACAGGGGCAAAACGAATAGCGGGGATCACGGCAGACGTAATTTTCACGCTCGTTCTGCTCCTTTCTTTGTTTGCGGCCGTCACGGCGCTCGGTTTTCGTGCGGGCGGCAGATTTATGGGACTCGGCATCGTTCAGTCGGGCAGTATGCAAAACAGCGGGCTGAATAAGGGCGACGTCGTTGCCGTCCGCCCGCAGGACGAATACCGCGCGGGCGATATCATTGTCTTTTACCGTGCTCCCGAACGGTACGGCGAGGCATACGATCCTTCGATCCGTGCCGAGATCTGGATCCACGAAATCATAGACGTGCGCACCGACAGTCTGGGCAGGCAGACATATCTGACAAAAGGTTCGAGCAACGCCGCAGACGACGGCTTTTACGTTCCGCAGGATTTCGTGCTGGGAACTGCCGCGCGGCTGCCGGGTGCGCTCAGCGCCTTTTTTCGGTTTACTGCCTCCGCCGCGGGGATCTGGTGTTTGGTCATCGTACCTTGCGCGATCCTGCTCGTATACCTTGCGTGGGATCTCGTAATGCTGCTCACACAGAAACGGGAGGTGCCCGAGGGAGAGTTCGCCGTTTCGCAGACAGAAGGCACGCCCGAACAACGGGCGGCGCCTTTCTCCGAACGGCAGACATTTACATATACTTTTTTTGCCCGCTTGCACACGGCGGAAGAGGCGGTGCGGCAGCGCGTAAACGCACTCGAAAACCAACTGCTTTCTTATCGAAACGGCCGCGCACGGGCACGGGGCAGGCTCGGCAAAAAATACAAAACCTACCGCGTGGGGCGCGTTCCTTTCGCAAGGCTGTGCTTGCGGGGAAAGACCGTGATCATGTATCTGGCTTTGCCGTATGAAAAGGCCGCAGCCGCGTATAAAAACGTGCGGGATAAGTCGGATATCCGAAAATATCAGAAGTTTCCCAGCGAAGTCCGCATCAAGAGCGAACTTGCGCTGCAAAAGGCGCTGCGGCTGATCGAGCAGAGCGCCCTTGAAAACGGGTTTGAGAAAAACGCGCCTTTCGTTCCGCTGCCCGTACCGCCGGCCGTGCCGATGGAAGGACTGCTGGCAGCGGGCTATATCGTGCCGCGCAAAGCATTTTTTGCTTTTCCCGAGCGTTCGGAGCGGGAAACTGTGCGGGAAAACGAAGAGGAGAGCGCCGTTTGCGTAAGCGACGGCGAAAATGCGGAGATTTTGTAATACGGACGGCGAAAGGGAGAGATTTATGGGTAGGCGCAAAATTTTTATGCTTACGGTCGTTTTGGCGGCGGCAGTCTGTCTGGCGGCGCTTTTTCCCGTTTTGTTAAATGCGGCGCAGCGCGTCACGTTGGGCGGCAGCGGCACGATCCGCTATGAAAAGGACGCCTACGTACCCCCTTCGAATGAACCCGAAGAAATCGAAAAACAGGAGCAGCAACTCGGCAATTCGGGATTCGTGACCGAAACAAATGAAAACGGCGATATCGTATTAAAGAATAATCAGGATAGTTTTTATTTCAAAGATTCGAATGAAGTCATCGATTATCATAATCAACTGGTCGGGAACGGCATCTTATCGTATATGCGTTATGAAGGCTCGCCCTGCGCGATATTAAACGATCTGATCGTCGTGCTCGATTTTTCGGATTTTTATATTACCTCTTTTGAAGCGCAAAGCATAGACGGGCTGGCTCTGGCTTTGTTAGGCGACAGCAATTATACGTCTACGTCCTTTACGGAACCGTTGACGATTTATAAACCCGACGGGACGAACTACGATACGGCGGATACGACGGTCAGTTTACACGGATTTTCCGATATTTACGTAACGAACGGCGAAAAGAGAGAAAAAGTAAACAGTTATTCGCTGCGCATTCTTTTGCCGGGTATCGAAGGAAAAGTCATCACCTTTCAGAAAAGCAGTCTGAATTTTGCCACAACGGTCATCATGAATCCCAGCCTGGACGCTTCCCCGAAAAATATCGCGATCGACCTCAGCAATATGCCTTTGACGAGAGATGCCGAAACGGGCAGAATCCACGGTATTGACCTTTCCCCCGAGGCGACGAAATCCGACAGCTATGGCAATGCCGGCGAGTGTTATCATTTTCATTTTATCGGAAAAACAGAAAATCAACTGGAATATGCTTTTGCAAACGCCTTGGATTACACGGAAACGACGACGCACGACGGATACGTCACGGAAATATTTATCAAGGAAAGCACGTCCTTTTCGCATTTGTATACGGGAATTGAAACTGCTGTGCGTACGAACGGTTCGGGAGGGAATATAACCTATCAGAGGACTCCCACCGTCAAGATCTACGATGCGGCGGCATACGGCGAGCCGCAGCCGGACGATATCTACGCAGTGGTCGATTTGTTCCGCTGGCTCAAACTCGTGCACAACGGTACGGAACATATGCACCAAAGCGTATCGTTTGAACATTATCACCGCGACGGAGATCATACCATCGGCGAAACGGTCGGCGAACTCGAATGTAATTTCGATACGCCCGCTTTACACGAGGGGAAATATTACTATGAAGTGACGTGTTCCCACAACGAGGGCAACGGAGAGGATCCGAGCGTGCTCGGTTACTTTGACGAAGAAGGCAACGTCTACGACGGGGCATTTGCTCTTTTGAAACCAACGAGGATATCGTAAAAATAAAGGAGAGGCTCCTCGTGCAATAGCCTCTTTTCATGCGTTTTTTTGTCGCTTGCCAAGCGACCAAACGCCCGGAATTTTGCGCTATAATACAGTCATCGAAACAAGGAGGCATCGGAATATGCGCAAAAATTTTACGGAGATCATTTTCATTCTCGACAGGAGCGGCTCGATGGGCGGGCTCGAAAAGGACGTGATCGGAGGTTTCAACGCTTTTATCGAAAAGCAGAAAGAACAAAAGGTTGAGGGCGCGGTCACGCTCGTGCTTTTCGACGATAAGACTGAGACGGTATTCGATCGCGAAAATTTGCGGACGACGCCCCGCCTCGGCGAAGACAAATACTATGTGCGCGGCAGTACGGCGCTGTACGACGCAGTGGGGCGTACCGTGGCGGAAGCGGGGCAAAAACTTGCCGCGCTCGTCGAGAGCGAACGGCCCGACCGCGTGATCGTCGCCGTCACGACGGACGGTTTCGAAAACGCCAGCCGCGAATATACGCAAAAACGAGTGCGCGGGATGATTGAGCATCAGAAACAGAAATACAACTGGGAATTTCTCTTTCTGGGCGCGAATATCGACGCGGAGCAGGTCGCGGGCGGAATCGGGATCGGCAGAGAGCGCGCGGCGAACTTTGCGGCGAGCGCGGAGGGCGTGCAGTATACGTTCGACAGCGTGGCCAAAGCGGTCTGTATGATGCGCGCTGGCGAAACCGTTTCCGAAGAATGGAAGGCGGGTGAAAAAAAAGGCGCTCCCAAGCCTCCCGCGGTACGGGCGAAAATTCTTCCGTTGATGGTATGCCCGAAAAAAGACAAATAAAAAAATGAAAAAAGCGGGGCGATATTCGTAAGAAAAGCCCCGCTTTCAAGTTGCTTTTACCGTAGAAAAAGGGTATAATGTTGAAAACAAAGACGAGGCTGTAAAATGATAAGAGAAATCACCCGAAACGACCGCGATTCATTTTTGCGCTTATCCGACGAATTTTACAAGTCGGAAGCGGTATTGCACGATATTCCCGCCGCTTATCACGAGGCGGCGTTCGACGAACTGATGCGCTCGAAAGAGTACGCGTCGGCTTATATGATAGAGTGGGAGGGCGAGATCGTCGGCTACCTGCTCACCGCCAAGACCTACTCGCGCGAGGCGGGCGGGCTCGTTTTATGGCTGGAAGAAATGTATATGCGTCCCGCATACCGCAGCAAGGGATTGGGGAAAGAGGCGTTCGCCTTTATCGAAGCGCTCGCCGCGCGCGAAAATATCCGCCGCCTTCGTCTGGAAGTGGAAGAGGACAACGTGCGCGCGCGTTCTCTCTACGAGCGGCTCGGCTATCGGCCTCTCGAATACGGACAGATGGTGAAAGAACTCGGATAGAGATATACGTATGAAAAAATTAGGCGTCAACCACACGCTCGGCGCGTGTTACATAGGCTACATCACGCAGGCGATCGTCGTCAATTTCGCACCTCTCCTGTTCGTCACCTTTGTGGCGGATTACAATATCAGTCTGACGCTCATCGGGGCGATGATCACCGTCAATTTCGGGGTTCAACTGCTTGTCGATCTCGCGTCGTCGCTGTTCGTGGATAAGATCGGCTATCGGCCGTGCCTCTTCGCCGCGCACGGCTTTGCCTGCGTCGGGCTTCTGCTTCTGGCCTTTCTTCCCGATCTTCTGCCCGTGCCGTGGGCGGGACTTTTTATCGCCTCCGCCGTTTATGCCGTCGGCGGCGGACTGTTGGAAGTGCTCGTCAGTCCCGTGACGGAGGCTCTGCCTTTCGAGGATAAAAAGGCGAAAATGAGCCTTTTGCATTCCTTTTACAGTTGGGGACAGATGGCTGTCATTCTGCTTTCCACGCTGTTTTTCGCAATTTTCAGCATCGGGAACTGGAGGATACTTGCCTGTATCTGGGCGGCGGTGCCGCTCTTGAACGGCGTGTATTTCCTCTTCGTGCCCATTTATAAACTGGTGGAAGAAGGGGAGAGCCAGCCCGTGCGGCAACTCCTGTCCACCAAAAAGTTCTGGTTTTTCGCGATCTTAATGGTATGCGCGGGCAGCGCAGAACAGGCAATCAGCCAATGGGCGTCCGCGTTTGCGGAATCGGGACTCAACATTTCCAAAACGCTGGGAGATATTCTCGGGCCGTGCGCCTTCGCACTTTGCATGGGCGTGTCGCGCGTGCTGTTTTCCAAATTCGGGGAACGCATCCCCATCCGCACGGCGCTGCTCATCGCGGGTACGGGCTGTATCGCGGGATATGCGATGTGCGTCTTTTCGCCGGTGGCGGCGCTCTCGCTCGTCGGGTGCGGCGTCGTGGGATTTTTCGTTGGCATCATGTGGCCGGGCGTGTTCAGTTTCGCCGCCAGGGAGTGCCCGAAAGGGGGTACCGCCATGTTCGCCTTTTTCGCCTTGGCGGGCGACGTGGGCTGTTCTCTCGGTCCCACGGCGGTGGGCGCGCTGTCCGATACGTTCGGCAGCATTTCCTTTGGGCTGGGTGCGGGCGCGCTGTTTCCCGTACTCGCCGTTGCCGTGATCTTTTTTTCCAAAACGGGAAAAAGAAAGCAAGATGATCTTCCGCAAATTTTAAAATAGAAGTACGAGAATATGAATACCGATCTTACGGTGGGAAAACCGTGGAAAGTCCTTTTAAAATACATATTGCCGTTGTTGGGCAGCGCCGTCTTTCAGCAACTTTACACGTTGGCGGATACCGTCATCGCGGGGAAATTCGCGGGGAGATCCGCGCTTGCGGCGATCGGCGCATCGACGGCGATCGTCAATATCCTGATGGCGATCGCGCTCGGCGCGAACGCAGGCTGCGCGGTGCTTGTCTCCCGCTGTTTCGGGGCAAAGGAAAACGCCAAAGTCAAATCATCCGTCTATACGGGGCTGATCGCTTTCGGGGCGTTCAGCGTCCTGCTCATGACGGCGGGGCTCGCCTCCTGCGCGCCCATTCTGCGTGCGCTCAAAACGCCCTCGAACGTGCTCGACGCGAGCGTCGTGTACCTCAATATCTACTACATGGGATTGCCGTTTCTCATCCTGTACAATCTCGGAACGGGTATCTTTTCCGCGCTGGGCGACAGCCGCACGCCCTTTTATTTTCTCGTGTTTTCGTCTGTGACCAACGTGATATTGGATTATTTCATGGTGCGGCCGTGGGGGATCGCGGGCGTCGCGTGGGCGACGTTCATCGCGCAGGGCGCGGCGTGTCTTCTGACGCTGTTCGCGGTTTTTCTGCGCCTGAAAAAAATCAAAACAGAGGAAAAACCGAAAATATTTTCAGGAGCGCTCTTAAAAATGCTGCTCCTTTTGGCGCTTCCCGTGGCGCTGCAAAACAGTTTCGTTTCGGTGGGGAATCTCATCGTGCAGGTCAAGATCAACGGCTACGGCGATGCGGTGATGGCGGGCTTTACGGCGGGTTCTAAACTGATGATCTTCTGCACCACCTGTTTCTGCACGTGCGCCAACGGGCTGACCAATTTCGTTTCGCAAAATTACGGCGCGCACGAGTTTACGCGCATCAAGCGCGGATTTTACGCGGAACTCGTCATTTCCACGCTGCTCGTGGCTGCGTTTTTCGCGGCGGTGTTCTCGTTTGCGGAACCGCTCGTCAAATTGTTTTTATCGGAAGAGGAGGACACCGCAAAGACTCTTGAAGCGGGCGTGCAGTTTGTCCGCATCGTATCGCCCTTTTTCTTCGCCGTGAACGTCAAAGTTTCGGCGGACGCGGCGGTGCGCGGGAGCGGCGGCAACGCGGGCTTTATGGTCAGCACTTTTACCGATTTGCTGCTGCGCGTCGCGTTCGCGTTTATATTGACTCCGTCGATGGGATTTGCGGGCGTATGCTGGGCGTGGCCCGTCGGCTGGACGCTCTCGACGTTTGTCGCGCTCGCCTATTATTTCCGCCGCCCGTGCCTGAAAAAGTCTTATATCGCGGCAAGCGGCAGATGATATTGCTATGATAAGGAGGAACTATGGCCAATTTTCTCGAACAGATGGAATCGAACATTTTCGACGCGCAGATCACCCGCCTCGCCCGCAAGACGGGCAAGACGCCTGATAAGGAATTTATGCGCGCCATGTATTACCGCGTCAAAGAGCGATATAAGGAGGAACTGCAAAAGCGCAAGATCGTTCTCCGTCAACTCGACGCCGTGCGTCTGGACGAGATCGTGAGTTATGTGTTCTTTTATCATCTTTTCCATACGGCGCACCTGCCGCAGCCGCTCGTCGCGCAGTTGGAAGGGGATGAAAACTACCGCGGTTTTCTCGTGCGCGACGTGGCGGTGTACATGGTCATCAACGAGCATCTCAACGTCGAAAAACTTTCCAATACTTCCGAATATTCCCCCGAGATCGCCGCGTACAACATGGCGTGCAGTTATTCGCTCTTCGTGCTCGGTTCGTTCCGCGGCGAAAACAGGCGCATGAACGGGATCAATAATCTCTTCAAAAAGGCGATGATCACCATTAAAAGCGTGATCAGCCTGCTTGCGGGCGGCAACAGTTGCGACGCGGTCATTTTGTGGCGGCATCTCCACGAACTTGAATGCGTGCTGCTCGTTTTGAACAACGCGGACGACGAAATGTTCTTCAAGTACATCAAGCACATGGAATATTTCAATATGGAGGGCAGTCCCAACGGAGAAGAACTGCAAAAGCGCCTGTCTGAGGAATGTAAACAATATGGCGTGAAGGAACGGAACGCCTTTATCAATTACGGCTGGCTTTTATACGTGCCCGGATTCAAGGAAGAAGTGGGCAAGGAATACCGCCTCAATTTCAAAGAGGGCTTGCAGCGCCTTGCGGGGCAGGGCGACAGGCATCCCGCCTATGCGAGCGCAAGCAAGATTCTGCACCCCTCGGCGTGGGTCGTGACCATCCGCGACGACAAATTTTATAAATTCACGCTGTTCGAATTGTACCGTTCGCTCACGAATATCGTGGAGCAGATCAAACTTTACGTCGCACGCTACCGCGAAAGTTCAATCAAAGCGTCGGAATGCGACAATTATTTAAAGAGCATCGACGGCTATATGAACATCATCGTCCGCAATAATAAGATCATCGCGGTCAAATACCCGGATTGACGAAATCGGCGCGCCTTTTAAAAAAAGGCGCGCCGCGTTTTTTCAGATTCAGTTAAAATCCCATTTCTTCGCTTTCTTTGCGAAGGGCTCTCGCTTTGTACAGGCGGATCGCCTCCGCGAGTTGGTCGGGACAGGACGTATTCGCCCTGCATTTAATGCCGCGGAGAGAAGTTTCGACCTCGTCGATACTCTTTCCTTCCACGAGTTTGGAAATGCCTTGCAGGTTGCCGCTGCAACCGCCGATGAATTTGACGTTGTGAATTTTGTTTTCCCCGTCCACGTCGAAAATGATCTGGCGCGAGCAGGTTCCTTTTGTGTTGTACGTAAACATTTGATACCCTCGTATTTTAATCTACTAAATTTTCATAGATCACCGCATAGACGTCTGCGGCCTTCAATTCCCATTTTTTATAGATGTTCTGCGCTGTTTTCCGGTCGGGCACGACGAATTTCAGTTCCAGCATGGGCTGCGCCGGCGCTAATATCCGTAAAAACACGGTGTACGTGCCGTCTTTATTCTGGTAGTAATCGGATTTGCATTCCTGACGGTTGCGGTATTTGGCGCTGTTGTTCTTTACGAACACGGCGATCTCTTCGCGCACGCTCTTGGGAATGTTGATATAGAAATTCGCAAGGCAACTTCTCCCGTCGGGAGTGATGGTGTACAGCGTATCGTCGTTGGTTTCGACCGTGCAGATGAATCCGTCTTCCAGAAGCTGGGATATCATCATCACGCAATCCATATAGTTGATCCAGTCGTTGCTGGTGGCGCACATATCCACCAGAGTCCTTTCCGAAAGGGCGCTTTCCATTTTGTCGAAGACGAAAAGGAGTATTAATTTGTTGATGGACGTTTCGCCTTGAATCTGCATGGAATCGGTTCCTTTGCCGTAAAAACGTGGTTCGCTTTTGCCCGCCCCGAACGGCGGACAAAAAATCCGCTTTCAGATGCCAAAAGCGGATTTGTCCGTATCTTGCGCTTAAAAAAGAACTTTACGCGAACTTTTTGAGTTCGTCGATGAGATCCTGGCAGTCATCCGCATGAATTTCCACGACCAAAGGCTTGGAAAGGTCAAGACTGAAAATACCGAGGATGGACTTGGCGTCGACAACATACTTGTCGCTCTTCAAATCGATTTCGTAAGGATAGTCCTGCACGATCTTCACGAATTCTTTCACGTTCTGCGCCATTTGGAGAGAAATTTTAACCGATTTCATTGAAATGAACCTCCGTTTTTGAATTGGTTCTATTATACATAAAATTTCCGTGAAAATCAAGATAATTTCCGAAAATAACTTAATAAAAATGAAAATTTGTGATATAATGATAATCGATTCGGGAAAAGGTATAAAATGTGCACGGAAAAAGGAGTTTAACATGGATTTAGAACGACAGCAGATCGATGTGTTTTTGGAAAAATGCGACGACGTGATGCGCTCCAAATTCATCATCGCGGATACGAAGATCAGCGAACTTTTGAAATCGATCGCGACCTCGGATCTTTTGTACGCCTTTTTTAGGGAGATCACAAAGGATTTCGATTACGCGGCGGCACAGCGCAAGTACATGAACTACGCGCCCGAGGGCAGCGTAAACAAGCGGAAACTTCTTTTTCCCGCAGATCCTGCCGAAAAACTCGCCTTTATTTTTTGCCTTCTCGTCGATTTCGACAATAAGACGTTCGACCTCGGCGAATTTTTACAGGAATATTTTTACGAGGACGGCAGTTATTACGAGAGTTTTTACGCCTTTTCCAATCAGGTCGTCAAACCCTTTAAAAATCTGATCAAACAGATGTTCAAGGAATCGCGCCTGAAAAAGATCGCGGAAGCGGAACCGAAGGACCGCCCGCCGCAGAAAAAAAACGAGGACGTCACCGACGCGGTGCTTTCCGAGCGGGAACAGTTATTTCATTCGGCTCTGCCGGACAGTTCGAAAGTGGACGGCATGATGATCTTAAACGCCCTCGCGATCGCTTCGCAAAAGGACGGAAAGGCTTTTTGCGGGCTTCTGGCGGGCTATCGGTATTTTATCGCGTCTACGGGCTTTACGAGCGCGTTCACGGATACGCTGTTGGCGGAATATGAAAAGATCAAGGAGAGCGAACTATGAGTTTTTCCGAAACCTGCGTCAAAAGCAACGTCGTTTACAACGGAAAAATCGTCAAACTGCACTGCGACGAGGCGTCGCTGCCGAACGGCAAACTTTGCACCCGCGAATATGTGGAGCACGGCGGCGGTTCGTGCGTGCTGTTCGTAAAAGATAACAAAATTTTATTGGTGCGTCAGTTCCGCTATCCTTACGGGGAAGAACTTTGGGAACTGCCTGCGGGCAAACTCAACGCGGGCGAAGATCCCGAAAATACCGCGCGGCGGGAGTTGGAAGAGGAAACGGGGTATATTCCCGAAGAACTTTCCCTCATGCAGATCATGTACCCTTCGCCAGGCTACACAAACGAAAAAATTTATATCTACCGCGCCGTGCGCGCAAGGGCGGGCGCCGTGCATCTGGACGAGGACGAATTTCTCAATTCTTATTTCGTGCCCGTGGAAGAGGTGCGGGAGATGATCGCGAGAGGAGAGATACGCGACGCAAAGACGATCGTCGGCGTGCAGGGTTATCTTTTGAGCGGCAAATAAAAAAACTGCCACGGCGAAACCGTGGCAGTTTTATGTTTACGGCTTATTTGCAACCGCAGCCGCATCCCCCGAAGAGATGAGACAGTCCGCCTTTCTTGCATACGCAATACAAGAGCGCGAGGATCACGGGCAAATAGCAGCTGTTGCAGATATTTTCGATGAAAGAGGTGCCGCAGCAGCAGATGATGAGTAAGATAATGAGAATCCAAAGGCAAGTGTTATCGCCGCAAGGTCCGAAACAGTTCATAAATATTTTTTCCTCCTGTATTCATTTACGCCGCGGCGGTATGTAGGTTATAAGGTGTACCGCGCCGTAAATATCTTATACTCATATGTATGGCGCGGCAAAGAAAAATGTTACAGGAAAAATAATTGTGCGGATTTCGCGTAAAATAAGAGTGGCTGAAAAATTTATAAAGTCAATTCACTTGCTATCACGCCGCGTTTTTGTTATAATTGTAGGTACTTTTAACAGGATATGCACAAGGCAAATACGTTCGTGCGGTTTGACCTTGCAAATGCATAAATTTATTTTTTTTCACAGATATTCCCGTTTCGGGAAATCTGATGGAGGTCATCATGAAAAAGAAGGCTTTTTTCACATCCCGCAACATCACCTTTCTGGCGGTCTTGCTGGCGCTCGTCATCGTATTGCAGATCTTCGGCGGCTATATCAAGATCGGCCCCGTGAACTTTACGCTCACGCTCGTGCCCATCGTTCTGGGCGCCGTCATGCTCGGCCCGCTTGCAGGGCTGATTCTCGGCTTCGCGTTCGGACTGGTCACGCTGATCAACGGCGTCGTCGGCAACGACGTGTTCACCTTTTATCTCTTTTCGCAGCAACCTGTCTTCACGACGGTCCTCTGCTTTGTCAAAGCGATCGCGGCGGGGCTGGCTGCAAGTTACGCGTATCGGCTCATCGTAAAGAAAAATCAGTACGCGGCGGTGTTTACCGCGGCGATCGTCGCGCCCGTCGTGAATACGGGGCTGTTCATTTTGGGCGGACTGATGATGAGCGGCACGATCGCGGGATTCATGCAGTCGGTCGGAAATACCGCGAGCGTCGTGTATTTTCTGATCATCGGCTGCGCAGGGATCAACTTTTTGGTCGAACTCGGCCTCAATCTGGTTGCCGCGCCCGCACTTTACCGTGTGAGCGGACTGTTTATAAAATCGCCCGCGGCGGAGGATACGGATGAAAATCCGCTTTCCGAACCGCGCAAAATCGGATAAAAATAATTTCGGGCAGGTTATTTTATGATATTATGTATAGACGTGGGTAACACGAACATAAAATACGGTATATTCGACGGGGACAAGCTGGCGGTCAGTTTCCGCGTTGCGACGGATCTGAAACGCACGTCGGACGAATACGGCACCAAACTTGTCGATATGCTGGCGGTCAAAGGGATCCGCGCCGAACAGATCCACGGCGCCATCGTATCGTCCGTGATTCCCTCGCTCAACTACACGATATCGCATATGTGTTCGGGATATCTGGACATAGACCCCATTCTGGTGGGGCCGGGGACGAAGACCGAACACAATCTCCGCGTGGACAACGCGCGGGAAGTCGGCGCCGACCGCATCGTCAACGATGTCGCCGCCATCAGAAAGTACGGCGCTCCCGTGGTGGTCATCGATTTCGGCACTGCTACGACGTTCAACATCATCAACGAAAACCGCGAGTTCATCGGCGGCGTCATCGCCCCGGGGATCCGCGGCTCGATGGATTCTCTCGTCAACAGCACGGCGAAACTGCCGCGCGTGGAGATCGAGATCCCCAAGAGCGTCATCGGCAAGAATACGACGACCAACATGCAGGCGGGCATCGTATTCGGGTTCGCGGGGCTGGTGGATTATATCGTGCGGAAGATCAAAAGAGAAATGAAGTGCCCCGATATGCAGGTCGTGGCGACGGGGGGATTCAGCGAGATCATCGCGTCGGAAATTTCCTGCATCGACCATGTGGATAAACTGCTCACTTTACAGGGCTTGAAATACTTATACGACTTAAATACGGAGGGTAAGAGATGAAAAGCGTAGGCGTTGCGATACTGGGATTGGGAGTCGTGGGGAGCGGCACGTATAAAATACTGCGCGACCACAGAGAATTTTATAAAGAGACGCAGGACGTGGATATCAGCGTCGAGAGCGTTTTGGAGATCAACAAACAAAAGGCGCTCGCGCTGGGCATCGAAGAGAGCCGCATTTCCGACAATATCGCGGAAGTCGTCAGCAATCCCAACGTGGATATCGTCGTGGAAGTCATCGGCGGGGTAGAACCCGCGCGCACTTTCGTTCTGGCGGCGCTGCACAGCGGCAAGAGCGTGGTGACTTCCAACAAGGAACTGTTTTGCAAATACTGGCACGAGTTGGAACGCGCCGCAAAGCGCACCAACGCGGGGCTGTATTTCGAGGCGAGTTGCGTGGGCGGCGTGCCCATTATCCGCACGCTCATCGACGGAATGCAGGCGAACCATATCCGCACGCTCAAAGGCATCATCAACGGCACGACCAACTACATCCTCACGCGCATGGCGAAGGAAGGGCTCGGTTATCAGGAAGTTTTGAAGGACGCGCAGGCGCTCGGCTATGCCGAGGCAAATCCCGCCGCGGACGTGGAAGGATACGACGCCGCCTATAAACTCTCTATTTTGTCCAGCCTTGCCTTTCATAAAAAAGTGCCGCTCGATAAAATTTACCGTGAAGGGATCACTTCCGTCGACCGCAAGGATATCAAATACGGTGCGGAGTTGGGATATACTTTAAAACTTCTCGCCATCGGCAAAAACGGGGAGGAGGGCATCGAGGCGCGCGTGCATCCCGCGTTCGTCAAGAACAAGCACCCGCTCGCCTCCGTCAACGATTCCTTTAACGCCGTCTATCTGCAGGGCGACAGCGTGGGCGACATCATGCTCTACGGCAGGGGCGCGGGCGATATGCCTACGGGCAGCGCCATCGTTTCCGACGTCATTTACGCCGCCACGCATTCGGACGTAAAATATTCTACGTTCAAGAATTCCGCGGGCGCGGAAAAGGGCGTGCGCTTTGTCAACGACTTCCGTTCGCGCTATTATATCCGCTTTACCGCGCGTGACAGGGCGGGCGTGCTCGCAAAAGTCGCGGGTATCTTCGCGAAATTCAATATCAGTATCGTAGATCTCATACAAAAGGGCGAAGAACAGGACAACGTGCCCATCATTCTCGTCACGCACGAAACGGGCGAAATGTCGCTGCGCCGCGCGGTGGAAAAGATACGCGCGCTCGAAGACGTCGTAGAAGTGAACAGCGTCATCCGCGTCGAGGACTGATCGTAAAAAAACGTAAGACCGCAAAGATTTCGCTTTGCGGTCTTTTTCTTGAAAGGAGTCATATGAAGGGAATCGTTTTGCTCAACGCCTATACGAAGTCCGCGGGCGCAAACAGGCAGGCGTCGCGCATTGCCGAAGAATTGAACGCTCTCGGCGTGCAGACGGAAATGCGACTGAACGGCGCTTTTGACGCGGATATTTTTTCTTCCCGCGTCCGTCTCGCGCAAAAACCCGATTTCGTGGTCTATCTCGATAAGGACAAATATCTTTCGCGCCTTTGGGAAAAGGAAGGCGTACGGCTCTTCAACAGCGCCGAGGGCGTGGAGGTGTGCGACGACAAAATGCTCACCTATATCGCCCTGGCAAACGGCGGCGTGGAGATCCCCGATACGCTGCCCGCGCCCCTCTGTTATTATCCCGACGCGCGCGTGCGAGAGGAATACTGCCGCGTCGTGGAAGAGCGACTGGGCTATCCCCTCGTCGTTAAAAAGAGTTTCGGCTCGTGGGGGATGGACGTCAACCTCATACAAAATTTTGCGGAACTTACAAAGATCGCGGAGGAATATAAACTTTTTCCCCACCTGTATCAGAAATATATCGCCGCAAAGCGCGGGGAAGATACGCGCGTTCTCGTCATCGGCGGCAAGGCCGTCGCAGCCATGCGCCGCCGCAACGACGGCGATTTCCGTTCCAACATCGAACTCGGCGGGCGCGGCTATCCCGCCGAGATCACAAAGTCGTACCGCGAAATTTCCGAAAGGGCGGCGCGACTTTTGTCGCTCGATTACTGCGGCATCGATTTGTTGGAGGGGGAGGACGGCAGACCGATCGTCTGCGAAGTGAATTCCAATGCTTTTTTCAACGAGGCGGAAAAGGTGACGGGCGTCAATATAGCGGGTGCCTACGCCGCGCATATCGCGCGCGAAATGAAAAAGAACTGAACGGAAAAATTTCCCGCGCCGCGCGGGTGCGCCGAGGGTGCAAATCCGGAACGCGCGGCATAGTATAATAGAGAGGCGGGTGCCTCCGATTACACAAAAGGGGAATTTTTAAAATGGGATTGATCTATCTGTTACTGTTCGGCTGTGCGAGCAATTGCTGTTCGAGAGGGTGCGGTTGCGACCGGAACGACGGCTGCGGTTGCGGCAACGGTTTTGACACCGCGTCGCTGCGTATTTCCGGCGACGGCTGCGGATGCGGTTGCAACCAGCCCCGTTCGGGCGGCTGCAACAGATGCTGCAAATGCGTCTGCGAATGCAGATGCGGCTATGGCAGATGCGCGGGCAACCGCGGCTGCAACGTCTGCAACGACGCCGAATATTACAACCGTCAGTACGCGTTGAACGGCTGCGTGAACGTCAGTTGCAATCCCTGCAACGGCTGCAATCCTTGCAACAATTGACGGGAACTTCGGGCGGGGCAATTTTTGCCCCGCCTTTTTTTGTTTTCCTCGTCAAATGTTGAAGAAGGTGTTGGCGAACATTGACAAAGTCATAAAAAAAGGTTATAATTAAGGAAAGTGTAACGTATGCTTATACTTATTGATTAACTTGAGAAGGGTTTTATGAACATCGTCGTAGTGATAGATATATATGACCAGTTGACGAACGGCACGGTAATGACGGCTTACCGTTTCGTGGAAGAATTCAAGCGCAGAGGTCATACGGTGCGCGTCGTGGCAACGGGCGCGCGCGGAGAGGGCGAATACGAGGTCCCCGAGCGTATCTTACCCATCGCCACAAAAGTTGCGTCAAAACAGCAGATCCGTTTCGGCAAGCCCGTGGAATCGGTCTTCCGCGAAGCCTTCGAGGGCGCGGACGTCGTCCACTTTTATCTTCCCTTTCAGTTGGAAAAAAAGGGCAGGAAGATCGCAAAAGAAATGGGTATTCCCTGTACGGCCGCCTTTCATCTGCAACCCGAAAACATTACTTATAATTGCGGCTTAAAGCGCAGCAGGCTTGTCCCCAGATGGATCTATTCCTGGTTCCGCCGCAAATTTTACAAGTATTTCGACCATATCCATTGCCCGTCGGTCTTCATTGCCGACCAACTCAGGAAACATAAATATAAGGCGAAACTGCACGTCATTTCCAACGGCGTGGCGGCTGATTTCCGTCCGCCCGAAACGCCGCGCACCGAGCCTAAGGAGTTTTTCGATATCCTCATGATCGGGCGCTACGCTACCGAAAAACGGCAGGACGTTCTCATCCGCGCCATCGCCCGTTCCAAATATGCGGACAAGATCCGCTTGACGCTCGCGGGCAAGGGGCCCAAGCGCAAAAAACTCGAACGGCTGGGCAAAAAATATCTGAAAAATCCCGTCACGTTCGGGTTTTATCCCGAGAAAGAACTGATCGAAGTCATTCATTCTTCCGATCTGTACGTACACGCCGCGGATATCGAGATCGAGGCGATCGCCTGTATAGAGGCGTTCAGTTGCGGGCTGGTGCCCGTCATCGCCGATTCCAAAAAATCTGCGACGCCGCAGTTCGCGCTCGACGAACGTTCGCTTTTCAAGGCGGGTTCGGAAAAAGACCTCGCCGCCAAGATCGACTACTGGATCGAACACGAAGAAGAGCGCCGCCGCATGGGGGAGAAATACGCCGACCACGGCAGCCGCTATCGTCTGGATTATTCGGTCGAACGCGCGGAAGAAATGTTTACCGAGGCGATCAAAACGCACAAGAACAAAAAGCGCGTGGAAGGCAAAGAGCACAAGAAAATGCGCAAATTTTTCGGCAAACGCTCGAAGATCGCAAATTTCTTTTCTTCGCTTTTCTATTACGGGATCGCCATTCCGCTGCTTTTCGTCTATAACAAACTCGTGTACGGACTGAAAATAAGCGGCCGCAAAAATCTGAAAAAACTCAAAAAGAAGGGCGCGATCTCTGTGTCCAACCACGTTCATACGCTCGATTGCACGATGAACGCGTTGGCAATGTTCCCGAGAAAGGTGCATTTCACGTCGCTGAAAAGCAATTTCCATATCCCCGTGGCGGGCGGGATCCTGCACTTCGTGGGCGTGATCCCCGTGGCGGACAAGGTTTCCGAAATGCCCGTCTTTTTACAGGAAGTCAAAGAACTTGTCAAGAAAAAACGTTTATTGCACGTGTATGCAGAAGGGGAACTCGTCAACTATTATGCGGGGCTGCGCGATTTCAGCCGCGGCGCGTTCATGATCGCGCGCGAGGCGCAGGTCCCCATTCTTCCCGTCGTGATGAGTTGGCGCAAACGCCGCGGTCTGTACCGCTTGTTTCTGCCTAAAAAACCGTGCGCGACCATCACCATCGGCGAGCCTATCTATCCCGATTATATGCTCTTTTCCAAGGAACAGGAAGTGGATCTGATGCAGCGCACCGTCGCGGCGATGGAAAAACTGTACGCCGGATCCAACGGCGGCAAGAGCGTGAATTATTGGGAAAACAAAAAGATGCCCGAAGGGGAACGGCGCAAGATCAAGAAAAAAAAGGAGCCTTCCGTCAAAAACGTGAAAAAAGAAGAGAGCGCACCCGTTTCCTCTTTCGAAGAGGAGATAGAGGCGACGCAGACCGAATAATCCGATAAATACAAAAGGAACGCCGCATGCGGCGTTCCTTTTTATATCAGTTCGATGCACCATTGAAAGGCGGACGGAACGGAAATTTTTTCTACGATTTCGCTTTTCGGGAAATAAGTCAGGAAAGGAAGGACTTCTTCCGTCTGCACGGCGTAGGCGCGCATATCCCATTCGAGGTGGGTAAAAACGTGTTTGTGTGAAACGGGCGCGGGCGAGAGCGAAAACTCTTTCAGCCCCAGCGATAGCAAGTGTCCGCGCGCCTCGTCGGCGCCGAGAAACCGCGTCACGTTATAGAATTGCCAAAGTCCCTTCAAAACGCCGTCTGTTCGCTTGAAAAGCCCCGCGCCGTTTTCGCCCGAAAAGACGAACACGGTCATTTCCGTCTTTTTGCGCTCCGCTTTGCGCTTTCTGACGGGCAGCGCGTCCCCGCGCGTACCGCAGAGCGAAAAGAGCGGGCAGAGCATACAGCGGGGCGAAGAGGGCAGGCAGATCGTCGCGCCCAGTTCCATCAGGCTTTGCGTAAAGTCGCCCCTGCGCGCGGGAGGGTAGGCGGGCGCGAGTTCCTTTTCGAAAACGTCTTTTAAAACGTCTTGTCCGCGCTCGTCCGCCAAGAGGCGGGAAAGCACGCGGATCACGTTTCCGTCCACTGCGGGCGTGGGCTGTTCGAAGGCGATCGAGGCGATCGCGCCCGCCGTGTACGCGCCCACGCCTTTAAGTTTGCGTATCTTTTCGTGATCGGACGGAAACTCCCCGAGCGCGGCGATCTCTTTCGCCGCGCTGTGCAGATTGCGGGCACGGCTGTAATAGCCCAGCCCTTCCCACAACTTCAAAAGTTTTTCTTCCGTGCACGCTGCGAGCGCCTGCACGGTGGGCAGTTCGCGCATAAACCGCTCGTAATGTTCCTTGACCGCCTCCACGCGCGTCTGTTGCAGCATGATTTCCGAAACCCACACGCGGTATGCGTCGGTATTTTTGCGCCAGGGAAGGTCGCGCTTGTTTACATCGTACCATGGCAAAAGCAGCGCGGGCAGTTTTTGCAGGATCTCTTGTCTGTTCATGCTTTCATTATACCATACCTCGCGCGGTTTTGCACGTTTTTCGCGGGCGGTTGACTTTTTCCGCAGATTGCGCTATAATTTTTTTGTTATGAAAAACATTATTTTGATCGGAATGCCCGCGTCGGGCAAGAGCACGGCGGGCGTCCTTCTCGCCAAAACCGTCGGCTACGGATTTATCGACAGCGATCTTCTGATACAGAACCAACAAAAGCGCCTTCTCTGCGAGATCATCGAACGCGAGGGCGCGGAAAAGTTCATCGAAATCGAAGAGAACGTCAACGGGGCTCTGTGGGCGGAGCGTTGCGTCGTCGCCACGGGCGGCAGCGTCGTCTACGGCGAACGTGCGATGAAACATTTGAAAGAACTGGGCACCGTCGTCTATCTCGAACTCAGCCTTGCCGAAGTAGAAAGGCGTCTGAAAAATATCGCGCGGCGCGGCGTCGTCATGCGGCGGCAGGGCGAAACGCTCGCGGAACTGTACGCCGAGCGCGCGCCCCTATACAAAAAATATGCGGATGCGACAGTCGCGTGCGACGGGTTGGGACTGGAAGAGACTGTCCGCGCCGTCGCGGCGGCGGTCGGGCTGTGAATAAAAGCGGGGATTCGGAAGTTTCCGAATCCCCGCTTTTTTTACCCATATCGAAACGCACCGTTCCCGTTTGTCTTCTTTTGTATATCTCCAAGGAGATATTTTGAATAATTATATCACCGTTGAGATATAATGTCAATAAAAAAGGGGATGCGTTTTGAAAATCTTGGTTGCGGAGCGGCTGAAAGAATTGATGAAGGAGTCGGGCGTCACGCAGTACGCTTTGGCAAAGGCCATAGGCATGCGTCAGAGCAACGTGAGCGAATGGCTCTCGCAGAAAAAGGAGCCGAGCATCAAGAGCCTTTGGCTGTTGGCGGACTTTTTCGACGTGGACATCGATTTTCTCATCGGACGCAAAAATTATTGATCGTTCGCAACATTCGGCGGGGGGCGCGCATATGCGCGCCCCCCGTTTCATATATATAAAGTGATTTTCTTCGGACAAGGGGGTTTTATGGAGATCTGGAAAGCGGCGGTATTGGGCATCGTGCAGGGACTCACCGAATTCTTGCCCGTTTCTTCCAGCGGACACATTCTGCTGTTCGAGCGGCTTTTAGGGGTAAACACGGGCGGCGCGGATATGTTTTTGGGCATCGTACTGCACGCGGGGACGCTCGTCGCCGTCATCGCGGTCTATTTCAAAAAACTCTTCGCGCTGTTTCGGCCGCCCTTTTCCGATCTTTTAAGGCTTCTGATCGCCACCGTGCCCGCGGCGCTCGTCGGGGTTCTCTTGGGCGATCTGGTGGATAAAGCATTTTTCGGCGGAAAGTTTTTGTGGGTGGCGTTCGCGCTGACCGCAGTATTGTTGGCGCTCGCCGAACGAAAGACGCGCCGTACGGCGCTGTACCGCCCCGTCGACAAGCGCCGCGCGCTCGTTGTGGGGCTTGCGCAGGCGGTCGCGGTCATACCCGGGCTATCGAGGAGCGGAACGACGCTTTCCGCCGCGGTCCTTTGCGGCGCGAGCCGCGACGAAGCGGCGGATTTCTCCTTTCTGATGAGCGTTCCGATCATTGCGGGCGCGCTCCTCGTGGAGATCGTCAAGTGCGCGAAAGGGGGCGTGTCGCTGGCGGGGATCGGTTTTCCCGCGCTGGCGGTGGGCACGCTGCTGTCTTTTTTGTGCGGACTGTTTGCCATCGGCATCATGCTCAAAGCCATCAAAAAAGGAAAATACGGGGCGTTTTGCATTTATTTGATCGTACTATCGATCCTTTTGATTATTTTTCCTTTCTGACGCATAAATTTAAATCTCCTGCGCAAACTGTTACTATAAAATTCAAGGAGGAATTCATTTATGCAGATGCATTCAGGCGACAATTGTCCCAAGAGCGGTACCTACAAAGTCGTAGGACCGAACGGCGAAGACATGGGCAAACTCTATATGAACGAAGGTGAAACTTTCCCGCCTACACAGCAGTCCGGCTGCTATTACGAGCAGGTATAAATTTTCGTAAATTTTACGGGAAAACAAAAAGAGCGGAGTACGACGTACTCCGCTCTTTTTTATACGTTGAAACGGAAGAGGACGGTGTCGCCGTCGCGGATGACGTAATCCTTTCCCTCCGAACGAACCTTTCCCTTTTCCTTGGCAGCCGTATAACTGCCGCATTCCAGCAGGATCTGCCAGTCCACGACTTCGGCGCGGATAAAACCTTTTTCGAAATCGGTATGGATCTTTCCCGCCGCCTGGGGCGCCTTGGTGCCTTTTTCGATCGTCCAGGCGCGCGTTTCCTTTTCGCCCGCCGTAAGATAACTGATGAGTCCCAAAAGGTCGTACGACTTTTTGATGAGGCGGTTGAGCCCGCTCTCTTTGAGTCCGAGATCTTCCAAAAACATCTGCGCGTCGTCGGGGGGCAGTTGGGAAAGTTCTTCTTCCGTTTTCGCGCAGATGACCAGAACTTCCGAGCCCTCGTTCTTTGCGAATTCTTTTACCTTTGCGACCATGGGCAGTTCGTTTTCGTCCGTGCCCATATCCTTTTCCGCGATGTTCGCCGCGTAAATGACGGGTTTGGAAGTCAGAAGGAACAGGTTTTTCATGATTTCCGTCTCTTCCTCGGTCATTTCGAGGGTGCGCGCGGGCTTTTCCTCTTCGAGATGGCTGAGAATGCGGGAGAGAAATTCCGCTTCCGCGAGATATTTTTTATCGCCGCCTTTGGCGGAAGTTTTGGCTTTATCCAGCCTTCTTTGCACGGATTCGATGTCGGATAAGATCAGTTCGAGATTGATGGTGCCGATGTCGCGGATGGGATCGATGGAGTTTTCCACGTGCGTCACGTTCTCGTCCGCAAAACAGCGCACCACGTGCACGATCGCGTCCACTTCGCGGATATGCGACAAAAATTTATTGCCCAGCCCTTCGCCCCTGGACGCGCCCTTGACCAGTCCCGCAATGTCCACGAATTCGATGACCGCGGGGGTTATTTTTTTGCTGTCGTACAGGGCGGCGAGTTTATCGAGCCGCTCGTCGGGTACCGCCACCACGCCCACGTTGGGCTCGATGGTGCAGAAAGGATAATTCGCGGCCTCTGCGCCCGCGTGCGTGATCGCGTTGAAAAGAGTGGATTTGCCCACGTTGGGAAGTCCCACTACGCCTAATTTCATATGAATACACCTCGGTTTGTCTGTCAGATGCCATTATAATATAAATCGCGAAAATAATCAAAAAGTTTCGGGGGGAAAAGCGCAAAAAGTTGTAAATTCCGCGAAAATATGGTAAAATTGATATATTACAGAAATTTCGAGGTCGATATGGATTTTAAACGGCACATCGCGAAAAAATTGAACATAGAGGGGATCGGGGAAGACGAACTCGTTTCCATGCTCGCCCTGCCGCCCAATACGGAGATGGGCGACTTTGCCCTGCCTTGCTTTAAATTTGCGAAAATTTTCAGAAAATCCCCCGCGCTCATCGCCGAGGAGATCGCAAGATCTGTTCCCGCGGACGAATTCGTGAGCGAAGTTTCGGCTGTGAACGGCTACGTCAATTTCAAGATCGACCGCGACTTCTGGGCGAAGGAAACGCTTTCGCGCGTCCTTTCCGAAAAGGAGCGCTACGGCTCTTCCGACGAGGGAACGGGCAAGACCGTCTGCATCGACTATTCCTCCGTCAACATCGCCAAGCCCTTTCATATCGGGCACCTTTCGACGACCGTTCTCGGAAGTTCGCTCTATAAACTGCATAAATTTTTGGGATATACGCCCGTGGGCATCAACCATCTGGGTGATTACGGCACGCAGTTCGGTAAACTCATATCCGCGTTCAAGCGCTGGGGCAGCCGCGAGGACGTGGAAAAGGGCGGCCTGCGCGCGCTCAACGAATTGTACGTCCGCTTTCATCGGGAAGCGGAATCGAACGAGGGGCTGAACGACGAGGCGCGTTCCTATTTCAAAAAGATCGAAGAGGGCGACAAGGAGAGCGTGGCGCTCTTCGAGTGGTTCAAGGAACTCACCTTGAAAGACGTCTCCAAAATTTATAAACTTTTGGACGTGCATTTCGACAGTTGGGCGGGCGAAAGTTTTTACAACGACAAAATGGGTCCCGTCATCGAAGAGTTGGAAGAAAAGGGGCTTTTAAAGGAGAGCGAGGGCGCAAAGATCGTCGATCTGGAAGCGTACGGCATGCCGCCGTGTATCATTCTGCGTTCGGACGGCGCGAGCCTGTACGCCACGCGCGACATCGCCGCGGCGCTGTACCGTAAGCAAACGTACGATTTTTATAAATGCCTGTACGTGGTCGCCTATCAGCAGAATCTGCACTTCAAGCAACTTTTCAAGGTGCTGGAACTGATGGGCAAGGAATGGTCGAAAGATATGGTGCACGTGGCGTACGGCATGGTATCTTTGGAAGAGGGCGCCATGTCTACCCGCAAGGGCAACGTCGTGTATCTCGAAGACGTCATCGACAAGTGTATTCAAAAGGCGTACGAGATCATTTCCGAAAAGAATCCCTCCCTTTCCGACAAAGAGGAGATCGCCCGCACGGTGGGCGTGGGCGCGGTCATTTTCGGCGCGCTGTACAACAATAAGATCAAGGATATCACCTTTTCCTACGATAAAGTGCTCAATTTCGAGGGAGAAACGTCGGTCTACGTGCAGTACACCTGCGCCCGCGCGAACAGCGTTCTTTCAAAGGGCGGGGAAGTAAGCGCGTACGAGGCGAAAGATATCTGTCCGCAGGAATTCGAACTCGTCAAAAAGATATCGGAGTTTCCCGAACTTCTTTCCGACGCGCTGGAAAAATACGAGCCCAGCCTGATCGCACGCTACGCGGTGGATCTGGCGCAGATCTACAACAAATTTTATTTCGACTGCAAGATCTTGGGCGCGGAAGAAAAGGACAAAAATTTCCGTCTTGCGCTCACGGGTGCGACGCTGCAAACGCTGAAAAACGCGCTGGCTCTTCTGGGGATCGGCGTTCCTGAAAAAATGTGATCGGAGCGATACCATGGTAAAAGCGATACTTTTCGATCTGGACGGCACGCTTTTGGACACTCTGCCCGATCTCAACGCCTGTATGAACGCCATGCTCGCGCATTTCGGGTTTCCCCCCGTTTCCATGCAGGACACGCGCCTTTTCGTGGGGCACGGCGGCCGCGAGTTTACGGCGATGTCGCTGCCCGAAAACGAACGGCACAGGCTGGACGAGTGCTATGCCTATTACGGCGATCTGCACGTGCATTGGGACAACGGGCGCACGAAAATGTTTGAAGGCGAATCTGCGTTTTTGCAAGATATACGGGCGCGGGGCGTCAAGACCGCGATCGTCACCAATAAGGCGCAGAATACGACGGAAGTGCTGTGCAGAACGCTTTTGCGGGAACACGCGTTCGACGCCGTTCTGGGCAATTCCGCCCGCTATCCCGTCAAACCCGATCCCGCGGGCACGCAGGCGATCCTGAAACAGTTGGGCGTTTCACCCGCGGAGGCGGTCTTCGTAGGCGACGGGGATACGGACGTGCAGACCGCGAAAAACGCGGGAATGTGCTGCGTGAGCGTACTTTGGGGCTACCGCACGCGCGATGAACTCGTCGCGGCGGGCGCCGACTGTTTCGCGCGCGATTTCAAAGAACTGACGCAAAAAATATTCGGATAACGTGACAGAGCCGCGGAAATATTTCCGCGGCTCTTTTTATCTGTGTTTTCCCTCGACTGCGTCGGTAAACATTTTTTCCATTTCGTCGATACATTTTTCCAGGGCGAACTGTTTTGCGTATTCCGCATATTCCGTGCGCAACGTTTCGCGGAATTCGGGATGTTCGATCATGTAGTCGATCTTTTGCGCGAGGTTCGCGCTGTTGCCCGCGCTGAACAGGCATTCGGGGCGCAGCGCGAAGTAGCGCGCCGCCGACTTTTTGCTGTCGGAAATAACGGGCACCAGCCCGCAGGTGATCGCCTCGACACAGGCGATCGACTCGATCTCCGCATACGACGGGTGGCAGTACAGATCGCAGTAGTTGATCATCTTTACCAACTCTTCCTTGGGATGAAAACCGATGACGGGCGGATTTTTCAGATCCTCGCCCGCCTTTACGAGTTTTTTGAGCAACGGGCCCTGTCCCGCGATGAACAGTTGTATCTCGTCCGCGTGGCGCGACTTTTTCACGGCTTCGATCAGAAGTTTCTGACATTTTTCCTTGGTCAGGCGCCCCGTGGAGAGAATGCAGAATTTGCCGCGGTACCGTTCGGGTTTTTCGCCGCGCTCGGCGCGGTACAGTTCGTCCACGCCGTTGGAAATGACGCGCAGATCCTGTTTATACCCGTGTTTTTTCAGTTCCTCCGCGATAAATCGGGTGGGGCAGTGAATGTATTCGGTATAGGCGTAAAAATGCTTATGGAAAAATTTATAGATGCGGCGGTTGACGAACGCGCTCTTTTGCAGGCCGAAATGACAACTTACGTTTTCGGGCTGCACGTGGAAAGCCGTGGTAACGGGGATCCCGTTTTCGCGGCACATTTTGATCGCCACGTTCCCGAGAAAAAAAGGCATCAGGATATGCACCACGTCGCTGTCCTTGATCGTTTCGCGGATCATATCCTCGTTGGGTTTGGCAAGTTCCACGCCGTTTTTCGCTACGTACGAATTGAAAATTCCGAAATTGATCTTGGGTACCCGAATGAACCCCTCCCCGTCCTCTTCGGAAGGGGAAATCACGCGCACGGCGTGCCCGCGCTCTTTTAAATGCTGAATGAGGCGTTTCGCCGTGATAGTGGTCCCGTTATTTTCTTCGCCGAGCACGTCGGCGACTATGGTAATTTTCATAAATTCCTCTCGTTCATTCGTGGGGCATAAAGCAGGCGTGCCCCGTCTTGATGAGGGCGGAAAAACTCTTGCACAATACTTCGAAAGGAGTGGCCTTTCCGTTTTTCAGCCAAAGAATATACGCGTCTATGACGCCCGAACACAAAAACACGGTCACATAGGCGCAGCATTCTTTCTTGTCCTCGCTCGCCTCTTTCACGAGCGCGCCGTGCAGCCGTTCGTAAAAAGAATATTTCAGATCCTGCGTGAACATCGCCGCCTCTTTCGAATTCGCCAGAAATTCTTCCAGCATGGGCATGCGCTCCGTTTCTTCCCGCACGGCAGTCAGAAAATCGGTGTATGCCTCCGAGCCGTGGGGAAATTTATGAACGGTATAATTTTTTAAAATGCGCGTGATGATCTCTTCCCGAATGTTTTCCAAAACGTCGAAAACACTGGTATAATGCAGATAAAACGTAGTGCGGTTTACGTCCGCCTCCTCGCATAGCCGTTTGATCGTGATCTCGTTGATGTCGCTGTCGCCGAGAAGCCTTAAAAGCGCGCTCTCGATGGCGGCGCAGGTGCGAACGCTGCGTTTGTCTTGTTTGTTGCCGTGCATTTGTTTGATTTTTTCCTCCGCTTACTACCCATAAATTATAAACGACATTTTCGTTTTTGTCAATAAATGGAGAAATCTTTGCGGATCTATGAAAGAATACACGAAAATAATTAAGAAATCATAAATTTTTCCGCAAAGAATTTCAAATATTTTATTTCGCCCGATCGCCGTGCATCTTTACGACGGAGCGCAAAAGGGAATCTTCCGCGCCGTTCCAGGGCTTATCCGCGTTGCGGTAATCGTGCTTGGCTGCGAACCAGTTCAAGTCCTCTAAAAGAGACTGCACGCTCGCCTGTTCCAGTTTGGTCAGCGTATAGATATAATCCTTTTTCCGCGTGCGCGCGAACGAAGCGTAACGCAGCAGTTGCCCGAAATGTTCCAGGCAGAATCCCTTCGTGTTTTGCAGGATCTCCTTGAATTTTTTTTCCGCAAAAAACATTTCCGCCACCGTCTTATAATAGCGGATCATGTTGACTTCCACGCCGTCGCAGATGACGCAGCGGCTGTCCGAATCGATAAAAAAATCCGCCATTTCTTTCGCGATCTTCGGTTCGGCGGTAATTTCCAGACGGCCTTTGAGCGCGGTGAGCCTTGTAATATGCTGCAATGTGAGGGAAAGTTTGTTTTGGCGCGCCAGCATCATTTCGGTATGGTGCAGGCAAAAGCCCTTTTCGTTGACCATGCGGCGCTGAAAATCTTCCATCACCGATTCGTTCAGGTATTGCTCGGTCAGCCGCCTTTCCAGGATATTGCGGATGGCGCACAGCGGGCATTGATTTTTCCCGTTGAACTCCTGGTAAATGAGCATGTTTCCGATATGGTAATTCATAAATAAACCCCTTCCGTCATAAATTTAGGTATGCGGTGCATTCATTATAAAACAAATCGGAAAAAAAGAAAAGCGTTTTATTTGCGCCTTTCGTGCGCAATTTTTCTCGCCGTCTGCCTGCTCGCGCTGACGATCCTCGTCGCGGCGGGGGAGCGGGCGGCGCGCGTCGCGCTGCAGCGGGAATTATACTTCGTCTGTTCGCAAACCGTCTACCGCGAGGATTTGGCACTGTCCGTTTCCGACGTGGTCTCCTCGGGCGGAGGCGCGGGCTATCTTTTGCACCGCGGCAAGGGGTACGCCGTCGTGTATTCCGTGTACCGCGCAAAAAGTTCGGCGGAGGCGGTCTGCGCCGATCTCGTCGACGGCGGGCAGAACGCCGAAGTTCTGCCCTTTGTAATGAGCGGCTTTTATCTTCCTTCGTCGGACGCGTCGGCGGCTGCCGAAATCGCTTCGTATTTTCGCGTGTATTACGACTGTATCGTTCTTTTGAGCAAGACGGCGGACGAGTTGGACGCGGGGCGCATCAACCGCGAGGGGGCGTTTTGTTCGATGGAGAGCGCAAAAGACGCGCTTACGGGGCTGCAAACGATATTGGAGGGAGAAAAAACGCTTTCCAAGGCGCGCTATGACGCGATGAACGAAAGCGTGCAGAGCGCGTGCGGGCTTCTGGCTGTGAGCGACGGGCTGTTTGCCTCGTCGGACATTCGTGCAATCTATGCCTGCATGAGCGATCTTTATATGCAAACGGCACAAAAATTACAAAAATGAAGGACAATTTTTGCGAACGCTTGCTAAATTTTGCGGAATCATATATAATGTCATCAGAGAATTTTTACGGGGATTTTGGCTAAAATTCATGAATTGTATTTTTATTTACAATCCGGTCAGCGGCAAAGGGCGAATCCGAAAAAGGATCAAGTACGTCGTGGATAAACTCCGCGAGAAATACGAGATCGTGGACGTATATGAAACGCGCGCCTGCGGCGATATGACTGCGGCGGCGCGCGAGGCGGCGAAAAAATACGACGCCATCGTCTTTTCGGGCGGCGACGGCTCTTTCAACGAAGTGTTGCAGGGGGTGGCGTCTGCGGAGATCATGCCCGAACTCGGCTATATTCCCAGCGGTACGGTCAACGATATCGCGCATTCTCTGCATATCCCGAAAAATATCCGCCGGGCGCTGAAAGTCATACTCGGCGGGGAAAACGTAATGCTCGACTGCGTGAAAGTGAACGAGCGCTACGCCATGTACGTGGTGGCGGCGGGGGCTTTCACGAGTGCGACGTACACCACGCCGCAGAGCCAGAAAAAACTCATCGGCAGAATGGCATACGGGTTGGAAGGCATCAAAAAAAATATGCGCTTCGACGTATTTCCCGTCGAAGTGCGTAACGGAAACGAAACGGTGAATACGCAGAGCGTGTTCGTGCTCCTGATGAACGGACGTTACGTCGCGGGCATGCACATCAACAAAAAGGGCAGTTTTGCCGACGGAAAACTGGAGATCGCGCTCGTCAAGCAGACGAAAAATCCCACGTTTTTAAAGCGGATACGCGCATATATAGCCTTGGCGCGCCTGTTTTTATTCGGATATAAATTCAAAGAAAAGCAGATCGTGCGCTTTGAAGGCTCCGAATTCGAAATTTTCGTGCCTGAAAACGTCATTTGGAATTTCGACGGCGAAAAGGGGATCAGCGGAAACGTAAAAATTCAAGTCCTTCCGAAAAAAATCAATATGATTGTGCCGAAAGGGCTGAAAAACATTTGATTTTTTTTAAAATTATGGTATAATAAGTAGGCTAATCGCGAAAGCCCCGTGCTTTTGCCGAAACGCTGGTGTGGCTCAGTCGGTAGAGCAGCTGATTCGTAATCAGCAGGTCGCCGGTTCAAGTCCGGCCACCAGCTCCAAAACCTCTCACGAAATTATTTTCGTGAGAGGTTTTTGTTTTTTAACTTTTAAAAATGTCCATAATAAACTTCAATGGAGGGTTACCCATGTCCGAAAAGTTGAAGAAATATCAGGAAAAAAGAGATTTTGTCAAGACGAGCGAGCCGAAGGGGAAGCCTGCGAACGGCAAGCAACGCAAAAAGAAAGGTTTGAAATTCGTGGTACAATATCACGCAGCGCGGACAACGCATTTCGACTTTCGGTTGGAATGGCAGGGCGTGCTGCTCAGCTGGGCTGTGCCCAAAGGTCCTTCCTATAATCCCAAAGATAAAAGGCTCGCGGTGCACGTGGAGGATCACCCCGTGGAATACGCCGATTTCGAGGGCGCGATCCCGAAAGGAGAATACGGCGGCGGCACGGTCATGCTGTGGGACGAGGGCGCGTGGGAGCCGCAGGAAGATTTCGAAGAAGGCCTTAAAAAAGGCTCTTTGAAATTTAAGTTGTCTGGAGAGCGCCTGCACGGCAAATGGGCGCTTGTCCGCATGGCGCCGAGGGAAAACGAGAGCGCGGAAAATTGGTTGCTTATCAAAGAGAAGGACGAGTTTGCGGCACCCGGCACGGGCATTTCCGACTATGATACGAGCGTTCGCTCGGGACGCACGATAGAGAAGATCGCGGCGGAGGAATCGTCGCAAACGAAAGTCATTCCGTTTCAAAACGTTTCCGTGCATCTCGCGCGATCCGTAGAGAAACTTCCGCAGGAAGACGGCTGGGCTTACGAGATCAAGTACGACGGCTACCGCATACTGGCGTACGCGGAGGACGGTTCCGTGAAACTGATGACGCGCGGCGGCCACGATTATGCGGCGAAATTCAAAAGCGTTGCGAAGGCGTTGGAAACGTGGAGCAAGGGGCGCTCGATGGTACTCGACGGGGAAATGATCATAGCGGACGAAAACGGAAAGAGCGATTTTCAGGCGCTGCAAAATTATCTGAAAAAGCCGACGGGAAAAGAATTGACGTTCATCGTCTTTGACCTGTTGGCGGCCGACGGCAAAGATCTGCGCGATCTCCCGCTTTCCGAGCGAAAAAGCGCGCTTGAAAAATTGATGAAGGGCGCGCCCGCATCCGTCGTTTACAGCAAACACACGCTCGGCAACGGAGAGGAGATCTTTCAAGCCGCTGCAAAAATCGGTGTGGAAGGCATTGTCGGCAAAAAACTCAATTCGCGGTACAGTGGAACGCGAAACGGCGATTGGATCAAAATGAAATGCTATAACCGTCAGGAATTCGTGATCGGCGGTTATCAGATCTCGGAGAAAAAAGCGGGCGGGATCGGCGCGCTTCTGCTCGGGGTGTACGAAGGCAGAAAATTGATTTTCGCGGGGCGCGCGGGAACGGGGTTCGGGCAACGGGATGCGGAGTCGCTGCTGAAAAAATTCGACAAGTTGCGCACGGAAATATCTCCTTTTAAAACCGCGCCCGAATTTGACGAAACGGAAACGGTTTTTCTGAAACCCCGTCTGGTCGCAGAGGTGCAGTTTGCCGAATGGACGGACGAAAACGTGTTGCGGCAGGCGAGTTTCAAGGGGCTGCGCACGGACAAAAAACCGACGGAAGTCGTGCGGGAAACGCCGCTTTCCGAGAAGGACGTAAAATCGGAACCAAAGAGGGAAACGAAAAGAGAGTCGACCGTGCTTGGCATTCCCGTCAGCAGTCCCGATAAGATCGTTTTTAAAGATCCCGAAGTGAAAAAACTCGAAATCGCGCAGTATTATGCCGCTGTCGCCAAGCGGATGATGCCTTACGCGGGCGGGCGTGTGCTCAGCGTCGTGCGGTGTCATAAGGGCGTATCCGCCGCGTGCTTTTTTAAAAAACACCCCGTGTCGGAGGGCGAGGGGACGGCAATTTTAGAGATCGAAAACAGCGAAGGCGAAAAGAGCGATTATTTTTATCTGAAAGACGAAAGGGGTCTGATCTCGGAAGCGCAACTCGGCACGCTGGAATTTCACGTCTGGGGCAGCCGTGCGGACGATCTGGAAAGGCCCGACATGATGATCTTCGATCTGGACCCCGACGAGGGCATGGGGCTTGGTCAGATTCGACAGGGCGTCAGAGATTTGAAAAAAGTGCTCGACTCGCTGTCCCTGCAAAGTTTTTTAAAGACGAGCGGCGGAAAGGGATATCACGTCGTCGTGCCGTTTCGTCCGACGGCGGAGTGGGACGCGTTCCGCGATTTTTCTCGGCAGGTGGCGCAGTTGATGGAGAAAAAATGGCCCGAAAGGTATACGAGCAACGTGCGCAAGATCAAAAGAAAGGGTAAGATCTACATCGACTGGGTGCGCAACGGGCGGGGGGCTACGAGCGTCGCGCCCTATTCGCTCCGCGCGCGGCCCGGCGCGCACGTTTCCATGCCCATTGCCTGGCGGGAACTCTCTACGGTGGCGCCCGACGGCGTCGATATGTTCGACGCGCTCAAACGACTGAAAAAAGCCGATCCGTGGAAAGGATTTTTCCAAATCGGGCAGCAGTTGCAAATTTAGAAAAGACGGCGGCGATGCCGTCTTTTTCATTGACAAATCGCATTTTGTCATATATAATCATGGATATATATTACAAAAGGAAAGAGAGGATCGAAAAATGGGAGTCATTGCGCAACGCACGTTCAACACGGCGTATATCTGGCTGGATACGGCGTTTTTGGTGTTATTTTGTGTGCTGTTGTTTTTGAGCAAAAGAAAATTGACGTTGCTGTTCGCGCTGTGCGGCGGTGTGCTGTATTTTCTCGTCGATTACGGCATCTTTCATCTGCTGACGCATTCGTGTACCATAGAGGGCGGCAGTATGTTCTGGGTACTCTTGTGGATGTCCATGAGTTACGGCATCACAAACTTTGCCTGGATCTGGCTGGCTCTCCGTAAAGACGAACGGTTCGCCGAATGGACGGCGCTCATTCTCCTTTGGTGGCTCGCCTGTCCCATGCTGGCTGGCATGTTCGGGAACGCGCCTGAGATCACCATTGCCCGCACCACGGGCGCTTATCACGGATTTATGGCTTTATTTTTGTTCCTTTCCTATCTCGCCGTGATCGGCTGGAATATTTTCCAAAAGGAAAAGAAATACCGTTTCCGGATCCTGTGGCTCATTGCGATCGGCGTGGCCGTGCAGTTTGGCTGGGAATTTTCCCTGCTTATCGGAGGTATCCGTTCGAGCGGCATCGTCGATATGGCGGAAAAATTGCGCGTGCTCGTCGTAAATTCCCTGTTGGAAACAAATCTGGGGTTGCCCGCGATCTACTGTATTTACCTTTTCATATCCCGTAAGGTAGGGGAAAACCTCGAAAAACTGCCCGCGGCGGGCTTTTTGACCCGTTTGGAGGAAAACAACGCCAAACGATATTTTGCCGAAAAAAAAGCGCCGTTGCAGGGCGAATGAAATTGATAATGAAAGGCGCGGAGCAATTTGCTCCGCGCCTTTTTTTGTCTTGACGAATCATGAAAAAATTGTTAGAATACATATGTATTGTAAGAAGGACGCGCTCTGACGGAGGTTTTATGAACGGAGAATTGCTGATCGAACGGCTGATCGCCTATGCAAAGGCGTTTTTGCATTTACAGGCTTGCGATGAAATTTATACGCGCAATCTTCTTTTGTCTAAATTCGGGCTGTTTGCGCCTTACGACGGCAATGCGGAAACGAGCGACGTGTACGAAATGCGCGTTCCCGACGCGCTGTACGCGGAGATCTGCGCGTTCGCCCGCGAACGCGGACTGTGCGACGCGGGGGAAGAGGCGCGCTTTGCCGCGGGCATATTCGGGCTTTTGACGCCCCCGCCTTCCGAAGTGAACCGCGCTTTTTACGCGATCAAAGCGGAGAAAGGCGCGCAATGCGCGTGCGATTATCTGTACGGATTATCCGTGCGTAACGGCTATATCCAAAAGACCGCCATCGAAAAAAATCTCGTATGGACTTACGACGACGGGCAGAACACGCTGGAGATCACGGTCAATCTGTCCAAACCCGAAAAAAACAATAAGGACATCGCAAAACTTCTCACCGCGCCGCAAAGTAAAGGATATCCTGCGTGCGCGCTCTGCAAGGAGAACGAGGGTTTCGAAGGGCAAGGCGCACAGGCGCCGCGCCAGAATATCCGCACCGTAAAGACGATCCTGGGCGGCGAGCCCTGGTTCGTGCAATATTCTCCCTACGCCTACTATAACGAGCACTGTATCGCGATCTCCGAGGCGCATACGCCCATGAATGTAAACGATTCCACGGTGGAAAAGGTGCTCGATTTCGTGGATGCGTTTCCCAACTATTTTATCGGGAGCAACGCCTCTCTGCCGATCATCGGCGGCTCCATTCTCAATCACGAACATTTTCAGGGCGGCAGGCACGAAATGCCCATGCACCGCGCTGAATTTGACGTTTTATACGAGGAGCCCGCTTTTCCCGACGTGCGCGCGGGTATTCTCGATTGGTACAACAGCGCCTTTCAATTGGAAAGCGAAAACCGCGCGTCGGTTGCGGCGCTCGCCAAGCGGCTGATCGCGGCATGGAAAAAATTCGACTGCCCTGCCTGCAACGTGCTATCGCACAGCGGCGATACGCCGCACAATTCCTGCTCGCCCATCGCGCGCAAAGTCGGCGGCAAGTACGTAGTTACGCTCATTTTCCGCAACAACCGCGCGGACGAACGGTTCCCCGACGGCATTTTCCATGTGCACCCGCGCTATCACAATATCAAAAGCGAGGGCATCGGACTCATCGAGGCGATGGGATTGTTTATCCTGCCGGGACGTTTGAAAACGCAACTCGAAGAGATTACCGACATCGTGGCGGGCGCGCCGTACGACGCGGCGGCGCTGGAAGAAAATACGCATCCCTTATATTTGCACCGCGGCATGATAAAGGATCTGCTGCAAGAGGGTACGGCGGCAAACCGTGAGGCGGCGCACGAGCGCGTCATATCCTATGTCAACCGCGTGTGCGCGGGCATTCTCGACTGCACCGCCGTATTCAAGCGCGACGAAACGGGCCGCCGCGGGTTCGACGAATTTTTGCGCGGTTGCGGATTTCAAAGAACGTAGGGGGAATATTCGTTCAAAGCCTTGCGCTTTCGCGGTATTTTATGGTATAATATGGTATATTGAAAAAGCGTTCGGCAAGGAGGAACGGAAGTTATGCGAATCGATCAACTGCAAGCGGCATCCTGGTGGGAGAAATTGAAAGCGCTGTTCGACAGCCCGCTCGCCCTTACGCTTTTGGCGGCGTGCGTGGTACTGTTTATCGCGATCGTCTGCCTGATCGCCGTGTTATCAAGGCGTATTCAAGTCACGTACGTGTCGTGCGGCAAGGAAGATATTAGGTCGTATTACAAAGGCGCGCGCGCCGATCAGTCCGCGCCCGAACGGCGCGAAGGCTATCGTTTCGGCGGTTGGTACCTTGACGAAACGTGTACCAAAAAGGCGCCCGAAACTTTGCGCGTCAAAAAGAAAGGCATTGTGCTTTACGCCCTTTGGGAAAAAGAAGAGGACGAAGAGGCCTCGGCAGAACCCGTAACAGAAGAAACTGCCGTCTTGGAAGAACCCGTAACAGAAGAAACT